>Ga0209624_10001904_pt1 | contig 15916 bp, 13 predicted proteins | sample JacPinW_OM2H0_O1_FD_188565 | JGI IMG/M metagenome (GOLD analysis project Ga0209624, IMG submission 188565) | Forest soil microbial communities from Algoma, Ontario, Canada - Jack Pine, Ontario site 1_JW_OM2H0_O1 (SPAdes) (version 2) | ecosystem: Environmental > Terrestrial > Soil > Boreal...
GAGCCGGCAAGCGGCCTCGATGGCGCCGTCGCTGGCGGTGCCGCCGCTGGCGGCGGCGAGAATGGTTCTAATAGTCATTAGTCCTCCCTCCATGCCTGGATCGAATGGAATAGCGAAACCGCGAGAAAGCCCGGCGTTTATTGCCCCGCTCGTGCCAAAACACATCGTGCCCTGCCCGAATTAATTCAAGGCCGGGGCGCGGCATGCGATACTTTGTCCGATAGCCGCAACCGGCGGAAGGCGCGCGGCCATGACCCGGCCCTACCCCAAGGAATTCGACCGTCCGGCCATGATCGGCGCCGGGGCGAGCCTGCGCATCCGGCCGATCCGGCCCGAGGACGAATCCGGTCTGGTCGAATTGGTCGCGGGCATGACGCCGGATGACCGCCGGCTGCGCTTTTTCACCCAATTCAAGGAGCTGCCGCAGGCGCTTGCCGCGCGTTTCGCCCGGGTCGATTATGATCGGGAAATGGCGCTTATCGCTACCCCGATGGACGACGATACCGTGCTCGGCGTCGCCCGGTACGCCGCCGATGCCGCTCTGCGGCAGGCCGAATTCGCGCTGGCCGTGCGCAGCGATTGGCACCATCGCGGCCTCGGCCATCTGTTGATGACGAGGCTGATCGAGGCGGCGAAGGCGCGCGGCATCGGCGCGCTCTACGGCGACGTGCTGCGCGAAAACGCGACCATGATCGAACTGTGCCGCGAGATCGGCTTGACCGCGAAGAACCATCCCGACGACCCGATTCTGCTGCGCCTGACGCTCGCCCTTTCCGGTCGAGGAGATCCTCAGCCGTGAAGAAAAAATCCTATCGCCGAGAGCTGCTCAAGCTGCAAATCGAGCTGGTCAAGCTGCAGCGCCACATCATCGCGCATGACGACCGCATCCTGGTGATCTTCGAGGGGCGCGACGCCGCCGGCAAGGACGGCACCATCAAGCACATCACCGAGTACATGAGCCCGCGCGAAACCCGCGTGGTGGCGCTGGGGCCGCCGTCGGACCGCGACGAGAGCGAATGGTATTTCGAACGCTATGTCCGGCATCTGCCGGCGGCGCGCGAAATGGTTCTGTTCAACCGCAGCTGGTACAACCGCGCCGGGGTCGAGCGCGTGATGGGCTTTTGCAGCAAGGCCCAGACGCGCGAATTCCTCGACGTGGCGCCGGGATTCGAGGCCATGCTGGCGCGTTCGGGCATGAAGCTTTTCAAATACTATCTCGACATTTCACGCCGCGAGCAGAAACAGCGGCTCGCGGAACGCGCTAAGGATCCGCTTAAGCAGTGGAAACTCAGCCCGGTCGACGCCAAGGCGATGAAGTACTGGGAAGAGTACAGCAAGGCGCGCAACCAGATGCTGACGCGCACCCACACCGAGATTGCGCCCTGGACCATCGTGCGCGCCGACGACAAGGAAACGGCGCGACTCAACGTCATCCGCGATTTGTTGAGCCGGCTCGACTACAAGCACCGTGACAAGCGGCTGATAAAGCCGGACCGCGAGGTTGTGCGCGATTTCGATCCGTCGCTGATCGAGGCCGGGATGATCGCGCCCTAAGGGCCTCAGGCCGCGGCGATCGCCCGGTTTTCGGCCGCCAGGCGCAGCACGCGCCCGGCCGGCAGTTCGACGCGGATGGTCGTACCGGTGCCCTTGACGCTTTCGATCGCGAGCCTGCCGCCATGCATCTCGATGAAGCGTTTGGCGAGCGGCAATCCCAGGCCGAGTCCCTCGTATTTCTTCACCAGCGTGTTCTCGACCTGGCCGAAAGTTTCGAGCGCCAGCGTGATCTCGTGCGGCGACATGCCGATGCCGGTATCGGCGACGACGAAGGCGAGCGGTCCGCTATCCGCCGTCTCGATCGAGACCGAAACCCGGCCGCCCTCGGGCGTGAACTTCGCCGCGTTCGCCAGCAGGTTGATCAGAATCTGGCGCAGCCGCAACGCATCGGCGCGCACATAGACCGGCTTCTCGGGCAGATTCATTTCGAGCGCGATCTTCTTCCGCGTGATCTGGTTCTGCACCGCCATGACGCTCGCGCGAACGACCTCCGACGGGTTGATCGACTCCTCGTCGAGATCGAATTTACCCGCCTCGATCTTGGAGATGTCGAGCACGTTGTTGATCAACTCGAGCAGATGCTCGCCCGAAGTCCAGATATCCTGCGCGTATTCGGAATAGCGCTTGACCCCTTCCGGTCCCAGGCTCTGGTCCTTGATGATCTGCGAAAATCCGATGATCGCATTCAAGGGCGTGCGCAGTTCGTGGCTCATATTGGCGAGGAACATCGATTTCGCCCGGTTGGCCGCCTCGGCGCGCTCCATGCTCGTCCTGAGTTCGCTGTTCGCGTCGCGCAGCTTGGCGCGCTCGTCCGCCAGCCGGATTTCATGCGCCACGCGTTTGCCGATTTCATGGATGAGATAGGCGGCGAGACCGCCGAGCAGCAGAGTCGCGACGGCGGCGAGCCCCACGATCGTCCACGCATGCGAGCGCGATGCAGCGAGTTCTTCCTGGTAATCCAATCCCACGGTCGCAACCAACGGGTATTTCGCCAGACGGCGGTAGCTGTAGACCCGCGTCATATGGTCGATCGGGCCGGTGCGGACATAGGAGCCCATGCCGCCCTCGGGTATGTCCGAGGGACGCGGATTGCCGGCGATGGATTCGCCGATTTCGCTCAGTCCATCCGGGTGATCGTGGGTGAAGCGGGCGCGGATCACATTGTCGAGGCCGGTCAAGGTGATGACGCCGTTCGGACCGAAATCGACCGATTTGTACAGCGAGGTGAGACTGCCCGGCGGCAGCGAGAACACCAGCACGCCCAAGAATTTTCCGTGCTGGTCCTCGAGGCGCCGGGAAATCTGGATGGTGACCTGCTTGGAGATGCGGCCCGTCACCGGCTTGCTGATGTACAGGCCCTTGAAATGGCCGTCGAGATGGATGCGGAAATGATCGCGGTCGCTGAGGTCCATGGGTTGTGGGTGCGGCTCGAAGGTGGTGGAGACCAGCTTGCCGTCGGCGTCGATGACGGCGGCCTGGATGGTGCCGGCGGCGAGCAGGGGTATCTCGTGCGCCCCGTGATAAAGATCGAAATGGCCGTTGTTTTCCTCGATCTGCCGGGCGACGATTTCCATCGTACCCGCCGCGGCGTCGAGCGTGTGCTCGACCTCGTCCTGGAAAGCGGCGGCAAAATTGATGGCGTCGGCCTTGGCGTCGTGAATGTCAGAAGCCCGGCTGGCAATGATCGAGACGGCGACCAGCCCCCACATGGCGAGGACGACGATGCCGACCGCGCCTCCAATGCTCAATTTGAGGTTGCGTGCGCGGCGGCGCAAATCGGCTTCAACGAAATAGGGCATGGATTTGTATGATCTCCCGGCAGAGATACTGTGTTCACTCGCGATTAAGAAATGGCTACCGGAAGCTTCGATTGCGGGTAATTACCCACATTCCGCACACGCATAACAGGCGGCATTGAGCCAGCCGCCGGGCTGCTGCGGCGATTTGGCGGCCGAAATGAAGTTTGGTTAACGGCCGCTTCTTGTGGCGGGCAAGGCCTAGGCGTAGACCGGCTGCTTGCCGCGATCGAGCGCGTCGCCGCCGGATGCTATGCCGTCGAGATAATTCTCCCAGACCAGCAGATTGACCCGGCAGGCGCGCACCGCCGCGTCGGCCATGCCGAGCTTTTCGGCGTGCTCGGCGATGGTGCTCCAGCCGAGATCGGAATGGACGATGTCGGCGGCTTCGTGCAGCTCGAAGAATTCGAGATCGGCGGCCTTGAGCTTGAACAACTTGCCCCAGCGCTGGCGTTCGAGCCCGAACCAGCCGTGCCGGCGCATGATGCCTTCGCCGTAACCGGGAATATTCGTCCGTTCTGCGCAGGTATTGGCGACCATGCCTTCGAGCCAAGGGCGGTTGGACATCAACGATTCCCAGGCGAGCCAGGCCATCTGGGTCGAAGCCAGCAATTTCGCGGAACGGATGGCGGTACGCTTCAAACCGATCTTGAGGCCCAGCTCCTCGAGGATCGCCCAATGCGGCCGGCCGCCGCCATGTTCGTGATCGGCGATCACCTCTTCGGAACAGGCGCCGATGATGCGCATGCGCAGCTCCCAGTCCGGGCAATTGGTGGCGACGCGCAGCTTCAACACGGAATTGCGGTAGCGCGTGTTCTGCCGGTGTTGCAGCACGAACATCGCCGCGCGGCCGTGTGTCATCGGCTCATGGAAGAAGCGGCAACGGCGCACGAAATCGTCGACCGCCCGGTCGAGGCGCGCGACCACCGAATTCGCCGCCTTGCGCGGCCGATGCTTTGCCTGTGCTTGTGCCATGCTCCGCCCCGTGGATGTGCCGAAAACCGCCACAAGCTAGCGGCCCCAGTGGGGGATTGAAAGACCGGCATGACACCGATTAGGTTACGGCCCGACGAAAACCGGGAGGAAAAGCGTGGCCGCCGCAAAACCGCCGTTCAAGGCCGACGTCGTGGGAAGCCTGCTGCGCCCACGCGACATCTTCGAAGCCCGCGCCAAGCGGGAAAAGGGCGAGATATCGCCCCAAGACCTGCGCGCGATTGAATCCCGGGCGGTGTTGGACGCGGTTGCCTTGCAGAAAAGCGCCGGACTCGAAGTCTGCACCGACGGCGAGTTCCACCGCCGCCACTGGTTTCTCGATTTCATCGAGAAGATCGACGGCGTGAAGATCAGCGGCGGCCTGCCGGTCAAGTTCCATAACGAGCAGGGCGACGTCGAATTCGCGCCGCCGCGCATCGAGGTGCGCGGCAAGCTGGGGCGCAGCCGCGCGCTCGCGGTCGAGGATTTCAAGGATTTGAAGCCGGTGGCCGAGCGCGCCGGGCTCACGCCCAAGCAATCCATCCCGTCGCCCACCCTGGCGCATTTCCGCGGCGGCCGCGCCGCCATCGACAAAAAAGCCTATCCCGAGATGGACGAGTTCTTCGCCGATCTGGCGCGCGTATACCGCGAGGAGATCGCCGCGCTTTATGCGGCGGGCTGCCGCTATCTGCAGATCGACGAGACCAATCTGCCCTTCCTGTGCGATCCCAAGATCCACGACCATGTGCGGAGCATCGGCGAGGATCCGGCCACGCTGCCGCGGCGTTATGCCCGTCTGCTCAACGACGTGCTCAAGGACAAGCCGGGGGACATGGTCGCCTGCATGCATCTGTGCCGCGGCAACCACGCCAGCTCCTGGGTGGCGGATGGCGGCTACGACCCGGTGGCCGAGGTGACCTTCGGCGAAATCAACTTCGACGCCTTTTTCCTCGAATATGACAGCCCGCGCGCCGGGAGTTTCGCGCCCTTGCGGCATCTGAGCCCGCACAAGGTCGCGGTGCTGGGCCTGGTCACCACCAAGAAACCGCAGCTTGAATCCAAGGACGAACTGAAGCGGCGCATCGGCGAGGCGGCCAAGATCGTGCCCTTGGAGCGCCTGGCGCTTTCCCCGCAATGCGGCTTTGCCAGCACCATCGAGGGCAACAAGCTGTCGCTCGACGACGAGAAACGCAAGCTTGCGCTGGTGGTCGAGACCGCGCACGAGGTGTGGGGCTAGGCGCGCCGCCGCGAAAAACCGGTCAGCCCCAGGCTTCCGGCCGCTGCAGCGCCAGGGTCACCAGGCGCCGCAGAATCTTGTCCTGGATGCCGGAAGGCCGGTCGAGGGCGAGCCGCGCCAGCGCCCGCTGCGTTTCGGGTGATGACGGCCCCGGCGCCAGCGAACGCAGCAGGCTGAGCGCCAATCCCATGGGCGACGCCGTCATGCGCTGGAGTTGCTCCAGCGCCGCGACCAGATTGCGCTCGGTCGGATCGAGATCGGTGCCGAAGGGATAATCGGGCAACAGCCCGGCCTGGCCCGCCGCCATCAGCTTCGCGCGCAGGGTTTCCGGCCGGTTGGCCCCGAATTCCTCCGGTATTTCATAGCCGGCTTCGATCTTGTCGGCCGCCTTGGCCTGGTGCAGAAGCTCGTCCTGAAAGCGCGAATCGGCGATCGCCAGCATGGCGGCGACGCAATCCCGGTCGGTCAGGCCGCGCAGATCGGCGACGCCGTATTCGCTGACGATGATGTCGCGCAGATGCCGCGGTATGGTCGAAGCAGCGTAGGAAAAGCGGATGTTGGAGGTGACGCGACCGCGCGAATTTCGGGTCGCGTTGAGCGCGATGATCGCGCGTCCGCCTTCGAGCGCATGAGCCTGGGACACGAAATTGTACTGGCCGCCGACGCCGCTCACCACGCGGCCATCGTCGAGCGTGTCCGAAACCACCTCGCCGAACAGCGTGGCGATCATGGCGCCGTTGATGAAACGCGCATCGCGGCGGTCGGCACGCTTGCGCGCCTCGTCCGGGCCGCCGATCTGGTTGGTGAAGGAAATCCGCGTCATGTGGAAAACAGCGCGTTCGGCGTCGTTCATGTCGCGCAGCGCCTGGTAGAAATTCCGGGGGCCGACGAAGAAACCGGCATGCAACAGCGCGCCGTCGGATGCCGGACGTTTCAACACCCCGGCGCGATGGAGTTCGAGAAACCCGTCGACGAACATCTCGGTAACGCCGTAGAGCCCCTCGGCAAAGGGCGCGAGCCCGCTTTCGCCGGCGGGACCGAGCCCGGCCGCCAGTTCGCGGAAGGCGGCGTTGTTCTTGTGGCGCAGGATCAGCGCCCAGGCGACCGCGTCCCCCAGCGAACCGATGCCGATCTGCAACGCACCGCCGTCCTTCACCAGGCGGGCGATGCGCAGCGCGCAGGCATGATGCGCCAGGCTCACCGCTTCCTTGGGCGGCGCGAACAAAGGGAACTCGCAAGCCGGCGATTCGAGCACGTGATCGAAGACGGAGACCGGCAGAGCGGCGTCGCCCGCCATGAAGGGAAGCTCGGCGTTCACCTGGGCGGCGAGCACGACCGGGGTTCCAGCCGCCTTGCGCCGCTCGAGCTCGGGCAGGAGATCGAGCGTCACGTCGGAATTGCAGCTTAAGCTGAGCTGGGCATCCCGCCCTTGGCCGCGCTTGGCGACCAGCTGGGCGATGACGTTGACGCCCTGTTGCAGCAGCAACCGCGCCACTTCGGTGTAATTGACGCTGTTGTAATGGCGTTGCGCCGCGCCGATGCCGAGCCAGCGCCCCGGCGTCAGAAAGAATTCCGAGACCTCAATATTGGCCGGCAGGCTCCTCGCGCGCAGGGCCTGGGCATAGGCGAGTTCGGGATAATTCCCGAACAGCCGGTCGACGATGGGCTGGGACAGTCGCCGCGCGATTTCGGGCCCGTCCTGGCGCTTCTCGAGCGTCAGCGCGGTGAAGATCCGGAGCTGGATGGAAGGATCGGCCGCCGCCCGGGCATAGAGCGCGTTGGCGATGTGATTGGCCTTGCCGAGGCCCAGGGGCAATCCCAGCACGATGCGCTTGCCGACCGCGGCGAGAATGGCGTCAACGCAGGATTCGGCGTCGGCGTGATAGCGGGCTTCGGCCGGCACGCGCGCTAGGCCCCGAGCTTCTGCCAGAAGGCATCGGGCTTGAAGCGCTCGCCGTGTTTTGCCGCCAGGCCTTCGAGCGCCTGCGTCACCTCGGCGATGCCGCGCTTGCGCGCATAGCGCAATGGGCCGCCGCGGAAGGGCGCGAAACCGGCGCCGAACACCAGCGCGCCGTCGACCGTGTCTTCGTCGGCCACCACCCCCTCGCGCAGGCAGGCGACGCAGGCGTTGAGCAGCGGCAGGATCAACCGGTCGGTCATTTCCGCATCCGGCGCCGGCTGCCCGGGCTTCTTTTGCGGCTTGCCGCCCTTGTAATCGTAGATGCCCTTGCCGGTCTTACGGCCGAGCTCGCCGTTCTTGACCTTGGCTTCGAGCCAGTCCGGCGGCTTGGGCAGCGGTTCGGACAAGCCCTGGCTCAGCACCCGGGCGACATCGAGGCAGATGTCGAGCCCGACATGGTCGGCGAGCTCGATCGGGCCCATCGGCATGCCGAAGCGTTCCGCCGCCTGATCGATGGTTTCCGGCGCCACCTTCTCGTCAATCATCAGCAGCGCTTCGAGCAGGTAGGGCATGAGCGTGCGGTTGACGAGGAATCCCGGCGCGCTCTTGACCGGCGCCGCGACGCGGTCGATGCGCGCGGCGAAGGCGCGGGCGGAAGCCAGCGCCTCGGGCGCCGCCTGGTCGTGGCTCACCACCTCGATCAACGGCATGCGCGACACCGGATTGAAGAAATGGATCCCGACCAGGCGTTCGGGGTGCTGCAGCCCCTGGCGCAGGTCCTCGATGCGAATGCTCGAGGTGTTGGTGGCGAGAATCGCGCCCGGCTTCATCTTGGGCTCGAGCCCGGCGAAGATCTTGCGCTTGAGGTCGAGATTTTCCGGCACCGCCTCGATGATGAGGTCGGCGCCGCCGACGCCGACACCCTTGGGATCGGGAATCAGGCGGTCGAAGGCGTCGCGCAGCTTCGCCCGGTCGTGCCGGTCGCGATAGTGATAGGCGAACAAATCGCCGGCGCGTTTCATCGCCCCGCCCAGCGCTTTCAGACTCATATCCGCCAGCGTAACGCGCAGTCCTTTGTAGGCGCACCAGGCGGCGATATCGCCGCCCATCGCGCCGGCGCCGATCACATGCACGTGGCGGACCGCATGCGCGCTCTTGTCGGCCTTGCCCATCGCCTGGCGCAGGAAAAATATCCGGATCAGGTTTTGCGCGGTCTCGCCCACCAGGAGATTCGAGAACGAGGGAATCTCCGCCGCCTTGAGCGCGCTCTCGCCGCCGCCGTGCTTCTCCCACAGATCGATCAGCGCGGCCGGCGCCGGGTAATGTTCCGGTCGAGCCCGCTTTTGCGCCGCGGCGCGCATGCGGCTTCCCGCCAGGCGGCGCACCGGCAGTGTGTTGAACGCCACGGTCTTGAACCATGGCCGGCGAGGTTTGAGCGCGCCGGAAATCGCCGCGCGCACCGCCGCGGCCACGTGCCGCTCTTCCGTCACCGCATCGACCAGACCCGCGCGCAGAGCCGCACGGGCGTTTTTGGGCCGTCCGGTCAGCATCATGCTCATGGCGTCGAGCGGGTCGATCAGCCGGGTCAGCCGCGCGGTGCCGCCGAGGCCGGGATGAAGGCCGAGCTGCACCTCGGGAAAGCCCAGGCTGGCATCGGGCAGCGCGATGCGGCGCCGGCAGGCGAGCGCCAGCTCCAAGCCGCCGCCGAGGCAGAAGCCGTGGACGACCGCGACGGCGGGAACCGGCAGCGCGGCCAGGCGATCGAACACCGCGTGGCCGCGGCCGAGCACGGAAGCCATGGCGCCGGCATCGCCGACGCCGCGGAATTGCGCGATGTCGGCGCCGGCGACGAAGCCGTTACGCTTGGCGGAACGGATGACCAGGCCCGGGGGCCGGTCGCGCTCGATCTCGGCCAGCACGGCATCGAGCTCCTCGAGCATCGACGGCTCGATGCGGTTGGTGCTGGCATCGGTCTGGTCGAGGATCAGCCATTCGATGCCGTCGGCTTCGCGCAGCCGCCGCCAGCAGCGATAGACGCCGCCGCCGGTGACGGGCTGGCCGTGACCCAGTTCGAGACGGTTGCCATCGATGGCGGATAGCACGCCGGTGCCGGTTCCGGTTTTCATCACATCGCCTCAATCAGCATGGCACCGCCCTGGCCGCCGCCGATGCATTCGCTGGCGATGCCGCGCTTGGCCTTGAGCCGCCGCAGCGCATGGACCAGGTGCAGCACGATGCGCGCGCCGGTGGTGCCGACCGGATGGCCGAGGCCGATCGCGCCGCCATCGACATTGACCCGGGCGCGGTCGAGATTCCCGAGCGCGCCGTCGAGGTGCAGCACCTTGCGGCAGTAATCCGCATCCGCCCAGGCCTTGAGACAGGCGATCAGTTGTGCGGCGAAGGCCTCGTTGATCTCCCACGCGCCGATATCGTCGAGCGCCAGGCCGTGATCGGTCAGCAGCGGCGTCGCGGCCAGGGTCGGGCCCAACCCCATGATGCGCGGATCGAGCGCCGCCCAGCGGCTGTCGACGATGCGCGCCAGCGGCGTCAGGCCGTGCTGTTCCACCGCCGCTTCCGAAGCCAGGATCACCCAGCAGGCGCCGTCGGTGATCTGCGAGGAATTGCCTGCCGTGACCTTGCCGAAGGGCCGCTCGAAAGCGGGATGGAGCTTGGCCAGGCTTTCAACCGAGGAATCGGGACGCACGCCGTCGTCGTGGTCGTAGAGCGTGCCGTCGCGGCCGAACATCGGCTCGATCTCGCCCAGCGAACCCTCGGCTTGCGCGCGCGCCAGGCGCAGCTGGCTTTCGACCGCGTATTGATCGGCCTCCTGGCGCGAAATCGAAAACAGGAAGGCCAGCACCTCCGCCGTCTGCCCCATATTGAGCTCGACCACCGGATCGGTGAGGCCGCGCTCCAAGCCGATGACCGGCTTCAAAAAGCCCAGGCGGAACCCGGCCATCGCCTCCAGCCGGCGCAGCAAACCGCGCGCCATGACCAGCCGGCTGTACCACTCGACCGCGTTGTGATTGAACAGCAGCGGGGTATAGCTCAAGGCCTCGGTGCCGCCCGCCAGGATCAGATCGGCTTGGCCCTGTTCGATATAGCGGAAGCCGACATCGATCGACTGCATGCCCGAACCGCAATTGCGCTGCACCGTCCAGCCGGGCACGGATTCGTCGATGCCGAGACGCAGCGCCGCGACGCGGCCGGGATTGATCTCGTCGGCGATCGGGTTGACGCAACCCATGATCACCTCGTCGAAGGCTTCCGTGCCGAAGGGCTGGCGCAACAGCAACGGCCGGCCGCAGGCGACGGCGAGATCGACCGGGGTGAACGGCCCCGGCCGGCCGCGCGCCTTGAGGAACGGCGTGCGCGATCCGTCGACTATATAGACCGGACGGCCTGGAGATTGTCGCGTGTCGGTTGTGATGGCTGGGTTTCCTTCCTGTCGCCGCGCCGGGGCTTGAGTTCCTCCGGCGAAAAATCGTCCACCATGATGGCTTGATGCACCGCGTCTTCCGCCGCCTGCAACGCCGCTATCTCCGCCGCGGTCAACAGGCCGGAGGCGCGCGCCGCGTGCCAATCCCGGATCTTGGCCTGGCGCAGCCGGAGCCGGACCGGCTCGACCGCGTGGACCAGATGGAAGGCGCGCTCCACCAGCACGGCGCCGCCGCGTTCGGCATCGAGATAAAGCCCGCCGGTCAAGCGCTCGCGCGTCTCCGACGGTTCGGTGACGAGCTCGGCGCAACGCCGCGTCAGCGTGTCGGCGGGGCCGATACGATGCCGGGCGTGGGCCGGCACCACCGCACGCAGCAGCCATGCCACCGGCCGCGCGGGGAAATTGGCGATGACGCCGTCGATCGCGGTCTCGATGTTCTTCAATCCCATCGCCATGCAGTAATCGACCAGGACGCCGTCTTCCGCGACGCGGCCCTCATCCTCGAAGCGCTTCAACACCGCGCTCAGCAGGTAAAGCTCGCTCAATATGTCGCCGAGCCGAGCGGAGATCATTTCCTTGCGCTTCAGAGCGCCGCCGAGCGTGAGCAACGCCATATCGGCGAGGAACGCCAGCACCGCGGCGTAACGCGAAAGCTGGCGGTAATGCCGGCCCGGCCCCGGCGCGAAACGCCCACGCGTCCAGCTGCGCGCGAAGGCGCGGCCGATATTCTTAAGACTGTCCGCGACATGCGCCCAGAAGGCGCGATCGAAATCCGCCAGTCCCTTTTCCCGGTCGGGATCGGCCAGCGCCTTCATTTCGACGAGCAGATGGGGATGGCAGCGGATCGCGCCCTGACCGAAGATCATCAGGTTGCGCGTCAAGATATTGGCGCCTTCGACCGTGATGGCGACCGGCACCGAGCGGTAGAGATCGCCCAGATAATTGAGCGGCCCGTCGATCACGCCCTTGCCGCCGTGAATGTCCATGGCGTCGTCGACCGCCGCGCGCATGCGTTCGGTCGCGTGGGATTTCATGATGGCGGCGATGACCGCGGGCCGGTGCCCTTGATCGAGCGCGGCGCAGGTGAGCCGCCGCGCCGCGTCGATCAAATAGGCCGAGCCGGCGATGCGGGCGAGCGGCTCCTCGACGCCCTCGAATTTGGCGATCGGCACGTTGAATTGCTCGCGGATGCGCGCATAGGCGCCGGTGGTGCGCGCGCACAGCGCCGCGCCCGCCCCGGACAGCGCGGGCAGCGAAATGCCGCGTCCGGCGGCCAGCGCCGTCATCAGCATCTTCCAGCCCTGGCCGACCTGGCCCCCGCCGCCGATCACCTGGTCGAGCGGCACGAACACGTCCTTGCCCTGGGTCGGGCCGTTCTGAAACACCTGATGCGCGGGGTAATGCCGCCTGCCGGTGGTGACGCCCGGCGTGTCGACCGGCACCAGCGCCACGGTGATGCCGACATCCTCCTTCGATCCGAGCAGATGATCGGGATCGTAAAGCTCGAAGGCCAGGCCGATCAGCGTCGCCACCGGACACAGCGTGATGTAGCGTTTCGACCAGTTGAGTCTGATCCCGAGCACGCTTTTGCCCCGGTATTCGCCGCGGCACACCACGCCGCGGTCGATCATGGCGGCGGCGTCGGAGCCCGCCTCGGGGCTGGTGAGGCCGAAGCAGGGTATCTCGCGCCCGTCCACCAGACGCGGCAGGTAGTATTGCTGCTGTTCCGGCGTGCCGAAATGCCGGATCAGTTCGCCCGGACCGAGCGAATTCGGCACCATCACGGTGACCGCGGCGGTGATGCTGTGCGAGGACAGCTTGCGCACCACCTGGGCATGGGCATAAGCGGAAAAACCCAGGCCGCCATATTCCTTGGGAATGATCATGCCGAAGAAGCGGTTCTGCTTGATGAAGGACCAGGCCTCGGGCGGCAGGTCGAACAGTTCGAAGCGCACCCGCCAATCGTCGATCATCCCGCACAGCTGCTCGACCGGCCCGTCGAAAAACGCCTGTTCTTCGGCGGACAGTTGGGCCTTCGGCGTAGCCAGAAGTTGCCGCCAGTCCGGATTTCCCGAGAACAGGGCCGCATCCCACCACACGTCGCCGGCTTCGATGGCGACGCGTTCGGTTTCGGACATGGGCGGGAGCGCGCGCGCGGCCCACCGGAATATGGGCGCCGAAATCCAGCGCTGGCGGAATGTCCGGTGATCGGCCGACAAGAGCGGTACCTCCTGCGCGCGCATCGATGATGCATGTCCGCTGCGATGCAAAATCGTCCCGGATATGCTCACTCTTTATAAATGCGCGGCGCCCGCATTATCCCACCGATACCGCCGCGATAGAAAGCGTAATCCTCGCCCGGACTATGTGCTTTCTAAGGCCCGCGGCCGGGCGCTATGCTGCGGCGTTCTCGGTGCGAAGGATCAAACGCATGTTCAAGCGTATCGCGGCATGGGCCAGCGAACGTATTCTCCGTTACCTCGAGCAGCCGAGCGGCCGATACGCGCCGTTCTTTGCGCCCGACATCGACGTTCTGCGCCAAACGCTCAAGCCCGGCGACGTGCTGCTGGTCGAGGGCAATACGCATTTGAGCGCGATCATTAAGTATCTGACCCAGTCGACCTGGTCGCATACCGCGCTTTATATCGGCGACGCGCTGGGGCCCGATGCCGCCGGCGGCGAGCCGAAGGTGCTGATCGAGGCGGAGGCGGGACCCGGCGTGATCGCCGTCCCGCTGTCGAAATATGCGAAATTCCATACCCGCATCTGCCGGCCGGTGGGGCTCGGCGCCGAGGACGTCAAGAAAGTGGTCGGTTACGCCGTGACGCGGATCGGTATGCAATACGACAGCAAGCAAATCGTCGATCTCGCGCGCTATCTCTTTCCCTATCCGCCGGTGCCGGTGTCGCTGCGCCGCCGCATGCTGGCGATCGGCAGCGGCGATCCGACCAAGGCGATCTGCTCGGTGCTTATCGCCGAGGCGTTCGCCTCCGTCCATTACCCGATCCTGCCCGAACGCGTCATCATCGGCGGCAAGATCTACGGCATCGAACCCTATGTGCAGAGCGAGATCGATCACATCCGCCAGCACGGGCTTTACACGCCGCGCGATTTCGACGTCTCGCCCTATTTCGCCATCGTCAAGCCGACCATCGAACACGGTTTCGATTACCGCAAGCTGGTCTGGGCGCCGGAGGCTTCGAATTAGCCCTCGGGCGGCAGCGGTCGCGGCTTGCGATCGGAATCGACTGCGACATAGGTGAAGATTCCCTCGGTCACCTCGATGTGTCCGCTGCCGGCGCCGCGGCGCACCCAGCTTTCGATCTTCACCGTGAGAGACGTCTTTCCGGTTTTGACGATCCCGGCATAGCAGGTCACCTCGTCGCCGATGAAGACCGGACGGTGGAAGGTCATGGCCGTGACCGCCACGGTGACGACGCGGCCGCCGGCGCGCCGGGTTGCGACCGCGCCGCCGGCGAGGTCCATCTGCGACAACAGCCAACCGCCGAAAATGTCGCCCTGCGGATTGGCGTCGGCGGGCATGGCGATGGCGCGAAGCGTGGGCTCGGCGTGGGGCCGCTTATCGGACGTATCGGATGCGTGCATGACAGCTCCTGTTTCTCGGCGGTTCTTCGCACGGAAGGACCGTTGGTTTTATGAGGCTAATTCCACATTTTACCGGCGCATGAGCGTTGTATCATCACCGCCTTCAGCCGGCAAAACGCGGCTCTGGCAGGCCGCGAATGCCGAGACCGCGGATGCGGAACAAATGGCCGGCGCGCGCTAGCGGCTCACCGCTGCATCTGCATGATCTGATCCATAGGCATCATGTTGTGGTTCAGGTGCGCCATGATCCAGAGCGATCCGACGATGAGCAAAAAGACGATCAGCACGCCGAATGCGAGCGCCATGACGTTGTTTACGTTGTCGGGACCGGTCGTGATTTTGAGGAAAAAGACGAGATGAACGCCCATCTGCGCGATCGCAAGAACGCTTAGTGCGACGGGAATACTCGGACCCCAGACCAGCGTAGTGCCCGAGACAAAGAAGGACACAATGGTGAGCAGTGTCGCGAGCCCAAGCCCAATCAGATAGCTCGTGACTCCCTCGGTGGTCTCGCCTTCGTCTTGGTGAACGTCGCCCGGCGCTATGTCCACGTGATAGAGGTCTTTTCCTGGCTCGAAGTCGCTCATTGCCCGGCTCCCATTAAATACACCACCGTGAACAACCCAACCCAAATGATGTCCAGCGTATGCCAGAACAGACAGAAGCAGAGAACGCGCCGGAGAATGTCGGCCCGGTAACCCTTGGCGAACACCTGCGCCATCATCGTCAGCAGCCACAGCAGGCCGGCGGTGACGTGAAGGCCGTGGCATCCGACCAGCGTAAAAAAGGCCGAGAGGAACGCGCTCCGCGTTGGACCCGCCCCGTGCGCGATCATGTCCGCAAACTCCCGGAGTTCGAGGCCAAGAAACGCAGCGCCAAGTATGAAGGTCGCCGCCATCGCGCTATAGAACCAAATCCTGTTGTATGTCTGGGCGCCGATATTTGCCAGACCGCACGTGAAGCTCGAGACAAGAAGGCAGGCCGTCTCTAGCCCGACGGTTCGCAGATGGAACAGCTCCTGCCCGCCCGGGCCCCCCGCCGTCTGTCCGACCAGCACCGCGTAGGTCGCGAAGAAAGCAGAGAACATGATGATGTCGCTGAGTAGGAAAATCCAGAAGCCGTAACCGACGAGGATGCGTTTGGACGCCAATCCGCTGGCTGTGCGCGCGACGCGATTGGGATCGTCGCGACCGGTGGCCGCCTCAAAGGTGGTCATTGCGCCGTCCGCAGTCTGGCAAGCGCCGCGCTGCGTGCGCTTCGGTTGGCCCGATCTATATTCGCGACCATTTCAGCTGGAATGATGTATTCCACATCATCCCTCCAGGCGAAAATAACAAATGTCGCGAACGCCCCCGTTGCGGCCAGGGCCACCAGCCACCAGATGTGCCAGATCAACGCGAAGCCCATGATGG
>Ga0209624_10001905_pt1 | contig 15905 bp, 15 predicted proteins | sample JacPinW_OM2H0_O1_FD_188565 | JGI IMG/M metagenome (GOLD analysis project Ga0209624, IMG submission 188565) | Forest soil microbial communities from Algoma, Ontario, Canada - Jack Pine, Ontario site 1_JW_OM2H0_O1 (SPAdes) (version 2) | ecosystem: Environmental > Terrestrial > Soil > Boreal...
CTGGTGCTCGACCTGCGCAACGACGGCGGCGGCTACCTGCCCGAGGCCACCGCGCTCACCGGGCTGTTCATCAACCACGGCCCGGTCGTGCAGCTGCGCGACACCGCCGGACGGCTGGAGGTGCTGGACGATCCTGAGGTCACTCCCGCCTACGACGGCCCGCTCGCGGTGCTGGTGGATCGCCTGAGCGCCTCGGCCTCCGAGATCTTCGCCGGCGCCATTCAGGACTATCACCGCGGCGTGATCCTCGGGCAGACCACCTTCGGCAAGGGCACCGTGCAGAGCCTCATGCCGCTTGATCGCGTTCCGCAGCAGGGCGGCAACGGCCAGCTGACCGTCACCATCGGCAAGTTCTACCGCATCACCGGCGAGAGCACGCAGCACCGCGGCGTCGAGCCGGACGTGCCGCTCGCTTCCGTGCTCGACACCAAGGAAGTCGGTGAAAGCGCGCTCGAATCAGCGCTGCCCTGGGATCGCATCGCCGGTGTACCCTTCAAGGCCAGCAGCCTCGCCGCCGCCCCGCCCGTGTCGATGCTCGCCACCGAGGAAGACGCGCGCGCCCAGCGTGACCCGGACTACCGCTGGCTGATGTCGGACATTGCCGCCATCGACTCGGTGCGTGAGCAGCACAGCGTGTCGCTCAACCTCAAGGAGCGGCGCGATGAGCGCACCCGGGTCGACAAGGAACGCTTGGAGCGGGAGAACAGCCGCCGCTCGGCCAAGAACCTGCCGGCCTTGAAGAGCGTCGAGGAGCTGGAAAAATCCAAGGACGACGCCGCGGACGTGGTGCTGGATCAGGCGACGCAGGTCATGGCGGACATGGTGACGGGCGTGCGCCCGCAGCCGCAAAAGGCGGCCCGCGCCGGCTGAGGCCGGGCGCTTTTCAGCGCAGCAGGATCCGGAACAGATCCCAGGTATCCTCGGCGAGCACGTTGGGCAGCCGCGCGGCGGCTGAGCCGGTCGCGCCGGACTCGAGGATGTCGCCCTCCGAGAAGGCCACCGAGTCGACGGTGGGCGCGCTGTCGCTGGCGCCGCGGTAGCGCGCCACCTGTTTGAGCCGCTCACCGCGCACCCTGATCTCGTCGGCAAGTCCGGCGCGCTCGGCAATCAGCGTGTGCGCGCGACTGATGTGGCCCATCAGCAGCACGCAATCCTTCGGTGGTCCGTAGTCATCGCTCGCCTCACGTCGGGCGATGGCATCGCGCGCCAGCGTCACCAGCGGCGGCTTCAGCGGCGCAAGTCGCAGGCACAGCACCTCGGCGCAGGCGATCGCCGCGATATTGATGGCGCGGCGCGCCGGCAGCGACAGACCCGGGAACTCGGGCGTGGGTTGCCGCGCAATCTCATCGGCCGCGAGCTGGGCTTGGCGCAAGGTTTCCGCGGCAGCGGCCAGGGCCTGCGTCGCGAGGATGGCCCGGTGCGCTAGCGCACGGCGCTTGAAGTAATGCCAGAAGCGCACCAGCCGGGCACGCTCGCTCTCGAGCGCGGCCACTTCCGCGCCGGCCTGCAGGTGCGCCGCCTGCGCCCCCTGCAGCTGCTGCTGGGCCAGCTGGCCGCGTTCGTACTGCACGCGATTGTGTTGCGCCAGGTGTTCGCGCCGCTCGCGATCCTCCTGTTGGCGCACCAGGTCGGCGACGAAGGTCGTGATCAGCTCGCGCCCAGCCTGCCACAAGCGGCGCAACTGGTAGAACACCAGGGCCGGATAGGCCGTCTCGGCCGTACCGAGGCGCCCCTCGAGGGTATTGAGCATGTCCTGTACGCGCTGGGTGGACCCCTCCTGCTGCTTGATGAGGTCCTTGAGGCGGAAGGTCTCGTCCTGGAGCTCGCCGTAGGCCTTCTTGAGCTCCGCGCGATTGCGGAACAGCTCAAGTACCCGGTGATCCTCATCGGGCGTCTTGTCCGCAGAGTGGCCGAGCTTAAGGAAACCGAGTTGTCGCAGCGCTTTCATGAGAGATGCGGCGGCGGCCCGCCACTTCTCAAGCGCCGGTGCGGCTCTCCGCGCGGCTGGATGAGAAGCGATGACCTCGCTCCACGCAATATTCCAGCCACTTGTTTAACATCATGTTGCGGGCCCAACGCTGACCCAGTTCACGCTCCGCGCAAGCGCGCAAGCCCTTGAGCTCGGTCCGGGCGTTAGCCCCCACCCACTGCTGCGCTTCGACGAGATGTGCGTCATGGTAGATACGCACGCGCATGTCGGGGTACTGCTGCGCCCCGCGCGCATCGGCCAGCAGGTAGGTCAGGATGAAGCTGCTGGTGTACGGGGAGCGCTCGGTGATGCTGAGAACGAGGTCACAGTCTCCGCGAACCTTCGAGATGCACCGCCCGGCCAGCGCCTTGAGATCTCCGGCGAGCCAGCCGAGGCGGATGAAGTTGCTCTCGTACAGTCCCATCAGCGCAACAAAGCTGCGCGGGCGGGCGCGCCAGGAAACGACTGTCTGTGTATCGGTGCAGAGCACGCCCCGACTATAACGCACGAGGCTTGCGCTGCAAGCCGATCGGAGTGCGAATTTGTGTGCTTGCGCAAGTTGCGGACGCTTGCAAGTTTCGTGCGACCCTGCGATCGCGCACACGCAGCGTGCGCTACGTGCAACAATACGCAGCTGCGCCGTCAGGGTCGCAGCCGGCGTTCGATTCCGCTGGTGTTCAGAATGCGGCTGGCGATTTCCTCGATCGAGCACTCGGTGGTGTCGAGCGAGGGCACGCCCAGACGCGCGAACATTGCCTCCGCGGCGCGCAGCTCGTACTGCACCTGCTGTCGCGAGGCGTAGCGACTGTCCGGGCGGCGTTCGTTGCGAATCTGCTGCAGGCGCTCCGGCCTTATGGTCAGTCCGTACAGCTTGGCACGAAACGGGTCGAGTTTTGCCGGCAATTTGCCCGCTTCCAGATCCTCCTCGGTGAGCGGATAGTTGGCGGCGAACACCCCGTATTGCAGCGCCATGTATACACAGGTCGGAGTCTTGCCCACGCGCGAGACGCCCACCAGCACCACGTCAGCGTGGCCGTAGTCCCCGCCCGAGCCATCATCGTTGGCCAGCGCGAAATTGGTGGCGTTGATGCGCGTGGTGTAGGCGGCCAGATCGGCCATGCCGTGCGCGCGGCCGGCGCGATGCGTGGAGCGCGTGTTGAGCTCACGTTCGAGCGGACCAACAAATGCGGAAAACAGGTCGAGGAACAGCCCATTCGCCTTCATCACGACATCACGCAGTTCATCCTGCACCAGCGTGCTGAATATGATCGGGCGCACGCCCTGCTCCTGCGCGGCGCGCTCGATGCGCCGCACCGCCTCATGCGCCTTGTCAAGGCTCGACACAAATGGCAAAGTCACCGGCCGAAACTCCAGCCCCTCGAACTGCGTCATGAGACTGTGGCCGAGCGTTTCCGCGGTCACGCCGGTCTGGTCCGACACGAAGAAAATGGTTCGACGGCTCACGGTGGCAGGTGACTCATCAGGCCCGGTGCGAGGTGTCCGCAGTGTTTCACCGCGCGCGCAGCGTAGCAAGCGCCCGTCGCCCGTTTGACCAGGAGTAGCGTTGAACGCCTACGTCGTCCCGTTCGAGCAGCTCGGCATGCACGACATCGAGAGCGTCGGCGGCAAGAACGCCTCGCTCGGCGAGATGATCGGCGCGCTCACCAAACTTGGCGTCAAGGTGCCGGGAGGTTTCGCCACCACCACCCGGGCCTATCGGGAGTTCCTGCAGCAGGACGCGCTTGATGAGCGTATCCGCGCCGAGCTGGCCGCCCTGAACGTCGATGACATACACAAGCTTGCCGCCAGCGGCGCGCGCATCCGCCAGTGGATCCTGGCGACTGCCCTGCCGGCGCAGTTCGGTGAGGCGGTGACGCACGAGCTGCGCCGCATGAGCGGGGGGCGCGACATCGCCGTGGCGGTGCGCTCCTCTGCCACCGCGGAGGACCTCCCGGACGCCTCCTTCGCCGGCCAGCAGGAGAGCTTCCTCAACGTGCGCGGCGAGGCGGCGGTGCTCAAGGCGCTGCACGAGGTGTTTGCCTCGCTGTTCAACGATCGCGCCATCTCCTATCGCGTGCACCAGGGCTTCGACCACGGCGCGGTAGCACTCTCGGCCGGCGTTCAGCACATGGTGCGCAGCGATCTTGGCGCGAGCGGGGTCATGTTCACGCTCGACACCGACTCGGGCTTTCGCGGCGTGGTGTTCATCACCGCATCCTGGGGCTTGGGCGAAACGGTCGTGCAGGGTGCCGTGAACCCCGATGAGTTCTACCTGTACAAGGCGGCGCTGCGCGCCGGCAAGCATGCGGTACTGCGCCGCAATCTCGGCGGCAAGGCGGTGAAGATGATCTACGCGCCGGCCGGCTCGGCTGAGCGCGTGCTGACGGTTGACGTGCCGCAGGCCGATCGACAGCGCTTTTGTCTTGGCGACGAAGACCTCGTCACCCTCGCCCGCCAGGCGCTGATCATCGAGGAGCACTACGGGCGTCCGATGGACATCGAGTGGGCGCGCGACGGGGCGAGCGGCGAGATCTTCATCCTGCAGGCGCGCCCGGAGACCGTGCAGAGCCGCGCCGGCCGTACCATCCAGCGCTACGCGCTCAAGGGGCACTCGCGCGTGCTGGTCACCGGACGCAGCATCGGACAGCGTATCGGCGCTGGCAGCGCGCGCGTCATCAAGGACGCCAGCGAGATGGCGCGCGTGCAATCAGGAGACGTGCTGGTCGCCGACATGACCGATCCGGACTGGGAGCCGGTCATGAAGCGTGCGGCGGCCATCGTCACCAACCGCGGCGGCCGCACCTGTCATGCGGCCATCATCGCGCGCGAGCTGGGGATACCGGCGGTGGTCGGTTGCATCGATGCCACGCAGCGCATCCGCGAAGCACAGGAAGTCACCGTGTCGTGCGCCGAGGGCGACACCGGGCAGGTCTACGAGGGCCTGCTCGAGTTCGAGCGCAAGCAGATCGAGCTCGATTCACTGCCGAAGATCCCGGTCAAGATCATGATGAACGTCGGCAACCCGGACCGGGCCTTCGACTTCGCCGCCATCCCGAACCATGGCGTGGGACTTGCGCGCCTGGAGTTCATCATCAATCGTATGATCGGCGTGCACCCGCGCGCGCTGCTCGAGTTCGATCGCCTCGACGGGGAGGTGCAGCAGCAGATCCGCACGCAGATGGCCGGCTACTCCGACCCGGTTGGTTTTTACGTCGAGAAGCTCGCGGAAGGGATCGCGCAGATCGCCGCGGCATTTGCGCCCGAACCGGTCATCGTGCGCCTGTCGGACTTCAAGTCCAACGAATACGCGAACCTCATCGGCGGGGCCGCCTACGAGCCGCACGAGGAGAACCCGATGCTCGGCTTTCGCGGGGCAGCGCGTTACGTGGATGAAACCTTCCGCCCCTGCTTTGAGCTCGAGTGCCGCGCGCTCAGGCGCGTGCGCGAGAGCATGGGCCTGCGCAACGTGCAGGTCATGGTGCCGTTCGTGCGCAGCGTGGAGGAGGCGCGCCAGGTCACCCAGCTGCTGGCGCAGAATGGACTCGAGCGCGGCAAGGACGGCCTCACGATCATCATGATGTGCGAGCTGCCGACCAACGCGCTGCTCGCCGACAAGTATCTGGACTACTTCGACGGCATGTCGATCGGTTCGAACGATATGACGCAGCTCACGCTCGGGCTCGACCGCGATTCGGCGATCGTGGCGCGCCTTTTCGATGAGCGCGACGAGGCGGTACGTCAGCTGTTGTCGATGGCCATTAGCGCATGCCGCAAACGCCACAAATACGTCGGCATCTGCGGCCAGGGACCGTCCGATCACCCCGATTTTGCGCGCTGGCTGCTCGAGCAGGGCATCGAGAGCATGTCGCTCAACCCGGATACGGTGGTGGAAACCTGGCTGTTCCTGGCGCAGACACCGGCGCTCGGCAAGTCCGCCTGATATTCAGGGCCGCGACAGATCGCGGATGTTCGCCTCCGAGCTCGCCCGCTCGTTATCGTCGAATGGCTCGATCAGCAGCTGCTCGATGGTGGCGCGCTCGAGGCAGCGCGCGTTGACGCTGTAGCCATCGGGGTTGGAGCGCGGCACGTAGAAGGATTTGACCCCGCAGTGGCGGCAGAACAGGTGCTGCGCGGTGCGGGTATTGAAGGTGTAGGTGCTGAGGCTCGCCGCGCCGCGCAGCAGACGAAAGCGCGTGCGCGGCACGATCAGGTGCAGAAAGCCGCTCATGCGGCAGATCGAGCAGTTGCAGTCGCTGACCGTGATGCGCGCCGGCGCGTCCACCTCGAAGGCGACCGCGCCGCAATGACAGCCACCGCGGTGCGTCACCCGCGCTGCGGCCTCAGTTGCCACTGCCCGCCCAGGCCGGTGCAAACAGCTTCGCACGGTAGTGGCGCAGCTCGCGGATCGACTCGTGAATGTCCGCCTGCGCCAGATGCGTGCCCTGTTTGACGAAGCTCTCCGACACCGGCAGCGCCCAACGGCGCGCCAGCTCCTTGAGGGTGCTGACATCGAGATTGCGGTAGTGGAAGAAGCGCTCGAGGTCGGGCATCAACCGCGCCAGGAAGCGCCGATCCTGGCAGATGCTGCTGCCGCACATCGGCGAGCTGCCGGCATCCACCAGCGGTGCGAGAAACTCGAGCGTGCGCGACTGCGCCTCGGCGAGCGTAACGCGGCTGGCGCGCACCCGCGCCAGCAGCCCCGAGGAGCTGTGCTGACGCTGATTCCATTCATCCATGCGCGCGAGCACTTCCTCGCTCTGGTGGATCGCGAGCACCGGCCCGTCGGCGACGATGCCGAGCTCGCGGTCGGTCACGACGGTGGCAATTTCGATGATGGAATCAGTGTCGGGCTTCAAGCCCGTCATCTCCAGATCGATCCAGATGAGGTAGTCGCCGCTCGGCATGTCAGGGTAAGTGGTGGTAGCGTGTCTTGCGGGCGAAGGAAACTAAGTGTAACAGACGGGCGCAGGCCGTCTTGCAATGAAGCAGACGTTGGTTGGATGCGTGATCGCCGCCTTCGGGCGGCACCTGATCGTGCGCGCGCACGACGGGCGGCAGCTGAAGGCGCGTCCGTTCGGACGGGCGCTGGGTGCGGTGTGCGGCGATGAGGTGCGCTGCAGCCTCGATGCGCACCACGAGGAAGTGCACGTCGTGGAGGTGCTGCCGCGGCGCAGCGCACTGTGGCGCGCCAACCGGCGCGGCGGAGCGGAAGCTGTGGCAGCCAATCTCACGCAGCTGGTCGTGGTGCTCGCCCCGCTGCCGGCCCCGGACCTGTTCGTCGCCGACCGCTACCTGTGCGCGGCCAGCGCCGCTGGCATGCTGGCGACGCTCATCGTCAACAAGAGCGATCTGCCGGCCGATCCGACACTCGCCGCTGAACTTGGTGCCTACGCGCAGGCAGGCTATGCGGCCCTGACCTGCTCGGCCGCGAATGACAGCGGCATCGATGCGCTGCGCGCAGCGCTCGTCCCGGGCGCACGCTCCGCGCTGGTCGGGCAATCCGGTGTTGGCAAGTCCTCGCTGGTGCGGCGCCTGGTGCCACAGGCGCAGGTCGAGATCGGCGCGCTGGTGCGCGAGGAGGAAGGCCGCCACACCACCACCGCGTCGCGACTGTTCGAGCTTGCCAACGGCGCGGCTCTCATCGACTCACCGGGGGTACGCGATTTTGTGCCGGCGGTGGAGGCGCTCGATGAGCGCACGCTCGGATTTCCCGAAGTGCAGCAGCTGGCGCCGGGCTGCCGGTTCGCCGATTGCCGGCATATGCGCGAGCCCAGCTGCGCGGTGCGCGCCGCGGTCGAGAGCGGCGCGCTGCACCCGCGCCGCTACGAGAGCTACCGCCGGCTGCGCCGGCTGCGTGAGGAGCTCACCGCGGCACGCGGCCCGCAACGGGCGCGCTGAGCGGATGATGGCAAGTCCGTGCGGCGCGCGGTTGTCAGCCGACCGACTGGCGGCCGGCGAGTGCGTGCGCGAGCGTGCCGCCATCGACGTACTCGAGCTCCCCGCCGACCGGCACGCCGTGAGCGATGCGGCTGGCTCGAATCGCGCGGCGCGTCGCCAGCTCGCTCAGGTAATGGGCAGTCGCCTCGCCCTCGACGGTCGAGTTGGTGGCAAGAATCAGCTCGTGCACGCCGCCTTCGGCGAGTATGGCGTCGAGTTCCCTGACACCGAGCTGCTCGGGTCCGATGCCGTCGAGCGGCGAGAGGTGGCCCATGAGCACGAAGTAGCGTCCGCGATAGCTGCCGGAGGACTCGATCGCGACCACATCGGCCGGCGACTCGACCGCACACAGAAGCGTGGCATCGCGCTGTGGGGCGGCGCAGATCACGCACAACTCCCCTTCGGTGAGCATGCGGCAGCGCTGGCAGCGGCGCACCGCCTGCAGGGCCGCGCCGAGCGCCTCGGTGAGTGCGCGTGCCCCCGGTCGTCCTTCCTGCAGCAGATGAAACGCCATGCGCTGCGCGCTCTTCGGACCGACCCCGGGCAGCGTGCGCAGGGCGTCGATGAGCCGGGCGAGGAGGGGCGAATGCTTCATCAGAACGGCAGCTTCATCCCCGGCGGCAGCTGCAGCCCCGCCGTGACGCTCGCCATCTTTTCCTGCACGCGCGCCTCGAGCTTGTGTACCGCATCGTTGGCGGCCGCGGCGATCAGATCCTCGAGCAGCTCGCGGTCCTCGCCACCCACGGCCGGCTCGATCTGCACGCGCTTCACTTCGTGCCGCCCGTTCATGGTGACCTTGACCATGCCGCCGCCGGACTCACCGATGACCTCGATGCTGGCGATCTCCGCCTGGGCCTTCTGCATGTTGGCCTGCATGGCCGCGGCCTGTTTCATCAGGTTGTTGAAGTTACCTGCCATGAGAGCGTGCCTGTCAGGCGCCCAGCGCCGCTAAGTGAGAGTGGGTCATTTTACCGGCCGCACGGTCTCCGGGAGCACCGTGGCGCCGAAGCGCTCGCGCAGTCCCTTGACACCCGGATCCTCCTCGAACGTGCGCCGCGCGGCGGCGAGCTCCGCCTCGGAGGCGCGCAGCTGCACCTGGGCCGGGGTGTCGGCAACCCCCGCCGCGGCGCTTTGAAATTCCAGCCGCACCGTCGCGCCGAAATGGCGCGACAGCGCCTGTGCGAGCTTCTCTTCGGTCGCGCCGGTGCGCAGCAGCTGATTACGCGGGTCAAGTCCCAGGCGCACCAGGGCGCCCTGGCGGCTGATGAACACACAGTGACTGGCGAGCTGGCGGGCGGCACCGGACAGCTCAAGGCGGCTGAGCAGGGCCGGCCACTCGGTCGCCTCAGGCGTCGGGGCGGGCGCGCCAGTGCCTGCGCCGGGGCTGCCGGGCCTGGGCTCCGCGGCGGCGGGACGCTGCTGCACGGCCGCTGCGGCGGGGCGAAACGCGATCATCCTCAGCAAGGTCATCTCAAAGCCGCTGCGCGGCTCGGGGGCGAGCGCCAGGTCGCGCCGGCCGGTGATCGCCGTCTGATAGAACAGCTGCACGTCCTCGGGCGTGAGCACTGCGGCCAGCCGCTCGAGCAGCTCCGGCGCGTACAGCTCATCGGCCGCATAGCTGCTCAGCGCCTGCTGCAGCCCGATCCGCACCAGAAGAGCGGCCAGCTCATCGAGCACCTGCGCGTGGTCGGGGGCGAGCTCCTCGAGCGCCTGCGCGCAGCGCAACAGCTGCGCGGTATCTGCGCGCGCCAGCGCTTCCACGATGCGCACCACGTGGTCGCGCGAGATCGTGCCCAGCATCGCGCGCGCCTCGGCTTCCACTGCGCGCCCGCCGCCAAAGGCGATCAGCTGATCCAGCAGCGACAGGGCGTCGCGCATGCTGCCGTCGGCCGCCTGCGCAATCAGCGCCACGGCCGCGGCGTCCGATTCCACGCCCTCCTCGGTGAGGATGTGGCGCAGGTGCGCCGCAATCTCGGCGGCCGGCAGACGCTTGAGGTTGAACTGCAGGCAGCGCGACAACACCGTCACCGGCAGCTTCTGCGGATCGGTGGTCGCCAGCAGGAATTTCACGTGCGGCGGGGGCTCCTCGAGGGTCTTCAGCAGCGCGTTGAACGAATGCGTCGAGAGCATGTGCACCTCATCGACGAGGTACACCTTGAAGCGCCCGCGCGCGGGGGCATACGGGACGTTGTCGAGCAGCTCGCGCGTGTCGTCCACCTTGGTGCGCGAGGCCGCATCGACCTCGATGAGGTCCGGGAAGCGCCCGGCGTCGATCTCGCGGCAGGCGGCGCACACCCCGCACGGGTTCGGCGTGACGCCGGTCTCGCAGTTCAGGCACTTGGCAAGGATGCGCGCGATGGTGGTCTTGCCCACCCCGCGCGTGCCGCTGAACAGGAACGCGTGGTGCACGCGGCCGCTCTCCAGCGCGTTCACCAGCGCGCGGCGCACGTGCTCCTGGCCGATCAGTTCGGAGAATTTCTTCGGCCGCCATTTGCGCGCAAGCGCGGTGTAGCTCATCCGATCCTCGCTGTCATGCTCTGGAGGCGGCCCGCACCAGCTTTAGCTCCGGCACCCGACATCGCCGCTGCCGCTGCTGCCTTCCGGCCCTGACGGGATTCACGACTGGTCGTCGCGGAGAAGCCGATGCGAGCCACCATTTGAGTCTGCCGCTTTTTGCAGGTGGCGGAGAGGGTGGGATTCGAACCCACGAACACCCGTTAAGATGTTACTGGAATTCCAGTCCAGCGCCTTCGACCGCTCGGCCACCTCTCCAATCAACCACTTGCGCGAGCTTAAAGCATGCGCCCGCCCCCGCGCACCCGTAAACGCACCGGCACGGCGCTCAGCGCCGGGTCAGGCCTGCGGCACGCGCGGGGTCTGCGGCACCTTGAAGGAAGGCGGCTCATCGAGACAGGGGTCCTTGGAGCCACGCGGCGGCGGCGCGGGCTCCTTCAGCTGCGGCAGTCGCAGGGCGCTGGTGTTGTCGGGCGCGTCCACTCCGGCCGGAATAATCAGCGACGGCACGCTCTGCGAGCGCTGGTAGGGCTGCGTCTCGTGACAGGTCCTCTTGTCGATCGCCCTGAAGATGTGGCAGCCGGATCCACACACCAGCGCAACGAGCAACACAATTCGCCAGGCAGCCTTCATTCAGCATCCTCAATTTTGGCAACAAAACGCACCTGCACCCGCGAAGCCCGCGCGCTCTAGGGCAGCACCCCGGCGGCGCGCGCCGCACTCGCAACGCCCGCCCGGTACTGCTGTGCCAGCGGCGTGAGCGGCAATCTTACCGCAGCGCCGATCATGCCCATCTGCGTCAGCAGCCACTTGACCGGGATCGGATTCGCCTCGACAAACAGCTCCCGATGCAGGCCGCTCAGGAGGGCATCGATCCGAGCCGCAGCGGCCGCATCCTGGCGCAGCGCCGCGGCAACCATGTCTGACATCCCGCGCGGCGCAACGTTCGCGGTAACCGAGATCACGCCGCGCGCGCCGGCCTCGAGCGCCGCGCGCGCACTGGCGTCATCCCCGCTGAGTATCGCGAACTGCGCCGGGCACAGCGCCACCAGCTCGCGCACTCGTGCGGCATCGGGCACCGCCTCCTTGAGGCCGACGATCCCGGGCAGCTGCGCCAGGCGCGCCACCGTCGCAGGCTTCATGTCAACTGCGGTGCGCGCGGGCACGTTGTACAGCAGCAGCGGTTTACGCGCCGCCGCGGCTGCCGCGGCGAAGTGCAGGTACAGCCCCTCCTGCGCCGGGCGATTGTAGGCGGGTGTCACGAGCAGTATGCCGTCAATCGGCAGCTCCGACAGCCAGGCGACCCGCTCGACCGTGGCCGCGGTACTGCTGCTGCCTGCGCCGGTGAGCACCGCGAGGCGGCCGCGCAGCTGCGCGCACGCCCGCACCGTCAGCTCGCGCAGCTCCGCATCGCGCAGCGTCGCCGACTCACCGGTGGTGCCGCCGATCACGACGCCCTGGCTGCCGTTGCTGGCGTGGAAATCGAGCAGCCGCGCCCAGGCTTCGAAGTCGACGGCGCCGCTGTCGAGCATCGGGGTCACGATCGGAACCAGGCTGCCTGAGAACATGAGATCTTCAAACGCGCGCGGGGGGAACCGGTGATGTTACGAGTGAAAGTTGCGCCCAAGCAAGCCTTAAGGCCGCAACCGATGCGCGCAAGGTCGCAACCCATCGCCGCTCCCGGTACACTCCCGCTCGAGCGTCCGCCGGTAAACCCAACCGCCCCTCCAAAGATGAAGCAGCACCTGGCCGTTTCGGCGATCGGCAGCGACCGCACAGGGATGGTCCACGAGCTGACCCGTGTCATCAGCGAATCGGGCGGCAACATCAGCGAAAGCCGCATGGCGAGCCTCGGCAACGAGTTTGCGATGCTGCTGCTGGTTTCCGGTAACTGGCACGCGCTGGCGAAGCTTGAAACCGAACTCAAGCGCCTCGCCGACACCAGCAGCCTCAGCATCCACCTGAAGCGTACCGAGCCGCGCACGCCGCGCACGGACATGCTGCCGTATTCGATCGACGTCGTGTGCCTTGATCAAAGCGGCATCGTCTCCGGGCTGTCCGGTTTTTTTGCCACCCGCGGCATCGACATCGCGGAAGTTTCGACCCGCAGCTACCCGGCCGCGCACACCGGCGCTCCGATGTTCGCCGTGCAGATGATCGTGAACGTGCCGAGCCGCATCCATGTGGCGCACCTGCGCGAGGAGTTCATGGAATTCTGCGATTCGCTGAATCTCGACGCCATCCTGGAACCGGTCAAATCCTGAAGCGATGTCCAAGCTAAAACCCGGCGGCAAAGTGCCCAACTTCTCGCTGCCCATGAACGGCGGCGGCACCTGGAGCCTGAAGGACGCCGCGGGCAAGAAACTGGTCATTTATTTCTACCCGCGTGACATGACCAGCGGATGCACGCGCGAAGCACAGGACTTCCGCGACCTGGAAAAGGCCTTCCGCAAGGCCGCAACGCAGATCGTCGCCGTATCGCGCGACTCGGTCGCCTCGCACGATAGGTTCGCGGCCAAGGAATCGTTGCCCTTCCCGCTGCTCGCCGACGTCGATGAGAAGCTGTGCAAACTCTTCGACGTCATCCAGGAGAAAAGCCTGTACGGTAGAAAGTACCTTGGAGTGGAACGCAGTACCTTCCTGTTGGACGGCAGCGCTCGTCTTAAGCAGGAATGGCGCAAGGTCAAGGTCCCAGGGCACGCGGAGGCAGTACTTGAAGCAGCGCAGCGTTTATGAGCCGGGTCCGACGGCAGCCTCGGGCGAGTCGGCGGAAGTGAAGGGCCGCTCGCGCGCCGGACGGCGCCTGTTCGTCTTGGACACCAACGTGCTGATGCACGACCCGACCTCCATCTTCCGCTTCGAAGAGCACGACGTATACCTGCCGATGGTGGTGCTGGAAGAGCTCGATGCCCACAAGACCGGCCTGTCGGAGGCCTCACGCAACGTGCGCCAGGTCAGCCGCTTCCTCGACGACATGATGCGCGATGCCACCAAGGAGCAGATCGACCGCGGCCTGCAGCTGCCGAGCGGTTACTCGGGCAACCACGGCAAGAAGCCCTCCACCGGCCGCCTGTTCTTCCAGATCCGACGGCTCACCGGCCCGCTGCCCGAGGGCCTGCCGGGCCAGGGCGTCGACAACACCATCCTGGCGCAGACACTTGCCCTGCAGAACGAGCAGCGCGAGGCGCGCGTCATCCTGGTCTCCAAGGACATCAACCTGCGCATCAAGGCGGCGGTGCTGGGCGTGCACGCAGAAGACTACTACAGCGACAAGACGCTCGAAGATGCGGACGTGCTGTACAGCGGCGTGTCGGCGCTGCCGACTAACTTCTGGGAACAGCACGGCAAGGACATGCGCTCATGGAAAGATGCCGAGCGAACCTTCTACGAGGTCACCGGCCCGGCGGTGCGCGAGTGGCATGCGAATCTGGGCGTATTCGAGGACTCCCCCGAGGGCATCGAGGGCATCGTGCGCCGCATCAGCGGCGACACCGCCACCATCGAGTTGACGCGCGACTACCGTAACGAGCGTCACAACGTGTGGGGCATCACTGCGCGCAATCGCGAGCAGAACTTTGCGCTCAACCTGCTCATGGATCCGGAGATCGACTTCGTCACGGTGCTGGGTCCTGCCGGCACCGGCAAGACGCTGCTGGCGCTCGCCGCCGGCCTCATGCAGACGCTGGAGACCAACCGCTTCGTCGAGATCATCATGACCCGCGTGACGATCCCGCTCGGCGAGGACATCGGCTTCCTGCCCGGCACCGAGGAAGAGAAGATGGAGCCGTGGATGGGCGCGCTCATGGACAACCTCGAGGTACTGACCGGCTCACAGGAGGGCGGCAACTGGGGCCGTGCCGCCACCAACGATCTGCTGCGCAACCGGATCAAGATCCGCTCGCTGAACTTCATGCGCGGCCGTACCTTCCTCAACCGCTTCCTGATCCTCGATGAGGCGCAGAACCTGACCCCCAAGCAAATGAAGGCGCTGATCACGCGGGCCGGCCCCGGCACCAAGCTCGCCTGTCTGGGCAACATCGCGCAGATCGATACCCCCTACCTCACCGAGATGACTTCGGGTCTGACCTACGCGGTCAACCGCTTCCGCGGCTGGCCGTATTCAGGCCACATCGTGCTGGTGCGCGGGGAGCGCTCGCGCCTCGCCGACTTCGCCTCCGACACACTCTAGGTGTACCCTTCGGGGAGCGCGCGCCGATCCGGCGCCGTGGCGCTTGTAAGCTTATGTAATCATGGAGAAACTCCCCCGGCCTGCGGCGGTCCAACTGCGATGATGTCGCGCCTGCCAGTCTTTTTCGCGAGCGCCCTGCTCGCCGCCACGACCCTGGCCGCCGCGGACGAACCGACCCCGCCACAACCGCTGCTCAGCATCCCGCAAAATGGCACCGATCTGCCCGACCTCGGCAGCCCCGCGCAGACCTACCTGTCGAAGACCGACGAGTACTACCTCGGCGCCATGGTGACGAGGGAGCTGCGCGATCAGAACGCGCTGCTCGAGGATCCGGAGGTCAGCGAGTACATCAACGGCATCGGCCAGCGGCTCGCCTCGCAGAGCGCCATGGGCGGGGAGTACTTCCACTACTTCGTGATCAAGGACACGCAGATCAACGCGTTCGCCGTGTCGGGCGGCTTCGTGTTCATCAATGCCGGGCTGGTGCTCGCGACCTCGACCGAATCGGAGCTCGCCGGCGTCATGGGTCACGAGACTGCGCACATCACCCAGCACCACATCGCGCGCATGCTCGCCGACCAGTCCAAGCAGAGCCTGGTCACCGCGGCCGCCATGATCGGCGCGATCCTGCTCGGCTCGCTCGCCGGCGGCGGTCAGGCCACCGAGGGCGCGCTGGCTGCTACCCAGGGGCTGGCGGTGCAGCACGAGATCAACTTCACGCGCGACAACGAGTGGGAGGCCGATCGAGTCGGCATCGGTTACCTCGCCGCCGCGGGCTTCGATCCGAGCGGGATGGGCGACATGTTCGAAAAGATGGCCCGCCACGAGGGGCTCGCCGCCACCTACATCCCGGCGATGTTGATCGATCACCCGGTCGACTCGGACCGCATCGCCGAGCAGCGGGCGCGCGCCGCGCAGTTTCCACCCCGCAAGGGCAAGGACTCGCAAAGCTATGCGCTGATTCGCGAGCGCGTGCGCGTGCTCACAGCGATCGGCGACGTCGACCTCGCCGCGCAGTACGCCCAGAAGATTGCGCACGGCGAGGATGATCTCGGCAACCGCTACGGGGAGGCGGTGGCTCTCATGGCCGAAGGTCACGCCGAAGAAGCGGTGACGATCCTCACGCCTCTGGTGCAGCAGCACGAAGGCCTCACCTTGCTGCACGCCGCCCTCGGCCAGGCGCAGGCCAAGGCCGGACATGTGACCGAGGCGCTGGCGACCTTCAAGCGCGCCGAGCAGCTATTTCCGCGCAACCTGCCGGTGACGGTGCGTTATGCGGAGACGCTGATGGCGGCC
>Ga0209624_10001906_pt1 | contig 15902 bp, 14 predicted proteins | sample JacPinW_OM2H0_O1_FD_188565 | JGI IMG/M metagenome (GOLD analysis project Ga0209624, IMG submission 188565) | Forest soil microbial communities from Algoma, Ontario, Canada - Jack Pine, Ontario site 1_JW_OM2H0_O1 (SPAdes) (version 2) | ecosystem: Environmental > Terrestrial > Soil > Boreal...
GCGGTCGTCAGCTCGGTGGCGCCGGCGAGCATCGGCAAGGCGTCGGGTGCCTTCAACATGATGCGCCAGCTGGGCGGGGTGTTCGGGATCGCGACGCTGGTGGCGGTGTTCACCGGCGCCGGCAGCTACGCCTCGCCGCACCAGTTCAGCGATGGGTTCACCACGGCGATCGCCGTCTCGGCGGCGCTCTCGCTGCTCGGTGCGGTGTCGAGCGTCGGCCTACCGGCGAAGGCTCAGGTGGCGACGGTTTCGGCGCCGAGCTGCTCGGAGATCGCGACGTCGATTGAGTAGTCGATCGGCACGACGATCAGGGAGGGCACGTCCTTGGCCAGGGCGTCCCGGAGCAGCCGTGGGAAGTCGTCCGCGCTCGAGCAGCGCCAGGCAGGAATGCCGAACGCCTCGGCCAGCTTGACGAAGTCCGGGTTGCCGAAGTCGACGCCGAAGTGGCGTCCGAACTTCTTGTCCTGCTTCCAGACGATCGAGCCGAACTGGGCGTTCTCCCAGATCACGTTCACGACGGCCGTACCCAGACGCACCGCGGTCTCGAGCTCCTGGACGTTCATCAGGAAGCCGCCGTCGCCGCTCACCGCGACGACCTTCCGGTCGGGGTGGACGAGCTTGGCGCCGATCGCCGTGGGCAGCGCGAAACCCATTCCGGCCAGGCCATTGGCGATCAGGACCGTGCCGGGCTCGTGGGCGGGGAACATGCGCCCGATCCACAGCTTGTGCAGCCCGACGTCCGAGACGAGGATGTCGTGGGGGCCGAGCGCCTGACGAATTTCCCACAGCGCGCGGGGCGGGCGGACCGGGAAGTGATCGTCGTCACGGGCGTCATTGAGCGCGCCCATGACGACCTCGTGCAGTCGGCTCGTGCCGGCGGTGGTCTGGCTGCGCGTGCAAGCGGCGGCGAGACGGGCGAGGACGTGGGCGATGTCGCCGATCAGCTCGACCTCGGGGACGAAGTTCTGATCGACCTCGGCGGCGACGCTGTCGATCATGATGATCTGCTTGTCCCCGTTGGGGTTCCAGTTCTTCGGCGAGTGCTCGACGAGGTCGTAGCCGATCGCGATCACCAGGTCGGCGGTCTCGAAGCCGGCCATCTCGTAGTCGCGCGCCTGCAGGCCGACCGTGCCGAGCGCCTTCGGATCCTCGTAGTCGATCAGCCCCTTGGCCATGAACGTCTCGGCCACCGGAATGCCGGTGTTGTGCACGAACGAACGTAGGGCCCGGGCGGCGTGACCTCGGATCGCGCCGTTGCCGGCGAGCGCGAGCGGGTTCTTCGCCGCGTCGATGAGGTCGGCGGCGCGTTGGAGCTCGCGGCTGCCCGGCTCGGGCTGCACTGGGGCGTGGCGGGGCAGCGGGCGGGCGTCGAGCGGCCGCGCCATCACGTCCTCGGGGAGCTCCAGGTGGGTCGCTCCGGGCTTCTCCGATTCGGCCACCGCAAAGGCCTTGCGGACCACCTCCGGGACGATCTCGGGGGCGGAAACCCGCGCGTTCCATTTAACGATCGGGCGGAGGATGCCGATTAGGTCTATGTACTGGTGGGATTCCTTGTGCATGCGCTCGATGTCGGATTGCCCGGTAAGGGCAACCAGCGGGGCGCGATCCAGGAACGCGTCGGCCACCGCGGTGACCAGGTTCGTCGCGCCTGGGCCGAGGGTCCCCAGGCAAACACCGGCTCTGCCGGTCAGACGGCCGTAGGCATCGGCCATGTACGCCCCGCCCTGCTCGTGGCGGACGGGGACGAACTGAATCGATGAGTCGGCCAGGGATTCGTTGAGGTCGAGGGTTTCCTCGCCCGGGATCCCAAAGACGTACCGGACTCCCTCCGCCTCAAGACACTCGACGAACACATCTGAAGCTTTGCGTTCTGCCATCTCTCCCACGTATATAACCGGATCCTCACACCGCCCAACCGCAACCCGGCCCGCTGGCGCGTGTCTAGCTCTCTGGATGCGCGCAGCGGCAGCGGGGATTGCGGTGATAGTTGCGCTGGTTCTCGCAGGGCCGGCGTCGGCCGCCAGCACCCTCTACATCCAGGGCGGCGGATACGGCCACGGCATCGGGATGAGCCAGTACGGGGCCTACGGCTACGCCCTGCACGGCTGGAACTACCAGCAGATCCTGGCCCATTACTACACCGGTACCCAGATCGGCACGACCAACCCGAACCAGGACGTCCGCGTCCTGCTCTCGAGTGGGCCGGCCGCGTTCGCCGGCGCGACCCAGGCCGGCAACAAGAAGCTCAACCCCAGCCTTACCTACGACGTGGCCCCGCTCGCCAACGGGCAACTCGCGCTCGTCAACCAGACGACCCGCAAGCAGGTGGGCAAGTTCAACTCCCCGCTGACCGCGACGGGCTCCGAGCCCTTGAGCGTTGCGGGCCTGGGCGCCTACCGCGGCTCGCTCGAGTTCCGTCCCAACGGATCGGGCGGGGTGTACATCGTCAACGTGGTCGGTCTCGACGACTACGTGCAGGGCGTGATCGGCGCCGAGATGCCCGCCACGTGGGCGCCTCAGGCGCTCGAGACCCAGGCCGTCGCGGCCCGCACGTACGCGATCACCACCGACGTCTCCGGGTCGTTCTTCAACCTGTATCCGGATACCCGCTCGCAGATGTATCGCGGCGTGGCCGCCGAGACGCCGGCGACCGACGCGGCCGTGGCCGCCACCTCGGGCCAGATCGTCACCTATAACGGCAGCCCCGCCGTCACCTACTTCTTCTCCAGCTCGGGCGGGTACACCGAGAACGTCGAGGATGCCTGGCCGGGAGCGACGCCCGATCCCTGGCTGCGCGGCGTGCCCGACCCCTACGACGGGGCCGGCGGCGATCCGTACCACCACTGGACGCGTCAGATGAGCCTGTCGGCGGCGGCCAAGGACCTCGGCCGGCTGCTCAAGGGCAAGCTGGTGGGGATCAAGGTCACGCAGACCGGCGCGTCACCCCGGATCATGCAGGCGAAGGTGATCGGGACCGGAGGCAGCACCACCGTCACCGGCAGCCAGCTCGAGGGCGCGTTCGGGTTGCTCAGCACGTGGGCCAGTTTCACGACCATGTCTGCGTCGGTCACCCCGCCCGCCAGCGGGTCGATAAGGCCCGGCAACGACATCGAGGTCATCGCTCAGGCCAAGCGCCTGTTCGGGATGATGGCCGGGGCCCGTCCGGCCCTGACCGGCAAGATCGCTGCTGAGGGTGAGCCCGGGTCGGTCACGATCGAGCTCCGCGACGGGAAGCGGTGGCGCAAGCTCGGGAAGGTGCAGCTCGGCGAGGACGGCCGGTTCGCCGTGCGCACGCCGCAGTCTGGCGTCTACCGCGCCGTGTACGACGGCCTCAACGGGCCGTGGGTCAACGTCGGCTGACCCGGTCGGTAGGCTCGGGCGCGCATGCCCGCGCCGCTGCTCGCCGTTGACGCCCCGTTCGTCCTCTACCGCTCGTTCTTCGCGCTCCCGGATTCGATCCACGGACCAGAAGACCGCCCGGTCAACGCACTGCTCGGGTCGGTGAACCTGCTGCTGCGGATCGCTGCCGATCGCGGGCCGCGGGCGATCGTGCTGTGCTTCGGCGCGGAAGCGGCCGAGTACCGGACCGAGCTGTTCCCGGCCTACCACGCCGACCGGCCGCCGGTTCCGGACGCGCTCGCCTGGCAGTTCGCGCGCGCGCCCGAGCTGTTCTCGGCCTTCGGCTGGGGGATCGAGTCCTCGCCCGACCTCGAGGCTGACGACTTGCTCGGCGCGTTCGCCACGGTCGAGGAGGAGGCCGGCGGCGAGGCGCTGATCGTCACCGGCGACCGCGACATGTTCCAATGCGTCGACGACCGGGTCTCGGTCCTCCTGCTGAAATCAGGGCTCAGCGGCTTCGAGGTGATGGACCCCGCGGCGGTGAGGGGGCGCTACGGAGTCGGCCCCGAGCTCGTGCCCGATTTCATTGCCCTGCGCGGAGATCCGTCCGACGGGCTCCCGGGCGCGGCCGGGATCGGGCCGAAGACCGCGGCCACGCTACTCGAGAAGTACGGATCGCTCGAGGGCGCGATCGCCGGCGCCGAGAACGAACGCCCGAAGGTGGCGGCCGCGCTGAAAGACTCGGCGGACGAGCTACGCGCCTACCGCGACATCGCGACGCTGCAGCCGGCGCCGGTGAAGCGACCGCCGGACGCAGTCACCGATCTGGCCAGCGGGGCTCGAGCCGCGCGGGCGCTGGGTTTGAACCGGCTGGCCGAGCGGCTCGAGAACGCCACGAGCGTCGCCGAGCTGTAGGCGGGACTATCGGCCGCCTTAGCCGGGCGGCCCTCACGGCCCGTAGCTGAACCATGCCCGTCCCCGCCTCATCTGCGGTGGCGGTAGAGGACCGCCGCCGCCGCCGGCGGCGAGCGTCTCGGGGTCGGTGCCGACGCCGAGCAGGCTGCGGGTCAGCTTCTGTCCGGCGTCGAGCAGGTCGTCGAGCGCGCGCCCGGTATGGGCCGCGGTGACCACCGGATCGGACGCGTTGTCCCGGAGCGACTCGAGCATCGCTCGGCGCAGCAGCTCCTTGACGAACGACGCGGTCACCCCCTCCATGCGCTCGATGACCTCCTGCGTCTCAGCCGCGGACAGCCGCAGCGGGAGCGAACGGCCATACAGCGACAGCAGGCGCTTGCGGCCCTCCGCATCGGGCAGGTCGATCTCGATCGCCACGTCGACGCGGCCCGGGCGAGCCGCCAGCGCCGGCTCGAGCAGATCCGCGCGGTTGGTGGTCAGGACGAACAACAGGTCAGCGTCGGGCGCGGCGCCGTCCATCGCGTCGAGCAAGTCGAACAGGACCGGGGTGGATCCCGGCCCGAAGCCGCGATGCTCGGCCACGAGATCCACGTCCTCGAGCACGAGTACCGCCGGTTGAAGGTCCCGGGCGAGCTCGGCGATCGAGCCGATCGCCTGGAGTGCCCGCCCGGTCAGGAGGAAGCGCGTGTACGTCGTCATCTGCCCGATCAAGTACCGGGTGGTGTGGGTCTTACCGGTGCCCGGCGGCCCGTAGAGAAGCACGCCGCGTTTGAGGTGCTGGCCGGCGCTGAGGAGCGCGTCGCGGTGGGCGGCGATGCCGAGGGCGTGCCGCTCCACCCGGCCGATCACCGCTTCGGGCAGCACTACCTCGTCGCGAGCGAGCTGTGGAACCTCGCCAAACGTCAACGAGACCCCGCCCATCGGATTCATGACGACGTCGAGCAGGTGCCCGCGGTACACGTTGAGTCGGCGGCGAAGCTCGCCGAGGCGAGCGTGGACGGCCTGCGCGACGTCGACTCGGAGTCCGGCGATCTCGACGTCGAGCGACGGGGGACCGTGGTCGGATGTGGCGTGGACCATGATCACGTACCGGCCATCCGGGTCGTCGACCAGGAGGAGGGCGCGCTCGAGGCAGGCGAGGGTCGAGTCCGGTCCGTTGGGCAGGTCGGCCAGGGCCGGTGCCGACAGACGCAGCCACGGCATGCCCTCGCCGGTCAGGATCTGCTGCAACGTCACCGGCGGGTGGTGGGGCGGAATCGAGAAGCCGTGCACCGCCACCTCGCGGCCGGGCTCGCTCGACCACGCGTTGAGCGCGGTCTGGAGATTTACGTGCTCGAACGGCGGCAGGGCGCGCGTGACCACGGACCGACCCAACGCCTCCTCGTCGAGGTAGTCGGCGACGAGGGCGACTACCTCGCTGCGGTGGCCCGCCCCCGCCTCTTCGGAATGCACCCACTCGAGGAAGGAGCGAAACGCCTCCGCGAACTGGCGGGCCTCGGAATCTGACGCACCGGTCATGGCCACACTATGGCGTGAACTTGACGGTGATCACGTCGCCGTCGGCCACCACGTAGTCGCGTCCCTCGAGCCGCAGCGTCCCGCGGTCGCGGGCGCCGGCGTAGCCACCGGCGCTCACCAGCTCCTCCCAGCCCACCACCTCAGCGCGGACGAAGCCGCGCTGGATGTCGGAATGGATCAGGCCGGCCGCGTGCCACACCGACAGCCCGCGGCGCAGGTGCCAGGACTGCGCCGGCTTGTCCTCTCCGGCGGTGAAGAAGGCGATCAGCTCGAGCAGCGAGAACGCGCCACGGATGACTCGCTCGAGGCCCGACTGGCTGAGCCCGAGATCAGCCCGCATGGCCGCCGCATCCTCAGGGTCGAGCTCGGCCAGCTCGGCCTCGAGGCGGGCGGAGACGGCGATCGCCTCGGCGCCCTGGGCCCGGGCGTGCTCGAGGATCGCCGGCGGGACTTCGTTAGACCCCTCGTCGACGTTGGCGACGAACAACACCGGCTTGGCCGTGAGCGGCTGGAGGAGCTGAACGACGTCCGGCGCATCGGCCGGCGGCGGGACGGTCCGGGCCGCGCGGCCGGCCTGGAGAGCCTCGATCAGCTTGCGCAGCCACTCGGCCTCGACGACGGCGTGGCGGTCGCCGCTCTTGGCTGTCCGCGCCACCCGATCGAGTCGACGCTCGGCTTGCTCAAGGTCGGCGTAGATCAGCTCGGTCTCGATCGTGTCGATGTCCGCCAGCGGATCGACCCGCCCCTCGGGGTGGACCACATTTGGGTCGTCGTGGACGCGGACCACGTGGACGATCGCGTCCGTTTCGCGGATGTTGGCGAGGAACTGGTTGCCGAGCCCCTCGCCGCGGTGGGCACCGGCCACCAGGCCCGCTATGTCGTGGAACGCGATCGTGTCGGGCACGACCCGCGAAGCCTTGACCGTCTGAGCAACGGCGTCGAGACGCTCGTCGGTCACCGGCACGACCGCGACGTTGGGCTCGATCGTCGTGAACGGGTAGTTCGCCGCCTCGGCCGCCACGCCGGTCAGCGCGCTGAACAGCGACGATTTGCCGGCGTTGGGCATGCCGACGATGCCGACCTTCATGTGAGGACCTCCGCGAACGCGGTGCCGAGCAGGGCGCCCGCCACGACATCGCTCGGGTAGTGGACACCCAGGTAGGGGCGGCTCAGGGCGATCATGGCCGCCGCCAGGTACAGGGCCCACCGTGGAGCCAGGCTGCCGTACGCGCGGGCTGCCGCGAATGAGGTGGTCGCGTGGGCGCTCGGGAACGACAGGCGGGTGACGACCGGGCTCAACGGCGGCAACCCGTCAAGGTCTGGGCGCGGCCGCCGGACGACGAACTTGATCGCCTGGTTCAGGCCGTAGGAGGCGGCGACGACGCAGGCGCCCCGCAGCCAAGCGCGCCGCTGTTCCGGCCCGCGGGAGAGCGCTGCGCCGGCCAGCCCGAGGGCGAGCCAGCCCGCGGCATGCTCGCCGGCCCGGGAGTAGGCGGCAACGGCGCGCTCGACGGCCGGCGCATGGCCGTGCGTGCGCGCGAAGACGAGCGTGGCTCGGTCGATGTCCTGGATCGCCACGCTCAGGAATGTACGGAGGTGACTAGCGTCCCGCGTGCCAGCGGATCGGGAGGCCGTGGTCGTCACAGCTCGCCAGCCTCGTCGCGTCGGCCGCGGCCGGGTCGTGGACGGTCAGCTCCATTGCGGCGTGATGGTCGGTGGCGGGCTCCATGCTCAGTCTTACGACCCCGGGCTGCTCGTCGAGCGCGCGCTCGATGGCCGACCACTCGCCGGACTCGACGTACTGGCGCATGACCGAGTGCCACACGACGACGAGCTCGCCCTCCTGGGCGGCCGCGAGGGCGCCGGGCAACCACGCGGAGCCGGTCTGCCGGCTCACCGGGACCGGATCGTTCGCGGCGACCGAGAGGGCGGCGCGGAGGCGGTCGATCCGGTGCAGCTCGTCAGGCCAGATGTAAGAGAGCAGCGTCAGTTGGTCCTCGGGCAACCGCGGATCCAGCGGGGCGACATCGCAGCCGACGCGAGCCACGATCCGCAGCCCCGCCGCCGCGGTGGCGAGGTCGATCGGAGGCGCCGGGTCCCAGGGATCGACGAAGCGCAGCGGCGAGTCCGCGTTGCCGAGTTCGCGTCCACCCACGGCGTAGGAATAGCGGTCGGCGATCAGGTTGAGCCCGGCGCTGGCCCCGACCTCGAGGAGCCGGATCGGCCGACGGTGCCGATCGGACAGCCACAGCAGTCCGGCGAACAGCACCGCGGAGCGCCCCGGCTCGTTGGTCTGGACGGTCCGCCCCAGACGCATCCGGACCGGTTCGAAGTGCTCGGCGAGGGTGCTCAGAACGGTTGGCCAGACCTCGTCGGGCGGCCGCTGGCCCCCCGCGCTCGGGTAGAAGGCGGCCAGCGCCGGAGCCCGGCCGGCCAGGACCAGGTAGTGGAGCGCGGCGAGCAGCCGGAGCTGCGGGACCGAGCCCGGGGGCACGGGCACGTCGGCGAACAACTCGGCGACGACGCCGCCCCGGTCGATGTCCTCGGCCGCCGCTCGCATCAGCTGCACGTAGAGCGGGGAGCGACCAGAGCGCGCGATCGAGTCGGCGTGGCGGCGGAAGCGGAACGAGAGCGGGCGGCCCTCGGTGCGGGCGTCACCGCCGCCGGGGAAGGGGTGTCGCGAGACGCCGAACACCTATATAAGTGTGAGGCGTGGCCTCCGGAACACCTCGCATCACCGTCGTCGGGTCGGCCAACGTCGACCACGTGGCCCACTGCCCGCGCCTCCCTCGGCCAGGCGAGACGGTCTCTGACGCGACGTTCGAGCGCGTGCCCGGGGGCAAGGGTGCCAACCAGGCCGTGGCGGCGGCTCGGCTCGGCGCTGAGGTCCGATTCGTGGGGCGAGTCGGGCGCGACGACGTGGTGCTGAGCGGGCTTGAGCGGGCGGGAGTCGACACGAGCGGCGTGGTTCGCGAGGAGGGAGAGAGCGGCGTGGCGCTCGTCATCGTCGACGACAGCGGCGAGACGCTGATCGTCGCTGCGCCAGGGGCGAACCGCCGTCTCACACCCGAGTCAGTGAAGGTTGGCGAAGCCGACGCGGTGATGTCGCAACTCGAGATCCCGGCCGAGGCCGTGCAGGCGGCGCGTGCCCAGGCCGGCTTCTTCTGCCTGAACGCCGCCCCGGCGCGAGGGGTGCCCTACTTCGACCGGGAGCCCGACCTGATCGTCGTCAACCGCTACGAGTACGAGCAGATCGAGCCGGGCGGATCGCTGGTGGCGCTGACCCTCGGCGCGGAGGGCGCGGTGCTGCTCGAGCGCGGCCAAGAGGTGGCGCGAGCGCTCCCGCCTCAGGTCACAGCGGTGGACGGAACGGCCGCCGGCGACGCCTTCTGCGCTGCGCTCGTCGTCTCGCTTCTCCTGGGCCGGGAGCGCGGAGCCGCGCTCGAGTGGGCGTGCGCCGCGGGCGCGCTGGCCGCGACGCGCCCCGGCGCGCAGCCATCGCTGCCGACCGCCGGGGAGGTCGACGCGCTGTTGAGAACCGTCGGCGGCGCCTGACGGTGGCGCCACTAGCGGATGGGTTGGGTCGGCGGCGCCTGACGGCCGCGCCTTAGTCAGGCGCCGACGATGTGGGACGGGTCGGGGCGCCGGTCGGGGCCGGCCGCGCTGTAGTCACCGAACGGCCCGTCGCGGTCCGTGGTCGCGGCGCGCACGCCCTCGGCGGTTGCCCGCTCGACGAAGGCCAGCCCGTCAGGCGTGTTGCGCATCAGGCCATCGAGGATCGGGCCGAGCGTCTGCGTCGCGCGCAGACCCATGTTCTCGTAGGCCTGGTTGACGATCAGCTTCATCGCGGCGAGCTGCGAGGACGGGATGGTTGCGAGCTGCCGTGCCTGCTCGGCGACGGCGCGCTCGAGCTCCTCAAACGGGACCGCGGCGTTGATCAGCTCCACGTCGGCTGCCTCCCGGCCCGACAGGGGCTTGCCCGTCAGCGCGTGCTCCTTGGCCTTCGCGAGACCGAGGCGATAGACCCACATTCCGGACAGGTAGCAACCCCAGACGCGCGAATAAGGCGTCCCGATCTGGGCGTCCTCGGAGGCGATCACGAGATCGGCGCATAAGGCCATGTCGCTGCCGCCGCCGACACACCAGCCGTGGACCTGAGCGATCACCGGCTTGGGCGTCCGCCACATGCTCATGAACTTCTGCGTCGGCCCGTCCGGCGAGGCGGCCATGGCGAAGTCCTTGCCGGGGTCCCATCGGCCCTCCGTGGTGAGCGCGTCGTCCCAGTGGTGAAAGCCGCCGCCGAAGTCATAGCCGGCGCAGAACGACCGGCCCGCGCCGCGCACGACGATCACCTTGACCGTCGCGTCCTGGGTGGCCTCGCTGACGGCCGCCTCGAACTCGTCGGGCATCGGCGGCACGATCGTGTTGAGCCGCTCCGGGCGGTTCAGCGTGATCGTCGCGACCGGGCCGACGACGCTGTACAGCAGGGTCTCGTTGCTCACGCCGGCGGCGAGATCGGACAGCTAGCGAGTGCCGAAGCCGACCCGGTGGTCCTCGTGGTCGACGCTGACGTAGAGCACGCGCTTGAGGTTGAGCGCGACCGTGCCGTCTTCGGCGGTCAGGTCATGCCAGCCGTCTGATCCGAGCGCCTGGCGGAGCTTGGTCAGCTCATCCGGTAGAACGCGCGCGGCCAGGACCTGGCCGCCGTCGAACCCGATGTTGATCTTCTGGGGCTTTTCGTCTGCCATTTCAGGGTTGAACGATCTCGGTGAGGACCCCGCCCGTCGAGGCCGGATGAAGGAAGGCTACCTGGGAGCCGCGAATGCCGGTGCGCGGCTTCTCGTCGATCAAGCGGACGCCGGCGGCGCTCAGGGTCTTCAGCGTGTCCTGCACCGACGCAACGCGGTAGGCGACGTGGTGCAGGCCGGGTCCCCGCCGGGCCAGAAACTTGCCGACGGTAGTGTCCGGGCCTAGCGGCGCGAGCAACTCGATGTGGGAGTCGCCGACGTCGAGCAGGACGGCGTCAACCCCCTGCTCGGAGACGGTCTCACGGTGCACCAGAGTCATGCCGAGGGTGTCGCGATACACCGTCAGCGCGGTGTCGATGTCCTCGACGGCGACGCCGACGTGGTCGATGGCCGACAGCTGCACCCGGGGCAGACTACTTAAGCTCTCGTGTCTGCGGCGCGGCTGGATTGACCGCGGTCGCGGCCGCCACCCTCAGCTCGCCGATCCTCGGCGGTGCCGCGCGGGGTACCTGGCCCACGATCCGGTCGATGTCCGGGCGTTCGAGAACCTCGTTGGTGAGCAGCGTCCCGGCGAGCGCGTCGAGCTCGACGCGGTGGGAGTCGATGATCGTCGTCGCGGCTCGGAAGGCCTCGTCGGCGAGCTCGCGGACCTCGGCGTCGCGGACGCGGCGCGTGGCCTCGGCGGCGCCGTTGTCGATCGCCCGCATGGACCCCGAGCCGGTGCCCATCGCGTACTCGTGGACCATCGAGTGGGCGATCTCGGCGACGCGCTTGAGATCGTCGGAGGCGCCGGTCGTGATCGAGCCGAAGACGAGCTGCTCGGCGGCCCGGCCGCCCAGCAGCATGGTCATGAAGTCGATCAGCTCCTCGCGCGTCTTCAGGTAGCGATCCTCTTCGGGAAGGTTCAGCGTGTAGCCGAGGGCCCGGCCACGCGGGACGATTGAGATGCGGTGGACGCGGTCGACCGACGGGAGGAGCTCGCCGCATAGCGCGTGGCCGGCCTCGTGGTAGGCGACGACGCGCTTCTCGTGGTCGGTCATCGTCTTGCGCGACTGCACGCCGGCCACGACGCGCTCGAGCGCGGAGTCGAAGTCCTGCATGTGCAGGAGGTTGACCCCGCGCCGGGCGGCGAAGATCGCCGCCTCGTTGCAGATGTTGGCCAGGTCGGCCCCGGTGAGACCGGAGGTCTGGCGGGCGAGGAGGGCGAGGTTGACGTCGTTGGCCAGCGGCTTGCTCCGGCAGTGCACGGCGAGGATCCGCTCGCGGCCGCCCACGTCCGGGGGCGAGACGAAGATCTGGCGGTCGAAGCGGCCTGGGCGCAACAGCGCCGAATCGAGCTTCTCGAGCAGGTTCGAGGCGGCGATCACCACCACCTCCTTGCGAGCGGTGAAGCCGTCCATCTCGACGAGCAGCTGGTTGAGGGTCTGGTCGCGCTCGCCCGAGACGTCCATTCCGCGGTGGCCGCCGACGGCGTCGAGCTCGTCGATGAACACGATCGCGGGGGCGTGCTTGCGCGCGGCCTTGAACAGGTGGCGGATGCGGGCGGCGCCCACGCCGACGAACATCTCGACGAACGAGGCGGCCGACTGGCTGTAGAAAGTGGCGCCCGACTCGTGGGCGACGGCCTTGGCGAGCAGCGTCTTACCCGTCCCCGGCGGCCCGTGCAGGAGGATGCCCTTGGGAACCTTGGCGCCGATATCGCGGAAGCGCTGGGGGTCGCGCAGGTAGTCGACCACCTCGCGTAGCTCCTCCTTGGCCTCGTCGGCGCCGGCGATGTCGGCCCAGCCGATGCTCGGGGCGGAATCCGGCTTGATCTGCGCCGGCCGCGTGCGCGGCATGAACCGCATCAGCGCGAACACGCCGATGACCAGCGCGCCCATGAACACGATCGGCAGCCAGGCCTGGAGGAACGAGGTCACGTTCGAGTACCCGAGGAACGTGCTGGGGGCGTGGAACGCGGGCAGCGACAGCGGGGCGTTGATGTGCGTGACCGCGCCGTGCGTCGCCGCCCCGAAGATGATGCTCGCCGCCTGGATCATGGGCCCGGGGAGATCATCGGCACGGGACCGCCGTCACTCAACCCTTTCTAGACGAGGGTTGGGGGAGTAGCGCCGCCCGACCTTGGCGCGCGGCCGCCCGTCCACGAGGACGACGTCGGCGGTGAAATCGTTGTCGCCGCGAATCAGAGACGAGCCCACGCCGTAGGCGTCGACCGGAACCCCCTGGATCTCGAACTCGCGGATCCGCTCGGCCGTGAAGCCGCCGCTGGCGACGATTCGGACGTTCGGGTAGCCGGCCTCGTCCAGCCCGCTGCGCACCTTCTCGACCAGGCGAGGGTTCACGCCGGTGGGCTTGAAGCCCCCCATCTCCTCGAACAGCGAGCGGTCGACGAGGTCCTCGCTCGTGTCGAGGCGCACGCCCCACAGCCGTGGTCCCAACGCCTCCGCGACTTCGAGCGCCGTCCTCACCGAGTCGTTCTCGAAGTCGACCAGCACGGTGATGTTCATCTCGTCGTGGTAGCGATCGGCGAAGACCTCGGCCGCCCTGACCGTGTCGCCGTCGTAGGCGGCGATGAGCGCGTGCGGCACCGTCCCGATCCCGCGGCCGCCCCACCAGGACGCTTGGGCGTCGGTCGAGACGCCGATCGCCCCGGCGACGTGTGCCGCCCAACCGTCACCCGTCTGCACGAGCCAGTGGTCATGGCGGGCCGGGAAGTAGAAGATCTGCTTCCCGCGCGCAGCCTCGACCACGTGCAGGACGTTGCTCATGATCAGCGAGCGCCGCGCCATCGACCCGAGGTAGACCGTCTCGAGATGGGCGAACAGGCTGTAGTCGCCCTCGATCGTCATCACGGTCTCGCGGGGGGCGATCTGGTCGCCTTCCCTGAGCGCGTGCACCTGGAGGTCGTTCCAGCCCGGGATCCAAGTCCCGTCCTCCTCGTGTCCGGAGCACAGCTTGAGGACCGCGATCGCCTCATCGACCCCGCCCAGCACCGAGTCCTTCTTCTGGAAGACCTGCATCGTGACACGGGGGTGATGGCCCTCGGCCTCGAGCAGCGACTTCGTGTAGACGAAGTAGGCGTCGGAGTAATAGCCCTGCCTAATGCGGTCGACCGGAAGCCGGAAGATCGAGGGGTCCAGGCGCGTCGTGGTCTGCGTCGCCATGGCGGAAGTCTAGGTGAGGCCGCGTGTCCCGCCCTTGGGTGCGAGCGAACTTGCCAATGGGTGCACGGTGGGTTGCGCGCCGCGGCGAGTGGAGTGACGATTGTCACCAACTAGACCTGCCCAGCTCCCGAGGAGAGGTCAAGATGTTGGAGCGAATCCGTGCTCGCCGCGCGTGGGCCGCCGGTGCCCTCGCCACTGCCGCAGCCATCGTCCTGTTGTTGATCCTGGGCTCCGCCGGTGGCGGTGTGGCCGCCGGCGCACAATCGAGACCGCTCGTGACGGACTCGGCGACGCTCGCGCCGATCAGCCCGACGATTCCGAGCAAGGAGACGTGTGCGTCGATTGCGACGCTGGCCAGTCTGGCCGGGCTTCCGCACTATCCGACCGCGATCGCCTCGGCCACCGTCGTGCCGGCCTCGGCCGGCAACGCGACCACCCCGCCCAACCCGGACTACTGCAACGTGCAGGGAATGATCGCGCCGCAGACGCACTTCGATCTGCAGCTGCCGCTGACCACGTGGCAGGGGCGCTATCTGCAGAACGGCTGCGGCGGGTACTGCGGGACGGTCTCGGGCCAGACGTTCCCGACCTGCGACGCCACCTTGCAGGGCGATTTCGCCATGGCGACCGACGACGAGGGCCACGTCACGGCGGCCGGCCTCGGCGGCGGTGGTCTGTTCGCCTTCAACGACGAGAAGCTGCGCACCGAGTACGGCTATCAGTCCGAGCAGGCGCTGTACGTCGTGGCCAGATACATCATCAACTACTTCTACGGCCAGAGACCTAATTACTCCTACTTCAACGGTTGCTCGGACGGCGGGCGCGAGGCCATGGAGATGGCCGAGCGCTATCCCGACGACTTCAACGGGATCATCGCCGGCGCGCCGGAGATCATCGCCGGTCCGCTCAACGCCGAGGCGCAGACCTGGTTCTACAAGGTCAACACCGATGCGAACGGCAACGCGATCCTGACCGACAACAAGCTGGCCGCGCTGCAGGCGGCGGTGATCAAGGCCTGCGGTGGTGACGACGGCGTGGCGGGCGACGGGATCATCACCGACCCTCAGGACTGCCACTTCGATCCGGCCAGCATCGAGTGCGCCGCGGGCGCGGACAGCAACTCGTGCCTGACGCCGGCGCAGGTGCAGGTCGTGCGCGAGTTCTACCGGGGCGCGACCGACCCGCAGGGGAGGCTCCTCTATCCGGGCGGCGCGCCCTACGGGTCAGAGGGCGGGTGGTCGGTGTTCGAACTCCCGCCGAGCCCCAACGGGGGGAACGTGCCGACGACCGAATCGCTCGACTACGCCGGGCTCTCGCAGCCGTACCTGCGCTATCAGCTGCTCGAGCCGGGCCAGTTGGGCCCGGATCCCAGTCAGTGGCAGTTCACCGACGCCGGCTTCCGCTCGATGTTCCCGGTGGCGGACACGTGGGACGCGATGGACACCAACCTGAGCGCATTCCGCCGGCACGGAGGCAAGCTGATCATGTGGCAGGGATGGGCGGACAACGCAATCCCGCCGACCGGCACGGTCGACTACTACGACACGCTGGCGACGCGCAACGGTGGCTACGGGCGGACGCAGAACTTCGCCCGCCTGTTCATGGAGCCGACCGTCTATCACTGCGGCGGCGGCTACGCGAGTGCCGTTCAACCCGACCTGATCCTGCCGATGGTGGAATGGGTCGAGAAGAGCGCACCGCCCGGAACGACGACGAGCCCGCTCACCATCAGCTACACGGTAAATGGGAGCTCGCTGTCCCGGCCGGTGTACCCGTACCCGGACATCCCGAAGTACCAGGGCGGTAACCCCGACGACGCGAGCAGCTTCGCTCCGGTGACTGCGCCGGCAGTGCAGCAACACGCCGACTACACCAACTGGCTCGGCAACTACCTGTTCGACCAGCCGATCGGTGGCGGGGGTCGCGCGGACAACGGGTATACGCGGCGCGGGTGAACGGTGGCGCTTGGGAAGTAACTCGGAACGATTCCGAGTTACTTCCCGACCGCTTGATGGATCGGCGACATCGAAACGCGCGCCGGTGACGGCGCGTGCGCCGGGGCCCTTCGGGCGGCCAGCGGCAACAGCAGCGCGGCGATCAGGATCATCAGGGCATGCGATCACGTACACGAGACGTACACGTCACTTCGCGTCGTGGAAGATCACCCCGAGAGCGGTGCGCCGGCCGCGGGTGACCGTCGAGACACCGTGGCGCAGCC
>Ga0209624_10001907_pt1 | contig 15902 bp, 11 predicted proteins | sample JacPinW_OM2H0_O1_FD_188565 | JGI IMG/M metagenome (GOLD analysis project Ga0209624, IMG submission 188565) | Forest soil microbial communities from Algoma, Ontario, Canada - Jack Pine, Ontario site 1_JW_OM2H0_O1 (SPAdes) (version 2) | ecosystem: Environmental > Terrestrial > Soil > Boreal...
ATGTCGCCAGCGCCGGCCAAAGCGTTCAGGACGAGCGCATCGATATGCGGTTTTGGGTGCGCGGATACCCCCAGCCCGGTGCGACCGTGGTGATCGCGGTGTTTCGCCGGGCGGGCGTAAACGCGGTTCAAGTAGCAAAGTCGGTGAGGGATCTGCTCCCTACCATTCAGTCGCAGCTCCCCACCTCCGTTCTGCTGGTGCCGGCCTATGACCGCTCGCTGACCATCGTGGGTGGCATAAAAGATGTCCAGACGACGCTCTATCTCGCCTTCGTGCTGGTGGTCATGGTTATTTTCGTCTTCCTCGGGCGGGCGACCGACACTCTGATTCCAGCCGTGGCGTTGCCCTTGTCTCTGCTGCTGACGTTCATAGCGATGGACGTGCTCGGCTATAGCCTAGACAATCTTTCGCTGATGGCGTTGACCCTGGCCATCGGATTTCTGGTGGACGATGCCATCGTGTTTCTCGAAAACACAGTGCGGCTGATGGAGGAAGGACAGAACGCGTTCGAGGCGTCGCTGAACTCGGCGAAGGAAATCAGCTTCACCATTCTGGCCATGACATTGTCGTTGGCCGCCGTGTTCATTCCGCTGGTGTTCATGAGCGGGCTCATGGGCCGCATCTTCCGCGAGTTCTCGCTCACCATTGTGATCTCGATTCTCGCCAGCGGAATTGTGTCGCTCACGCTGACTCCACTGATGACCTCCCGGCTGCTCGGTCAGCGCGGTGCGGGCTCGAAGAAAACCTGGATGGAGCGCGCCTTCGGTGCGTTTGAGCATCGCGTGCTGGATGTTTACGGGCGTTCGCTATGGTTTTTCCTTCGCCATCGCTGGATTTCGGCTGTGACCTGGGTGGTCTGCCTCGCCGGGACTGGCTATCTCTTTTATGTCGTTCCAAAGTCGTTTCTGCCAGTGGGCGACAGTTCGTTTATCCGCGGCATATTAGTGGCGCAGGAAGGATCATCGCCCGATCAGATGCATGCCTATCAAACGCAGGCGGAAAAGATCATGAAGGCGAATCCGGCGGTGCGGAGCACTTTCACCATGAGCGGGAACGCGCAATTCATGGGATCGAATCAGGCATTCCTGATTGCATTTCTAAAGCCCCCGTCCGAGCGCCCACCGATCGCACAAGTGGCCGGACAGCTCATGGGCGCGATCGGCAATGCAATTCCCGGCACCGTGGCATTTCTCCAGCCCAATCCCGCGCTCGAAATCAGTACCGGTGCCACCGCCAACGCGCAGGGCCAATTTGCCTATGCGCTTTCCGGAATCGACCCCGACCAGGTCTACGACTCCGCGAGCAAGATGATGGCGAAGATGCACGAGTATCCCGGGTTCTTGTTTGTGAATTCCGATCTCTACAATCACACACCGAACCTGCAAGTCGACATTCTGCGCGAGCAGGCAAAGCTCTACGGCGTATCGGAGAGCCGGATTCTCACGCTTCTACACGACGCCTATTCGCAGAATTATAGTTATCTGATCAAAAAGCCGACCGATCAGTATCAGGTGATTCTCGAAGTCGCAGATGACAAGCGCTCCGCTCCGGAAGACCTAGGTAAGCTCTACATCAAGAGTGACGACGGGCAGCGCATGATTCCTCTTAACGCGGTCACGAGTTGGCACCCCGTCATCGGCCCGCAAGCTGTCAACCACATCAATCAATTCACCAGTGTGACTATGTTCTTCAATTTGAAACCCGGTTACGCCATTGGACCGGCAACCCAGTTTGTGGAACAGACTGCGACGCAGATTCTGCCGCCTGGCATCGTTGGAGCGCTGCAGGGCGAGGCGCTCACCTTTCGCAACACGGTTTCAGACCTGGCTGTGCTGATGCTGGTCGCGGTGTTCGTCATGTATGTGATCCTCGCGATTCTCTACGAGAGTTACCTGCACCCAATCACTGTACTTTCCTCGCTGCCCGTGGCGTTGCTGGGCGGACTGTTCACGCTGTGGCTGTTCGGCGCGGAAGCTTCGCTGTATGCCTACATTGGAATGTTCATGCTGATGGGCATCGTGAAGAAAAACGGAATCATGATCGTGGATTTCGCGGAGCAGCGAGTGCGTCAGGGGATTGCAGACGATCAGGCGATTCACGATGCCAGCATGGAACGCTTCCGTCCCATCATGATGACGACCATGGCGGCGCTGCTGGGCGCGATGCCGATTGCGCTGGGGTACGGCGCCGATGGAGCCTCGCGCAGGCCATTAGGCTTGGTCGTGGCCGGCGGCCTCATCGTCTCTCAGTTCATCACGCTATTCGTTACGCCGGCTATCTATCTCTATCTTGAAGAATTCCAGGAGAAAGTGTTGGACCGGTTCTCTTTCTTCCGCTCGACTCGCAAAGCTGAGCCGGAGAAGATCCCGGCTTACGCGTTGCAAGAAGGAGCTGGAGACTAATCCATGACTCAAACTCTATTGACTCAATCTCTGAAGCGCGTTTCTCCCTCGGTTGCTCTGGTTGTAGCTCTGGCCGTGCTCACCGGTTGCGCCGTCGGTCCGAACTATAAGCGGCCGGCGGTGGATGTGCCCGGTATGTATCGAGGATCAACCGCCGACATGCCGGGGCCTGCCGACGCGAAGCCGCAACCAGGCCAGCCCGAGCGTGCGAAGGCCGAGCAGGCCACCGCCTCGTTGGGCGATGAGAAGTGGTGGGAAGTTTTCCAGGATCCTCAACTTCAGAGCCTGATTCGCATCGCGCTCAAGAAGAACTACGATGTTCGCATCGCAGCAACCCGGGTCTTGCAGGCTCAGGCGCAACTCGGGATCGCTCGCGCCGATCAGCTTCCCTCGTTGAGCGCCGGCGGCAACATCAACAGCCAGCAAAGCCCACAAATCGGTCCGATCCCGGCTTATGAGGTCACGCAAGGACAACTGACTGCGTCCGCCGCCTATAACCTCGATTTCTGGGGAAAGTATCGTCGTGCCACCGAAGCTGCCAGGGCAAATCTTCTGGCCAATGAGTGGGCTCAGAAGGAAGTTACTGCCACCCTCGTAGCCAACCTGGCGACAGCTTATTTCCAGCTCCGCGAGCTCGATCTCGAGTTGGAAATCTCCCAACGGACCTTCCACTCCCGCAGCGACTCTCTGCAATTGACGCAGACCCTGGAGCAACACGGGATCGACTCGCTATTGGACGTACGCCAGTCCGAGCAATTGGTCTACACCGCTGCCACGGAAATTCCGGATTTTGAAAGGCAGATCGCACAACAGGAAAATGCCATCAGCATTCTTCTGGGAAACAATCCCGCAGATGTCCCTCGCGGGCTCAGGCTCACGGAGGAGCCGCACGCTCCCGAAGTCCCTGCCGGCCTTCCTTCATCCCTGCTGGAGCGACGGCCGGACGTTCGCGAGGCCGAAGAGAGTCTGATTGCGGCCAACGCGCAGATCGGTGTGGCACGGGCGGCTTACTTCCCCCAGATCTCGCTCACCGGAACGGCCGGTTACGAGAGTCCGGCGCTGACAAATCTCTTCACCGGCCCGGCTGGCCTATGGAATTTGGCTGCCTCCGTAACTCAGCCCATATTCCAGGGAGGAAGGCTTAAGTCGAACGTTCGTCTGACCGAGGCACAGCGCGAGCAGATGCGTTTGACTTACGAAGAAACGATTCAAGGCGCGTTTCGCGACATCTCGAATGGATTGATTGGTTATCGCAAGAATCGAGAGTTCAGGATCCAGCAGGAACATCTCCTCGAATCGGCCCAGGATGCAGCACGGCTCTCCGAGGTGCGTTTCAAGGCCGGGACCACCGACTACCTGGAAGTGCTGACCAATGAGACGAATTCCTTTTCCGCGGAACTAGGGCTGGCGCAGGCCCAGGCGAACGAACTCATTTCTCTGGTCCAAATCTACCAAGCCCTGGGTGGCGGCTGGCAACAATAGGGCACCGTTGTATTGGGCTGGCTTGGCCGCGGATCCCTCATAATCAACGTCGGGAAATGCGATGGTCAGGGGTTGAACTTCTCTGTTTTGCGGGTGGCATGCGCGATTGTTTTAGCGGGCAGCTGGCGGTTTTAGTATGCAAAGGGAAGCTACCTTCTCGAAGCTATTTTTCGTGCGGGAACAGCGACGGCGGCGAGTTCTTTGCGAACGATAGGCGCGACGCGCGTCCCTAGGATCTCGATGGCACGCAGCATCTTCTTGTGCGGAAGCGTGGAAACGCCCATTTGGAAGGTGATGCGCGAGATGCCGCCGAGGACTTCATTGTCATACAGTATTTTTTTCGCAACTGTTTCGGCGTCGCCGATGAGCAGTGCGCCCGTGGGCCCGCGCACGGCGTCGAACTGCGCCCGCGTGGTCGGCGGCCAGCCGCGTTCCTTGCCGATCTCGGTGAACGTGTGTGCGTACCCCGGATAAAAGTCGTCGGCAGCTTGCTGGGTGGTGTCGGCCAGAAAGCCGATGGAGTGAAGTCCAACCGTTAGCTTCCCGGCGGGGTGACCGGCGCGGCGTCCGGCCTCGCGGTAGGCGTCGACCAGGGGGCGGAAGCGTCTGGGTTCGCCACCGATGATGGCAACCATGAGCGGCAGCCCCAGCGTGCCGGCGCGGACGAAGGAGGTGGGCGTGCCACCGACGCCGACCCAGATGGGCAGCGGATCCTGCAGCGGACGCGGGTAGACGGCTTGGCCGGTGAGCGGAGCGCGGTGCTTGCCAGACCATTTGACGTGCGTGTTCTCGCGGATGGCGAGGAGCAGATCAAGCTTCTCAGCGAAAAGCTCGTCGTAGTCTTCGAGGCGCAGGCCAAAGAGCGGGTAGGACTCTACGAAGGAGCCGCGGCCCGCGACGATCTCAGCGCGGCCATGGGAGATCAGGTCGAGCGTGGCGAATTCCTGGAAGACGCGTACCGGGTCGGCGGCGCTGAGAACGGTGACGGCGCTGGTAAGGCGGATGCTCTTGGTGCGCGCGGCAGCCGCGGCCAGGATCACTGCCGGGGCGGAATCGAGGAACTCGGCGCGGTGATGCTCGCCGATGCCGAAAACGTCGAGGCCGACTTGGTCGGCGAGTTCGATCTCCTCCAGCAGATGCTGCATGCGCTCAACTGGGCTGAGCGTGAGACTGGTGGCCGGATCAGAGATGGCTGCAGCGAAGCTGTCGATGCCGATTTGCATCATTCCGGCTCCTGACATTCGGTCTTCCATTGGATGACACCCCTGCGTTTTTGTTGCATCTTTAGTAGCCGACTTGTGGGCGCCGTGGTAAACACACATCGTGCCACACGAAATGTCTTGCTAACGTCCCGGGGTCTCGCCTTGTCACTCTTCGAGACGTCACCCTGCTTCGCAAACCCCTTGCCTCCCCGTTCCGAAATCTCCGCCACAACCCGGTCTGCGCCCTCTTCGCTGGAGCATAGTTCAACAGGACCGAGGCTCCTGCTGCCGCCAATCCCTTTGCTATCCCTGCGCCTATACCTTTTGAAGCTCCGGTGACGAGTGCAACCTGAGTGTCTAAAACGCCCATTCTCTTTCTTCATCGTTTCTGTGGGTCATGCTCTGACCCACTTCATCATGGTATCTGCGAAAAAGTGCCGGGACCATGAGGAGGCACGTCGCCCGATGGGCGCCTCAAAACGAATTGCAAATGCGTGGTGGAAGGGACAGTCGGCGACACCTCATGTGGTAGAACGATTGGGAGAACATGGCGGCGATGAATCTTCCGAGCTTGGCTTTGACCTTGAGCTGTGGGATCGGAATCCAGTTCCTTGAATGCAGACCTTGACGCATAGAGTCTTGGTGTTTCGTGGCTGGAATTTCTGTTCTTCGCCTCGAAATAAGGACCCCGTCCGCGCAAGATTTTTCCGAGTCAGCCCTCAACGAATGACTTCGCATGTGGCCACCTTGACCCTGACACCGTCAATTCGATCATGGATGCTTAGAATTTCTCGAGATTTCCTGAAATCTGTCGAATGGACCGCCTTTCATCCGTCATACGTTCAGGCGCACAAAGGCGCTCCCAATAGTTCCCCGAGGAGAACATCTGATGCAATTTGCCCTGCTAGTCTATGAATCACCGGAAGCTTTTGCGACCCGGAACAGCGACGGAACCGACCCTTACACGGGTGCTTGGCGGGCGTACCATAGGGCTCTCGTCGAATCCGGCACCTACCTGGCTGGCGATCCGCTTAAAGCGCCGGAGACTGGGACCACAGTGCGGCTTAGGGAAGGAAAGCGGCGCGTACAGGATGGCCCCATCGCTGACACTAAGGAGCAGTTGGGGGGATTCATAATCATGGAACTCCCTTCCCTCGACGTGGCACTCGATTGGGCCGCGCGCTGCCCTGCAGCCTCGCTCGGTGCCGTGGAGGTTCGTCCCCTCGCCTCAGAATCGAAGCAGCGGATCACAGAATGAATGGAAGCGGCCAGGAGGATGCTCATCGGGCAATCGAGCGAGTGGCCCGCGAGTCATACGGTCGGCTGGTGGCGTATCTCTCCTCGCACACGCGCGACGTCGCCAGCGCCGAAGATGCGCTCAGCAATGCGTTGCTTGCAGCACTCACGGCTTGGCCGCGAGACGGACTGCCACAAAATCCGGAGGCCTGGCTGCTGACGGCAGCGCGCCGCTCCTTCATCGATCTTGTGCGTCATCAACAAGTGGCCGTAGCAAGTGAACCCACTCTCCAGCTCCTGAGGGAGGAACGCGAGGTGACGTTGCCTACGGAGTTTCCAGACGACAGGTTGAAGCTCCTGTTCGTATGCGCTCATCCCGCGATCGATTCCTCCATGCATACGCCGCTCATGCTCCAGACCGTTCTGGGACTGGATGCGGCGCGCATCGCCCACGCCTTCCTGGTCTCACCAAAGACGATGGGGCAGCGACTGGTGCGTGCCAAGACGAAGATCCGCGACGGCGGCATCCAGTTCGAAGTGCCGCAAGAGCGCGAACTGCCGCAGCGGCTCGACGCGGTGCTCGAAGCCATTTACGCCGCCTTTGGTATTGGCTGGGACGATATGGCGGGAGTCGATCAGAGCGGCCGGGAGCTTGCCGAGGAAGCGATCTGGCTCGGACGGGTCCTTCTTCAGCTAATGCCCAGGGAAGCAGAGGTGCACGGGCTGCTGGCTCTCATGTTCCACTGTGAAGCGCGGCGGCGGGCACGGCGGGGACCGGAAGGCCGCTATATTCCGCTCTCGGAGCAGGATTCACAGCAGTGGTCTCAGCCATTAATCGAAGAGGCGGAGCGCCATCTCGCCGAAGCGTCGAGTCGCGATCGCACCGGCCGCTTTCAACTCGAGGCCGCGATTCAGTCGGTACATGCAGAGCGGGCGCGCACCGGTCGGACTGAGTGGGCTGCGATCATGCTGTTCTACGAACAGCTGATCCGCATATCCCCGACGCTCGGCACGCGAACTGGATACGCCGCAGCAGTAGCCGAAGCGAAGGGACCTGAAGCGGGGCTGGCGGTACTGGGCGCGATCGATCTTGGGAACGTATCGGGCTATCAGCCCTACTGGGCGGTTCGCGCTCACTTGTTGCAACGGCTGGGGAAGACCTCTGAGGCCGCAGATGCTTTCGATCGCGCGATTGGTCTAGCCGAGGACCCGGCGGTCAGACAGTTTCTACTCCAAAGGCGCGGGTGACCAATTCTTTTCTCGTTTGCGCTGTCGAAATCGACTGTCTTCATCCGTCACCCTTAGAGAAGCAGCTTTGCGGTCCAGAGTCGCCATCAAGGGGGTGAACGATGTGTCCGTTCTGTTTTGCAACCATAGGACTCATCGTTGCCGGTGCGGCTTCTGGCGGCGGTGGCCGTGAAGCTGTCTCGCAAAAAGAACAAAGCAGGAGAAATCGTCCCGAACCTAAGTAATAAGGAGGAATGAATATGTCGACGAGCGTGACTGAAAACCCGAAAATAGTGTCGCGAGATGAATGGCTTGCGGCTCGCAAGAAACTATTGGCCAAAGAGAAGCAGCTCACGCGCGAGCGTGACGCTCTCGCTGCGGAACGTCGCCAGCTTCCCTGGGTCAAAGTGGAGAAGAACTACGTTTTTGATTCACCGGGGGGCAAGAAAACTCTCGCCGACCTGTTCGACGGCAGCAGCCAGCTCATTGTCTATCACTTCATGTTCGGCCCGGAGTGGAACGAAGGCTGCCCCAGTTGCTCGTTCAACATGGATCATACGGATGGCGCGCTGGCGCATTTGGCGCAACGTGATGTCTCTTTTGCGGCGGTTTCACGAGCGCCTCTATCCAAAATCGAGGAGTTTAAGAAGCGCATGGGCTGGCGATTTGCCTGGGTCTCGTCGTTCGGGACCGACTTCAACTACGACTACCGCACGTCATTCACAGAGGAGGAAATGGCGAGAGGAAAAGTAGAGTACAACTTCGACCTCGTGGAATTCCCCAGCGTGGAAGCGCCGGGAATCAGCGTCTTCTACAAGGACAACAGCGGCAGCATCTTCCACACTTATTCCGCCTACGCCCGCGGGACCGAAAACGTTGTCAACACCTACAACTATCTCGACTTTGTTCCCAAAGGCCGCGATGAGGATGGCCTCCCCTTCACGATGTCATGGGTCCGCCATCATGATCGCTACGCGGATGGCTACTTAGCCGATGCAGATAAGCCATACTGGCCTGCGGAAGCTACGCCCGAAGGTTAATTTTTCGAGCGCGCCTCAATCCGGCTCATGGCCTGGCGTTGCCGAGATGAGGTCTGGCCACAGCCGGCGACTAACGAAGCGGAGGAGGGTATATGACGATCGCAGATAAAGCAGTTCTGGTGACGGGGCCGATTGCAGTGTAGGACAGGCGCCGGTTGAGGAAGCCTTGAGGAGCGGCGCGAAGCAGGTGTTCGGCGGCACGCGCCACCCCTTGGCCCCTTTGGATGGGCTCGCCCACGCCGCTGATCCTGGACGTGACCAACGCCGATCAGACTCAAGGAGCTGTCGAGACGGTCGAGTCTCTCGATATTCTCATCAATGACGCCGGAATGGCGCTTTTCGATGACTTGAGCGATCGTGCCGCGCTCGAACGGAACTTCGCCGTCAATCTTCTTGGCACGTATGGCGTGACCCAGGCTTTGCTGCCGCTGCTAACTCGTTCTCGGGGAGCCCTCGTCAACATTCTGTCGGTAGCCGCCTTAGCCACCTGGCCGATCGTTCCGGCTTCCCGATCGCAAAGGCGGCCGCATTGTCCCTGTCACAATCGCAGCGGTGCGGTCAAGTTCGGCTTAACTGGCCCAATCTGTGCATGCGCCCTTAAATCTCTCCATCTGCTTGAGTTACGCCCGCGCCGTCATCGTGATTGGCCAATTAAGCCGACCAACCGGGAATACTCGCCTGGGTAGCGCGCTATCCAAGAAAGTGGTTTAATCCCGAGTGACCAAGGCCAGGCGGTCAGAACGCGGAGCCATGAAGAAATACAAATTCAAAGCGAAAATCGAAGCGGGTGATGGAGGAGGGGCTTATGTGCTTTTTCCATATGATGCCGAGAAGGAATTCGCCATCAAAGGGAAGGTGCCTGTAAAGGCGACCTTCAATGGTGTGCCGTATACCGGTTCACTTATCAAGTACGGCAATCCGCTCCATATGATGGGAGTGCTTAAATCCATACGCGAGCAAATTGGGAGAGGGCCAGGCGATACGATTGAGGTCGTTGTTTGGAGAGATGAAGAGAAAAGAACGGTCGAAGTGCCTGCTCAATTTGAAAAATTGATCAAGAAAGAAGGGCTGCTCCCGGTTTTCGAAAAGCTAAGTTACACCCACCGCAAGGAGTACTGCCGCTGGATTACCGACGCCAAGAAAGAAGAAACTCGATTGAAGCGATTGGGGAAAGCCATTGAAATGCTCAAGAAGGGAATAAATACCCCTGGGTAGAATAAGGTCGCGCGAATTGCGCTATGAATGTTTGCGCTTGGGGCGCCAGTTGTTAGCTGACCACTCGCATCGAATCGCTTCACCTGGCATGCCCTGATTGCATCGGCTGTCCCGACGCCAGCACCCCTTTTCCCGTGCCCCACGGATGGATCTCAGCTTTGAGCAGACCAGCTTTGACGGTTGGATCGTCTTGAGTCAACTTGGCAGTCTGCTCCGGTCCCACCCGGAAAATAGCGACTCCCCGCAGCTCGCCTTGATCGCTGAACGGAAACGGTCCGGCAATGGCCATGTTTCCCTGATCTGTCATCTGGCTGACGAAAGCACGATGCTGCTTCATCACATCCTCCATAAACTCCAGCGCGTTTGGGTGCCAATGGTCGCCGCGCTTCATTAAAACAAGCGTGTACTGCTCGAATCCGGGAGGCTCGACAGAATCGTGAATGGTGCTCGGGTCAATGAGCCACGGCCCATGAACCTCGGCGGATAGGCGACCTGCTTTGATCGCAGGATCACTGTTGGCCCATTCCTGTGCTTGTGCCGCCGAGTCGGTTTGGAACACAAAGATGCCTCGCAGCACGGTGTCGTCCATGAATGGCCCAGCGATCACAAGTTTGTGTTCTGCGGTCATCTTGCGGATGTTGGCCATGTGCTCTTCCTGAAGCTTTTCGCCCGCTTCTTTGCTCAGTTGAGGAGCATCGGCAGGACGATGCAACAGCACGAAGAAATACTGGGCGGGCTTGGCATTCGGCTGGTTTTGGGTCTGCGCGACAGCCGAGCCTGCAACTGGCAGGGGGGCTTTGGCTTGGGCAGCTTGAACCTGGGGCATCAAGATGTCGCGAACGTAGTGCCAGTATGGGACCAGTTTGAGAGCGGCTTGTGCGTACTGGTCGGCGGCCTTCAAATCCGGCGTGGTTCGATTCAGATTCGACCAGGCGAGACTCATCAGCAGCTCGGGTTCTCCCCACGAAGGCTCGAGTGGATCAACTACGCCGCCGCGCCTCTGGTTGCGGACTGCTTCCAATCCTTTATTGTAAATTTCAACCGCCTTGTCCTGCCCCCCTCCGCGCTCCGGAGGCGACGACCAACGGATGGGACCGAGCACCCAGAGCAGCCGAGGATTGTCTGGGGCTGTCGCCATTGCTTCTTTCAAAAGCGGACTCGACTGTTGGAACAGTTCCTGAACGCGGGTTGCGTCCTTCCGGTGCAAGTACATCAGGTAACCCAGACTAGAGCCTGCTCCAATCTTAGGTTCCACGAATGCAGGCTCCCGGGCAACAGCGTCTTTGAAATCGGTGACCGCTTGCGTGAGATCCTCTTCCAGATCAGTCGGAGTCGGGGATTCGTTGAAGCCGTTAATCGCTCTGCGCCACAACGCAAATCCACGCCAGTAGAGCACCCGCGATGCCAGTGTGTTGTCTTCCGGGATGGGCGTGAGCTCGTCGTGAAGGCGCCTCAGAGTTGGGCGATCGCCTTCGTAGTCTGCCCTTTGAATCTGGGTGACGATACGGATGATGGAATCGCGTGAAGGATCGAGGCCGGTTTTGTCGGTGGAGTAAAGCTCAGTCGCAACGCACCAGACGAATATGGTCAGCGCGAACAAAAATGCTTTGCCGTTTCGAGCACTCATGCACTCCTCCTTGCCATGCCGCGGAGCGACGGCCAGGGCCGATTCTACATCAAGGGCTTTCGCGGGATTGCGACCGGCTGACAGGCAAGCAAGAAGTTATGGGTTGGTCCGTCAGATGGATCCCGAGAGATGCCCCAGCATCGAGGGATCATCGCGCGGAACCCCGGACTCCCACCGCCACGCCAAGTTCCGAGGACTAACCCGCATCGTGGAGGTCGGGAGTTATCCTCTTGAGGATAGCGTGAGGGAGTTTCCTCGACGACGCCTCTATGTGCAGTCAAGACAACATTTCGCTGGTTTTGCCCTGGGGAGAAAAGCTAATGTTGCTCCAGTGGAACGCACCGGCTCGGGTGCGCGTATATTATCTCCAAGCAGGCACTCATGCTCTATTCGCCAATACTGATTACTCATATCTGCGCGGGGAGCTTAGGGTTGCTGTCCGGGACCGCGGCAATGTCTTTCCGGAAGGGTTCCCCCCGCCATGCCCTGGCGGGAAAGATCTTTGTCGCATCCATGCTCACTATGGCCGTCGTCGCAGTGTACCTTGCAATCGTGAGGCATGAACCGAACAACATCGGCGGCGGGATTCTAACCTTCTATCTCATCGCAACAGGATGGCTGACCGCCAGGCGCAGAGACGGGGAAACCAGTCGTTTCGATTGGGTTGTGCTCCTGATTCCTTTGACGCTCGGTATCCTCACCTGGATGAATGGTCTAAAAGTCGTACATAGCGGAGCGAGTTCACAAGACGGAGTTCCCGTCGGAATGACCTTCTTCATGGGTTCCGTGATGCTGCTGGCTGGCGCGGGGGACGTTCGCATGCTGGTGCGCGGCGGCGTTCTTGGAGCAACGCGCATCGCGCGGCATCTCTGGCGCATGTGCTTTGGGCTGTTCATCGCAGCAGGGTCATTTTTCCTGGGACCGTCGAACCGCCCTTTGAGATTGCTTTCGGCAGTGGGACTCGGGCAGCACCTGTCCCCGGCTCTATTCAGCACGACGTTGTATTTAGTCCTCACCATACTCCCACTGGTTATGCTGATCTTCTGGCTAGTCCGAGTGCGCTTCACAAATGCATACAGGGGGTCGATACAAGTCGCATCCGTAAGTCCTGAATTAACGCGCTAACCGGACGAGTCAGCCCGCTGCGCGGGGTTGCCGCATTGTGCGAGTTGCTGAGTCTACGGGGGGAGCCACTCCGAGTTGCGGGAACACCGCACCTATGCACAGCATTTGAACCATTGGGGAACAGATGAAGAGGTGAGCCCTTTGAGGGCCCCTGCGCTAGATTAGCGCGGAAGTTCCCACTACGAATCGCTACTAAATCGGGATCACTTCCGTGCACCCGACAATCTGGAAACCGGAGACCCGTCCCGTTGTCTTGAGACATTCCTCTTCGGAGGGCAGTACGGTTTTGATCGCACTGCCCTCATCGACGGGGGAGAGTCGGCTAAAAGTGGAACCCGAGTTGAGCCGTCAGTGCTCGCGGAGTCACGTAATGCGTGCCACTGAAGGTCGAAAGGAAGTTGTAGAGCGCATACTTGTTAGTGACATTGATGGCAGTCACAGTAAGACTCCATCTGTAACGATCGCCTTTGAATAGATTGTCGTCACCGACGGAAATATCGAACAGGCTGCGGGGCGCGATACGCGGCGGCTTGTGGTCATCATTTTCAGTTCCTGGTGCGGGCACGGATATCAGAGACGAGCCGAACTGGGAGGCGAGACACGTAAAGGGCAGCGGCACAGTCGGAGTGGCACGTGCGCCGTTGCAAGTAAACCCGGCCTGGAACTCCTGATCGGCGGTCAAAGGTGTCCCGAAGGGATCTGTCATGTTAACGGCGGGCTGTCCGCCTAGCGTGGTTGATTGGGGACAGTCATTGGCGGCGCCTACTCCGTAGCACGGTGACGCTCCGGCCACCAATCCGCTGTCATATCGCCAGTTGAAGCCTAGCCACGGGCCGCGCTTCCAGGGTTGATATTGGAAGTGCGTCGTCTGGTTGAACCTTTCGTCGTGGTCAATGCGGAAGGGTGTACTCCCCGAGTTAAAGGCTACCGACGGAACTGCCCCCGCGCCGCCGATCTGCGGTGTGAAGAAACGTGCTGCCACGCTCGAGAAAACCACCAACGCTGAGAAGCCATGGAAATCCGGTACGCTCACGCGGACAGCATAGCCGGGAATTTTCGAGTTGTGCCAGTCGATTGGAAACGTAATCGGGGTCGCTCCCAGCACGCTGAAATCGTAGGCATTGTGCGTGTATTTCCAAATGTAATCCCCGCTTATGACCGCATATTTGCCCAACGCCTGCTGCAGGCCAGCATGGAAGTCATTGCGATAGCCGGGATTGAACGGTGTCGCCCCCGCTGAGGCAGGCTGAGAACAGAGAAGAAGTGGATTCAAGACAGGATTGGCGCAGCCAGTGCTCGAAAGCACCAGATTCTCATTGAACGGACTCTCCAGCGTGCGCGCGTAGGAAACTCGGAGGATCGTATTGGTCCGCTTGATGTTGTAAGCAGCACCGAGGCGAGGCTCGGCCTGACGAGCCACCACAAGGCCGTTGTAGAGATCACCCCGGAGTCCCAGGTTGAAGGCCCAGTTTCCTTTGGTGATCGAATCCTGAATATAGAGGGCGAGTTCTTTTATGTCTGTATGCCCATGATATGCATATAAGCCGGTGGTGGAACTGGCACAACCGTCAGCCGGTGATGGCGTCGATCGCGTCAGATCGTAGCAACCGAGCAATGAATCAAAACCAGGATTTGCGACGAATGGCGTCGGGTAGAGGGCTGCGTTCGTTGAGCTCGCCCCTGCGCAATTGCCGGGGTTATTTACCCCCGGGTTCCCAACAAAAACTGGTACGCCATTGGCATCCAAGCACGGTGCGTCGAAATTTGGGTCGACGATTCCGAGGTTGTCGTTTTCGTTGAGAAAGGTCTGTTGATAGGTAACTCCCGCCTTGATGTTGTTGATGCCCAACATATGGGTAACATTTGCGAGGACACCCGTGTTCGCGAGTGTCCGGTATTGCGAGATAGTTTGCTGCTGCAGATTCGGTGGGCCGAGGTCCGCAAATGGATTGTTGCTCGGATAATAATTGTAGCCATCTCGTCGGACGAAGCCGCCGAAGGTAAACACGGTGGTCGGGTTGATCACCCGTGTCCAGGTTGGAGCGATGTTAAAGGTGTCGATCTTCGAGCGCTGGTCTGCGGAACCGACCGGGATGCCATTGGGACCAAGCCCGTTATTGCTGACGCTAACTCCATTCCACGGCGTCGCGTTCTGCGAGTCGTACGAATTGGGTGTCTGGAACCACGAGCGGCTAAAGCCCAGGTTGAGGTGAATCGAGTCCTTGTTCGATAGCTGGTAATCGACGCGGTCGAAAATATTTTCTTCGTTGCCTTTGTCGTGCATCACGACAAATTCCGGAGGGTCCAGGAATCTCCCCGTATTCAGCCCGTTCGCCGAGATGAAATTGCCCCACTTATCACCGCCATAAGCAAGGTCAAAGCCGATGTTTGACGAGCCGAACGATCCGTAGGAAGCATTCACACTTCCATGCGGAGTTTTTGATCCTTGGCCGGAGCGGGTGGTCGCCACGATCACCAAGCTTGTCTTGCCGCCGTACTCCGCCGGTGGAGCTCCGGGAATTACTTCAAGCGACTCAATCGAATCAAGAGGCACCTGGTTTGAAAAAACCTTACTCTGCTGATCGGTAATTGGCTGGCCGTCCACCGAGAATGAGTTCGACGCGTGGTCGCCGAGTCCGTGAAAGAGACCATTCGAATCTGCCGATACTCCAGGGGAGGCCAGCGTCACCAGCGAACTTAACGAGGAGGATTGGCTTTCGAGTGGCACCTTGTTGAACAAATCACGATCCACGTCGGTATGCCCAGTTGGATCATTCTCCACCAAATCGGCCCCTGCTTCGACCGTGACCGAAGTGGACGAGCCAGTCACTTGAAGACTCACCTTGACGCTGGCTGCCACTGCCGACCGAACCTCCACGTCCTGAGCGCTCAGGGCGAACCCCGCAGCCGTGACTGTCATGTGATATGGATTAAACGGTACGTTCGAGAAACTGAAATTCCCCTTACTGTCTGTAGTGATCGTCCGGTCAAAACCACTGACTACCTGGTGAATCTCGACTTTGGCATTCGCAACCACCGCGCCTGAAGGGTCAAAGACAGTGCCATTAAGCGATCCCGAGCCTGACTGAGCGTAAGCCTGAAGACCCAGTGCCACGCAGAATACGACTGTAAAAGCCGCTCGAAGCGACTTTTCGTATGAAGACAGCATGATTCCTCCTGAGAATTGGCCGAAAAGATCAAGGCACAGCCACACGGAAACACGAACCGGGGCCTGAAAACAATCAGAGAATTGATCTTATTTAGACGCTAGGAGGTGGGCGAACACAGAGGGCGAAGGCTACCAGGCGTTGCTTGGTCGCTACGGGCTCCGGCCGAAAGACAGGCT
>Ga0209624_10001908_pt1 | contig 15895 bp, 13 predicted proteins | sample JacPinW_OM2H0_O1_FD_188565 | JGI IMG/M metagenome (GOLD analysis project Ga0209624, IMG submission 188565) | Forest soil microbial communities from Algoma, Ontario, Canada - Jack Pine, Ontario site 1_JW_OM2H0_O1 (SPAdes) (version 2) | ecosystem: Environmental > Terrestrial > Soil > Boreal...
GGTCCGGCTCCTCTTGGTTGAATGGCTGGCCGCTTCATTGCGCGGCCACACGCACCTTGTCGTTGTCGCGAAGATTGACGGGCGGTTTGAGGATGACCCGATCGCCCGCCTTGACTCTGGCGTCCACTTCCACCTGCGTGCCCATGTCGCGCGTCACTGTCACCTTGCGGATCTTCGCCTTGCCATCTTCGACGACCGCGACCTGCAGGCCATTGCGGTTGAAGATGATGGCCTCGGCGGGCACGACAAACGACGGGGTCTTGCGCGGAATCTTGAGTTCGACAAAGCAGTAGACCCCGGAGCGCAGCGCGCCGTCCGGATTGGGAAGATCGATCTCGGTCAGAAGCGTGCGCGTGCCGCTCTCCTGCGCGTCGGCGATCCGGGTCACCTTGCCCGGGAACTCGCGATCGGGGAGTTCGGGCACGCGCACGATCGCGTCAACGCCGGGCGCCACGCCGAAGGCCGCGTCCTGAGGCACGTAGGCCCAGAAACGGATCGGGTCCGTCTGTTGCATCTGGAACATGAAGGTCCCGCCGGTGACGTTGCCCTGCACCAGGCTGCCGACGTTGACGTTGCGCTGGGTGATCACGCCGTCGAACGGCGCGACCACCAAGGCGTAGTCCCGGTTCTGACGGAGCATCCTGAGCAGGTTCTCCTGCGCCGTGACGTTCTGCTGCGCGGCGGCGACCGCGGCTTCGTTTGCTTTCACGGTCTGGACGTCGACGGTGCCCTGCTGCTGGGTCACCCAGCCTTCGTGGACCAGCGGCCGGTCGCGGTCCCAGGTCACCTGCGCGAGCTTTAGGTTGGCCACCGCCTGCTCCAGCGTCGACTTGAACTGAGAGAGGGTCCCCTCGTTCTGGTGAATCTGGTCGACGAGCTCCGGCACCGCCAGCTCCGCCGGCAGCTCGCCCTGTTTGACCTGATCGCCGATGTCGACATTGCGCTTGGCGATATAGCCGGTGGCGCGGGGTTGGCCGACCCCGCTAAATATACATTCGGCCCCGACAAGCTATCGGCGCAGTATCGGCTCGTCCAGCTGTTGGGAGCGGACGGCGCCGTGCTGCCGACTTGGCGCTATCCAAAACCAAGGTTTAATCGACCTTAGGAATTGATTCTGGCGAACCAACGAGGCGCCCGTGGCAACCTATGTATAATAGCCCGATTGGTGTCGCGTGGTGTAGATCGTTCGCTGTGAGCTTCGCCGCATGCGCGCTTCGATGAGTGTGCGGCTGTTTGATCTCTGCTGCGAATGACCCACGAAACTTCTATCGCCGATCATTGGAGACGCGACAATGCCAGCTTCCAGGCGTCAGATACTCACTGCAGGCGCGGTCGCAGGCATCGGCGCTCTCGCAACAGGTGCGAGGGCCGCGAGCTTCGGCAACTCGGATGAGCCGCCCGAGGGCATCGTGAACACCCAAGGCAATCCGCGCAGCGCCGTCGACCCGGGACCGCAAAACCCAGCGCTCAGGGATCAGTTTCCGTCAGCATTTTCTCCGCCGGCGACCGATGTTGGCAGCATGCCCCTGAATTGGGCCTCGTTCAACAACGCACCACGCCGCATCCAAGACGGCGGCTGGGCGCGGGAAGTGACCCAGGCGGAGTTCCCAATTTCCACAACCATCTCCGGCGTCAATATGCGACTGACGGCCGGTGGCATCCGCGAGTTGCATTGGCATCAGGCGGCCGAGTGGGCATACATGACTTACGGTCACTGCCGGACTACCGTGATCGATCCGGCAGGCCGCCCCTATGTTGCGGACGTCAAGGAGGGCGATCTCTGGTACTTTCCGGCCGGGTATCCGCATTCCCTGCAAGGCCTTGCGCCAGATGGTTGCGAATTCGTCATCTGCTTCGACAATGGCGCGCAGAGCGAGTTCAACACCCTCCTGGTGACCGATTGGTTCGCCCACACGCCCCCTTCCGTCCTTGCCGTAAATTTCGGTGTGCCGGCCGAGACGTTCGCAAACATTCCCCTGAACAATCTTTGGATCTTTCAAGGCAAAGTGCCGGGAGATCTGCCTGCCGTTCGGACGGCAATGACTGGAAACGCGGAGACACCGCCCCAACCGTTCACCTTCTCGCTCGACACGTCGCCCAACCTAAACCGGACGAAGAACGGCACACTGCGGCTTGTCGATAGCAGCACTTTCAACGTCTCCACCACCATTGCCGTAGTTATCCAGACGGTTCCACCCGGCGCGATGCGGGCGATGCATTGGCATCCCAATGCCGACGAGTGGCAATACTACATCAAAGGCAAGGCGCGCATGGGCGTGTTTAACACCGGCCCGCAGGTGCTCACAATGGATTTCAACCCCGGCGATATCGGCTACGTCCCTCGCAACTACGGGCATTATGTGCAAAACGTCGGTGACACTGACATGCAATTCTTCGCCACGTTCCGGACACCGAATTTTCAGGAGATGAACTTGTCAGACTGGCTTAGACATTCTCCTGCGGAAATGGTGGCGGAGCATCTGAAAGTCGACCCGACGATGGTCCCGCGCTGGCCAGACGCGAAGGAGTTCATCATGCCTGCCTGAATAAGCGCACTAGATTAGAACGCCCTTCAAAGAATGGGCTCACCACCGTGACGGTGCAGGTGGACACCCAGAAAGCGTTCGGTCTGAGCGGCGGCACGTCGCTCCTTCAGATGTTGTTTAAACGACAACCATCTTGGCACGGCTCTTCATTGAGCCAGATGCCGTGCGGGCGACGTCCACACCATCAGAGCAATTCTTCGGGCCGCCTTTGACATGGTAGCTCCGGGCCATGCGCAGCCCATTCCGATATTTCAACAGCTTGCTTGAAGTGATCCGTCTGGTCGTGATGATTGTACGTGCGGTACCCATTCTCGCTGCGAAACGTCGAGGAACTCTTGGCGGAGCGCGGCCTCGACATCAGCAATGAGACCGTCCGATTTTTCTGGGACCGGTTTGGCCCGATGTTCGCGGCAGAGATCCGAAAGAAGCGGGTTGCGGACCTGTGCCACTTCCCCCAGTTGCGGTGGCATTTGGATGAGGTCTTTGTGAAGATCGACGGCAAGCTCTGCTATCCCTGGCGGGCTGTCGATCACGAAGGCGAGGTTTTGGAAACCGTGGTAACGGCAAAGCGGGACAAGGCTGCGGCGCTCAAGTTTCTGAAGCGCATCACGAAGAAATATGGCCAACCGCGGAGGGTCGTCACCGAGGGGCCTTGCTCTTATCCCGCAGCGATGAAAGAGATCGGCAACGCCGACCGTCACGAGGTTGGCCGTCGGCTCAATAATCGCGCGGAGAATTCGCATCAGCCCTTTCGACGACGAGAACGAGCCATGCGATGGTTTCGAAGCGCGAAGACACTACAGAAATTCAGCTCAGTTCATGCTCAGGTCCACAACCATTCACATGGGCAGAGTCGGGTCAATAGTGAAGCTTAGTTTTGCATGAGGAGGACTCCAATTCGTGTCTCGGGATCCACGGTCTGAGCCCGATCGCGCAACCTGGTCGTTTCCACCAGATCAAACTCACATTCGGTCGCCGTTCGCGACGGCTGCACCAACATCCCGCTTGCGGCGGGTAGGTCGAAAGGACGAGACCATTCTTCAAGACGGCTTTTTCGGCCATATGATTGTGCGGTTCATCCGCCCGGAACGACCAGAACTGATCAGGTTCTGGAAGATTTGAGAGCGCGGTCAACGTCTGTCATCAGACGGCCCGCACCCCGGCTCCTTCAATGAGGACGCCAGCGGTCACATACTTCCAGAGCGCCACCAGCAGCTTTCGCGCTAGCGCCACGATCGTCGTCTTGCGCAGGTGCCCACCGTTGCGTGTGAAGCGCTCGTGGAACCAAAGCGCCAGCGCTGATTGCGGTTGGTGGCGCAGCCATAGCGAGGCAAGTTGTATCATTGTCGTCCGCAGCCTCGGGTTGCCCGCTTTGGACACTCCGTGTTCGTGGGCGACCGATCCGCTTTGCCACGGTGTCGGGGCCAGCCCTACATAGGCGGCCACCTGCCTTCGATTCGATAGAACCCCTCCGACCAGAGGACGGCGGCGAATTCCGGACCGATTCCGTTCAGATTGATCAACATCGCCGGTGGCGAGCGCATTGCGTCGGCATTCATCCCATCGGGCTTGATCGCTGAGATGAGAGCGTCTCGCTCGGTATCAACTGCTTTAATCTGCTCGAGCAGCAGCTCAAGTCGATCGAGTTCGCGAGCAATTTGAGCCTTGAGATGCGGCGGCAACGGACGTGCGTCTCCCGTCTTCAACTCATCGAGTCGTTGGCGTCGATTCCGACGCAGCGGAACGGCCTCGGCGATCTTCGATGGATTCGGAATGGCCTCAATGGAGTACGGCGTCGACTCGTAGACCGCCTTGACCCAGTTTGTGTAGATGTGCGCTGTGTGCCGCCAGAGGTTGGGCGGGGCGCGAGACGGGTCGTCGCCCGGAAAATGTGGCGCGGCAGCGGGATAGTCTGGATCATTCGCGCGGTCCCGATGATATTCAGCGCTGAGCGTATCGGTCTCGTATTCCGGATGTTCAGGATATAGACCCGCCTCGGAAAGAGCCCGCTGTTGTCGTCGAGCGGCTCGGACTCGACGAGTATATTCGGCCCCGCCTCCTCGGAATCTGCGACGATTTCGAGCGCGGGAACCTTGAGAATATCTGCACGCTTCGGGCTCTTCCAGAGCGACACCGGTGCGGGAAAGATGTCGGGGAAACCAAACAAGAGCCCAGTCTTCTCCGAGATCAGGCGATGCTCGAACAGGCCGAACAGCTTCCGCTCGCCCTTGTGGCTGTCGATGTCGTGGAAGAACTTCAGGGCCGCCTTCGCGCCCCAGATCGTCTCGTGGACCGTTTGCGACAGGGCGTACGGCCGAGAAACCGTCGTAATCGATTTTCTCCATCCTCCTAGCTACCGAGCCACCAAGGAGATCGGAAGTCCGAAGCCGGCGTGACAGCGCCCTCAGCAGAGGTGAAGGCTCGTGTCGAGCGACGACGACCGGCGGCTGGCCACCGAGGCGTTCGCCCCGTCTCGGTCGCCATCTCCTGATTCCCCGGCCGCCTTGCCGCGAAACACCCAGTACGCATGGCCGAGATAGGCGAGGACGATCGGGAGAACGACGAGCACGCCGGCACCTACGAAGCGCAGGCTAGAGTCGTCGGATGCGGCGCTCCAGATGGTGGCGTGACGGGGCACGACATAGGGCCAAAGGCTCACGGCTAGTCCGGCGAAGCCAAGCAGAAAAATGAGAATACCCAGCCCAAACACCCGGTGTTCGTGCCCACTCCAGAGATTGCGCCAAATCAGAACGAAGACGCTCGCGGCCGTGAGCGGCAGAACCGCGAGCGGCATGATCTGCGGCCAGGCGAACCAGCGTTCCGCCACTTCGGGCGTGGTGATCGCGGTCCAGGCGCTGACCAGCAGCATGGCTCCTGCGGTGAGCAGAACCGCCGAATGCCCGACCTCACGGCCGAAGACCTGCGTGCTGCCCACCGTCCGCCAGATGAGCCAGCCGGCGCCAAGGAGCCCATAACCGCCGAGGAGCCCGACGCCGCACGTCAGGCCGAGGATCGTAAACCAGGAGAAAGGGCCCCCCGCGAAGACGCCGTCCCGGACCGGCACGCCGCCAATGAAACCGCCGAGCACGAAGCCCTGCGCCAGCACCGCCAGCACGGAACCGCCCGCGAAGGCATAGTCCCACGCCCAACGGAAACGACCGGACTGGAAGCGAAACTCAAAAGCGACGCCGCGGAAGATCAGCGCAAACAGCATCGCCATGATTGGCAGATAGAAGGCAGGCAGCAGGACGTAATAGGCGATCGGAAAGATGGCCCAGAGCAAGGCGCCGCCGAAGACCAGCCAGGTCTCGTTGCCATCCCACGTCGGGGCGATGCTTTGCATCATGATGTCCCGATCCCGGTCGCGCGGGGCGAGGACGAAGAGGACACCGACGCCGAGATCGAAGCCGTCGGCCAGGACATAGAGCGCGACGGAGAGCGCCGCGACGAGCGCGAAAATGAGCGGCAGGTCCATCGTCATTCTCCGGTCGCAAAAATGGGTCGAGTCGACCCGCGCCCGACAAGCGCGGGGCCGGCTTGCGCAAGCCCGGGACGGACGGCGTTCGGTTGCGGTTCGATGGCGGCTTCAGGTCCGCGCATCGCCACACGCGCCCCGTACCAGAAGAAGGCGAGCAAGAGCACGGTATAGACGATGACGAATATGATCAGCGAGAAGAGCACGGAGCCCGCGGCGACAGGCGAAGCAGCGGCGGCGGTGCGCAGATGGCCGTAGACCACGAAAGGCTGACGTCCGGTCTCGGTGACGGTCCAGCCCGCGACCACCGCCACGAATCCGAGCGGCGTCGCGGCCATCGCAGCGAGCTGGAGCCAGCGTGAAGTATACAAGCGTCCGCGCCAGCGCTGGATGGCGCCGGCGATGGCGAGCAGAAGCAGCAGAATGCCGACGCCGACCATGATCCGGAAGGCGAAGAACACGATCGGGACATAGGGGCGGTCGTCGGCCGGCACGGCCTTGAGGCCCTGCACGTAGCCGTCCCAGCTGTGCGTCAGGTAGAGGCTGCCTGCGCGCGGAATCGCGATCTCGAACAGGTTGCGCTCCTGGCTCATGTCCGGCCAACCGATGATCGTCGCCGCGACGCCGGATCCCGAATCCCACAGGCCCTCGATCGCGGCGAGCTTGGTCGGCTGATATTGCAGCGTGTTGCGGCCCTGAGCGTCGCCGAGATAGAGCTGCAACGGCACGAGCACGAAGGCCGCCCACATCGCCATCGAGAAGCTCAGGCGCGAAGCTTCGAGGTGCTGATTGCGAAACAGGTGATAGGCGGAGACGCCCGCCACCACGAAGCTCCCCGTGACGTAGGACGCGCAGACCATGTGCAGGAAGCGATAGGGGAAGGACGGGTTGAAAACCGCCGCCCACCAGTCGGTGACATGGAAGATGCCCTCACCGTCGATCGAATAGCCGGCCGGCGTCTGCATCCAGCTGTTCGCGGCCAGGATCCAACTGGCGCTGAAGAGCGTGCCGAGCGCCACCATGAGGCAGGCGAAGAAATGCATGCCGCGGCCGACCCGGCGTTCGCCGAAGATCACGATACCGATGAAGCCTGCCTCCAGGAAGAAGGCGGTGAGAACCTCATACATGAAGAACGGCCCCAGCACGTTGCTCACCGCGCGTGAGAAACCGCTCCAGTTCGTGCCGATTTGGTAGGAGAGCACCACGCCTGTAACCACGCCCATGCCGAAGCCGAGCGCGAAGATACGGATCCAGAAGCGCATGAGGGCGCCATAGACCGGCCTCCCGGTGCGCCACCAAAGAAAGCTGAGGAAGGCGACGAATGAGGCGATGCCGATCGTAAAGGCTGGCCAGAGGATATGGAATCCGATGGTGAAGCCGAACTGGACTCGGGAGAGGGTGACGGCGTCCATCGATCAAGGGCCTCCCGCGTCATGCTGGCGGATGCGGATGGGAATCGCCTTGTAGGACGGGGTTCGACTCTGCGGGTCGCGGTCGTATAGCGGCACGAGCGGGTTGGCCTCGGGATAGTAGGCGCCGCAGCAGCCGTCCGGCAGGCGGTAGGGTACGATCTTGAAGCCGCGAATTCTGCGCTCGACTCCGTCGGTCGCGATGGTCTCGAGATCGACCAGATCGCCCGCGCCGAGGTTGCGCCGCTTCATCTCGGCTTCATTGAGGAACACGACCCGGCGCTGGTTGAAAACGCCGCGATAGCGGTCGGAGAGGCTGTAGAGCGTCGTGTTGTACTGATCGTGGCTTCGCATCGTGGTCAGCCACAACGCATCCGGATCGTCCTGAAGCGGGTCTTCCTCGAGTCCCACGAAGACGGCGAACTCGGCCTTGCCGGAAGGCGTCGCCCAGACGCGCTCCCGGGCAAGGGATGTGAGGTGAAAGCCGCCTGGCACGCGGATGCGGGCGTTATAGCCCTGGAAGATCGGAAAGACCCGCTCGATGCCGTCGCGGATGCGATCGTAGTCGGCGATGAGCCATTCCCATTGAACTTTAGATTTCGCGCCCATCGTCGCCCGCGCGAGCCCGGCGACGATGGCGGATTCGCTCTTGAGATAATCCGACGCAGGCGTGTTCCGTCCGGCGGAGGCGTGGACCATCGACATCGAATCCTCGACCGTGATCGACTGCGGCCCCGTCTCCTGATGGTCGACCTCGGTGCGTCCGAGGCAGGGCAGGATGAAGGCTTCGCGGCCGTGGACGAGATGGCCACGATTGAGCTTGGTCGCGATCTGAACGGTGAGGTCGAGTTTTCGCATCGCGCTGAAGGTTGCGGCCGTATCCGGCGCCGCCGCGGCGAAATTGCCGCCGAGCCCGATGAACGCCTTGGCGTCTCCCCGCCCCATCGCTTCAATCGCGCCGACGACGTCGCGTCCATGCTCCCGCGGCGGCTCGAAGCCGAAGGCGTCTCGCAACCGGTCGAGGAACTGTACGGTCGGCTTTTCGGTGATGCCGACGGTGCGGTTTCCCTGCACATTGGAATGCCCGCGCACGGGGCAGAGCCCGGCGCCGGGTCGGCCGATATTGCCGCGCAAGAGCGCGAGGTTGGTGATCAGCCGCACATTCTCCGTGCCTCGCCGGTGCTGGGTGATGCCCATTCCATAGACGAGGATCGCGTTTTCCGCCTCGACATACGCCCGCGCACCGCTTTGCAGATCGGCGTGGCTAACGCCCGAAGCCTGCTCGATGGCGTCCCACCCGGTGGCCCTAAGGTCGTCGCGCAGGGCTTCGAATCCCATTGTATGGCCGGCGATGAAGTCGACGTCGAGCACGCGCGGCTCGTCCGCCGCGATCGCCGCATCGTCCATCTCAATGCAGGCTTTCATGATCCCCTTGAGCGCCGCCGCGTCGCCGCCAACGCGAACCTGGAACAGCGCCGTGGAGATCGGGGTCGAGGTCAGCGAGACCATCTCGACAGGACTCTGCGGGGCCTGGAATCGCTCGAGCGCACGCTCTCGGAACGGGTTAAAGCTCATGATCGTCGCGCCGCGCCGAGAGGCGTTGCGCAGGCTCGTCATCATGCGCGGGCTGTTGGTGCCCGGATTCTGGCCGAAGATGAAGATGCAGTCGGCGTGATCGAAATCGTCGAGCAGCACGGTGCCCTTTCCGACCCCGATGCTTTGCGGCAGGCCCACGCTGGAAGCCTCATGGCACATGTTCGAACAATCCGGAAAGTTGTTCGTGCCGTATTCGCGCGCGAAAAGCTGGAACAGGAAGGCCGATTCGTTGGACGCCCGGCCGGAGGTGTAGAAGTCGGCCTGGTTGGGATCGGCCAGCCCGCGCAGGATTGCGGCGATCCGGGCGAAAGCATCCTCCCACGCGACGGGCAGATATTTGTTCGCGGCCGCGTCATAGGCCATCGGATGGGTCAGCCGACCCTGCATTTCGAGATGGTAGTCGCTCCAGCTTTCGAGCTCCGTGATGGTATGGGCGGCAAAGAACTCCGGCGTACAGCGTTTGGCGGTCGCCTCCCAGGCGACCGCCTTCGCTCCATTCTCGCAGAATTCGAAGGAGCTCGTGTGCTTGGGGTCGGGCCACGCGCAGCCCGGGCAATCGAAGCCCTCAGGCTGGTTCATGCGAAGCAGAGTCACGGAACCGCTGATCGCGATGTTCTGCTCAAGCAACGCCTTGCTTGTCGCCTCGAGCGCCCCCCAGCCGCCGGCGGGACTCGTGTAGGACCGAATACTGGGGTTGTTCATGCGAGTCCCTTCGTCGTGAGGTCCGCGCGTCGACTGTCGCCGAAGCCCCGGCGCCAGCAGCTTCGCGAAGCCAATTGGGGTCCAACTATCCACGAACCGAGTCCGCCGCCCATGGAACAGCCGAACCGCGCGGGCGCGCACTCTCGGTAGAAAACCTATTCGTCGTCTCGCTTGCTATCGCTCCATGCTCTCAAGTTTGGTATTGACCCAGGTTTAGCTTCTTATCGAGATCAATCCGCCGCTGCCGCCGCTCAGTGCAGCGTCTCGAGATACGCGATCAGGTCGGCCCGCTCAGCGTCGTCCTTCAGGCCGGCGTAGATCATCGTCGTGTCGGGCACCATCGCGCGAGGATTGGTGAGGTGTCTATCCAGGGTGGCGGCGTCCCAGGTGACGCCGAGCTTCTTGTGGTCGGCGGTGTATTGGAAGCCTGGAACGCCGCCGGCCGAACGGCCGACCACGCCGAACAATGTCGGGCCGATGCCATTTACACCCGCCGCTACCGAGTGGCAGATGCCGCACTGCGCCTTGAAAATCTTCTGGCCCGCGGCGGAATCGGCGGCCAGGGCGGCGGTAGCGGGTCCAAGGAGGAGCAGGGCGACAATCACGGTGCGCCTCATACGGCATTTTCTCTTCCTTCCCTCGACCACCACCTCAATGATCCTTTGGGCCTTCTTCATTGTCATGATGTCGGGCAACTCCTGATCGAGGACAGTCAGGCCGCCTTCGCCAGCAAACCATGCGGGTCGAGCACGAATTTGGCGGCGATGCCCTTGTCGAATTCGGCGTAACCCTTCGGCGCATCTTCCAGGCTGATTGCGGTAGCATTGACGATCTTGGCGATCGGCAGACGATTGTTCAGCAGCGCCATCATGAGCTGCCGATTGTAGCGCAGGACGGGCGTCTGGCCGGTGTGGAAGGAGTTCGACTTCGACCAGCCAAGGCCCAAACGAAGACTGAGGTTGCCGGTTTTGGCGGCCTGGTCGTGGGCGCCGGGATCTTCGGTGACATACAATCCCGGTATGCCGATGGCGCCAGCCGGCCGGATGATCTCCATTGCCTGGTTCAGAACAATGGCGGGCTGGTCGCCGCCTCCGTGGCCCTTGGCTTCGAAACCCACTGCATCGATGACCGAATCGACTGTGGGTTCGCCGACGACCGCAGCTATCTGCTCGCCGAGGCGATCGTGCTTGCTGAGATCTATTGGGACGAAGCCAACGTTTCGGGCATGGCTTAGCCTCGCTTCGTTCATGTCGCCGATCATGATCACAGCGGCGCCGAGGAGTTGGGCGGAGGCCGCCGCCGCGAGACCTACGGGACCGGCCCCGGCGACGTAGACCGTCGAGCCCGGCTTGACGCCAGCAGTCAGGGCGCCGTGGAAACCGGTCGGCAGGATGTCCGTCAGCATGGTCAGGTCCATGATCTTGGATAGGGCCTCGTTCTTGTCCGGGAACTTGAGCAGGTTGAAATCGGCATAGGGGACCATGACGTAGCGGGCCTGCCCACCGATCCAGCCGCCCATGTCGACATAGCCATAGGCGCCGCCGGCGCGGCCAGGATTGACCGTCAGGCACACGCCGGTATTCGTCTCCCGGCAGGCCCGGCATCGCCCACAGGCGACGTTGAACGGCACCGAGACCAGGTCGCCCAACGCGATCATCTCGACATCCGAACCCTTCTCGATCACCTCGCCGGTGATCTCGTGGCCGAGCACCATCCCTGCCGGCGCTGTTGTGCGGCCGCGCACCATGTGCTGATCGGATCCGCAGATATTGGTCGAAACGACCTTCAGGATCACACCATGGTCGATCTTGCGGCCTTGCGGGTTCTCGAGTTTGGGATCGGCGATGTCCTGAACCTGAACTTCTCCTGGCTTGGTGTAGACGACGCCGCGATTTTTGCTCATAACAAACCTCTGGTGTGCTCCGAAGAATTGCGAACCGTCTCAGCGCGGTGCAAAGGGGTCTGGAAGAATCGGCACGTGATAATCGGCGAGAATCGCCGAGATGGCAGCGTGGTTTCGCTCGAGTGAATCATCAAGGCGTTGCAGCAGCGCATTGTCGCCGCGGCGGACCCCCATCGAAACATAGAACGCGATCGGCAATTCCATGCCGTCGCCCGAAGGCTGGACCGGCTCGATGGTCAACGGTTTGGAACCCTGTGCGGCGAAGTAACCGGCCATCGGGCCCCAAACCACGGCGACGTCGACATCGCCGTCCTCGACCGCATCGATGATCGCTGATGGCGGATGCGGCTGGCGGTAATCGCCGTACAGCATAAAGCCGCGTACGTTCTGGACGATGCCACGGCGGGCAAGGGCATGTGCGGGCGGCGTGTTCATCGCGTCGGAGCCCACCATCTGCACACCGATAATGAGATTGCGAAGCTGTGGATCGTCAAACGAGGCGATGTGCAGTCCGCGATCGGCGCGCGTCACGAATACATAGCTCGAGCGGTAGTACGGCCGGGTGCTCGTCATCATCTCGGCGCCGCTCGCGACGCCAGGCCAGATGTCGCAGACGTCCGCCTTCAGCGTGTGCCTGACATAGCCGCGCCGTTGGGCCCACCACGTATAGTCGACGGTCGAGCCCAGATCCTGTGCAATCAGCCCTACGATCTTGTTCTCGAAACCGCGGCCGGCCTGGTCCGAAAACGGGAGATTGTTGGGATCGGCACAGACGCGAAGCGCAGCGCTATCAGCGGCAGCGGCCCCGATCATCACGGACGCCGCCGATGCGATGACACGGAGACGCCGGCGGCGCTTCATGGCTTGACACTCGTGTCCGGCGCGGCGGTTTGCGACGCCGAAGAGGGAGCGGGCACGGACAGCGACTTCGCGTATGCCGCCAGATCCCATATCTGCGTCGGCCCCAACACAAACTGCCAGGATGGCATGCCGTTCGGACGGCCCTGTGCGATGGACTCATAGATCTGCTCTATCCGTTCGCCATAGCGCCAATGACCGGACATCAGCGCAGGGCCCATGCCACCACCGCCGTTGAAATGGCAGCCCGTACAGTTCATTTGGTTAAACAGCTGTTCGCCGTCCGCGATGGCGAACTTGTTTCCCTCGAACCGCTTTCCGATCGCGTCCGGCGGGCGGGGCGGAGTAGCGCCGTTGGGAAAGAGGCTAGTGACGGAAACCTCGTTGGGTCCGCGACCCGCGCTTGGGGCAGTGTCTTGTTGCGCTCCTGCGTTGTTGGCGGCGAAGACAAGCACCGCGGTAAGGGCGATCGACAGGAGCCGCGCGATGGCCTCCCATCGCTCAGGACTTCGGAAGCGCGAACACATAGAGCGTCCCTCCGGCTGCGGTCTTCGTCTTGAGATCTGCCATAACGCCGATCATGCCGAGCGCGCCGGTCGGATCGCGCGGGTCAAGGTCACCGGCGACGACGGCGCCCGCCCAGCCGCCTACCCCCGACAGGATGGCGACATATTCGTGGCCGTCCGGCCCGTGATAGGCCACGGGCTGGCCGATGATCCCGGAGCCGGTCTTGAACTGCCATTTGAGTTCGCCTGTTTTGGCGTCGACGGCTTTGAACCAGCCATCCATGGTCCCGTAAAAGACAAGTCCGCCCGCGGTGGCCATCGCGCCGCTCCACAGCGGTAGGTCCTCCTTGATGGTCCAGACCGCCTTGCCCGCTACTGGATCCCATGCTGTGAATTCGCCGCGATTACCGCCCGGGCCTGGCTTGCTCACGACCTCCGCGCCGACGAACGGCGTGCCAGCGATGTAGCTGACGGACCTGCTCTTCCAATCCATGCAGAGGTTTTCATGAGGTATGTACATGAGCCCGGTCAGCGGCGAAAAGGCTGATGGATTCCAATCCTTGAGGCCGGACGCCGTCGGGCAGATGTCGCGGACTACGACGCCGACCCTCGTGAGCTTGTCCGGGTTCATGACGGGTCGACCGGTTTTGAGATCGATGCGGAGAACGGAATTGACGTTGCCGTAAGGCTCGGCCGAGACGAGCTCGCCGTTCTCGCGGTCGACCACGTAGAGATGACCGTTGCGGTCAGGATGTAGCAACACCTTGCGCGGCTTGCCGTCCACATTCATGTCGACCAGGATCTGCTCGTTGATCCCGTCGTAGTCGTGCTCGTCGTGCGGGTTATACTGCAATGCCCATTTGGCCGCGCCGGTATCGGGATCGCGCGCGAATAGCGTCGTGGTCCATTTGTTGTCGCCCGGACGCTGCTCCTGGTTCCACGGGCCAGGATTGCCGGTGCCGTAATAGATCAAGTTCAGGTCGGGATCGTAAGCGATCCATCCCCACATCGTTCCCCCGCCAGTCTGCCACGCGTCACTTGGCCATGTCGTGACGCCGAGGTCAGCGCCGTTGTCCGAAGGGTAGAACGAGTGGAATCCGGGGCCGATCAGCACGTCCCTGTCCGGCCCGGTGGCGTAGGCCCGCCAGAGGATCTTGCCAGTAGCGGCATCAAGCGCCGCCAACCAGCCGCGCACGCCGAGCTCGCCGCCAGAGTCGCCGACCAGCACCTTTCCCTTCACGACCAGCGGCGCCATGGTGATCGTTTCACCAGTATTGATGTCGCCCAGCTTGGTCTTCCAGATGACCTTGCCGGTCTCTGCGTCCAACGCGATCGTGTTGTCGTCGAGGGTGTTGAAGAAGACCTTGCCATCCGAGTAGGTTGCGCCACGGTTGACGACGTCACAGCACGCCACGCCCTGCGATGCCGCGGCTGGATATGGCCGATACGACCATTTGATCGGCGCGCCGGGCTTGGTGAGATCGAGCGCAAAGACGATGTTCGGATATGGCGTCACAATGAACATTGTGTTGTTCGCCACGATCGGCGCCGCTTCCTGCCCGTGATCGACGCCGGTTGAGAAGGCGAAGGCGACCTGGAGATTGCTCACATTGGCGCCATTGATTTCATCGAGTGCAGAAAATCGCGTGGCTGCGTAGTTCTTCGCCGGCATTGTCCATTGACCGTCATCGGGCGGCGCCGCTGACGCTGGCACAGTAGGCATCTCTGCTGCGGCCAAGGCCGGGTAAAGCAGGAGCGATGCGCCTGTCAGGAGCACCCGAAGCCAGCCGGATGACCGGATAGAACCGGTCGGACCCTCCACCTGGCCGCGACGAATAGGTTGCGAGATTGGGAGTGTCATCATTGCGAAACTCCGCTTCTGTCCGCTTCGCCGTTCCCCCGAGAGACTTGTCCAGCCCACGACACTATGACCACGCCGCGACAACTGCCTCGGCGACCGCCTGGTCCTGTTTGCCGCTGCCGCCGCTGACGCCGACGGCGCCCACGATCTGGCCGTTCGCCTTGATGGGAATGCCACCCGCGAAAACCATTACCCGGGCGTGGTTGGATACGTGGATGCCGAAGAATTGGTCTCCCGGCTGGCTGTTGCGGCCAAGCTCCAGCGTCGAGATATCGAAGGCCTTCGCAGTGAAGGCCTTGTTGATGGCGATGTCGATGCTGCCAAGCCACGCCCCATCCATGCGCGCGAAAGCCGTGAGATTGGCGCCTGCATCAACGACCGCGATATTCATCGGCTGGCCGATTTCCTTCGCCTTCACGATCCCAGCGCCAAGGATTCTTTGCGCCTTTTCCATTGTCATCATGACAGTCGAACTCCTGATTGGGGACATTCAGGTGGCTCTCGCTAACAAGCCGTGAGGGGAGCACAGTGTCTCATCCAACGGGAAACCAACCAGGAATGGGCATCGACTTGGCTAACATGGCCTTCTGCCTTCGTGACGATCACAGCGTAGACCGACCGTGACGGACTGCTCCATCCTACGGGAGTTGCTATGAGCATTGTATTGGTAGGAGGAGCTCTATACTTTGGTATTATATCAGCATGCGAGATAGATTTGCGCAGTCCATGGAGACGTAATGGACTAAGGCCAAAATCGGAAACCGCTTCCGCTTAGCGCGCTTGTCTTAAGTTAGAAGGCGTCTTCGCTAGCGATCAACGCCATGCCGTGCAGGACTGTCACACAGCGCCCAAGATCTCACCGGTACTACTTGCTTCTGCGCACAAAGCGGATTGAGCGAATCCGATGGGTTACGAACTGACGAAGGGCGGCGTGAGAGCCTTTATTGGCTAGATGCCACCACCATTCATAGCGGCCCCACGCCGATCCGCAGACCGTCCTCGAACTCGGCGATTTCAAGGCACGCCTGCGGGGCGTTGG
>Ga0209624_10001909_pt1 | contig 15882 bp, 15 predicted proteins | sample JacPinW_OM2H0_O1_FD_188565 | JGI IMG/M metagenome (GOLD analysis project Ga0209624, IMG submission 188565) | Forest soil microbial communities from Algoma, Ontario, Canada - Jack Pine, Ontario site 1_JW_OM2H0_O1 (SPAdes) (version 2) | ecosystem: Environmental > Terrestrial > Soil > Boreal...
CGTTCGTTCCCAGCAAGATCGGGGTGCTCGGGTCCTCGCCGCTGTGGTTCCTCGTCGTGCGGTTCGCGGTTGCAGGCGCGCTCGCGCTCGCGTTCGCGCGCGCCGTCGGAGCGCAGCTCCCGCGCACGCGGCGCGACTGGGTCGCCCTCGTCGTCCTGGGCGTTCTCGGCAACGCGGTGTACTTGGGCTGCACGTACGAAGCGCTCCGGCATCTCGCGTCGGGCGTGGGCGCGATCATCGCGTCGACCAACCCGCTGACGCTCGCGCTGGTCGCGCCGTGGCTGCTGCGCGAGCCGCTGACGCCCGCCAAGATCGCCGGCATGCTGCTCGGCTTCGGCGGCGTCGTGTCGATCATGCTCGTCCGCACCGGCAGCGGTTCGGCGGAGCCCGGCGACGTAGCGGTCGCGTTCGCGGGCGTACTCGGCAGCGTCGCGTCGACGATCGTGTTCAAGCGATGGTGCGGCGACCTCGACCTGCGCGCCGTCGTGCCGATCCAGCTGCTCGCGTCCGGCCTCGTGCTGCTGCCGCTCGCGATCGGGCTCGAAGGTGCGCCGCACGCGCACCTGACGTGGCAGTTCGTCGCGTCGTTCTGGTACGTCGTGCTCGTGATGTCGTTCGGCGCGTCGGCGCTGTGGTTCTGGCTGCTCACGCACGGCGAGGCCTCGCGCGTGAGCGCATACTACTTTCTCACGCCGGTGTTCGGCCTCGCGCTCGCGGCGCTGCTGCTGCACGAGCCCGTCGGCGTGCGCGACATCGGCGGGCTGATCGCCATCGCGCTGGGCATCGCGCTCGTGCAGCGAGCGTGACGGTGATGCGCAGATGACCGCGCGCTGGCGCGTGCTCACGCTGATGACCACCGCGCAGGCCGGCGCGTCGGTGGTGCAGCAGGCGCTCGGATCGCTCTCGCCGATCCTGGTCGCCGCGTTCGTGCTGTCGAAGGCGCAGCTCGGCATCGTCTTCACCGCGCTGATGGTGGGATCGGCGCTGTTCGTCGCCGCGTCGGGCGTGCTCACCGACCGCTGGGGCGAGCGGCGCATGGTGCTGTTCTCCGGCATCGCGATGACGTGCGCGCTGCTCGCGGCCACGCTCGTGCAGAGCTATGCGTGGCTGGTGGGATGCATCGCGGTGTTCGGTGCGGCGTATGCGGCGTCGACGCCGGCGGGCGGGCGCGCCGTCCTCGCGTGGTTCGACGCGACCGCGGCTTTGCGATGGGGATCCGGCAGACCGGCGTTCCGGTGGGCGGGCTGATCGGCGCGCTCACGCTGCCGCTCGTCGCGCACGTCGCCGGCTTGCGCGGCGCGTTCACGTTCGCCGCGGTCATCGTCGCGACGACGACCGCGATCGCGTACTTCGGCTACCGCGAAGCGCGCGACCGCAATGCGCCTTCCGCGACGCTCGCGTCGGTCGCGCGCGGGATGCACGTGCTGGCGCGCGACCCGCGGCTGATCGGGGTGACGCTCACGTGCATGATCCTCGTCAGCGTGCAGCTCGCAATGAACGCGTTCGTCACGGTCACCGGCGTCGCGATCGTCGGCGTGTCGCCCGCCGTCGCCGCGCTCGCGTTCGCGTGCGCGCAGGGCGCGGCCGCGGCGGGACGGCTCGCGTGGGGCTTCATCAGCGACCGCGTGCTGCACGGCGAGCGGCTCGTGCCGTTCGCGATCATCTGCGTGCTCGCCGCGCTGGCGACGGCGGCGCTGGCCTCGCTGCGGCCGGGCGCCGTCGTCCCGCTGTTCGCGGCGGCGATCGTGCTCGGGTTCAGCGGCGCGGGCTGGAACGGGCTCATGGCCGCGGCGCTCGCGGAAGTCGGCGGCGCGGAGCGCGCCGCGAGCGCGCTCGGGCTGGCGCTCACGGCGATCTTCGGCGCGTCCGCACTCGCGCCGGCGCTGTTCGGCGCATTGGCCGATCACTCGACGCTGCGCATTGCATGGTACGCGATGTCCGCGCTCGCCCTGGTAGGCGTCGTGCCGGTGCTCTGGCTTCGCGCGCACCTCGCCGGCCCGGGCAGGTCCGAAACCCGCACGGGCTGAACCTCGGTCGGTCCGCGCCCAGGTGGCGGAATTGGTAGACGCGCTAGTTTCAGGTATTAGTGGCCGCAAGGCCGTGGGGGTTCGAGTCCCTTCCTGGGCACCAAGACGAAACCCGCGAAGGCAATGGCTTTTGCGGGTTTTCCCTTTCCCGGCCGGGACGCGACGGGCCAAGGGCTTCGACCGCCATAGGGCCATCCTTGGGGCCATTTTGACGGACTACACTGGCCGGAATTGCACCATCGTGGACATCCGCCAGCAGAAGATCGAAGTGGTCCGCCAGGGCGTTCTGGTCGCTCGGTAAGTAGCCGGAGTAGACGTCGAGCGTGATCGAGGGCTTCGCGTGCCCAAGCCGCCGAGACACTGCCGTCAGGAAACATCCGGCGCGCAGTAACCGCGTGGCCGATGTATGACGGCAGGCGTGAAAATGGTGCGGTGGAATCCCGGCCGCTTTCAAGAGCCCTAACCATCGCTTGTAGAACTTGTGACGAGTCCAAAGGCGTCCGTCATCAGTGAACACATGCTCGTCGCTGGTCTTGGCGGCAAGGAGTGGAGCAAGCGCATCTAACGTCTTGCGCCCGACCGTAACCCGTCTCCAACTGCCACCAGTCTTCATGTCCTCTTTGCAGACCGCGCGCCCTCCAACGGTGTCGACCGTTCGACGGAGATGTACTTCCCTTCGCGAAAGGTCGAAATCGCGCACCTGCACGCCAAATAGTTCGGCTTGCCGCGCACCCGTATCGAGCGCGAAAAGCACGAGCGGTTCCCAGCCGGGGTTTCCTCTTACGAAGGCGAGCAGACGCCGCTCCTGATCGGGCTCTAGCGGATCGACTCTCCGCGCTTTTGGCTTTTGCGGCGCGCCCCGGAAGCGCATCGGATTGCGGCCGATGCGTTCCTCTTCAAGCGCGGCTTGAAACGCCGACCGCAACAAACAGTGAACGCGATACTTCGTATCTGCCGTCGCGTCAAGCCTCGCGTAGAACTCTTTGACCTCGTTGACCGACGGGGGAAATCGGAGGGATCGCAGTTGGACATCCGAGAGCCACGTCCCGAACGTGCTGGAATGAACCTCCTGGGTGTTCGCCGCCCACGTATGCGCGATGTCGCGCCACCAGGCGTCGAGATATGTTCCAACCGTCGAAGATGTCGACGAACGGATCGCGACGATGCGACCGAAGCCGTCATTCCCGTTTTCATCGATTCGATTCCAGAAGCGGAGCGCATCTTGAACGGCACCCTTCTTCTCGCTCGTAAATCTGGGGCTTGAGAGTCGCTGTCCGTCCACGACCTTTCGCAGACGGCCCTCAAACCGTGGCGGCGAGCCTGGCAATTCGCGTATCGAACCGGGACCCCAGGCCCTTCGTTGAGAAGCCATTAGTAGTACCCTCGTTGCTTTAGAGACTCGACATCGGTGCGCCGGAAGCGCATCCGCCGGGGGCCGTATCGGATCGGCGTCAGCAACCCCTCCTTCAGAATCTTCGCGAAGAAGTGCGATCGTCCACAATCGAACAGTGCTATCGCCTCCCTCGTTGAGATAAGTTCCGCCGCTGACCCAGCCGAGAAAGTCGAGGCGACGTCGATGAGCGGGATCAAAGTAGACTGCGCTGGGAGCATCGCTCTCGATCGGTGCCTCACTTCAACGCCCTAAGCCGAAGCGGACTCCGCGACCCGCGCTTTGTGAGGCGACGTATGCGTCGGCCGCGCGCCTAGTTGTCGCAGAAGCAAGTCGCACCGAGCCCTCATGTTGCGCAGGCTGATTATGATCTCTGCCCGCCTCGCGCCGTCGGCGTAAGCGGTCGAAACGATTCTGGCCGGGTCAATCGAAAGTAGTTCCGTGGCCAGTTCGTCGAGTAGTTCCACGTCCTCGCGCGGCCCTCGTCGCGCCGACATCGACGCGGCTGATTTGCGTCGCTTGTCCCGTCCCACGCGAGGACGCGCAGTAACTTCGGCCACAGCCCGCTCCGCAATTTTCTGGGCTTCGTCCGCCGAGGTTGGTTGCGAACCATGTGCTTTGCGAATCGCCTCCTGAATGCCGTCATAACGGAGCTCACGAACCACGCGCTCGCCGAGGACGATCTCGAAGCCCAACGCCACGGAGAATTCTCGGCTTGCGCGGCGCTGATCCAAGAGTTGGTATGAACGTCGGCGGCTCATCTGCAGTTCCTTTTCGACAAACTCTTCCCATGTGTCGTAGCCAAGAACGAGGTGCGTCCGGTACCTGTACGCTTCAGCGACCAGATCGCAAAGGCGATCCTTCGCCGAGAGAATGTCGGCCACAAGCGCACGCGCTCGTTCCTCTGTTTGCCTCTTCATCGCATGTCTTTCAGCAGTTGCGTAGTGCGGTGAAGGTCGAACACCTCAGCGCCTTCCATAACCAGCGTAAGACGCGAATGCGACGCGAGTCAACAAGCGCCACCGCTTGTATAAACACTCGAAGATTCAATACAAGTCTGTTCGTATGCATCTCGAACGCGCGATGCTACTTGCACATTGAACAATGGCAAGTAGCATCATACGGAATTAAACGTCATATTTTGAATCTCGAACGCGCGTTTGGTGAATCTGTGTACCACGGTTCGCACGGCCCTGTTGCCAACGCAGTACGGCACCACGTCGGTCGAAACGTCGATCCAACCTCGCCATAGAGACAGAGAGGGAGTAGCACAGAGTAGATTCGAGCATAGTCGAACGGCGTCGTACCTACTAATGCTCAACAGAGTGATATATCTTCGAGATGCAATAGTGAGAACAGAAGACAACATCAAGATGCAATCTTCAGATCGGTAGATGACTCACCGAATCAGAATGCAGGGAGGGCAGGTCACCGGCGAAGCCGCGAAATTGCGAATAGAAAACAATTCGGGAGAAGTAAGCACTTGCAGAATTTCAACTACAATCAAATTGTACGGCAAAGAAATAGACCGAGTGACATCGGTGGCTGTCGAGCATCACTTGTATTTATCGCAAGACTTCCGTTCGAACGGATACGCCCCAGCGGGTGTTGGTGATGCTCCCCGCTGGGGCGTCATAATTTACAGGACATCACCATGAACATATCATCCGCGCTCAGCGGGCTGAGTGCATATTCCCTATCGGACGTAGAATACGTGCGGCTAACCCGCATGGGCTACCATGACAACGAAATATCAAGCCTAACGGCCCTCGACTATGAAGCAATCGTCGAAAAGCAAAAGGAGGGCAATCGGGAATTCGTGAGCCGGTCTGGTAGGCTCAACATCTGGCGCACGCCCGTGACCGAGAAACAGGTACGGTATCTCAAGCAATTCGGTTACGAGTTTTCAGAAGAAGACCTTGAGACGCTGACGGACGCAAAGGTTCGAGACTTCATCGACATCTTGTCGTTCGCAATCGGCAACGAGCGTTTTATTGCATATTACCCTGCATGGCTCAAGTCCTCGACGCGGACGGGACGGCCGAAGTTCGATCAAGCCGACGTGGATCGCGTCCACGAGCAAATCACGGCCCATTTCAAGTCGCAAGAGGAGGCGGAATGACGAACCAGCCACCGGAGCCGGCGAAATGGCACGACCCTTTGTTGCTTGTCGTCTCACCTGGCATCAAAATGGAGTTTGATACGTTTGCGGACTACCTCGAACTCGTACGGCTCGAAAAGGCGGCCATCTGCGACGATTCGCCGTTGAGCGTAGACGACCTAACCGCGCCGCTCATGTACAATTATGCGCTGTCAAACGCGCAGGACTACTCGATCTCAATTTCGGGAACCCCCGTGTGCCCGACCGTGAAAGAAGGCTGTGAGTACGTGGAGGCGCTACTTCGCGAGCGCTTAGCCGCATGGTACGGAGAAGACTACTGGGCCTTTCGACAGGCGCTCACGCTGGATCGCGTACAACGGTTTGGTAGAAAGTTGAAGGGCTTGTAAAATGAAGGGGGGCTTTAGGCAAAAGAGCGTCTGGCTCAAGATGACATCAGACCGCTCTGAGATTTACCCTCATCCGGCTCTTAAGGAGTGCAAAAGATGTGCTTTTATTGCTTAGGCCAGAAACGCTGTCCCGACTGTAATGGAACTGGAGCGCAGGCTGGCAATCAGGCATGTGCATATTGCCACGGCACCGGCGTCTGTCGGCAATGTCGGGGGACTGGCCGTTCTCGCACGCGCTAGGTCTTCGGCCTGTGATACAGACAGTTAATCGCATAAGCGATGGCCGCGCTCTTACAGAGGGCGGCCGCCTTCTATTGCAGAGTACGACGTCTTCTATTGCATCATCGAGATGGCGATTCGGGTGAGCTGATTGCGCCACGTATTCATCTGATCTTTCCTCTGCATAAAGAGGGTCCTCAACCACCAGGACGCTTGAGTGTAGGACGATACACAAAGCACGCGCTTAGGCATAGGAAGAGACAGGTGATCGCTCAGTGTGACGGGTCGGCGATCGCCATGTGACTCATAGTCCGTGGACTCATCGTCATCTGCGTGGTTCGATTCATGAATGCTCAGCCGCCCAGGCGATGATGACGTTAAGCGCGCATTCGGAGAGCGCGTTCGACAGGCGCGTACCGCGCTTGGATACTCGCAAGAGGAATTTGCGGATCACGCGGGGCTCGATCGAACCTACATCGGCGGCGTCGAGCGGGGGCGACGAAACGTCAGTCTCGTCAATATCAAGCGGATCGCTGACGCGCTCAAGGCTCCCATCAGGGACCTGTTCTAGTGGCGGGAAAATCACTAGCACAATCTCTCATGGCGAGGATAAAGGCTCTCAGAAAGAAAGCCGGCATCACGCGCGCACAATTGGAAGAGCGCCTAGTTCTCGGGCCTGGATGGGTTCAACGTTATGAGTCCGGTGAAGTAGTTCCGAGTATCGACATGATTGGCGCGATGCTCCATGCGCTCGGGAGCAACTTCACCGACGTGGCTAAGGACTGGGAGCCGGAGGAACCTACCACAGCGATCGAACGGCTGATTCGTGCGGAACCGGATGGAAAAGATCTGTTAGTCGAGTTCCAATATGCAAATCACGATGCAAAGTACGTAATCAAGAACGCTACGATTGATGAGTTCACGTCTGTCCTTCGTGAACTGCGCGACGGGCTCGCGGCTTCAGGCGAAGATACGGCTCTGATGAGCGCCGCCGTCTCAAAAGCATTTCTACGAGCGTTGAAGTGCTGGCCAAAAACGAACCCTTCAGACCTATGGTATTTCATAATCTTGCGTGCGTTTTGCGACCCCTACAACCACGATGCGCGCTTCGCCCGGAAGAGTTTTGAACAGAGTTGGAAGCGAACCGGCGGCTGGGCGCTGGAGAAGGTGTTTGTCGAGTTCTATCGCGATGAACTAAAGAAACACGGCATTAACATATATACCGGAACGAAAGAGCAGAAGGCCGCAATCATCAAGAAACTCGGTCTGCCAGATCGACTCGAAGCGGATAAGGTTGACATTGTTCTTACTGCCGACACCAAGGACGGCGAGAAGTTCTTCGGAGTAGTCCACGTCAAGGCAAGTTTTGCTGAGCGACGCACGGATGATGTGCCTATGAGTCAAGTTTTGATTGAGGCGGGCTTCACAAGTCCTTTGCTTACGATGGATTGCAAAGCGACGCCGGATGCAGACCCCGTGAATCGTGGCGAGCTGGGTCAACCGCGCGGGACGGGTACCGATGGCCGGAGCGCAAAACGCAAAGATGTTGAGGATGAAGGCTTCTTTTCCGCCTGCTTTTCATATAACTCAAGCACAGTTCCGACACCAGAAAAGCAGAAGGCGAAGGCGCGAATTCATGTGCTGGATTTCAGCGACGCCGACGATGGATTCGTGAAGTTTATAGTGGCAGAGTGGGCGCGGATTCGCGGCCAGCAAGAAAAAATGCTCTCGCGCGCGCGTCGCGACCTTGAATCCGGCAAAGCCGCAAGTTAGACGCCTCTACTTGAACTGGGTCGATCTCAAAGCCGATGTATGAGCATCCCAGTTTTAGGGCCGCCAATCCCGTAGTCCCCGAGCCTGAGAATGGATCGAGTACTACGACATCCGGGCCGAACGTGCCGTATGCGTCGATGCAATTGAGCGGCAATGCTTCAGGGAATCGTGAGTAGTGCGACTCGCCGTTGATCTTTTCGTTGGGGAACTCCCAGACAGACCTGACAGGGGGCGACGTGCGGAATGCATGACGCTCATCCTTGGCAAGTAGGTAGATTCCCTCGTGCTGACGGTGTGGTCTTCGGCACTTTCCCTCCGGCATGGCGTTGCGCTTACGCCAGACAACCTCACCGCGAAAAATGTACCCATCGTCGCACATACCAAGAACGAGGCGGTACGGAAGTGCTAAGAGGTTGCCGTATTTCAACCAAGGCTCATCGTCAGATAAGAAAGCCTTTCGTTTCGCCCGTGGCTTCACATAAGCGGAGTTCGTAGGAGATAAGCCCTCCTTGTCTGGACCGAGCGAACTGAACTTCAGGTCTTCGTAGCGCCAATTAACCGGAGTATTGAAAGCATCGCCGATATTGATCCAGATGACACCCTGCTTCTTCAGTTTTGGAAGCAATGTGACGAACATCGAGCGAAGCGAAATCAGATAGTCTCGTGGGTCGGCTTCGGTTCCCGAACCCAGCGAAGTTCGCTGGCCCCAATATGGTGGGCTAGTGACAATAATGTCGATGGACTCGTCTGGAAGGCGCTGTGCCAATTGGTGGCTGTCACCTTCTGCGACCATGTTCAAGGTAAACTCGCCGAGGTTCAATATCATCTGGCTCCTGTGGAAACCTTAGCCGCGTTCTCTTTGATCCGCCCTGAAATTAGTGCGAAGTCTTGTTCGGAAAGCCGTTGAAGGTTCGTCCTCAACGACATCCCGTAGTTGTGCTTATTGGCGATGAATGCGAGGTCGGCAACAAGGGGATTGATGTTCACCGGGTTCTCTTCGCATGTAATCAGGGGCCGCCAAGGAAGCCGTGTCCCGAATGCGCGGAGGCTCCCGGGGAATCGAATCGGCTCATCGACCGCCGTGTCGGCGACCTCGTAGACACCAATAAAGCCGGACCCGCCTTGGCCCCCTTTGGCACGATAGAGAACGCATTTGTCGCCGGGCTGAGCGGAATGAGCATATCGTGTGCCGGCACCGCTAAGCGCGTAGAAGGGACGCCCCATTTGAGTGAGGATGTCGCAGTTCACCGCTGTCGAGACCGCTAACCAGAACTTCACGCTATGCCCTCTAAGAACTGCGAGACGATGGCAGTGCGCGTGAATTCCATGCAACCGCTCCTTCCCCCCGTATGGATGATCCGACTAGCCTATTGGGCGCGATCAAGAAGCCGCTTCACTTGGACTGCCGTCCACTGCGCTCCCTTGCGCGTCGGAATGCCTGACACGTTCAGAGAGAGCGCGATCGCCCGCAGGGATTGGCCCTTATTGCGCGACGACTTAACCGTGGGGAGTATGTCGTCGTATTCTCTCAACGCCTTCTGCCGATTTGCGGCCGCGCCGCGCGCCTGGCCGCGTCGGACACATTCGCGGGTCAAGTTGCGGCTCGCCGGGTTGGTCGCTCCAAGTTTCGCACCGCGCGCCTTTGCCGCCCCGAGCGCGGCCTTCGTGCGTTGAGAGATCGACGCCGCTTCAGCCTCCGCAACGGCGCTCAGAATGTGCAGAAGCAATCGCGATGCGTCGGGAACGTCGCAGGCGCGGAATTCGACTCCCGCCTCCAGTACCGTTGCGATAAACCGGACGGATCGGCTCAACCGATCCAACTTGGCAACGAGCAACGTAGCCCCGGCGCGCCGCGCATGGGCTAGTGCTTTCTCTAGCACTGGGCGTGCGTTGTTGCGGCCAGACTCGACCTCGACGTACTCGCGTATCACGGTGAAATGCCCACTGTCGCAGAACGCGGCGACGGTGGCTCGTTGTGCCTCAATCCCAAGCCCGTTCGCGCCCTGGCTTCGTTCGGTCGAAACGCGAAGATATGAGACGATTTTTGACGGCATATTCACATGTTACAGTACATTGAACGTTCCATCAAGGAGATGTAACAGGCAAGGCCGCCGCATCCTGGTCTGGCTGAGCCCTAAAGGCGCGGCAAATCGCGTCGGCCCCGGGGCCGGTTTACGGCTCCCTGGGGCGGCGGCCAAGTTGGAGCCGTGTCCCTTTCCCGGTTGGGCGCCCACTGAACGCGCAAGGGCCATTTCTCGGGCCATTACGACAGACTTCAACGGGCTACGGTGGACTTCGCCGACTTTCGATGGACTAGGAGTGAGCCGACGACAGCAACACGAAAAGCCCGTCGCGACGCTGACATCGCGACACGACGGGCTTTTTTGCTAGGATGCTGTTAGGATCGGTTCAGAGTTCAGGTATTAGTGATCGCAAGGTCGTGGGGGTTCGAGCCCCTTCCTGGGCACCAAGACGAAAAAGCCCCGCTCATCACACGATGCGCGGGGTTTTTCGTTAGCGCGTGAACACGATCGTCGGGCCGCCTTTGTATGTCGTGCGCGCGTGTTCGCGGTAGCCGCACTTTTCTGCGACGCGGATCGAGGCTAGGTTTTCCTGGTGGATGATGCACGACGTCTTGTCCGCGCCCAGGTGCGCGTCGCCCCAGGCGGCTGCCGCGCGCACCGCTTCGGTGGCGAAGCCTTTGCCGTGCGCGCTTGCGGCGAGCGCCCAGCCGATTTCCGGCATGCCGTCCAGCGACGGCTGCAGATCGCGCTTGCCGTCGAGAAAGCCGACCTCGCCGATGAGCTCGCCCGTCGCTTTCTCCTCGATCGCCCAGTAGCCGTAGCCCAGCCACGACCAGTGCCCGACCTGCCGCAACAGCTTGGCCCACACCGCTTCGTACGAGAGCGCCGTCGCGCCGATGTGGCGCGTGACGAGCGGATCGGCCCACATCGCCGCGCTATCGGCCAGATCGTCCGGCCGGTGGCCGCGCAGCACCAGCCGTTCGGTCTCGAGCACTGGTACGTCGACGGCTGTTCGCACGAGATTGGACATAGGACGCCTTTCGGCAGTTGCCGCGGCGTTTCTTTACGATAGGTCCAAGGCTCGCTCCGCTGCTTCTCCGAATTCGTACGGACGTTTTTGGAGGTGTTCCCATGACCGTCCGGCCTATAGCCGCGTTCGTTTCGTGCTTTCTCGCGCTCGCCGGGCCCGCGTTAGCGCAGTCCACGCCGGCGCCCAAACCCGCGCCGTCGGGGTCGCCCAGCGCGGGCGCTGCCGGCGCCGCCGCGGGAGCCGCTGCCGGCGCCGCGGCCGCGGCCGCAGCGAAGACCGCCCCGGCGCCGGGCGACATCCCGGCCTACGACACGTTCGCCAAGGACGCGGTCGTGCAGAATGGGCTCTTCACGCTGGTTCGCAAGGACGGCAAAGTCTATCTCAAGCTCGCCGCCGACCAGCTCGACAAAGACTACCTGCAGACCGCGGTGCCCAAGAACGGCCTGGGCGGTTACGGCGTCCTCGCGGGCGACGTGTGGCAGCAGGAAGCGCGCGTCGTGCGTTTCACGCGCGTCGGCAAGGCGGTCGTGATGATGTGGCCGCACACGCGGTTCCTCGCCGATCCCGACACGCCGCTGGCGGACGCCGTGCGCCAGTCGACGGCCGACTCGGTGATGGGCGTCGCCGGCATCGCCGCCGAGAACAAAGCCGACAAGTCGGTGGTGATCGAGCTCTCGACGCTGCTCGGCGACGTGATGAACTTCACGAACAACCTCAACGACTCGATCAAGGATCCCATGAATCCGATGGGATCGTATCACCTCGATCCCACCAAGTCGTTCTTCGGCGTCTCCAAGGCGTTTCCGAAGAACGTCGTGATCGAGGCGAACCAGACGTACGTGTCGCTCAAGCCCAGCGTCATCGACACGGTCGTCGACCCGCGCTCGATCCTCATGCGCATCGCGTACAACTTCGCCGAGCTGCCCGACATGACCAAGTACATGCCGCGCCTGGTGGACGACCGCGTGGGCTACTGGGACGACGCGCACATCTCGTTCGACCACGTCGAGCGGATGGACAACCGCGTGCGCTACGCGACGCGGTGGAACATGAAGGCCAGCGATCCGTCCAAGAAGCTCTCGCCGGCCGTCCATCCGATCGTCTACACGCTCGCGAACACGATCCCGATGGAGTACCGCGATCCGATCCGGCGCGCGGTGCTCGCGTGGAACGCGCCGTTCGAGAAGATCGGCATCTCCGGCGCGATGGTGGTGCAGGATCAGCCGAAGGATCCCGATTTCGATCCCGACGACATCCGCTACAACATGATCCGCTGGCTGACCGAATCGAACTCGGGCGGCTTCGCGGAGGCGCAGATCACCTGGGACCCGCGCACCGGTGAGATCTTCCGCGGCGGCGTGATGATCGACGCCGATCTCGTGCGCTACGGCGCGCTCGAGTACCATCTGCTCGGCATCAACGCCAACGGCGAGGAAGATCCCGATCGCGACTTCCGCGTTGCGGCGCACAACCACTACGCCCATAACGACGGGCCGGGCGCGCACGCGCAGCTGATGTACGCGGCGATCACGCACGCGCTCATGGAAGGCGGCAACTCCGCCGACTGGGCGCGCCGCTCCTCACAGGAGTTCCTCCACTCGGTCGTGCTGCACGAAGTCGGCCACGACTTCGGCCTCGGCCACAACTTCATCGGCCACATGGCATACAGCGCCGACCAGATCCGCGACAAGAAGTTCACCGAGAAGAACGGCATCGCGTCGTCGGTGATGGAGTACAACCCGGCCAACGTGTGGCCGAAGGGCACCAGCACCGGCACCGTCGAGCAGACCGTGCTCGGGCCGTACGACTACCACGTCATCCAGTGGGGCTACGCGCCCATCCCCGGCGCGAAGACGCCGTACGACGAGGTTCCCACGCTGTCGCGCTGGGCGTCGAACTGGACCGATCCCAAGTACCGCTTCGCGAGCGACGAGGACGTGTTCTGGAACGGGCACGCGATCGACCCGCGCGTGCACCAGTGGATGCTCACCAACGACCCGCTCACGTGGTGCGGCACGCAGCTCGGCCTCGTGCAGGGACTGCTGCCCAAGCTCGATCAGCGCTTCCCCGACACGGAGCACCCGTACGAGGAAGAGCGCGCGGCGTTCGCCGTGCTTGCGAACCAGTACGCGCGCTGCACGACCAACGCGTCGCACTGGATCGGCGGCGAGTATCTCTCGCGCTCGCGCCGCGGCGACGCGCGCGCGGAGACGCCGCTGGTTCCCGTGCCGCTGGCCGACGAGAAGCGCGCGTTCGCGCTGCTCGACCGCTACCTGTTTTCGAACGCAGCGTTCCGGTACGACCCGCGCACGCTGCGCCGCCTGGTGTACGCGGAGCACGGGACCGTGTCGAACTTCGGCTACTCGCCGACCGCGCGGCACGACCTGTCGGTCGCGGACATCGCAGGCCGCGCGCAGTACCGCGCGCTCGCGTACATGTTCGCCCCGATGGTGCTCGCGCGCATCGCCGACCTGCCGTCCAAGGCGAAGCCCGGGGAGACGATGACCCTCACCGACCTGTTCGGGTGGTCGCAGGCGTCGATCTACGGCGACGTCGCGAACGGGCGCGTCGCGCAGGCGACGCAGGTGCACCGCAACCTGCAGCGCCGCTACGCGACGATGCTGCGCCAGCTCGCGCTCGAGCCGCGTCCCGGAACGCCGTACGACGCGCAGGCGCTCGCACGGTACGAGCTCGCGTCGCTCGACCACGATCTCACGGCGGCGATGGCGCGCCGTGGGCTCGACGTGCAGACCCGCGCGCACCTGGGCGCGCTGCACGACGACGTGTCGCGCACCCTCAAGGCGCAGCGCGTCATCGCGAACTAGCCGCGAACGGTCCCGGCACGACGAAGAAGCCCGGCGCCGGCGATGACGCCGGGCTTCTTCTTGGGTACGCTGCGGGAGCATGGCCCTATCCGGCATCCGCTTTGCTGCGCTCGGCGCCGTTATGCTCGTCCCGCTGCTCGGCATCACGAAGGCGCCGGCGGGCGCGCCGCCGTGCGTTCGCGCGACGGTCGAGATGACCAGCGACGTCGATACGGCGCGCGCGCTCGCGCTGGACCCGTTCGAGTTCCGCCTCGCCGAGGCCGCCGTCGCGCCCGACGGCACCGCCGTCCCGGCGGGCACGCCGGGCTTCGGCGTCGTGGCGATCTCGAACCACGCGCAGCGCGGCGGGCGTGGCGGATACGTCGTGCTGGAGACGCGCTACCTGCGGCTCGCCGACGGCAAAACCGTCGCGGTGACGATCGACTGGACGAGCGCGGAGCGCGCGACCGCGACCGGCTCCTCGCAGAACATCCCGGGCTTCGTCGGCGCCGTGCCGTTCGTGGGCTACGTGCTCGGACCGTACGGTTTTCTGCACCACGGCAAGGACATCACGATCGCGCACGGCACGCGCATTCCGGTCGTCGTCGGCGACGACATCGCTGCCGGCGCGTGCCGCGTTCCGCCGCCCTCGCCGTCATCGCCGGTTCTGCCGGCGCCATCCGCATCGCCGGTGTCATCCGCATCGCCCGCGGTGTCGCCGGCGCCTTCCCCTAGGGTTTGAAGTCCGGCGCGAACACGAAGAAGCGCTCGGCGAGCTCCTGGATCACGACCTGCGGCTTTTCCGCTTCGAGAACGTGCGGGTCGAACTGCAGGCCCGTGACGCTGACGTGCCGGAGCACGACCGTGCGGCGGAAGCTCTCGGCGAGGAACGGTGCGAGCACGTTCGTGAACGAGTCACCGAACACGACCGCTTTCGGCAGCGACGGGTCGGCCAGGATGAATGCGTCCGCGCTGAACGCAGCGGCGTCGGGATCGTTCGGATAGACGGGCGGTGGAATCTCGTGCGCCCGGTGCGGATAGTCGTAGCGGACGGTACGGTTCTGCACGAGCCCGCTGATACCGGCGAGCTTGAGCAAATCGCCGTCGCCCAGCACGACGCGCGGCTGTCTGGAATCGAGAGACTTCGCCTCACGCACGCCGGCGCTGCGGAGAGCGCGCACCGTTCGAACGTACGCCGCATACGCGCCGACGTCGGTCCAGTGGGTGTCGTCGCGCGAGTACACTTCTCCGAGATCGCGGCCCGCGCCGGCTCGTGCGAGCGCTCGCAGCTCTTCGCGCATGTCGACGACGGATAATCCGCGCGCGCGCATGAGCGGCAGCAAACGGTCGGCCGGCGTGGGGCGCTCGATGCGCATGTCCGCGGGAAGCTCGTCCGCATAGACCGTGCTCTTGTTCGGCACGAGCAAGAACACGTACGCGATGCCGTGGTCGCTGCACCACCGCGCGCGCGCCGCATAGAGACCGGCGACGCGTGCGAGGTCGGCGTCGGTGGGGCGGTGCTCGCCCGTGAGATACCACTGCTCCTCGTCGCCCAGGAACAGCCAGCCGTCGCGCCCGCCCAGGACGTGCGACGATGCGATGTCGTGCAGCCAGGAGTACTTCGCGCGGTCGTAGCCTTCGATGAGCTGCCGGCGCAGCGGAAACGCGTCGGCGATCTCGCGCTCCGCGTCGCGCTCCCAGCCGCCGGTCGCGAGCGCGCCGTTCGTCGGCGCCGGCGCGACGAACGGCCGGCGCAGCTCGGTGTGCTCGATGAACGCGGTGTCGAAGCCGGCGTGCCCGAGCAGCGCGAGAACCGCCGGCGCGAGCAGAAGCAGCGCGAACAGAACGCTGACGGCGATGTCGCCCGGCGAGCGGCGAGTCCGGCCCGTGGTCGTCGAAGCGCCCATCAGAACCTGAAGTAGATGAACGGGTTGTAGGTGCCCGCCGCGAGCTTGGAGACCGACGCGACGAAGATGAGCGCGAGACCGGCCGGCACGACGGCCGCGCCGAGCGCGATTCGCGGCCACCACGACGACTGCTGCAATGCGGCTTCGACGCGGCGCGCGAGCAGCGGCGTCGCGAGCACGCAGCCGAGCGCGAACGCGAG
>Ga0209624_10001910_pt1 | contig 15876 bp, 15 predicted proteins | sample JacPinW_OM2H0_O1_FD_188565 | JGI IMG/M metagenome (GOLD analysis project Ga0209624, IMG submission 188565) | Forest soil microbial communities from Algoma, Ontario, Canada - Jack Pine, Ontario site 1_JW_OM2H0_O1 (SPAdes) (version 2) | ecosystem: Environmental > Terrestrial > Soil > Boreal...
GCTATGGGGACACCGATCTTACTACTTCACAACAGGAGGCGCTTGCCGTCAATTTTCCCGCCAGCAGTCAGTATGTCACCGGCATGGGTGGAACTGAATTCCCCGCCGCCGATGTCGCCGCCTCCAACACGACATATTGGGAACCTGCAAATGGCAGCGATGTTATCAGCTCAGCGCTGTCCTACATTCCAGAGCAGGTTTGGAATGACGACTCTTCGTCGGACGGCCTCTCGTCAGGTGGCGGCGGTGTGAGTACCCTGACGCCAAGGCCCAGTTGGCAAGCCGGAGTACCGGGCATCCCCTCTGGCAGCTACCGCTTGGTTCCCGATATTTCCTTGGACGCTTCGCCCAACAATGCCGGTTACCTTTTCTGTTCCAGCGATACGGGTGCGACGGGTATCACTGGCAGTTGTTCGAACGGTTTTCGCGACAGCAACGACGAGTATCTGACCGTCGCCGGAGGTACTAGCTTCGACGCTCCCATTTTCGCGGGCATGCTGGCGATGGTTAATCAAAAACTAAATTCGACCGGTCAAGGGGTGGTCAACTCCATGCTCTACACTCTGGCTGCAGACGCAACCACCTACGCTTCAGCTTTTCACGACATCACCAGCGGCGGAAACCAATGCACTGCAGGCTCAAGCTATTGCTCAGCGGCCGGAGAATCGGAATATCCGGCCACCACTGGTTATGACGAGGCTTCGGGCCTGGGTTCGCTCGACTTCTCTAACCTGCTGGGAGCTTGGCCTACGATACCGGCCTCGTCGTTAGAACCCTCAGTAACAACCTTATCTGCCGCAACGAGTGCGCCTGCGAGCGGCGCCGCCGACACGATTACCATTACGGTGGCTTCCGGTTCGAGTTCGAGCATAACCGAGCCGACTGGGACTTTGACAATTGAAGTGGATGGCACCACCGAGACTTCCTCCCTGGCCCTCGCAGATGGCTCGGCTACCTACACTTTCTCTTCTAGCACCACCGGTTCTCATGTTATTACAGCGACTTATTCGGGCGATTCGACCTATGCGTCTTCAACCGGCTCGTTGGCGCTGAACGTGGGCGGGTCGTCCGGATCTTTTTCGCTGGCGGCCGCAAACCTGACGGTTTCCGCCGGTAGCTCGGGCACTTCAACCATCACCATCACGCCACAGAACGGCTACACCGGTACCGTCGGGTGGAGCGTGTCGGCCAGTTCTTCGCTTTCGAATGCCTGCTATTCGCTCTCCGATGCCACCGTATCCGGAACCAGCGCGGTCACCACAACCATGACCATCTACACCAGCGAGTCTGCATGTGCCAACGCTTCGGTAAAAGGGTCAAACGGCAAACACCTGTTCATCAGTGGGAGCGTAATACGTTCTGGGATTGACAATCACCCAAACTCCAGCCTGAACCCTGCGAAAGCGGGAATGAGCATGGGAATCGTGCTGCTCGTTGGACTATTGGGATACCGGCCTAAGAAATTCCGTGCGCACGCAGGAGTCTTCCTTATCGCAGCGCTGAGCTTTGGAATATCCGCCTGTGGTTCCGGATCGTCATCGAGTTCTACATACGCGGCGAAGGGAACGTATACCTTGACCATCGTGGGTACCGATACGTCTTCGTCGTCGATCACGGCGTCGACCACGATGACGCTGACCATTGACTGAGTTGACTAAGCATGGGCGCAAAGGTACTTGCAAAGTAACGCATCTAGCGTTGCAAAGTAAGTCATTATGAGATGGGTGCTAGCCGGAGTTGCATTTTTGTTGGCCGCAGGCTGTTTGGGCGCTGAAACACTCCCGGACGGGGGGCCGCAATCGGCTGCCAGCAAAGATGCGCTTGTCGGCAAGCATCTCGACGCGGCGCGTGATTTCCACTATCGCGGCGATTCAAAGGGTTTGCTCACCGCCATTGCCGCGAGTTATGGACTCTCGGTACTTTTCGACGATAACTTTCCCAGTCGCCACGTGCGATTCGAGTTAGACAACGCAAATTTCGCGACCGCTATGCGGCTCGCATCCGCCGTCACAAAGTCATTCAGCGTGGCGCTCGGAGATACCGTCCTTCTTGCCGTCGTCGACAATGCCGAGAACCATCGCATCTACGATCGCATGGGCATGCGCTCGTTCTTCATCCCTGGTGGCGATTCAGGCCAGGAGTTGAACGATCTGATCACTTCGCTGAAGGCGCTCTTCGACCTCAAGTTCGTGAGTCTCGATGCCGCGTCCAGAACGATTACCCTGCGTGGGGCGGAAGCGGCGCTGAAAGCGGCGACCCAGTTTCTCGGACAGATCACGGGCGAAAAGCCGGAGATAATGCTCGACCTGCAAGTCTTTCAGTTAAGTCGCACCTATGCCCGGCAAATCGGGCTGCACGTACCAGATAGTTTCAATCTCTACAGCCTTGGGGCGGCCCTATCTGGAGTGAATAGCGGAGAGAGCGAGGCCACTATTCTGTCAACACTGGAGAGCGAGGATAGTTCCATCTTGAGCAACCCGCTGACAACTTTCGGAGGAGGAATCAGTTTCTTCGGGCTGAGCCTCGATCAGTTGTCCGCCGAGCTTTCCGTAAATGACAGTTCCGCGCGGTCGCTCGATCATGTCCAGTTGCGCGCTTCCCAGCAGAAGGACGCCACTTTCAAAATGGGGCTGCGGTATCCCATTCAGACCTCCAGCTATTCGTCGATAACCAGTTCTGTTAGTACGTCGACGTTGCAGTCTCTTGGCTTATCGTCCTCCCAAATTTCCGCTATCACCAATGCGGTTAGTTCGACGATTCCGTCCGTTAGTTATGAGGACATCGGTCTGACGCTAAAGGCGAAGACGCTGGTTCACGGTACTTCAGATGTGTCGCTCGAGCTGGAAATACAATTCCGCACTTTGGGCGCCACAACCGTGAACGGCAATCCAATCATTCTCAATCGTGAGTATCAGGGAGGAACCCTGCTCAAAGAGGGAGAAACGGCGGTCGTGGCCGGAATGATCACCAAGTCCGACGAGAAGAGCCTGAGCGGCCTGCCAGCGTTATCCGCCGTCGCCGGCCTTGGCGCCCTCACATCGCAGCGTTCTAAACAGGAAGAAGATGACGAACTGCTGATCCTGATCACGCCCTACGTCGTCGATAGCCTGAAGCGCACCGCGGCACCACAAATCTGGATGCGCAACTAGTTGGCCTTGATCAGATCATGCCGTTTGAGCCTTGACCCCGGCAGACGAATCGGCTTAGCGGTGGCTATTCTAGGAATATTCAACTTATTCAACGCGAAATCGTCATCCAATTCTGTCGAAGTCGACCACCGTCCTTCGACGCTGTCCGAATGCTCACTTGCAAGTGATGCTGGGATCGTCTTTCGCCGATTCCAGACACGCCGCATGTTGCTTCGCGCGCTGCCGCTGATCCGCGACCGAAGTTGGAGTAGAAGCTGGGGCAGCCGATTGCGAAGCTGGAGCCGCAGCTGGAGTTGGAACCTGCCCACTCGCAGTGGGAGCCTTGTCTAGCATCGCTTGAAATGCCGCAATCTCCGCTGGCTCGCTCCATATAAATTCCTGAGTTTGCGTTTGGCAATAATCGTCCGGATATTCCCAGATAGGCCGAACAGTTACCTTTGTCGCGCCATTAAGTTCCACCAAGGCATACGACCACACCTTTTTTGTGATCATGCCCTTACACATACTTGAGGCCGTGAAAATCGCATCCACGAGGGGCATCTGCTCTGGTTTCGAGAAACGAAACTGGAGCTGATTGTCGGAATCGAGCGTGTAGCCTTCCCGCAGATTCGCTTGGATGATCAGCACTTTGAGGGTTTGAGCAGACGCTTTGCTGGTGAATACATACGGCCCTGGCCGAACCTTTGCTTTCTTATTGCGCGCCGCAGCTAAAGTCGACATCGCCAGAATCAGAATCAGGATCAGGAACAGTACTTGCTTCATTTCCTACTCCATTGTGAACCGTGCTGAGATAAGCTGAGATAACTCTTCGAACGGCGGTCATTGCGGAGGACATCGCTTGCGACGAACAGTGAATTCGCGGCCAGGATCATGCCTATCTTTACTTTGCTCTTTCCGGTCGATCCGTTCATATTGGACGAAAAAGCATTCTCCGAAGTGAGAAGACAACATTACCGGTCCAACGCTCGAACTGTTTCCCCGCTGAAGTCTGTCGAGACAGGAGTGTGAACTCGGCAGACTTACAGCGGGATCCGTGCCGCTGAAGGCGAGCATTTCGTGGCGGGGAAGCGGCACAACTCTCACGCGCGATGAAGTCAACCATCCTCCTTCTAGTTTCAACGCGCGTGTAGAGATTGATAGGACATTGGAATACATACCGTTCTGGTTTGGTGTTAAGTGTTAGTGAAGCAAACGTAAAGTTTTGTTCTTATCGCTCCCTGCACTGCAAAGAGTAAACTACCGGTCCGCCCCTAACGCGCGGTCGAAGATCTTTCAAGTGGTTATGAAGGAAAAAGATCGGGCGGAGGATTAACCCGACTTCATGCTGCCAGGATATTGGCAACACAAGCCGATGATACTCAGCTACACTCTCGCTGGCATCGCAGACTTTCGGTGAAGTCGAACGGTCCAACCGGACAGCGACGCCTGCCTCCGTGACAATAAGTGTGAAGTCACAGCGTTAACCATCACGCGATCGCGGCACCGGATGTCCAACACATTCCAATCAATACATTGATGTGCGCTTGCCCCAAATGGGTGGGGGTTTTACACTCGGCTCTACTCAGCCATTTGGCTGAACGACGACGGACGAGGCCTACACGCGGCGTCGTGCATATTGGATATTTACGCCGCTCGTGTGCATCCGGTAGTTCAGCATTGTGGAACTCACCGAGTAATGTTCGCACGCCAATTCATTCGACCACTTTAGTCGCCTAATATGCAGAAGGGCCGCTCTCGGTAAGAGTAAGCAGCCTGATAACCGATTGGCTTGCTCTTCTTGATCCGCATCAAAGTGTCTCAGGGCAAGTCTACTTTTGGGATCGATATAAATGGTTCCGGGGACATGCTCCATTAAGAGATGGGCGATCTCGTGCATCAAGTCGCTATTTTGTCGACCTTCTGAATGCGCGGGGTTGTAAACGATCAACGGAGGTCTAGTGGAGATGGTAATTGCCGACCAGATATTTTCATGCTCAGACAGCAATCGCCGGCACACATCGGAGGGTAATGCTGGTAAATCCTCCGGGGTGACAATGGTCGCCTTCAGGTTCTCAGCTAGGGTGCGAGCTCTCACAGCTTCCCAAGGCTGAATGCCGCGCTGCCGTCGTATCGCTTCGCCAGTTTGCTCACACCAGGTTTTGAATCCCCTCTTGAACATTTAGTTTTTCGAGCTTGCGAACGCCTGTGCCGCCAGAATCAGAGCGGCGAGATCTTGTGCAGCCTGAAGACTGTAATGGGCATCTGCCTTGAAATGGACTGCAGCGACTGCCGTTGGGGAGGTGGTGGCCGGTTTGATCTCGATATTCTCAATTTCAAGGATATCGGCTGGGTCAAGTTTCAGCATAGAACACAGCTTCCCGAACGTTTCAATATCGGGGAGTTTGCCACGTTCAATTCTTGAGAGTGTTGCGGCGCTAATACCAATTTCGCGGGCAAATTCGCGTACTCCGCGCTCGCCGTAGGCCCCACCGCTGATGGTCGTTCCGTACAAATTCCCGTTAGCGGCCTGGACTAGCCCCGTTTGGGGGAACTGGCCGTCCGGGCAACCGCTTTGCTTGCAAAAGCTGTGCAGCGTGGTGAGCGTGCCGCTTGGGGTGATTTTGAAGACCGTCCCAAAGCCTTTGGAGCTTCCCCCTCCGAACGTCGTCCCGTAGAGATTTCCGTCAACCCCCTGAATCAGCCCAGCGAAGGGGTTCGCGCCGTCCGTGCAACCACTTTGCGAGCAAAAGCTGTGCAGCGTGGTGAATCCGCCACTTGCAGTAATTTTGAAGACTTCTCCCTTACCCTCAGACCCACCCACATACGTTGTCCCGTAAAAATACCCATTGGTACCTTGTACCAGCCCCGCTAACGGCTGGGAGCCGTCCGAGCCCCCGAAGGTGTGCAGCGTGGTCTGCCTGCCGCTTGGTGTGATCTTGAAAACTGTCCCTAATTCTTTGGACCCGCCCAGGTACGTTGTCCCGTAGAAATTGCTATCGGTGCCCTGGATCGGGGTCGCGTACGTGTACTCCCCATCCGTGCAATCGCTCTTGGAGCAAAGGCTGTAGAGTGTAGTCAACGTTCCACCCGGAGTGAGTTCAAAGACCTCTCCGGAGTTCTTGGCGCCCCCATAATAGGTTGTGCCGTACAGGTTCCCATTCGTGGCTTGGACCAACCCCGCAAACGACAGGCGGCCATCTGCGCCGTCGAAACTGTGCAGCGTGGTGAAAGTTGTCCCGAGGTCAGTGCCGCTATCTACTTGTGCCGTGCATTGTGACCCTGCCGCACACAGCCAGAGAGCCGCTAACATCACGGAAATTCGGGACTGTCTTGCGCTGAACATTTAGGTTTTCTCCCGTAAGACAAAACCAGTTGACCACCGATAAGTATGCCGAACCGTCGGGGGCCAGCTGTCACAGGGCTGTCAACATATTGTTATTTGTTTGTCGCGGAGAGTAGCCGCCACATCGTTTGACGGTGCCCGCCACACTGTTGTCTGTGACCCTTTGCAGATTTGGCCCGACATGAGGCCGAGTCGGGACATAGCACGCGGCACCGCAGAAGTTGCAATCTGTCAGGGGCCGGCGGCTAGAAGGTGAATTTATACCCAAGACGAGGTACCGTTCTGAAGTGTCTCGGGCAGGTTGGATCGTTCTCTAACTTATGCCGCAGTTTCATAATGTGATTGTCGATGCTGCGGCTGCTCGCATAGCTGCATTCGTAGCCGCAAACTTCTTTTAGCAACTCTGCGCGTGTGATAAGGCGATCAGGGTTCTGGACGAAAAACTGTAGAGTTTTGAACTCATGTGCGGTCAACACGACTGATGTACCGTCTCGGCTGACCTCGACTTTCTCGAAGTCCACCACAACGCCACCAAAAGCCACTTCGCTCGCGCTGGCGGGCGAATGGTTATGACGCAGAGCCATCCTCAGCCGTGCCAGGAGCTCGCGCGGACTAAAGGGTTTGGTAATGTAGTCGTCAGCACCCATCTCCAATAGAGTCACTTTGTCATCAGGCTGACAAGAAGCAGTCAGAATGATGATGGGGATCGAAGGCACCGCGGCTTTCATCTCTTTGCAGAGATGTTTTCCAGATAACTCGGGTAGATGCAAATCTAGAATGGCTGCGGAAGGTACGTCCTCATGAAAACTGTCGAGACCCGCTCGGCCGTCCATGTGTCCCTCGACGGCGAACCCTTCAGCCTCAAACAGTCGCTTCAGAATCTTTTGGACGGATGGATCGTCTTCGACCACCAGAATCCTGGTTGGCAATTGAGGCTGAGTTATATGTTCGTGGGACAGCTTTGGCCCGAGACTCATTGTGGCTACCTGGCTCTGTAACCGGACTAGGACGCCGGCGAAGCAACGGCATCCCTTCAAGTTCTGGCAGTTCCGGGTTTGCTCCGCACACATCGGCTCGGACTTCTCGTCGACCGATCGCGCATTCCTCAGATAATCTTGGGCTAGATAATGCTAGCGATTGTCAGACAATTGTTAAGTTCTTGCACTTTTATAAGCGCGAAAAGCGATTAGCGGTGCCGATGGGAGCACGCGGCTATGCTTTCACGTTCGTCGGGAGATTCAATGACGGCAAGTAGAACCCACTTTGGGTCGTGTGAAAAAACTGAAAATTAGGTTACGTCGAACTGAGGAACACGATAAGTGGCGGCATCTGCGGATTCTGTAAGCGTGTGTTCGATCACACCCGGCGCGTCCGCGCCGAAGCGGCGGACTTAACTATCCTGCATTGCCCGCTGCTAAGGTTTTGCCGTTGGAGTCTGCTGCGTTCTGTTGAACTTCACTAATTCTCCGCGCTAACAATTCGTTCGAAAAAGGCTTGTTTAGCAGAATGGCGCCTGAGCCGATCTTCGCGTTCTCAAGAACTGCCGCATCTGTGTACCCAGACATGAAAATTACGGCAAATCCTTCTCGCTTTTGTCGTAGCCTTTCGACCAGTTCCGGACCGCCCATGCGTGGCATAACCACGTCGGTGACGACGACATCGATTTTGCCGGAATGTTGGTCGGCAACTGCTAAAGCCTCAAGTCCGTTTCCCGCTTGCAGCACCGTATATCCGAGTCGCTTCAGCGATTCCGCTGCCAGAACGCGGAGTGGAGCTTCATCCTCGACTAGCAGGATGGTTCCGTCGCCCCTTGGGGCTGTGCCGACCTGTCTTGTCGTGGGCAGCGGAACCGACTTGTCCAACGAAGGAAAGTAAATCTTAAAAGCGGACCCGTGGCCGGGTTCACTGTATACAGTGATGTGTGCGTGACTCTGTTTGACGATCCCATACACCGTAGCCAGACCCAGGCCGGTACCCTTACCAGGTTCTTTCGTAGTGAAGAACGGTTCAAACATGTGTTCGAGTGTATCTTTGGGCATCCCGCACCCTGTGTCCGTCACTGCGATCAGCACGTAGGGTTGAGCGGATACGTCGGCATGAGTCGCAGCATAGGATTCATCGAGGTAGCATGACTGCGTCTCGATAATGAGCTTGCCGCCACTCGGCATGGCATCGCGGGCATTCACCGCGAGATTCATGACCACTTGTTCCAGTTGACCAGGGTCTGCCTGTATGCGCCCGATGTCTTTTTCGGAGACAAAGCAGATCTTCCGCTACCCGCACTTTTGACCCGCAGTTGCTGTTTCCACCACTAACTATCAATAACTTCAAGAGCCAACCGTGCGACGAAGTCGTTGCTGAAAAGGCTACTATTCGTCCGTTTCAGGTGAATGTTCCAGAAGCGGAACTTACCGAATTGCGCAGGTCATCGCCACGGCGATGGTGATTTGGAGAGCTTTGAGCGGGACACGGAGCAATAGCAATGCGCCCAAGCCAGAACCGATGATCGTGAGAACGACCGTGGGCAGCAACCGGCTCCGGCTGAAAACGCCCCTCCCGACGAACGGCAACGAGCCACCACGCTCATAAAGGTCAAAGCCAGCATATTCGTTGCAACTGCGACGTGGGCTTCGATGCCCAGGGCGATCATGACTGGAATTGTGATCAAAGATGTGCTGCCAGTCACGACGCTGATCACGCTCGTGACGAAGAACACAGCGATTAAGACAGAGAGTTTAGCCCTGGACACGCGACCCTGATAGCAAGGCCCGGCGAGTGCACCGTGGAGGCAAGCTGAGGGAGTACTAGGCCACCCGTCGTAGCGCAACATAGATCCGGGGTAGCGGGGAGTTTGAGTTAGGGCCGGAAATAAACGGCCATGAATTTGTCTATCAAGCGAAATGCTTTGAGTCTAACGCCCAAATCTTCCGATGAGAGCGCCGATGATAGTTCCGCCTACAGCTCCCATACCGATGATTGGCGCGTAAGCCTTCGTAATGAGAGCATCGGGAATACTCAGCAGCAAACCAAAGAATAGGCCGACAGCCCATCCGGGCCAAGGCAGACGGGCCGCGCCGATTACGAACCCAATCCCAAACCGCGCAATGAAAGCAGCGGTGATTGCAGCTTTTTTATCAGGGAAGCTCATCGGCAGCATAATTCCGATGTCTATGGCGCCGAACACTAAACCACAGATGACTCCCAGCATGATTCTGGACACAGGACTCCTTTCTGTCGCTCCTCTTCAAGGGTGTAGTAAACCAACTAATTCGTCCGATGTCCAGACGTGAACTGCGATGGCGACACAAGGCGGTAGGCCGTCGTGTGTTCCTCGTTGTTGACATCTGGCTGGGATCTTCACTTACGCCCGATGGAGCTTGTTAATTGCGATGAAGACGCAACCACGGAGGGTCAGCGGACGCTGTACGGATTCGGTGCCGTTTATGTCTTCGACGTTGCCCAGACGGAGGGCAAAGAGCTTCCCGCTCTGACCGAAGTCAATGGCAACGTGAGCGTTCGAGGAAATCACTACTACCGAAAACGTGAGCGCAGAAGGGTTTATGTGCAACTGCATGTCTTCGCTCGTCAAGGATGCGATTGTTGAGGTTATTCTGAGCAGCCGAGACGAACATTATGTTGGACGAGCTCGGGTGGTGCGCAAGGAATCCTCCGGCACTCCTTGGCAGCGGTATGGCTTCCAGTTCGTCGAGAAGACGTCCGCATGGCCCTTGCAGGAGAAGAGCGCCATTTCGCTCTCGTGAAACCGAAGTCGCGACTCCCGAAGAGCTTCCAACGAAACCCTATTTGAACAATCCCTAACTCCCCTATTGTCGGCAAACCTTCCCTTACAAGATTAGGGAAGAGTAGGCCGTCATCCGCCCGCAATCGCGGATTTGGCCCCGCCATTCTAGGGCAAATACAACGGGACATTTCAGGAAGAATCCTGCGCCTCCCGCAGTCATATCCGGTCTATAGGGTTGTGTCTTCTCGGCTGGGCCCGGTCTCGATTCAGACGAGCGTCAGTGGGTGTCGCTCCCCACAAAAGTGGACCTCGGGCTGTCTCACATCGGCAACGTTCGCAGCACCATCTCGACTACGCGCTGTAATTCGCTTCGGCTTGCGCCGCCCGCTGCCTGAACTGCCATTCCGTAGATGACCGTCGCGATGTAGCATGCGAGATCAGCAGGGTTCACATTGGCCGGTAGGTCACTTTCAGATTTCGCACGCTCGAAACGCCGGCGCATCGCAGCTTCACCCGCCGTGCGGCAGGCGGTCAGTTCCTGCCGGATGGAATCGGCCGCCTCGCCACTCGCAAGCGCACCTTGCACCATGAGGCACCCACCGGGATTGCGCCGGGCTGTGTTCAAATTGGCCCCACCCAGCAACAATCGTTCCACGACTGCGCGGGCGGTCGGCTCCCTCAATGCTTCTTTGGCGTAGGCCGCCGGCCCCTTCAAGTACCGGTCGAGCACCCTGCGGAACAGCGCTTCTTTGTCGCCAAAGGCGGCATATAGACTCGGACGATTAACGCCCACAGCTTTGGTCAGGTCCGACAGAGACGCGCCCTCATATCCCTTTCGCCAGAACACCATCAGCGCGCGGTCCAACGCTCGGTTGATATCGAAGGAGCGGGGACGTCCCATTCGTTTTGGAGATTTGTTACGTTCCATACCTATCTATGATGCCCATTCCGTACCTATCGGTACAAATATTGCATCTATTCAGTCGCCGTGACATCTGTACTAGGCGGTATGGAAATACGACATGAGAAATAGGAAATCAGACAGGAGGAATCCCATGAGTAAGCTGGAAGGAAAAGTAGCAGTCATTACCGGAGGCAATAGCGGAATCGGTTTTGCTACGGCACAACGCTTCGTTGCGGAGGGCGCGTACGTCTTTATCACGGGCCGCCGTCAGGGCGAACTCGACGCGGCAGTGAAGCAGATCGGTAAGAGTGTTACTGCAGTGCAGGGCGACGTCTCAAATCTTGCGGATCTCGATCACTTGTACGCCACTGTGAAGCAGCAGAAGGGGCACATCGACATTCTATTCGCCAACGCCGGCACCGGACAATTCGCCCCGCTCGCCGCGGTCACCGAAGAGCACTTCGACAAAACGTTCAACGCGAATGTCAAGGGTCTACTATTCACCGTGCAAAAGGCGCTTCCGCTCCTTAAGGATGGAAGCTCCGTCATTCTGAATGCGTCGATCGTTGCCAGTACTGGAGCGCCCGCGATGAGTGTCTACAGCGCATCCAAAGCCGCCGTGCGTTCTTTCGCGCGTACCTTCACCACGGATCTCAAAGACCGCAAAATCCGCGTGAACGCTGTTAGTCCTGGGGTAATTCCCTCACCGGGCTATCGCAATTCGCTGGGGATGACGGAAGAACAAGTCAAGCAGTACGCAGACAGCACCGTGGGCAATATACCCCTCGGCCGCACCGGAACCTTGGACGAAATTGCCAAAGTCGTGTCGTTTCTCGCTTCTGACGAAAGTAGCTATATCACCGGCATCGAACTGGTCGTCGATGGCGGCATGACCCAGATCTGACCAGCTTGACCACTGGCGCCTCGACGCCTTTTCCGCGGCACACGACGCTTCACGACGGGTTGTTTCCGGGCTCCGTCGGGTCGGTCGGCAACCCTTCCATTGCCGCATTACGGAAGGGTTGTCCGTCAACCGGGAGCAATCGCGATTGTGTTCGACAGCCGACAAAAGGCGGGAGCTATTTCCTACAACCTCTCTTTGGCTTAGAACAACAGAGTGTCTGGCGTTCACTGAACTTACTATTAGCTACGAGTTCTATTTCCTTGAATGCTGAATCGAAGGCGATAGTCGCCCGGCGAAAGTCCCATGATTTTCTGGAACACTTTTCGGAACGCTCCATAGTCCTCATATCCAACTTTCCAGGCAATTTCCTTCATGGCTAGCGATGAAAACTCAAGCGACTCGCGAGCTTTGCCCACGCGCAAATGCTGTACGTACTCTGTTGGCGTCAGACCTGTTGCCTTTTGAAATCGGCGCAAGAAAGTACGTTCGCCCATTCGGGCCTTTGCGGGCATCGCGGAAACGCTCAATCTGCTTACATCAGACTTCTGAAGCCATTGTTGAACCTTGAGTATAGGTTCGTCGCCATGGTGCAGCTTTGGCGAGAAGTTCGAGTAGAAACGCTGTTGGCGACCCGAAACATCCACAAGAAAGAACCGGGCAGTCTCAAGCATAACGGTCGGACCCAGGAAGCGATCGACAAGTTTCAATCCCAAATCGACCCAAGCCATGAGGCCCCCCGCCGTAATGATGTCCCCGTCATCGATGATCAGTTTTTCAGTATCGACCCGAATTTTAGGAAATCGCTCAGCGAGCGTCTCTGAGAACGACCAATGTGTAGTGGCGGATCGTCCGTTTAACAACCCAGTCTTGGCGAGAAGAAAAGCTCCTCCGCAAACAGAGCAGACGATACAGCCCGAGGCATGCTGCGCTTCAACCCATTCTTGAAGTTGGGGAATTGCCCCTCCCTGCGGGTCAGTATCGAGATTTGGCGGCAAGATCAAACCGACCAGTTTTTGAGGTCGTTGCTGGTGGGTATCGAAAACGCGTCCCAGCTCGAAAGTTTGACTATCACGTAACTGCCAATGACTAACGCGCAGTTCCCTGGGATTCGCGCCTCCGTGCTCCGTACAAAGCCGATTGGCGACAGCGAAAAGGTCGGTGAGTCCGAGGACTGCTGACATCTGCGCACGCGGATAAAGCAAGATGCCAATCTCCGTCAATCCGTCGGTTGTGGTGATGTCGGTTTTGCCCCGCACTTTGTCGTTTACGCCCATTTACACACAGCCAGTTTAGGGTTCAAATGCTGAATCGGAATTGTAATCACAACTCTCGTCTGACGAGACGATCTGTGATTCTAGGCCTTTTACTGAGGCTCGGACAATGCTGACGCTCGAAATATTTGCAGACCGGTAAGATCATTAAAAAACAGCAGACGGTCCACAATTTTCCGGCTGACTTAAATACAAAAGGAGACCCATGCCGACGATTACAACGAAAGATGGAACGGAGATCTATTACAAGGACTGGGGCAAGGGTCAGCCCATCGTATTTAGCCACGGCTGGCCATTGTCTGCCGATGATTGGGACACTCAGATGATGTTCTTCCTCAACCATGGCTATCGCGTGATAGCCCACGACCGGCGCGGGCATGGACGTTCCTCTCAGCCCGGGGACGGGCATGACATGGATCACTATGCCGACGACCTGGCAGCATTGACCGCACATCTCGACCTCAAGGGAGCGATACACGTGGGGCACTCGACTGGGGGCGGCGAAGTGGTGCACTACCTGGCTCGTCACGGGGAAAGCCGAGTGGCGGCAGCGGCGATCATTAGTGCTGTGCCGCCGTTGATGGTGAAGACGCCGGCCAATCCGGGCGGACTGCCGAAAGAAATCTTTGACAATTTTCAGAAGCAAACTGCATACAACCGCGCGCAGTTCTATTACGACGTAGCGGCTGGACCGTTCTATGGTTACAACCGGCCTGGCGCGAAACCCTCTCAGGGGGGGATTTGGAATTGGTGGCGCCAGGGGATGATGGGAGGTGCCAAAGCGCACACGGATGGCATCATGGCGTTCTCCCAGACCGACTTCACCGAAGACCTGAAGAAGATCACTGTGCCGGTCCTAGTGATGCATGGCGATGACGACCAGATCGTGCCTTACCCCGACTCCGCACCGCTATCGGCAAAGTTGTTGAGAAATAGCACATTGAAAACCTACAAGGGCTTTCCCCACGGAATGCCCACGACTGAGGCGGACACAATTAACGCCGACCTGCTGACGTTCCTGAAGGGAGCTGTGACCAAGGCGGCGTAACACTGAGAACCTAGACGAGGCCGGGTCCCTTTTCCAAGCCTTGCTCACGCATGAATTTGGCGTAAAACACAGGCGAGCGATTGTGGCTGGATTGTCCGCAACTCTGAGTTATGGGCGAGGACGGGCCAACGACTCGGCATCGAAGTCGGCTTCTGACCGGCAGAAGGTTCCCATCGGTCGGTCTTGGAGCGATGATCACGAGGGATGCCATTTCGCCAATTGAGGTAGCCGGTTGCGTGACTTTTCCGCTAGAGCCTGTGCGATCTGATTCCACGAATAGAGCGTTTGCCGAAAGGAGTGGTCCCGGTTCGATAGCTTGCTGGACCTGGTGAAGCGCGAAACTGAACTCACGCACCAGCGTTTCATCCTGTTTGTCGAACGGCACGGATGCCAAGTTGCAGCACAATGTTGGACTCGATCCAAGCCGCCAATTCACGCACGGGGATGAGGACTTGCGTGTTGCCCTCGCTTGTCCACATGCCGCGAAAACCGGCGGTGAAGCCTTCCTCCTGCTGCGAAGCCGGGAGCTTGGCGATCAGCAAAAGCGTGGCCGATAGTGATCTGATCTTTCAGGGAAGAGCGCCTGAGGCACTGCACCGAAAGTGGTCATTGACAGGGCCCCCCCGGAAGCTTAGCGTCGAAATGCCTTCATCGGCCACAGCTAAACTCCGCCGCGCAACTCTTACCTAGCGGCCCAGCAACGGCCCTGACCCACGAGGACATGCGGGCAGTTGAAATTAACCAGACCGTATCACCGTCACCGATGACGGTGTAGACCCGAATACATGGTGGTCAAGCAGTTGGTCGCAGGACCGACTCCACCCCACCGACCCACCACCGCAGCCGGACCAGCTTCGACCGGCAGCCTCGAATTGTCGCCTGTCGAGAAATAAGCGCAAAGGAGTGTTTTCATGTTCACCCGAATTGTTGAGTGGGCCCCAAGTGCAAAGGAGGAAGCGATGCGACATTCAAAAGGAAAGACGAAAATCACGACGGCCGTTTTGGCATTGGCACTCCTGGTCGGATGGTCAGCCAGTCCAGCGCTGGCCCAGGCTCCGCCTTCGTATTCGCCAGAACAACTGGACCGGCTGGTCTATCGGATCGCGCTGTATCCAGACCCACTTCTGGCGCAGGTCCTTGCCGCCGCAACTTTTTCCGACCAGATCCCCGACGCTGCCAAGTGGGCCGATGAACACCACTATTTGACTGGGGATGAACTCGCCAAGGCCATTCCCGAGGACCATCTGTCATGGGACCCAAGCGTGCAGGCGTTGCTTCCTTTCCCGTCTGTCCTGGAGATGATGGCTTCGGATATGAAATGGACCAGGGATCTGGGCGATGCTTTTCTCGCGCAACATCAAGACGTGATGGACGCGATACAGCGAATGCGGCAAAAGGCAAAAGATTTTGGCTATCTGCGGAGCAACGATCGAATCGTCGTAAGCGGCGGTCCGTACATTGAGATTCTGCCTGTGGATCCGGCATTCATCTGTGTGCCTGCCTACGATCCGCTGGTGGTTTTTTTCCCGCCGCGGA
>Ga0209624_10001911_pt1 | contig 15873 bp, 15 predicted proteins | sample JacPinW_OM2H0_O1_FD_188565 | JGI IMG/M metagenome (GOLD analysis project Ga0209624, IMG submission 188565) | Forest soil microbial communities from Algoma, Ontario, Canada - Jack Pine, Ontario site 1_JW_OM2H0_O1 (SPAdes) (version 2) | ecosystem: Environmental > Terrestrial > Soil > Boreal...
AATTTGCGGCGGCAGATGCAGGTGGAGTTGAAATCGCTGCAGCGCGAAGTTGGTATTTCGTTCATTTTCGTGACCCACGATCAGGAAGAGGCGATGGTGATGTCGGACCGGATCGCGCTGTTGCGCTCGGGCGAACTGGAACAGGTGGCATCGCCTCGGGAGATTTACGGACGGCCGGCAACCGCTTATGTAGCTCAGTTTATCGGGCACACGAATCTGCTGAAGGGCCAAGTGCGATCAGGAGTAGTGCGCTGCGGGTCGTTAACGTGGCCAGTGGAGCTTCCGGACGGACCGGTTGTGTTCTCGCTGCGACCGGAGAATTTCCGGCTGGCGGCGGGAGTTACGGCTCCGCCTGGCAGAGCGCGGGTTCGGGGAAGAGTGCGCGCTCAGGCGTTTCAGGGGGCCTCGGAATTGATCCGCGTGGAGTGCGGCGATGGATCGATGCTGGTGGTGCGAACTCCAGGCGGGGGCGAGTCGCTCGACGCGGTCGAAGTGGAATTTTCTCCTGCCGACGCCGTTGTGGTGCGCGAATCTCCGGAAAGAATCTGATGTTTTCTCGAGCTTACAAAGCGACGGTCACATTGCCTCCACTGTTGTGGGTGACGGTATTTCTGCTGGTGCCGTATTTGCTGATGTTCTGCTACAGCTTCTGGTCGGTGTCAGCAGCGCAGACCATCGTGCATTCCTGGAATCTGGACAATTATGCCCGGCTGTTGCGGGTTGAGGTTTACTGGCAGACACTACTGCGCTCGATGTGGATTGCCGCGCGAGTGACGATCTTTTCGCTGTTGTTGGGATATCCGCTGGCTTATTTTCTTTCGTTCTATGCCGGGAAGAAAAAAGATTTGTTTTATCAATTGGTGATCATCCCGCTGTGGGTCAGCTACCTGGTTCGGGCCTATGCATGGAAGACGATTCTGGGTTCGGATGGCGTGCTCAATACTTTGCTGCAGTATGTGCATCTCACCCGGCATCCCCTCGAATTTCTGCTCTATAGTCCCTTTGCCGTGGTGCTGACGCTGACTCACATCTACACGCCGTTTACGATTCTTCCGATTTATACCGCCTTGGAGCACATTCCCCGCAATCTGGTCGAGGCTTCCCATGATCTGGGCGCGACGCCGGCGCAGACATTTTGGAAAATAATTTTTCCGCTTTCGATTCCCGGCGTAGTGGCGGGTGCGACCTTCGCATTCGTCCTGAGCTTGGGCGACTTCCTCGCTCCGCTCTTGGTGGGCGGGCCAAGCGGCATCATGATTTCGAATATCGTTGTGAGCTTGTTCGGCGCAGCCTTCAACTGGCCCCTCGGCGCGGCAATTTCTCTGGCTTTGCTGGTGGTCGTGGTCAGCTTGCTGTTCCTTTCCGAGCGGCTGGAAAAGAAATGGAGTTTCTCGTGACCAGCGCGAGCGAGTCGCAAGGAACTCTACCGCGCTCGCGCTGGCTCTCTTTCCACGCAGCGGCCGTACTTTCATTCTTATATTTCCCGATTGCGGTCCTTGTTCTTTATTCGTTCAACGCGCAGGGCGTCGGCGGATTTCCGCCGCACCATCTCACACTCGACTGGTATCGAATCTTGTTCGCGGACGGCGCGATCTGGGATTCGGTGCTGAACAGCCTTCAGGTCGCATTGGCGGCGATGGCGATTTCCCTGGCGCTTGGAATCCCGGCAGCGCTGGCGCTCGACCGGGCGCAGTTTCCCGGCGAGGCGCTGTTCCGGCGATTGGTGCTGCTGCCGCTCATCCTGCCGGGTATTATTACGGGCCTCTCGTTGCTCATGCTGTTCAACGTGATGGGCGCGAAGCTCAGCCTGATGACCATCGTGCTCGGCCACGGCACGGCTCTGATCTCGGTGGCTACCACCGAGGTTTTCGCCGGCCTGCAGAAGCTGGACCGCGCGCAGGAAGAAGCATCACTCGATCTTGGAGCAAATTACTGGCAAACGTTCTGGCGCATCACGATGCCGAATTTGAAGCTGCCGATCATCGGCGCGGCGCTCTTGATCTTCACGCTCTCGATGGACGAGATTGCAGTCAGCTTCTTTCTGATCGGCCGCGACAACACGTTGCCTCTCGAAATCTGGGGTCGGCTGCGCCGCGGCATCACGCCCGAGATCAACGCCGTCTCGACCATTATCTTCCTATTCTCACTGGTGACCATCGTCGTCTGGTATCGCCTGCGCGTGCGGGCTGAGGGCAGCGCGGACCTCGGAGCGAATTAGCCAAGCCGACGATGGACCCCTGTAACGAGGAGAAACGTTTTGGACAACTGGCTGAGTCGCGCTTGCGCTTATCTTAGGGTTAAGCTGCCGCCTGAGGATTCCAAATCCGATCTATCGGTGAGCCACGACGATTCCCCAGTGGTACGCGACTTGGGCAACGGTCTCTTGGTGTCCTATCTCGTCGACGAAAACAACAAGTTTGCGTACGTGCAAAATCGACATCTTTTGGCCACCCGCACAGAGGAAAGCGACCTGCACAGATCTGCGATCGACAACCTTTACGCTCTCGCTGAGAAGCATCTGAGGACTCAACCTTATGGCCCTGTATTCGCGGTCCTCATGGAAGGAAATTTTGAGGCGAGTGTTTTATTGCTGGACACTGTCTGGGACATCTCGTTTGCAAAACACATTCGCGAGGAATTTGTTGTCGCCGTGCCAGCGCGAGACGTACTTGCGTTCGGAGACTCGTCCTCCCCAAAAGCGATCGCAGAGCTGAGTGCCATCGTTCGTCGGCTGGAGACAAATCCAGCGGATCACTTCTTGTCCAAAGCTCTGTATCGTCGCCACAACAAACGATGGCTCCCCCACCCGGTCCAATAGTTAGCCCTGAATCGGGTGCCGCATAGTAAAGTGGTAGTAGACAACATTTCTGGAAGGATCCTTTTTGAGTTTAGGCATTCGCAATATCGCTATCATCGCGCACGTCGACCACGGCAAAACCACGCTGGTCGATGCCATGCTGCAACAAAGCGGCACCTTTCGTTCCAATGAACACCACGTGGAACGAGTGATGGACTCGAACGAACTGGAGCGCGAGCGCGGCATCACCATCCTCGCCAAGAACACGGCAATTTTTTATCATGACGTGAAGATCAACATCGTCGATACGCCCGGCCACAGCGACTTCGGTGGCGAGGTCGAACGCGCGCTCAAAATGGTCGACGGGGTCATGCTGCTGGTCGATGCCAGCGAAGGTCCGCTGCCGCAGACTCGCTACGTGCTGAGCAAAGCGCTCGAGGCGCATCTGCCGCCGATCGTAGTCATCAACAAAATTGATCGCTCCGACGCTCGGCCACAGGAAGTTCTAAACGAAATTTACGACCTTTTTATCGATCTCGACGCGAAGGAGGAGCAGATCGATTTTCCCGTGCTCTACACCAATGCAAAAACGGGAACCGCGACCACGGACATCAAAGGCGGCGGCGAAGACTTGCGCCCCTTGTTCGACGCGATCATCAAGACAATTCCTCCTCCCAAAGGCGATGCATCGGGCCCACTGCAGATTCTGGTGGCCAATCTCGACTACAGCGACTATCTGGGTCGCCTGGCGATCGCGCGCGTGTTCAATGGAAAGATGCACACTGGCGAAGAAGTCGCGATTGCCAAACTCGATGGCACGCTGCACAAAACAAAGATCACAAAATTGTTTTCCTTCTCCGGCCTGAAGCGCACCGACATCACCGAAACGGAATTGGGAGACATTATTGCGGTCGCGGGCGTCGAAGGCATCACGATCGGCGAAACCATCACCGAAGCCGAGAATCCAGCTCCGCTGCCGCACATCGCCATCGATGAACCAACGATCGCCATGCTGTTCACCGTCAACACTTCCCCGTTCGCAGGAAAGGATGGCACCTACGTCACGTCGCGCAACTTGCGCGAGCGCCTGGAAAAAGAGCTTCTGACCAACGTTTCTCTGCGCGTCGAAGACACTGGCACCACCGATTCGTTCAAGGTGCTGGGTCGCGGAGAACTGCAACTTTCTATCCTGATTGAAATGATGCGCCGCGAAGGCTACGAACTCATGGTGGGGAAGCCCGAGATCGTGACTAAGCGCGACAAAGAAACTGGCAAGCTGATGGAGCCAGTCGAGCATCTTACGGCCGATGTCCCCGAGGATTTTGTGGGCGTCGTGATGGAGCAACTGGGATCGCGCAAGGGCGAAGTCACCAACATGCACAATCACGGCTACGGGCGCGTGCGAATCGAGTTTCGCGTGCCCAGCCGGGGATTGATCGGACTCCGCGGCCAGTTGCTCACCGACACGCGTGGAACCATTGTCATGAACGCGCTGTTTGACGGCTATACCGAATGGCAAGGCGACATTCCGCACCGGCTCACCGGGGCTCTCATCGCTGATCGTGGCGGAGTCTCGACCGCGTACGCGCTCTGGGGATTGCAGGAGCGCGGCGAGCTCTTCGTCGGTCCGGGCGTGGAACTATACGAAGGAATGATTATCGGAGAAAACGCTAAGGACACCGATCTCGACGTGAACGCCGTGCGGGAAAAGAAGCTCACCAACATGCGGGCCTCTACCGCGGACGAAGCGATCCGCCTGGTTCCCTTCCGTCCTTTAAATCTGGAGCAGGCTATCGAATTCATCGCCGACGACGAGTTCGTTGAAATTACGCCCAAGTCGCTGCGGTTGCGCAAGAAAACGCTGCAGTCGAATCGGCGCAAGAAAACCTCCTACGCTACCGTCGAAGAGTCGTGAAACCTCAGCGCAAGTCCGAAAAGAATAAGAATCCAAAAGACAAGCCTCCGCTACGAATGTTCCTGGTTCCATGCAGTTGTGGGACAACCTTCGCCGTTGCCGAGAACTACGATCATCAAGGCACCGCATGGGGCCGTTACCTGATCTGCCCTGGCTGCGGCAAAAGACACGATCCAAAAAATCGATTACTGCAGATGGGATTTCACGCCGAGGGATATTGGAAGGTGGACGAGTGCTAGCTGTATCCCCGATGGGGCCAAGTTATTCTTTTCAAAATCATTTAACGAGCAGGTTTCAGAAAACCTGCTATACTGCTCGCCGCATTCGACTGTTCGCCAGCTGCGGTTTCGATTTTCAGGAAGGCCCTCCCGACCTGCCAAGTCCGCCGAATTGCTTGCACTTCCGACAGCTCAATGCAGAGGCAGACGCGTGAAGAATATTTTTGTTGGAAATTTGAGCTTCAACACAAACGAAGACGAACTTCGGTCCCTGTTCGAACCTTTCGGGCAAGTGGACCGGATTAGCATCATGACGGACCGTGATACGGGGCGCTCCCGCGGTTTCGGCTTCGTGGAGATGGCCAGCAACGAGGACGGAGACAAAGCAATTACCGCGTTGAATGGTTCGCAAGTGGGCGGTCGCACCATCAACGTCAACGAGGCGCGGCCCAAGACCGAACGTGCCGGCGGTGGCGGAGGCGGTGGTGGCCGCGATCGTGGAGACCGTGGCGGCCGCGGTGGCGGTGGTGGTGGACGCCGCGACCGATATTAAATTGTCCCAGAAAAATCTGAACGAATCCCACCTGCGTTCCCGAGGCGCTTTCATCTTGTCTAATCGTACTGCTAAGTCAGCGGTCACCGACGGAGTGTAGCTGAATTGGCGATTCAGAGTTTCGGCTGCAAATTGGCGGCGGTACGTTGAAGCCATTTCGCTTCCCCATGTAGACTGTACATACCCGTGCGCGCCCGTAGCTCAGCTGGATAGAGCGGTTGCCTCCGGAGCAACAGGTCGGGAGTTCGAATCTCTCCGGGCGCACCATCCCTTTGCATTATCGGAATTTCGAGCGTAATCAGCCTGCTTATGATTATGCTAATGCTAATGACAAGCAGTTTCCCGCCTCGATTGATTGCAACCCGCACAACTTTTCTGCATCGTATTCTGATAGTACGTTCATAAAGGCACGCTTCATGAAAGCACGTTCATGCGGCTCAAAACTCGTTGCAGTCGTTCTGCTGTGCTCGGCAGTGCTATCAGGCGGCTCAGTGCTTTTGCCGTCGGCCGCTGCGGCTTCGACCATCCCGGCCGGGTGCCACACTCATGGTCAACCAGCCCATACACCTACAAGTCATCAGTGTTGCGCGGTCGGTCATAGTCCCTCGATTGTGGAAGCCTACACATCCGCGGGAATCTCGCACGACTTCTCTTCGCATGAAGTCACTCCCTTTGAAACCGATCTTTCACACGACGCGTTGTTTTCCAGTTCACTCCATTCGTCAAGTTCTCCTCCCATTACGACTCCGCTTCGGGTCTAGAAACGAGAAACCATAGAAACCGTTTTGTCTCTGCGTTTGAGAAGTCTGCACGCCGAGACAACTGTTGAATTCGTTTCAACCACCTTACAGTGCTCGTTCAGGGTGATCGATGCGGTCGATACGAAATATTTTGCTGGCGTTTCTCTTTTCCTTTTCCGTCGGATTTTCTATCGGGCTGTCGGCAGGACAAGGTGCTCACCCAGGCCTCGACACGCCGCCACAGGAAACGCCGCCGAATCAAACTACGCGCAGCATGCCGAACATGAGCGCTAGCAAAAATCAGACGATGACCATGGAATCCGATTCTCTGATTGAACTTCTGCAAAAACACGCAACCGCCGGAACCGATGCCGAGCCAAACTCCACGCCGTTCGAAATGCTCATGAGGACAAAGGGCAGATGGACGTTCATGTTCCACGGCGATGCATTTCTCAGCGACATGCAGCAATCGGGTCCGCGGGGCGGCGACAAACTATTCTCCACAAATTGGTTCATGACCATGGCCCAGCGGAGGCTCGGAAGCGGAACTCTTACTCTGCGAACGATGTTAAGCCTGGAACCCGCAACAATTTCCCAAAGACGCTATCCCGAACTATTTCAGGTGGGCGAAACCGCGTACGGGCTTCCCATTGTAGATGGTCAGCATCCGCACAACTTCTTCATGGAATTAGGGGCGTTCTACGACTACAAGCTCAATGAGGTCACCATGCTTTCGTTCTACGCCGCGCCCATGGGCGACCCTGCGATGGGTCCAATCGCTTATCCGCATCGGGCCTCCGCATCGGAGGATCCTATCGCTCCACTCGGGCATCACCTGCAAGATTCGACTCACATCTCCGACGATGTCATCACCGTTGGTGTCACACACCGAAATTTTAGGCTAGAGGCATCAGGCTTCCACGGCCGCGAGCCCGACGAACACCGCTGGGACTTGGAATCCGGAAAAATCGATTCATGGTCGGCTCGCCTGACTTGGAATCGCGGTCGAAATTGGAGTTTTCAATATTCGATCGCCGATCTTCATAGCCTGGAAGCCCTGTTCCCCGGAGAAGATGTCCGGCGCATGACGGCCTCGCTGATGTACAACCTGCCCGTGCGCAAAAGCAATTGGGATTCCATGATCCTATGGGGGCGCAATCAGAGCCTCTCCGACGGCAATGTCGGAAACAGCTACTTGCTGGAATCGACGCTCCAATTCGTCCGCAGGAACTACGCTTGGACTCGTATTGAGAATGTGGACCGCACGAACGAGCTATTGTTGGGTGAGAACTCGTTGCCGCCCGGCTTCACGGAGCGATACTTCACCCGAGTCCAGGCGTACACGCTTGGCTACGACCGCGAGGTCGGTCACATTCCGCATCTGTCCACGGCCTTCGGCGGCCAGATGATGTGGTACGGAGTGCCAGACGTGCTGAAACCGATCTACGGTTCGCATCCCCTCGGCGGCGTCGTTTTTTTCAGAGTGCGTCCTTATTAACCTGGAGACGGTCGTAGCATCGTGCCAACACTCCAATACTCATTGACCGGTGACACGGTTTCGCTGCCTAGTCGCCTGCTTCGACAGTTGGAGTGTCAATGGGCGTTTTGCCAGTTGAGCGAAGCGGAAGCAGCACGTACTTTTAGCCTGAGCTTCGAAAACGAGCTCTAAAAAATGGCGCAGCCTTCTCCGTGGCTGCGCCATCAAAGGAACATAAGACGGGGGAGGGCCGCAAAGTTCCTTTTCGATTCGCGTAGGTTACATACTGACCCGTTTAGAATCTGTTCAAAATTGCTCAGTTTCTCAGCTCAAGCCCAGCTAACATTTACACCGCCCTCTCCCAGGAGGCCTCCATGTCCGCCGTCGTTCCGCTGCCACCACATGTACCCGAAGGCCAGTGGCGTCCAAAGTGCGTTATCTGTGGGGAACTCGTGGCCCTTGAATACAGCAAGGCGGATGAGTGCGGACAAGCCATTCACGAAGAGTGCTACATTTCCAGGCTCATTGGAAAGAAAACCATGAAAGAAAAATCCTACATGAATCGAAATCGCCTTTATCCTCACACTCGGAAATAGGTTTCCAACTGGCCGGCGGAGATTCGCCCGTGGCAGACTGTTCTTGTTTCTCGAGACTTTTCCTCGTTGACTCCGAATCTCTGCTAGTTAAGGCTTTGAAGAGTCGCGTCGGGTATTACACTCCCCCGCTCGGGGAGCGCAGCCGCAACTGGAGAGGTCACGTGGATGATTTCGTTCCTTACCGCATACAACACTAACTGAGCGAGCGAATGAAGGTTGAGCTTGAACATCAGATTGCTGCGATGTGTCTCCGCGGTTTTCACTGAGATGTTCAGGATCACGGCGACGCCCTTGGAAGTCCTGCCCTCAGCCAGGAGTTGCAACACCTCGCGTTCCCGAGGCGTCAATTGCGGCATCTTGCGGGCAAACCCATCAGCGTAACTTCGCTTCGGTCCTACCGGTAGGTCGGACACCCGCAGGCTGAAAATGCAGTTGTGCCGTTGCAGCGCTTCCACCGCTGTGATTAGGTCGCTGGTTCCGTCGGACTTATGAACCCAGCCCCGAACTCCTGCTTGCAAACAATCATGCACCACTTCCTGTGCATCTACATCCGTCAGGATCAGTATTTTCTGTGCCGGGTTGGCTTTCAGTATCTCTCTTGCCGCGTCCACGCCATTTAGCTTTGGCATGCCAATGTCCAGGATAAGGAGATCGGGTTTCAACTGCATGCATTTCTCCAGGGCATCCTGACCATCAGTCGCCTCACCGCAAACCTCCCAACCGACATGAGACCGGAGCAGCGCGCATAGACCCAAGCGGAAGATTGGATGATCGTCCCCCACCAAAATGCGAAATGCATTCATACTTCCCCCACTCAAGGGGAAATCTTATTAGGGCAACCACGATGCGGTCTGTACCGGATTGCTCACATTTCAATGGGTGGAAAAATGAAGGCTTAACAGAAGACCGCTGTCAGTGGTTCCATGACGTCCTCAGCTGTGACGTCCTCAGTCAAACTAACTTTCTCGCGAGCTTTACAACGGCGACCCGCACTCTTTCCACAGCTTTTCCCAATTCCAGAGCCCGGACGTTACCGTCATCGGCAACGGGAATCCGAGCTGATGCGCGAGCATGCATACCTGCCCGCGATGGTGGGCTTCGTGAGAAATCATGTAGAACACCATTTCCACGCCAACCGGCCATGGCCGAGCCCAGCCGTCTCGGCGAAACTTTTCCACGCGTCCCTCTTCCCTACAATCGCCGAGCGCTTCCGCGAGCATCTCCTCGCAACGAGCGGCGCTCTCGGCCAATCCCGCGCGTGCCTGCTGCGGCGTGCAGTCCGCGCGGTTGAGCTGTCGTGGAACCTTCAGGTGCGGAGCGCTCAGCCGGACCCACTTAGTGCGGACATTGTGCATGTGCGTAAAGATCGCCGCAATGGTGCGAGTCGAAGTGGTGCGGGTCGCGCTAGGCGGTTTGGCTTTCCACGCATTAGGGTCAAGATGTTCGATAAGAATCTGGTTCATGCGATCGTTGGCGGCAAAGATCTGGACCGCAGCGCGGTCGAGTTGAGCGTGAACCTTATTTTGAGGAACCTTATCTTTACGAACCTTCTCTTGATGAACCCTATGTTGAGGCGTGGTCACGGCTCGCTGCTCCTTGACCTCTGATACGTCGGAGTCGTAACTAATCCTCCGAGGTCTGGGAAACGTCCCGTCGTCTGCGGGTTTCCGCTGTGCGCTTGGGGAAACGTACGCTCATATCAGGGGCCCTGCTCTTTCAATCCCATCCGGCGAAGCAGGCTCTCATAGCGGGGGTCGGAGCGGAGATTATCAATTCGCAAATCAGCTTTCAGATACCAGGAGATGTCCAACGATTTCTCCGCGTAGGCTTTCTCCAGGAACTTGAAGGCTGTATCTTTGTCACCCAGCGCCGCGTATATGGTTGCGATCAAGTAAGGCGAGACATAGACCTTGGTCGATTGTTGCTCTAAGTCTCGCAGCATCTTCTGAGTTTCAGCTCGTCTCCCGGCGGCCGAGTAGGCGTGCGCCAGCGCCGCGGTGGCATCCTGATCGCCGCCTGACAACTCGGCCGCTTTCTGATACTCCGGGATCGATTCCAGTGGTTTTCCCATCCCCTCATAGCCCACGCCGAGATAGAAATGCTCAAACCACCCATTCGGATTTAAAGCCATTCCTCTGCGGCTGGCTTCCACCAACCGGTCGAAATCGCGCAGCTGGAAATCGACCGACGATTCGGTCAGGAACGAACTAACGCTAGTATCCAACTCCAGGCTCTTGGCCATTTCCGCCTCGGCCTCGGCCCGTCGTCCCCTGAAGGCGAAGTATTCCGCTCGATCCTCATGGGCGCAAATGTAACTCGGCACCAAAGCGACAGCCTGGTTGAGCTCTCGTTCGGTAGCGTCCCAGTCCCAGTTGTACCGCCAACTTAATACCGCGAGGGCATCGTGGGCTTCGCCGATACTGTCATCCAGAGCCATAGCATGCCGGAGTGCATCCTCGGCTTGCCGGTGAGCAGTCTCTGCCGGCATTTGCCGGAAAATTGCCAGGTAGAGGTAAGTTTCCGCCAGCCCCGAGTATGCCGGCGCAAATCCTGGATCTTTTCGCACCGCCTCTTCGAAGTAGGTCCTCGCCATAGTGAGGGGCTGCGCCATCGTGAACAAGTTCGACAGGTAATAACGTCCCCTCAGATAAGCATCGTACGCTTCCGGGTTGACCGGGCGGGCCGTCTGAAAACGAGCCTGCTGCTGAGGTGTAAGCTGCGCCCGGACCTGCTGCGCTATGGCCTGTGCCACTTCGCTTTGCAAGCCCAGTACGTCTCCCAGGTCACGCTCATAGGTCTCGGCCCAAAGATGCTTGTCGGTGGGCCCGTATAGCAACTGCGCCGTAATCCGCACGCGTTGCCCCGAACGCGTCACCGATCCTTCGACGATCCCATCCACGTTCAGTTCCCGGGCAATCTCCGGCAGGCTCTTGCTCGTGCCCTTGTAGCGCATTACGGAAGTTCGCGAGATCACCCGGAGTGCGCCAATTTTGGCCAGGTCCGTAATCAACTCATCGGTCATGCCATCCACGAAATATTCCTGCGCCGGATCACCGGAGAAATTAGCCAGCGGCAGCACTGCGACCGAACGCACGGAAGGTGTGACCGCCGCGCGATGCCAAAAGGTCGGTGTCAGCACCAGAGCCAGCGCGATCGTTGCAATCGTCAAGAGCGCCGCGGTGAGCATCGCGCGACGCCTGCTTCGCACCGGTACAACCGGAGCTTCCGGGGATGCAGATGGAGACGGCTCGATTGGCCCAGACGGCGCGGATTCCTCAATGCCAACTCTTTCTACCGTGCCGATAAATCTGTATCCCCTGCGGGGCAGCGTTTCGATGTAACGCGGGGTCCCCGCGGAGTCGCCCAGCGCCTCCCGAAGTCGCGCAATGGAGTTGTGCAGGCTGTGGTCAAAATCGACAAAGGTCTCAGCAGGCCAGACCTTCGCTCGAAGTTCCTCGCGCGTCACCAGCTCGCCCGCTCGATTCAGCAGAGTCGCCAGTACCTGTATGGGTTGGCCTTGCAGACGCAGCTTAACGCCAGCCTTTCGCAGTTCGCCGGCCCGAACATCGAGCTCAAAATCACTAAATCGCAGCACGCGCGAGGCTGGAGCCGCTGCCAACATACCCACTCCCCGTAAGGGTACTAAGGCTACCACACTTCCCGTGGCTTGAGGTTGAACCTACAAGAGCCACTAAGTGCAACCTTCTCCTAGGGTTACCGAATGGAGGAAATTTTGGGGAACGAAGGAGGCAGCAAGGATTGAACGCCCTCGCAGTCCCATGCAAGATTGGCGCGCTCGGTTCGCCGCGGAAGCGGTCGCGACCGAAAATTTCAAAAGTAGATATACAAAGGAAAACACAATGTCGACGATCTCCCATCTCATCCAGAAATCGATGCTACGAATGCTAAGTCTGGCTTTGCTCAACAGTCTTATCATCACCACGTCACTGCTCGCCGCACAGGAGGGTCACAATCCTGCTGATCATAAGGATTCCTCCTCGAAGCTGGTACAACTGGTTCGCGAAGGAACGCGCCAGTACATCAACGTCAACAACGCAACTGCAGCCGGCTACGGACCATTTCTAGGTTGCGTTGCCGGCACCGATCACGGAGCCATGGGCATACACTACGTCAACGGTACCTTGCTCGGGGATCTCACCCTCGAACCTTCGCAACCCGAGGCGCTCATCTACGAGCCCTCCGATGGCAAGCTGACGCTGGTGGGCGTCGAGTTCATTCTGGACTCGGCGAGCTGGCTCGCCAAACACAACAACACTCCTCCCGTGCTCGAAGGGCAGGTCTTCAATTTTGTCGCCGCCCCAAATCGCTTTAACATTCCTTCCTTCTTCGAGCTCCACGTCTGGGCATGGCGCGATAATCCACAAGGCGCGTTCGTGGACTGGAACAACCACGTGACCTGCGAAAATCAATAGCTCAGACGCAGGAACGGAAGTGAAGGAATAAACGGAAGTGTAAGGAACAAAGAAACAGAAGTACGGGAAACGGAATCTCCCGGGGGCAGTCTATCCTGCCGGGTGCCTTGGGGAGCGCCCGGCAGGATATTCCATTTCTTTCTTGAAGACGGCGATCTCTTCACTACTTCTGTTGTGCCGGCGGCGATGTTGCCCCGTTCATATTGCCGTGCATCTCGGAGTGCATCTCGTCCTCGAACTGATCGAGTTTCTTCTTCTGCTCGTCGCTCAGGATCTTGCGGACCTCTTTGTCCGCTTTGTAGCGCGAAGCTTTCACGTTGTCCATGCGCTCGTCGCGCGACATACTCTCGTCCCGCACGAACTTCTGCATGGCGTCGTGCATTTCCTGCAGGATGGGTTTGACTTTGGCCTGCTGGTCGCTGGTGAGATCCAGTTTCTCGCTCAGCAGCTTCATGTGCCTGTCGACGCCTGACGGGCTGCCACTCCCGCCCTGCGCTTCAGTGCTCGTCGTGGCCTGTTGTGCCACAGTGGTGAGCGCAAACATCAACATTGCTCCCATTGCAAACAAGCGAATTCGATTCATCGTCTTTCTCCTTTTATTTCTCGACAGGCGATGCGACGCCTTCGAGATTCGGAAAACTTGACTTCGCCACCCCCCGGCTTTGACCATCCCCGCTGATGCGGTGAACGGCGGCTTGTCATATGATTCGCACTGTAGCGGTCGAACTCCCCTAGGTCGAGGCCTATTCCGAGTTGCTGAACAAAGAGGCGGTTCATGTCCAAGAATTCGGTGTCCACGCATGAAGTGTCCAAGAATGAGGGATCAAAGAATGAGGGGGCCAGGAACAAGCGCTCAAAGTTACGCGAACACGCCGGGGAAAAACCACCAGGGCCGCGGCGTAAGCCTGATCTGCGCATCCGGCGCACGTGCGAGCGGCTCGGCAGCGCACTGTTGACACTAATCCAGGAGAAGCCCATCGATGACGTGACGGTGCAGGATGTGCTGAACCGCGCCTCCGTCGGCCGTTCCACCTTTTACGTTCACTACCGCGACAAGGATGACCTGCTCTTCAGCCAGCTAGAGAAGTTTCTCGAAACCATGAGCACGGCGCTCAGCACTCGCAAGGAAGAATCGCATCGAGTCGTGCCCGTGGCCGAGCTTTTTGCGCACATCGGGAACCAGAACAAACTTTATCGCGTGCTGGCCGACTCTGGCCGTCTCCACGATTTCTTCGATCTTGCGCAAGGCTATTTCGCCCGCGGGATTGAGCAGCGCCTTAAGGAATCCAAACGTCTTTCGAACCTTCGTCCATCGAAGCTTTCGCAACCTGAGTTGCGCGCTCGGTCTTCTGCGCTGGCCGGAAGCATGCTGTCGCTGCTGCGATGGTGGCTGGATCGCGGCGAGAAACAATCGCCACGTGCGATGGACGAACTGTTCCACCAGATGGTATGGAACGGACTCCAATAGTTAATCACGCGACCTGCGTGTCCGGAGGATGGATCGATACTGCCTTGCGTTGCTTCCAGCACTGCAGACTAAGGAAGGAGACCGTAGAGCATTCTACCTGTGCCTCTTCAGACCCCGGTTATCTCAATGAGTGCAATCGCTGGTTTCAACAATTGAGATTTCAACAGTTGAGATTCAACTTCCGGTTTGCCCGTTACTCGTCCATTTAGTTCGATAAACGAGCTGGGCGTTTAGGGTCAGTAAATTCGAGAAGTTCGAGGAGCGCGCGGTTCTCGGTGATGAATGTGACGCGGACACCGTCGGAGAGGCCGTTCGGGGGGAATCAGGATTTCGCGGCATGCGAGCTCGGCGGAGAGGTCACACTCATCAACCCGCAAGGCAGCATCAAAGATGCTCAAGTGGCGGCATATCCGGATGCACGCGCTGCGCCCTTGGCGAGCGCGTGCATTGGGTGTTTTGCTTCACGGAACCGGAACTGTAACGGCGGATGAGCTGACCTTGGTCAACAACCACCGTCCGTCGATCTTTTTGGCTTCACCATCAAGGTCTACGTGGCTCTTGGCTGTCCAAAACGGCTGGCCGGTGGCTGGATTCAATGACACATCGAAGTAATGGCATTCGAAATACACCGATGATTTCCATTGGCCGTCATAATCCCTTACGGGGACATACTTCGTTTTGTACGCCGGGGACAGCGAGACAAACTTATTGGCTGCCTGCAACCCGCCCGAGACATACTTGAAGAACGTGCATAGCGTGCCCTGTCGACCGGTGGCAGATGTGTCGCCCGTGGGTATAGGGCAACTTTCGGGATCATCGGGATCGCCCTTGCCGATATAGTTTCCTGCCGTGGCGGTCGTGTTGACAACCGTGAGTTCGGCGTCTTCAGCCCAGATCGAGAGTGCTTCGCGGATTCGCTGCGTTATCACTTCTGCTGAATCGCCATTTATTGGATCGTGGACGCTGACTGCCGCGTGAAAGGTCACGTGAATTTGCTGTTCCAATTCAGCCATTTGGGTTAGCTTATCGCCATCGTCCCGCCAGCCACCTGCATGGTCGGCTCCTAACTGCGCTACCGCCGTCGCCGTCAAGAATGTTCCCGCGAGAAGCACGCTGAACGGCGCTATCATTTGCCTGAATGTCGGTTTCATATCCATCTCTCCTTTGATCTTGGGTCGCGGTTGTCGTTCTCACCGCATCCGTTTGTTTGCCTTCACTCCATATAGCGAGAATCGCAGCGGAAACCTGTCAGTGGGAAAGGAACTTCTTGGGGCACTTGCCGGGTGGTGTGGTAATGTTTACGCAATCGGCCACTCCCCCGGGCCCAGGGATTTGGATGGACGACGCTCTCGGACACGAGATCACCCAGCTGCTTCAGGCATGGCGCCGGGGCGACGAAGGTGCTCTGGACAAGCTGACTCCTCAGATTTATCGCGAGCTACATCTGGCCGCCAGGCGTTGCATGGGACGGGAACGCGACGGTCATACGCTACAGACGACGGCGCTGATCAATGAGCTTTATCTGCGTCTCTCCGATCTGAAGCTGATTGACTGGCAGAACCGGGCGCATTTCTTCGCGCTGTGTGCGCGACAAATGCGGCGCATTCTCACTGACCAGGCCCGTGCCCGGCGATCGCACAAACGCGGCGATGGAGCAAAAGCGATTTCATTGGACG
>Ga0209624_10001912_pt1 | contig 15864 bp, 10 predicted proteins | sample JacPinW_OM2H0_O1_FD_188565 | JGI IMG/M metagenome (GOLD analysis project Ga0209624, IMG submission 188565) | Forest soil microbial communities from Algoma, Ontario, Canada - Jack Pine, Ontario site 1_JW_OM2H0_O1 (SPAdes) (version 2) | ecosystem: Environmental > Terrestrial > Soil > Boreal...
GCCATCGCGAACGCTATAAAGAATTCCTCCTCGCCAAAAGCCAACAAAAAGAGAGATTCCATGTCGCAGCGCACATCGAAATGACGACCCGAAAGAGTTTTTCAACAAACTGTTAAACAACAACTTCTTGGGCTCGGCGAGTCCCACATTGACTGTTGTGGCGGATCGTGACTTTTCTTGGTCGAAGTGTACGGGGCATTTTCGGGCGCAGGATAAGCCCACTACGTATTCTCTGGTATTGAAACCATAACTGAAATAGATAGTAATAAAAACCGTTAGTCTCTCTTGTCAGCATCCAAATCGGAACTGCGGGCGAACCGACGGCCCTTCCGTCAGCCAGTCCCCCTTTTGAGAGGAAGGGGCGAAGTACTTGTGATCCCCAGACTGGTCGGGTCAACGGAGAGATTCGGTGGAGTCCTTGATCTCAAGCGAGGAATCCGCCTCCGTCGGAATCAGAAACGACGCTTTCTGGGTCTGTTGTGACGAACCCTCCTGGATAGTGTGCGTATCCGGCGTTCCGACCAACCGGACACACTTCCACTTCGTTTCTGTTGATCTCTGGAAAATTTCAACCTCTTACAAACATCCAACGCGGCGCTCGATACTATTCGAAGATGAACACCAAGTGGAGACTTTCATGAGAAGAAAACCGGCGATCATTGAGATCGTCTCATCCGTAACTCTGTTGATTCTGGGACTCTACATCTTGCACGATGGGACCTCAAACCAATCGGCCATTGCGGATGTAATCGTCGTCGGTGGTGCCGTCTGCCTCACGCTGGGCGTTTTGATGCTTTTCTTCGCTGGCAGGTCCATCCTCTCTGAACGGCGCATGGTGCGATACACAAGAGGCGGCTAAAAAGAGTGCAGTCAATCGGTTCAAGAAATATACCTTCCACCGCGGAGAACCAGTCCAGCCCAGCGCGCGTTCCATTGCCTATCGTTGCCTATCATTTCGTCCGCCCGTGCGGTCGATACGGATCAGTGGCGGAAGGGTGAGGTCCTCCCCGAAAACTGGTCCAAGCGAAGAGGGAGAAAATCCGGCAAAATGGGCGGCTTGAAGGGAGGGTTGTCGGATGAAGAAGACTCGATACAGCGAGGAGCAGATGGCCTTCGCGTTGCGGCAAGCAGATACGGGGACACCAGTGGGCGAAGTAATCCGGAAGATGGGCATCTCCACGCAGACGTTTTATCGCTGGAAGAAACAGTATGGGCAGATGGGCGTGGAGGAGATCCGGCGATTGCAGCAGCTGGAAGAGGAGAACCGGAAGCTCAAGCAACTGGTGGCGGATCTGAGTCTAGACAAGCTGATGTTGCAGGATGTGCTTTCAAAAAAACTCTAAGGCCTGGTCGGCGGCGGGAGTGGGTAGGAGATCTGGAAGGGCGGTATGGGGTAAGCGAACGGCGAGGTTGTCGCGTGCTGCTGTTTTTCCGATCTTCGCACCGCTAGGAAGCGACAGGGGACGACCAGGCCGGATTACGGATGCGGATGCGGGAGCTGGCAGAAGCTCGGGTTCGCTATGGCGACTATCGGATTTACATTCTGCTGCGGCGGGAAGGATGGGAGGTGAACCACAAGAGGGTGTACCGGCTGTACCAGAAGGAAGGGCAGAGTCTGCGGAGGAAGAGGCCGCGACGACACGCGAGTGCCGCCCAGCGAGTCGCACGAATCGAGGCGGGTGCTGCGAATGAATGTTGGTCGATGGATTTTGTATGCGATGCTTTGGATGACGGGCGGCGATTGCGGGCCCTGACGGTCGTGGATAACTACACGCGGGAATGTCTGGCGATCGAAGTGGATCCAGGGATCGGCGGAGGACAGGTGGCGGGAGTTCTGGGACGGATCACAATGGCACGACAGACACCAAAGGCGATTCGAGTAGACAACGGCCCGGAGTTTGTTTCGAAGGTGCTGGATCCATGGGCGTATCGAAACGGTGTGAAGTTGGATTTCAGCCGGCCCGGAAAGCCAACGGACAACGCTTATGTAGAATGGTTCAACGGCAGCCTGCGAGATGAATGTCTGAATGTAAATTGGTTCTTGTCTCTGGAAGACGCTCGGGTCAAGATCGAGGCTTGGCGGCGGCACTACAATGAGAGTCGTCCTCACTCCGCGCTGGGAGACGTGCCGCCCAGCGAATTCGCCAGCAAGGGCGGGGCTAGCCCCGTCCTTGCTGGTTCTGCAAGACCCGGAATTTTCACTCCCTAGCTGGACCTAAAATGGGGGGACCTTCAGTGATGTAAACTCTCTCACTCGCCGTGGTACAAAAACTCGGTCCTGTCACAGTTCTTGGTGGGTTCTCGATTTCAACGGTTTTACCTTCCATTCCCACGACGTCACGTTTTGGACCTTGGTGTCTTGGTCCTCAGGCGTTACCGGCAAAATCGAAAACTCGTCCGCGATGCCGCTCAGGTGCGCCCGCATCTTGGAAGTCATTTCGATCGGCTTGGTAACGATAGTCGCCGTGGTGGTGGTTTCGCGCGCAGAGCCTGAGTTGGCCTCACTCATGGCCTGGCGCACTTGCCCAGCCAGCGCATCGGGAGTCAGGGTCGTTGATATCTTCACGATCACTGGGTACATCGTTCCGACCGTCATAGGGCTTTCCGGCTTGTATGCCACGTTTCCTGGAAACACGTCACTCGCCGGCGCGGCGATGGGTTGCTCGCTCCCTCCCAAAGAGTCCCTGGTTGGAGCTACCAGGTGGTTCTCCGAGGGACGTTGTGGTGCGGCGCCGAAATCGCTACCGTCTCCGAAATGAGCACCTCGGTCGGGCTCGCGCGGGTGGCTCGGCCTCGCCGCAGCCGCCGATCGGACCGGCCCCGCCGCATCGGTCGACGGGGATAAACCCTCCAAGATTCGGTCCAAATACACTGCTCCCTGCGCGACCAGAAGAATCTCAAACGTGCGCCCTTCCTCGCTACAGCCACTTCCCACCCTGACTCGCTGCGGCGCAACCCCCTTCTGGATCAGGTACACTGCGCTACTGCGGGCGCGGGCGATGGCTAAGTCGGAGGGGTTTTGCTCGTCGGCGCCCGCGCAGCCGATAATTGCGACCGTGGATCCCTGGTCATACATCAGCCGGAGGGCCACGTCATCGAGTACTCGGTCACATACTCTACTCACCCTATTACTGTTCTTTACGGCCGCCGCACAAGGTGCGGCCCTCGCGGACTGCGGAGCCGGTACCGGCACCCGAACGGATACAATTGTGGCAGCCTCGGCTCTATCACCACGGTCGTCGCTCGCGGCTCAACTAATTTTACAGGTTCCCGGCCCCAGGCCCGAAGTATCGAATTTCGCGGTCGATCCACTTCCACTGATGGTTCCGCCCTTCGCGGCATAGCTGTACGATATCGGCTCGTCGTTCAGATCACTCGCAACGGCGGTGACCACGACTCGGTCTCCTGGCAACACTGTGGTGGGTGCCGCCAGCGCTTGGCCGTCGGAAGCCCGAGAACCTCACTGCCGCGCGCGCTGCTGGCAAATTCGTTGTGTAGAGGGCAAGAGAACCGTACGATGCTCATGAGTAAGAAGTCCAAATTGGAAGTGGCGAATAGAGACCCCAGAACAAATTGGGGATCCAAGCGGTTCTGCTGACAGCCGTTGGTCTGATTGCAGCGCCCGCAGTCTGAAAGAGGAGTTTCCAGTTTCCGGAGCCGCCGGCATGGTGCTTCGCTTCCTGTTCCTTTCTGTTATGTGCGGTGCTCTGTTGTACCCGGCCATCGCGGGCGCGCAGGATAACTATGAAATTCAGGTTTATCCCTCGGAGACGATGGCCCCCAAGGCGCTGCTGATCGAACTGCACAGCAATTTCACGGTGGAGGGAAGCACTACAGTCCAGTTCGGCATGCTGCCAACCCAGCACCAGGAGCACGAAACGATCGAGTTAACTGAGGGGATCAATGAATGGTCCGAGGTCGGCTTTTACATCTTCACCGCGGAGCAGAGCGGCCACGGTGTACAGTGGGTCGGAGATCATATACGCCCGCGAGTGAGGATCCCTCCTCGTTGGCGCTGGCCCGTGGGAGTGAGCCTGTCGAGCGAGTTCGGCTATGCGAGGCCAGCATACTCTAATCCCACATGGTCATGGCAAATCATGCCGATTGTGGACCAGACCGTTGGGCGCTGGTACTGGTCGGTCAACACTACGATGGTTTGGAACGCCCATGTCGTTCCCGCGCCCGCAGGTTCGACGCCCCAGGAGAAGCAAGCTTACTATAAGAATGTCGCCCCCAAAGGCGTGACCTTCGGCCCGGCGGCAACCGTAACGTATGCGCCGTCAAAACATTTCAACATTGGCGTTGAGTATTACTCCTACTACGGCCAGTGGGGGGATTTTGTCTCTCTGCATCATCAGCAGCAACAGGTCTTCCCGGTGGTGAACTTGTTCATTTCGCCCAAGTGGGAGATCAATTTTGGTGCGGGTTGGGGCGCGACTGCGGGAACCGATCATCTGATCGCTAAATGCATCATAGGGCGCTATTTTGATTGGTCCCATCACCGTCCAGGCAGCTCTGACAGCGCTCCATAGGCAGCGAGGAACTTGATGAAGCGGCGCACATTCATTGTGCAGGCGGGCGCGGCATTCGCCGGGGCAACCTTGGCTTCCGTCGCGCCCGAATGGGCCGTCAGCGAAGCCGACGTGAAGCTGGAGATCGCACCCCTGAACCTCGAGATTGCACCCGGCAAGGTGGTTCACACCGTGGCCTACAATGGGCACGTTCCGGGCCCGCTGATTCGCTGGCCGGAAGGTAAACCAATCGCCATCGACGTGTTCAATCGAACTGAGATTCCCGAGATCGTGCACTGGCACGGGCTCTGGATTCCGTCGGCGATGGATGGATCGGCGGAGGAAGGCGGGACGATGATCGCGCCTGATGCGCAATTCCGCTATAGCTTCACACCGCAGCCCGCGGGATTCCGTTGGTATCACACGCACGCTTTTGCCGGGCGTGACCTGAAGCGCTCTACCTACAGCGGACAGTTCGGCTGCTTCTATATCGAGCCTAAAGGCGACGCCGGTGCGTACGACCAGGAAATATTCCTTACATTACATGATTGGAACGCGTACATGGCAGGCAGCGGCGACTCTTCGATGGAAGCTGCGTACGAATTTGGAACCGTAGACGGCCGGATGCTCGGCTTTGGCGATCCTCTCAGGGTGGGACAGGGCCAACGGGTGCTCCTGCATATTCTGAATGCAAGCGCCAGCCTGGTTCATTGGCTGGCGCTCGCGGGACACGAAATGACCGTGGTCGCTATGGATGGCAATCCCGTGCCCACGCCAAACCGCGTGCACGCGATTCGTTTGGGACCTGCCGAGCGCATTGACGCTGTCGTAACAATGAATCAGCCGGGAGTGTGGGTACTCGGTGAAACGCGCGACCAATTGCGCAAGGCAGGCATGGGAATTGTCGTTGAGTACGCTAACCAGCAAGGCAAACCGAAATGGATCGAGCCACCAGAAACGGTCTGGGACTATCGGCTCTTCGCTGCCGCCGCAGCGGCCGCCCGCGAACCGGATGAGATCATTCCCTTGCGGTTCGAATCAAAGTTTCACGGACAAGGCGCCTTCGATTCGTGGACGATTAATGGAAAGTCCTACCCCCACACGGACACGATCATGCTCCGACAAGGACAAAGATATCGCCTGCAGCTGATCAATCACAGCACGGACGATCACCCGCTTCATCTGCATCGCCATAGTTTTGAGGTCATTAGGCTGGACGGAACTGCGGTTTCGGGACTGAGTAAGGACGTGCTAGTGGTTCCGGCGAACACAACCTCCGAGGTAGATTTCACAGCGAATAATCCAGGTGCGACTCTCTTTCATTGCCACAACCAGACTCACATGGACTTCGGATTTATGCTGCTTTTTCAGTACACCTAATCCGGCGCAGGGTGCCTTCGGACGTTGCAGCAAGACGACGCTGAGCCCGAGGAGCATGAACGCCATCAGGCGCAACAACTCTGTCAGCTAGAGGGGCATAGCGTGATCTTGGAAGTGCAAAAAGCGCACCGCGACGGCGTATGTCACAAGCGGATTTAACTGAACACGTGAGAACGAAACGGGAACAACCGCAGCCCCACGTCACACGCGAGATGACATCGCTTAAAACTGGACGATGCGACCTCGTCGAGTTGCTGCATTCACTTTACGAGCTGTGCTTCAACCTCGGGCAACACCGCCGTGCCTTCCGCTCTAACCGCGTCCAGCGCCGCCGGATTTAGTCCCAACGCCGCTATGATCGTCGGCGCCACCTGCGCAGTTGCTGTTGGAGCCGAAACCGTCTGTGCCGTAAAGCCGGGATGCGCTACCAGCAGCAGGACATTGGTATCGTCATGCGCAAATCCGCCATGATCCGCGATCATCGTCGTGCTCCCCGAGTAGGTCACGCCCACATTCGGCGTCACGATAATGTCCGGCGTCCGAGGATCCTCACCTGGATCCAGTCCGCCCACGTTGTAGTTCAGCGCCAGCGACGGTCCGTAGTAAAGCTGTCCGAGCCCAATCGCCGCCGCATTCTTTTCCAGCAGTTCGACAGCCGCCGTGACGCTTGCGCCCTTTTTCAGCCAGAGCACCGACACATCATCTTCGGTTGCGCCAATGCCCCCTGGAGTCAGCGGTGACTCCGAGGAAGGAATCGCAGCCCCTAGTAGAGTTGCCGGCGTATTGGCACCGTTCGCCACATACAGCGTGGGGTCAATCGGCGACGCCCCGTGCTTCGCCGTGATAATGATCAGCGTCTCATCATAGATGCCCTTGTTCTTAAGTGAGTTGACGATGTCGCCGATCGAGGCGTCCACGAACTCGATCTCCTTCAGCAACTCCGCGCTGGGCAAGCCCGCTGCGTTCTGGTAACCGCCGACGCCGACGCCCGGCTCATTCACAGATTCTCCCGTGTACACTGCCTGGAAGTTCATGCCGAAGACAGATGGTATCTCCGCCGGGCCGCCCTTGTGCGTCTTGCCCGCAATTTGGTTCAACAATCCATTCAGTCTAAGCGCGTCGTAGCACTGAATGTTTTTAAAGCTGCTGTTCCACCCTGACTCGCTGGCCGTGTCGCGGATCGTCGCGCACGAAGCGCCTTCCGAGGTTGTGACGCCAGGCAGCGCCACCACGTTCGAATCCACCTCTGGAGAATAATAGTCATTCAAGCCCTGGCCGCCCGGCCCTGCCGTAAACGAATACGACGCGTGTTTGTCGATCCATGCCGTATATCCGCCCGCCTCATGCACGACGTTAAAAATCGTGTTGGTGCGGACGAAGTTCCACGGATACACCGGCGCGCAACCCGCAGCCGGATCCCGTGACAGCTTCCTGGGGTCAATTGACGCGATACCGCCCTCTGTCAATCCGGCTCCCGGTGCGCCGCCATTCAGCTTGGTGTCGTCGAACTCGATTCCTTGGTCGTTGTCGGTCGTTGTGCCGTTCGGTACCCCAAACGGCGTGCACGACGCCGCGGCCAGGCCAGAGCCGGTCGCGAGCGCCGGCCCATCGAGCGAGCGGTCGTAAGCAACGTCATAATAAAGGCCGGTCGTCTTTGGCGAGCCGCCTGTAACCAGCGCCGCGAGTCCGGGAAACGAGTCCGAAGGTTTGGACGACGTTGTGGCCACGTAGTTGATCCCTGTCTCACCGAGCGTTGCCAAATTCGGGCAGTACGGATCCCCGCCATTCGCGCCCGCAATCCCGTGCGTGCAGTTATAAAAATCCACCGCGTGCATGCCGTCAATGCTTAGCAGCAGCACGTGCTTCACATGCTTCGTTCCCACTTTGCTGGTGTCCGCCGCGGTTCCGCGCGCCCACGACGCCAGCATCATCGCGGCAGCTACTCCCGTGAGTACTAACCGATTTGCCTTCATAAATCCTCCATTGCGAAATAAGGGCGCTGGAGTTTGAGGCACCGAACACTACGTAAACGTTACTACTCCGTAAAATCTCCGCAACTTCCAGCCGGCAGTGCGGACCTCCCGTTGGAACGTAAGTTATCTGAATTTTTTTCAGCTATTTTTTGCCGCACGTTCATATAACGTTCACCACCCGGCGTCGATCCGTCCGCTACAGTTGCGGCCTCAGCCTGGTAGTCGTATTAAGCCCTTCGCGCTAGTCGCAACCCGCTCGCTTCCGCCTAGCGATCGCGCGAATTCAGAAAAGCCATCGCTCGAGTGCGCGCTCGAATCTTCGCACTGTCAATCGCCCTGCACCCACTCGATGAAATTTCCACGAAAGGTTTTACGATGTTTTTGCGGCAGGACAATTAATGAAGGACACCAATCCGACTGAGGAGGCTTTCGCATGATAGGCAAAAGTAAGAAGTGGGTACTCGCTGTTGCGAGCGCAATGCTCGCGGCGATATTCATGGTTCCTGCAGCGGACGCTCAAGACGATTACCGCAATCAGCACATTCGTCACGTTCTACTGATCAGCATTGATGGCATGCACGCGCTCGACTTTATTAATTGTTCGAAGGGAATCAGCGAGGTAAACGGCGGCAAATCGTATTGCCCGAATCTCGCCGAACTTGCTGAGACCGGCGTCAATTATCTCGACACCGCTACATCAAAACCCTCGGATTCGTTTCCCGGGCTGATGGCGCTCATGACCGGCGGGTCTCCGCGCACAGTGGGAGCGTTCTACGACGTTGCCTACGACCGTAGCCTCGCTCCCCCAAAGGTGACGACCGGCAATGGACTCGCCGGCGGCCCCTGCACACCCGGCGTATTCCCCGGCACGACCACCGAGTATGACGAAGGCATTGATATCGACCAGACGAAGCTCAACGGCGGCGCATCTACCGGCGACGGTGGAATCGCTTCGATCGATGCCAGCAGACTCGTACGGGACCCTGCGCGCGGTTGCGCACCGGTTTACCCCTGGAACTTCGTGCGGACGAACACAATTTTCGGAGTAATTCACGCCGCGGGTGGCTACACCGCATGGTCCGACAAACATCCGTCATACTCCGCTGTCAGCGGTCCCGGCAACGGCACCAACGTGGATGATTACTACTCGCCCGACATCAATTCCATCCCCGTGAATCTGCCAGGTGTGCCGGGTTGCAATCCGCTGCCCGATCAGACCGCGGTCGCTGCGTCGAATGCCTGGACCGACAGCTTCCAGAACATCCAGTGTTACGACACGCTCAAGGTCAATGCAGTTCTGAACGAAATCAACGGCAAGACGCACAACGGCTCACATTCTGCGCCCACCCCTGAACTGTTAGGGATGAATTTCCAGGTGGTCAGCGTCGGCCAGAAACTCATTGAAAAATCGGTTGCCGAGACCGGCGGTTATGTAGATGCCCAGGGCACTCCAACCGCCTCCTTGCTGAGCGAAATCCAATTCGCCGATGCTTCGATTGGCAAGATGGTAGAGGCTCTCAAGTCCCGCGGCCTTCTCGACTCAACTTTGATTGTGATCTCGGCCAAGCACGGCCAGAGCCCTGTGGATTCTTCTCGCTACACCCGTATCACCGCGAGCGGTCCGGTGACGACCTCGCCAGCCACGATTCTGGATGGCGCCGGTTGCATACCTCTATCTGAATCGCCGTCCAACCCCACTGGCATTGGGCCCACCGAAGACGACGTTTCTCTGGTCTGGCTCAACAGCACTTGCACCACGGCAAGCGCTGTGAACTTGCTCGAAACACAATCACCGGTGACGGCCAACATCGCGGGTATCGGTCAGATCTTCTGGGGCCAGGGAATCACGCAAATTTTCAACGCGCCCGGACTGCCGCCGTCTGGTGACCCACGCACGCCAGACATCCTCGTCACCCCGAATGTCGCCACCACCTACTCCGGGAGCACCAAGAAGCTCGCCGAGCACGGCGGGTTCGCGCATGACGACGTTAACGTCATGTTGCTGCTGTCGAATCCCAGCTTCGAACCCAAAACCGTCACCACCCCGGTCCAGACACTGCAAATCGCTCCAACGATTCTGCAAGCTCTCGGCCTCGATCCGAACCAACTGCAAGCTGTTCAGAAGGAGCACACCCCGGTTCTACCCAGTGTGCCGCTGGGCTTTGGCGATAACCGGTAGCGGCGGTCGGTAACGGGAGTTGGCAGCAGGGGCTGGTAGCGAGAGTTGGTATGCGGGCTGGTAACGGCGGTCCGAACCATCCGAACAGCAGCCAGCCGTGATCGCAAAAAACTCCAAAGCCCCGCACCGGTTCCCTAGGCGCGGGGCTTTTGGCGCATTTTACCTGGTGTATGAAGTTACATCCGCTCGGGAGGGCGAAAAACGTGAAGAAATTCTTAATTTCAACAACGCTTATTGCATTTACAACGGCCGCACTGGCAGCCGGCGCATTCGTTAGCAAGGCGCACGCCAAGACTGACGATCGTGATCGTTCAGATCGTTTCGAATTCTTGCCTGGGACTCTGGTGCTCAGCCGCAGCGTGTATCTGGGAGACGCCTCGACCGTGACGCTAGGAGAGTCATTGCCGCCGGGCTGCGTAGCGGGGAACGTTACGCTGCCTCTGCTTGCAGGAGGCACGACGACCGTAGCCGTCACATGCGCTGCGGCAACAGCGAACGGATCGTTTCCGGGAGTATTTGAAAACGACACGCCGGATGCCAGTTTCGGCGTTACGTCGCCAATTTTCCTGGATAACATCACGACCGACGGCGAGCGGATTGGAACACTGAATATCCCCAGCGACCAGATCGTGACCAGCTTCAGCTCGAAATCGGAATTGGCGCTAAACCTCTCGCTGGACGGAAAGTCGATCACCTTTGCCGGGTATCGTGGCGGCACGGGATTCGTGACCGCGCCGAACCAGTTGGATGCGTCGAATTCTAACACTCCGGGCGTGGTGGATCCGAGCAATCCGGTGGTTTCACAGTACTACCGAGCAGTGGCGGAAGTGGACGCAGGTGGCCGGCTGCACATTACCGATGGAAATGCTTACAGTGGGAACAACGGCCGCGCGGCGATCAAGGCAGACTCGACCTATTACATGGTCGGAAACAACAACAACGGAGGTCTTTCGAAGAGCCAGCTCACCAAGACGCAGGTAGGAGTGAACCTGATCACGTCCACTGGCGCCGAGCTTCTGGTTCCGGGTCAAACGCCACCCGTGCCGCCAGACATTAACAAGATCGGAGACTTCGAGGTTACGCAGGTCGGCTATGCTACGGCGGACAAGGCTGGGAAGGATAATAACTTCCGCGGACTAACGATCTTCAACAACACGATGTACGTCACCAAAGGTAGCGGCAGCAACGGCATCAATACCGTCTATCAGGTCGGCAACACGGGCGTGCTTCCCTCCGGAACTACAACGGAACTCGCGGCGCTGCCGATCACCATTCTACCGGGATTCCCCACTTCGCTCGCGAGCGGAGTGGATCAGAACGGCAACCCGGCCCCGATTGCTTTTCCCTTCGGGATCTGGTTCGCGAATGCTGAGACGCTGTACGTTTGCGATGAAGGCGATGGGACGCTGGTAACCCCAGCCGTGAACGGCAACGTCGCGGATGCCGCAACCCTCGCCACGGCAGGCGTCCAGAAATGGAGCTTGGTGAGCGGCACCTGGCACCTGGATTACATCCTGCAGAACGGTCTGAACATCGGCGTTCCTTATAGCGTTCCGAACTACCCGACGTCACTCAATCCCGCAACGGATGGCTGCCGCAACATCACCGGAAAAGTCCACGGCGATGGCACTGTGGACATCTACGCGGTGACCTCGACAGTCAGCACCAGCGGAGATCAGGGTGCCGATCCTAACAAGTTGGTGAAGGTCGCCGACATTCTGAAAGCGAACCGTCTGCCGAAGGCTGACGGTTTCTTTGGCATCGGCCGGTTCGAGACCATTCGTGCAGCGCGCGCCGGAGAAGTTCTTCGCGGCGTCGCCTTCGCACCGGAAGACCGCGGTGGTGACGGCGATCGCTAATATGATCGGCGTCAAGGTTGCGGAGCTTCAACAGGAATAGCAGCGCGGCGCAAACCGCAGAAGAGTAACCTCTGGGCCGCGATCGACGGCGGCCCAGGGGTTCTGCGGTCAGCTATGCCGCAGAAGGCTTGCTGGCACCGAGGTAATAATTGATCGCCGGTGTAAACACCAACGACAAGACCATGGAACTCGCCAGGCCGCCGATTACGACGATGGCCAGCGGCTTCAACATCTGAGAGCCTGCGCCAATCGTTAGCGCCAAGGGCAACATGCCGGCAATCGTAGCGAGGGCGGTCATACAGATGGGGCGCAAACGGCGGCGTCCCGCCTGGATCATCGCTTCACGCGAGGATAGACCCATCGCACGGAAACGCTGCTCGGCGTCCAGCAGCAGGATTCCATTTTTCGTGACGATGCCGATCACCATAATCATGCCCATGAAAGACGCTACGTTGAACGTGGTGGCGGTAACCAAAAGGGCGAGCAAACCCCCAAAAGTGGAGAGCAAGGCCGAGGCGAGAATGGCGGCAGGCGCCGAGAAGGTGCGGAACTCGAAGAGCAACACGACGAACAACAGCAGCAACGCCAAGCACAAGACTATCGAAAGATCGTGGAAGGATTTCTGCTGCTCCTGGTAAGCGCCGCCATATTCGAGGCGAATCGAGGAAGGCAATTGTAAATCGTTCACGGCTTTCTTCACTGCAGCAACTCCACGCCCCAAATCCACACCTTCCAGGCGCGCAGTCACCTCCACGTCGCGCTGCAAATTCTCCCGGCGAATCTCTGTCTGGCCAGGATCGTTCGTGATTACCGCTAGCGATCCGAGCGTGGCCGTTCGCCCGGTAGAACTGGCCAGCAGCGTGTTGGTCATACGATCGAGCGACGCGCGGTTTTCCGCGGGAAAGCGCACACGAATCGGGTAAACCCGGTCGTTCAGCACTACCGGCGTCGCCGCAGGCTCGCCTTCCAGAATTGCGGAAGCGTCAACAGCGATTTCCTCAGGCGTAAACCCGGCGCGCGCCGACACCGCGGAATCCAGTTGAAACGTGACCGCTGGTCCGCTGATGGTGTTTTCGATTCCGTCGAGGACATCCACAACGCCAGGAACTTTTCCGATGGCATCGGCCACGCGCGGCGCAGACTTCAACAGCAACTGCGGATCGGGGGAGAACATTTTGATCACCACCGGCTCGGGCGCGCTGGTCAGATCTCCGATCATGTCCTGCAGGACCTGAACGAATTCTACGTCGGCCGCTGGTTCGGTCTGTTTGATCTTGGCGCGTACGTCGTCAATGACTTCGTCAATGCCACGATCGCGTTTCTGCTTCAGTCTCACCGTAAAGTCACCGCGGTTTGCTTCGGTAACTGCCGCCAAGCCCAGTTGCAGGCCGGTGCGACGCGAGGTGTTCTCAACTTCCGGGGTCTCACGGAGGATCTGCTCGATGTGCTGAAGGATGCGGTTGGACTCCGCGAGCGAGCTGCCCGGCGGAGTGTAGTAATCCAGGATGAAACCGCCTTCGTCCATTTCGGGGAGCAAGTCGCTGCCCAGGAAGTGATAGCACACCACGGAGAGCACGATGACTACGAATGAGCTGGCTACCAGGATGACGGGCTGCTGCAACACGCGCTGCATAATTCGTTCGTAGAAATGAACCGTGCGCCCGAAAAAGCCGCTGGTGGGCGCTTCTTCATGGACGATCCGGCCCGCGCTAACGCCGTCGGCGGCACTCACTTCGACGCCGGATGGTTTTTCCAGGACCGATTTCTTGCGAATGAAAAATTGGCTCAGCGTGGGCGTCCACAGCAGCGCCAGCACCAGAGAGCTGAAGAGCGCGACAGTCATTGTAATGGCCAGAGCGCGAAAGAAGCTGCCGGTCACTCCCGTAACTGAGATCAAAGGCAAGAAGACGACAATGGGCGTGATCGTCGAACCCACCAGCGGAATGGTCATTTCCCGCAACGCTTGCTGGATGGACTGCAGACGGTCCTCGCCCGCGTCTCTGTGCAGCACAATGTTTTCGAGGATGACGATGGCATCGTCAATAACCAGGCCGACCGCCGCCGCCAATCCCCCAAGGGTCATCAGGTTGAAACTCTGGCCCGTCATCTTTAGAACGATGCAAGTCAGCAGAAGCGTAACTGGAATCACCAGGCCTGCGATGAGCGAGGTGCCCCAGTCGCGCAGGAATAGAACCAAAATTGCCGACGAAAGCAGCAATCCGAGGAGTACCGCATCGCGCACGCTGGCGATGGAATCGTGAACGATGGTGGACTGGTCGTAAAACGGCTCGAGACGTACGCCGGACGGCAAAGTCTTTTGCAGCTGGGCGATTTCGCTGTGCACTTCGTTCGCAACGGATAGAGTGTTGCTGTCTGGCTGGCGATTGATGCTTAAGAGCACGGCGGCCTTCCCGTTCGCAGTGACCACCGTGTAAACCGGTGCGACGGACGGCGCCACCGAGGCGATATCACCAACCCGAATCGGCACGCCGGCAGCGGAAGTTTTCACGACGATTTCGCCGATCTGCTCCGGTGTATGCACCTGGCCGCTGACCAGGCCCAGGACGAGTTCATGGTCGTGCTCCAGCAAGCCCGGCGAATCAATCAGGTTGGTGCGGCGAATGGCTTCCAGGATATCCGTGACGGTAATGCTGCTGGCCAGCAATCGCACTGGGTCCGGCGTCACCTGGAACTCCGGCACTCTGCCGCCTTGAATTAAGACGGAAGCAACTCCGTCGAGCCGATTGATACGCGGTTTGATGTCATAAGTTGCGATTTCCCAGAGCTTGTCTTGCGATAGCTGATCGGACGTCAGGCTATAGCCAATAATCGGGAACGTGGCGAACGTGAGGCGATGCGTTTCGATTCGCGCGGTTGGCGGAAGCTCAGCCTGCAATCTGGCAACCACCGCATCCACGCGTTGCAGCGTCAGCACCATGTCGCTGTTCCAATCGAAAAAAAGGTCCACATCAGCTGAACCCCGGCTGGTAGTGGAGACCACGCGCTGCAACCCGGGCACCACGTTCACTGCTTCTTCGATCGGGCGGGTAATGGTCACCAGCATCTGATCGATTGGCGTAACGCCGTTGTCCACCCCGATGACGATGCGCGGAAAATCCGTCTGGGGAAAAACGGAGACTGGAATTGTGAACGCGAGGTACGCTCCCACCAGCGCCAGGCTCACCACCAAAAAGAGGATGGGACGCGACAGCCGCTGAAACCATGGCGTCGCCAAGGAACTGACTCCTTCGGAAGAGCTACTGCGAGCGAGAGGAGCCTCCATCCCGGTTATTCCTTCTCCGCAGCAGGCTGGACTGGTTTTGTCGGCGCGATTTTTACGGCCGTTCCGTCTGGCAAACCGTATCCGCCAGTAGTAATGACGGCGTCGCCCTCATTCACGCCCGAAACGATTTGCACTGCGTCCGTCGTGCGGATACCGGTCTCGACGTTTCGCGCATGCGCCACTCCATCCACGCCAGCGACCAGGACGTACTGCACATCGTCTGCGTTTTTCTGCAAGGCCGCAGCGGGAACAACGATGGCGTCATTGACGGTACGCGCGGTCATAGAGACGCTTACTGTCATGCCCGGCCTGATAGCGGAGTTGCGCTTGGAAGCTTCAACCCATACTTCGATCGTGGTGCTGCCGGGATCGAGTGCAGGGCTGACGAGCGTGACGCGCCCTTCCATGTCTGGATCATCGCCAGGCAGCTTGATTTGAGCCGGGTCACCCGCCTGCAATGGCGCTGCTTGCGCCGCCGCGATATGAGCTTTGGCAATCAACTTCGAGGTGTCCATCACCGTCATAAGCGGCTGATTGGCGGCGGCCAGCTCGCCGGGAAAGAGCGGCCGGTCGGTGATCACGCCGTCAATCGGGCTGTGGATTTCGGAGTAGCTCAACTGCGCCTGCGCGCCGAGATATTTTCCTTTTGCGGCGGTTAGCTGGCCTGTGGCGGACTTCA
>Ga0209624_10001913_pt1 | contig 15861 bp, 7 predicted proteins | sample JacPinW_OM2H0_O1_FD_188565 | JGI IMG/M metagenome (GOLD analysis project Ga0209624, IMG submission 188565) | Forest soil microbial communities from Algoma, Ontario, Canada - Jack Pine, Ontario site 1_JW_OM2H0_O1 (SPAdes) (version 2) | ecosystem: Environmental > Terrestrial > Soil > Boreal...
GCTTGGGTCGGGTAGCGGACGGCGTGGAGATACTGTCGTGCAGGCAATGGTGAAGAGTGCCGCTCGGACGATGGGAAGTACGGTGGGGCGCCAGTTGATCCGTGGAGTGTTGGGGTCTTTGCTGGGAGGATCGAAACGGTGAAGGTGAATGTGCCGCACGCCGCTATTTCGAAGATGACGAGCGGAGAACCTGGTTATTGAGCTGGGTCGGCCCGCTCGCCGCGGGTGAGGCTCGAGGAGCGGGCTTCGGCAGCTAGATAACTCTGAGGAGAAGCAGGATGAGAACGATGAGGAGGATGAGGCTGATGCCGCCGCCGCCGTAGTAGCCGAGTCCTGGTCCCATGCGATACCCGCCAAAGCCGAACACCAGAATCAGAACGATCAAAAGGATAAGCATTTTTGTTTTCTCCGTTGTGGCGAGGATTTCGCCGTTCAACAGTGTGATGCAGATTCGGTGCAGACCGTAATGATCTGGTAACAATTTTGTTTCGCTTCTTCATTTAGCGGCGGGGTCAGGGTGGTTGCCGGCGCGCTGGAAGGCGATTCCGTTTTTGAAGTTCTGCGCAAATCGTTGTGACTTCGCGATGACGCTGGTGGCGAGATCCGGGGGGAAGACCTCGTTTGAGGTTTCGGCGAAGAGGGTCGCCTTTGTAGCGGCCGGTGGTGAGGGGACCAGAAGTCCTTGAGGTTGCTAGGTGGTGAGGCCAGTTGCCACGATGGCGTTGAAGATGGGGGCCGCCGGTTTCGTCGGTGAAGTCGCTAATTCGAATCGAGTCGTCCCGACCATTACTTCGTTCCTGTGTTTTGAGCAGCTTACGGCAGAACCCATTCTTTTATTTCGAACTCAACACGAGCGACTCTTGTTGATGCGGTCGCTTTGGAGGAAAGCCTATCGGTGAGTGCCTCGCCATCCCAAGTCATTTGTGAACTGCAACGACTTCCGAATGCGAGACAGTGCTGTTGCTTGTCGCCGCCAGAGCACTTGCACCCTTTAGACCGATCATTCGTGACGTAATGCTTTGATGGGATCGACGGCAGCCGCCCGCAAACTCGGGATCAAACAAGCAGCAATCGTGGACACTAGCAACAGCATCGGGATTACCGCGAAGGTAGCGGGATCAAACGCAGGCACTCCATATAAAAAGCCTGCCAGCAGCCGTGTAGATCCCAGTGCTGCAGCCATCCCGATCAACAGTCCCACTCCTAGCAAGGTAAGCCCCTCCCGCAATACCAGTTGCACGACTGCGAACTTTGACGAACCCAGTGCCATGCGAATTCCAATCTCCCCCATCCTCTGCCTCACTGAGTAAGCCAACAGCCCATACACCCCTATCATCGCCAGCAACATTGCAACGCTCGAGAAAATTGTCAGCAGCGTAGTCTGAAACCGTCTCCGCGCTGTGGCCAGAGAAACCAAGTCACTCATCGCATGCACATCGGCTACCGCCAGGCTCGGATCAATCCCCTTTACTGCTGACCGTATCTCCGCAACGACAGCATCCTGCGGCAGCGTCGAACGCACCGCAACATACGCGCCGACGATATTTGATTCGTTCCACTCCACCTGCCAGAAGAGCCTATACACCTGCGGAACTGCCGCGGCCTCGAGGCTCATATACCGAACATCCTTCGCAACTCCAACCACGGTAACCCACGGATCGCTTTCGTCGTGGCCGGCACGAATGCGACGGCCAATCGCATCTTCGTTCGCAAAGTACTTCTTCGCAAAGGCCTCGTTCACGACTGCCACCAGCCTATGTCCAGAGACGTCTTCGTCAGAGAAATCCCGCCCCTGAAGCAACGGCGTCTGCATCGCTGAAAGATAGCCCTGCGTAATCCCTCGTTCCTCCACGAGCTGCCGTTCTGTGTTTGGATAGCCCTCCACGAACAAAACTGCGAGACTCTCCTCGTCGCTGAGAGGTAACTCGTTCACGACTCCTACAGCTTGCACGCCGGGGACCGACTTTAGCCGCTCGATCAGACTTCCGAAGGTGGCACGGCGCTTATGCGCGTCGCCGTACTGTGAACTCATCTGCACACTCGCCGTGACAGTTGTAGAAGAGAATCCCGTCGGCACCGAAAGCAGGTTTGCATAGCTCCGCAATAGAAGCCCGGTGCTTGTGAGCAACACAACCAGAAGAGCGATCTGAGCCACTGCCAGCCCATGTCTCACCAGCCTTCGGTCGCCTGAAACTCCACGCATCCCGCTGCTCTTCAAGAACTCCGCCAGGTTGATCCGAGTGGCCGACAACGAAGGCAGCATCCCAAAAAGCACGCTCGTCAGCACGATCACAAAGACGACGAATCCCATCACACGCAGGTCTATCCGTGCATCGTCCATCCGCGGAATATCACCCGGATTCAGCTTCAACAGCGCATGGACGAACAGCCACGCGAGCCCGACGCCAACCGTTCCCGCGGCTGCGCTTAACATCAAAGACTCGGTCAGCATCTGACGCAGCAACCGGCTTCGCCTTGCTCCCAGCGTCGCACGCACACCCAGTTCATGCGAAAGGGCTGCCGCCCGCGCCAGAAGCAGATTCGCTGCATTTCCACATGCGATCAGCAGAACAAATCCGACAGTCCCCATGAGAAGCCACATCAAGGGCCGCACCGGCCCCAGAGCACTATCCTGAAATGGCTTTACGAGCGCGCCCCATCCGCGCATGTCCGGGTTGTGCAACAAGTTGAGATGCGACATGATCGTGGCCATCTCCGCTTGCGTGTGTCGTACTGTCACCCCGGGCTTCAGCCGCGCGACAGCATAGCCGCTTGAAGCCTCCCTTTCCGCCCTCTGTTGGGGTGTCAAAGCCCAAGGCACCCAGAGATCAGTCGTTTCGACATGCCCGTTTCCGTAAGCGAGATCGCTCTTATGCGGATATCCGAACTCCGCTGACATCACACCTACAACTCGGTATGGCCTGCCGTCCAGACGCAGCGTGCTTCCCAAAACACTGGCCCCTCCGCCCAGCATCGTCTGCCAAAGCGCATGGCTGATCACGGCGACCTGTTCGTCCCCAGGTTGTTCATCGTTCGCGTCGAAGCCACGGCCAAGCTCCGGAGCCACCCCCAGCGTTCCGAAGAAATCGGCGTCCACCTTTGCCGCGCTCACCCTCGCAGCACGATCGTTCGCGGCCAGATTGTAGGTCGTCTGGGTAAACAAAGTCATCGCTAAAAACGACTTGCTTTGCTTCTTCAGATCGAAGAAGTCGGCATTGCTTGGCCCAAAGACCTCCGGGGGGAGATTCCAGAGAGGATTCGGTGTAAAGAGATACACCAACCGATCCGGCTCCCCGTAAGGCAACGCCCGAATCAGCACTGCATTCACCAGGCTGAAGATCGCCGTGCAGGCCCCAATCCCCAAAGCAAGAGTAAACACCGTCACCACCGTAAACGAGCGATACTTCAGCATCGTCCGTAGGCCATGGCGGAGATCCTGCGCCAGATTGTCGAGCAACGCCACACCTCGCGCTTCGTAGCACTCCTCGACAGCTTTAGGAACGTTTCCGAAACTAGCTCTCGCCGCTGACCGCGCTTCCTCCGGCGACATTCCGCAAGCACGATTCTCTTGCGTCTCCCGCTCCAGATGGAATTGCAGCTCCTGGCTTAGCTGGACATTGCTCGAATCCTTTTCCAAGAAAGACCGCAGGCGGCGACGCAGGCTCTGTAGTAAACGCATGTTGACCCCACTCATACAGCTTTCAGCACGACTTGCACGGCTGCTGATAGCCGGTCCCAGGACTGCTCTTCCGCCTTCAGCCGCGCACGTCCCGCTTTTGTGAGCGAGTAGTATTTTGCTCGCCTATTGTTCTCAGAGTCGCCCCATTCCGCTTCAATCCATGCCTGGTGTTCGAGCCGGTGCAACGCTGGATACAAAGCGCTTTGATTCACACGCAGAACATCCTTTGAGAGCTGGTGGATACGTTGGGCAATAGCCCAGCCGTGCATCGGTTCCAGACTCAACACCTTAAGGATGAGTAAATCTACAGTGCCTTGGAGCAATTCAGTAGACTTGGTCATGCATTCCCCTCAATAACTGACAGGAGAATACAAGAAGATATCACTTCGCGGCAAGGCCTGCACCTCAGATAATGACCAGGGAGTTGCCAAGGAGGTCGCTCCGATCCAGTTCCCTGGCATCGTTGGTGTAGACATCTCTGGCACGGTGTCGCACTTGGGCCTGAAGTAGAAGGCTTCTCCATTGGCGTCCTGGTGTTCGGCATGGCGGACCAGATGTATGCCGAACTGTGCGCAGTTAAGGTCGTCAACCTCGGAAAGAATTTCCGAGGGGCAGGACGTGGTCGACGCGGCTGCTCTGCCCCCTCGTTTTGGAACTACCTAAACTCCGCAACTGTGCCGCGCAATAAGTAGGTCTCTGTGACCTTGCTGGCCCGTCGTCGGCGCGGAGCGCGCAAACGATTCTATCGCGGCAAATATATATTCTTGTTATTGTTATTCCTCATATGAACTTTCGCGTTTTTCCGTTCCTTGCACTGATGTTTCTGCCTTTGGTTGGCCCCGCACAGGACAAGCCACTCATCACGCTCGATGAATTCATGAACACCACCGAGATCCGCGATGCGCGCATCTCCCCAGACGGATCAGCCGCAGTGATCGCGACCGTTGCTCCGGATTGGCAGCAGAATCGCTTCAAAGAAGAGCTATGGCTCTGGACGCGACGCAGCGGCACTGTTACCGCATTGACGTGTTCCGGTCATGACTCCGCGCCGGAGTGGTCTCCGGATGGGCGGTATATTGCATTTCTCTCCGACCGTCCGACGGGCGCCGAAAGCGGAGATGACGCGAAAGACAAGGATGAGCCAAGCCGTGTCTGGCTTATTCCTGTCGACGGCGGTGAGGCCTTTCCGCTCTATCGCGAGAGGCTGGATGTACACGCATTCGCCTGGTCGCCAGACAGCTCCAAGATCGACTTTTCTGTCACCGATCCACCGGCGAAGAAACTTGAAGAGGCGCGCAAAGCGGAGTGGAAGGACGTGACCCGTTGGCGCGAGCAGGAGCACGGCGATGTTCTCCTCGCGCTGCCATTCGACTCAGCGATCCGCGAGAGCGCGAAGATCTCCGAACCACATCAGGACACGAAGGGGCCAGAGGATCGGCCCAACTATCCGTCGGGAGCGTCCGTCATAACACGCAGTGCTCTCAAAATTGACACGATCGCGCTGTCACCGTCTGGGGAACAGATCGCTTTTGAGACTGGATCGGTCTCGCACCGGCTGGAGAATCCTGCCGAGTCGGAACTGTTTCTGGTTGCGGCCCGTGGAGGCGAGCCGCGGCAGATGACCCACAACCAGGGTCTGGAAAGCCACATGGTGTGGACTCCGTCGGGCAAGAGCATCGACTTCCTGGTGAGCGCGGGCGCGGGTTCCATCGAGGGGCCTTACCAGGATGTGCAGGGGCGCATCTATTCGCTCGATCTCGGATCGGGGAAGATCACCCGGCTGGGTGGGGATTTTCAGGGGTCCTGGGAAGGCATCACCATTGCGTCGGGCGGCAATCTCCTCGCTACCGGACTCGCTGGCGTGGAACAGCACCTCTACCGCATCGACGGTCCGAAGTTTGAGAGCACTGCGACACTGCCAGGCGCCTACGCGCACCTCGAAGCTGCCCGGCATGGCACGGCCGTTTTGTTCACGCATTCGAGCGTCACCGAGCCTACGCAGGTCTACCTGGCCACTTCTTTCGCCGACCTGAAGGACGCCAAGCCGCTGACTACACTGAATCCTCTTTTTAGTGAGCGGGCGCAGGTGTCGTGGCAACCCTACCGATGGAAATCCGCTGATGGAACCAGCGTAGAGGGCGTGCTGATCTATCCTCCGGGCAAGATGGGTGCACATCACCTGCGCATGCTTACGTTTATTCACGGCGGCCCTGAAGATGCGGACGGAAACCACTTCGGCGCTGACTGGTACGACTGGGCTACACTCGCCGCAGCCAATGGATGGCTGGTCTTCCGCCCAAACTATCGCGGATCGACTGGGTATGGCGACGCCTTCATGCTGAGCATCATGCCTCATCTGGTGTCCGGCCCGGGCAACGACATACTCGCCGGCGTGGACGCACTGGTCAAGGACGGCATCGCCGACCCAGATCATTTGGCCATTGGCGGCTACAGCTACGGAGGCTACATGACCAACTGGCTGATTACGCAGACAACGCGATTCAAAGCAGCGGTCACTGGCGCCGGAGCCGTGGAGCACGCCGCTAACTGGGGCAACGACGATCTGACCTGGGACGACGCGTGGTATCTCTCCGGAGCTCCGTGGGAGAAGCCCGATTTGTATCAAAGCGAAGCCGCACTTTTTCAGATGAACAAAGTCACGACTCCAACGCATATTGTGGGCGGCAATGCAGACGATCGTGTTAGCTATTTTGAGCAGGTACTGCTGGAACGCGCGCTCGAGAGACTGAATGTGCCGCACACGCTGCTGGTGTTTCCCGGCGAGAATCATCCGCTGGACAAGAATCCCTGGCATGGATACGTCAAGGTGCGCGAGGAGCTGAAGTGGCTCGCGAAATACGGCGAGAACTAGAGGCTCTTGTTTCGGAATACGCCATGAGCGCCTGGGTTGGCTGTGAGTCATTCTGCCTTCTGCTTTATTCCGGCGTTTCTAAATTATCGTGGGCGCGATACCCCCACCCCCCGGGGGGTAGGGGTATCTAAGTTATTTGCAATGAACGGTTTCCAATTTTTGTGGTCTGCAAAATATTCTATCTAAAGGGGTTAAAGTCAAAATATAGATTCCAGATGGGTTACGGGGGTTGTTCCCTCCAAACAGCAAACCCCGGCGCGTGGGCCAGGGTTTCGTCTGTTTCTTTCTCTGTATACAGTATAGCGGTTGGGATGGAACTCGTGAGACAGGCGATTTCCCCTTGATTGACGCGGGGTTTGGTGGTTTTGGGGGGTTGACAGAAAAACAGGGCTTAGAGAACAGTGAGTAGAGCAATTTTAGAGATGGTGTAGCACCCCGAGGAAGACAACCGCAGGTCCTTCGACTACGCCTCTCGCGATGAGACTGCGAGAGGCTCCGCTCAGGATGACATTTCTGCTTTGGGTCTATCAATCTCGGAACCCGCTCCAGCCTAGAACCCGCTCCAGCTATTCAGTGGTCGCGGGCTTCGCCGGCTCTTTTTCTGGTTCCGCGTTCGTCGGTTGATTGAGATGGTCGTAGTTAAGGATCGCGTTGAATACCAGATCGTAGCTGCCGATTGTTTCTCCTCGGTAGACCGGATTATTTGCGAAGAGAAGCACGTTCCCGGAACCCAAGTGCGCCTTCACCACGATCGCATGCTCGGCGATCGATGAGCCCTTGTCGAGAAGCCCTGAGAGCAGAAGGGTCTTTTCGTCGTTGAAGCGCAGAATAACCTGTGGCTTGTATTGTGCAGGGATTGCCTGCTGATTATTCCTCAACTGATCCTCGTTCAGGACTTTTGGTTCCCAGGGTTTCTCCTTTACATGTGCTTCAGGTTCGACATTGGCTCGCCCCTGTGGAGTATCCGATTCGTCGGGACCGCCGCGTCCGGTAGGCCTGTGAGCGTAGGGGTCCATGAGGGTCCGTCCACCTTCGCGCGCCACCGTGTTGCTCACGTTGAAGGCCATTCCATTGGCGCTCATGACAGCCAGGTTGGGACCGTATCCGTACGCGATGGGGCTTGAGCGGGAGACGAACGTTGTTGCCAGTATGCTGCCAACAACGCGGGCGTCTCCACGAGGAGCGATGGTTACACCCGGGGCGAGGCCGACCTCTGTCGCGAACTGCGCGGTATCTTCACATGTGATGAGCAAGCCGCCCTTTTCAACGAACGACGCCAGATGTGCCACGCCGTCATAGCCGAGACCCGGGCGAGTATCTTCCGTCTGGTCGAGGAGACCAAGATTGGGGGTCAGATCTGTTTTCTGCCAGGGCAATGCATTGCCCCACATCGGCATGCCATTAATGATCTCCGCAGTGGAGGCGCGGCCTACAGGGGCGAAGACAATCACGTCGTACTTGCTGCGAAGATCGCTCTCCGACGCGACCGTCTGGGTATTGATGTAGCTGTAAGGGATGCCGGTTTTGTCGAAGGCTAGCCTCCACCAGCCCTCGGTCTGGGTGCCAAGCCAAGTGTGCATGAAAGCAATGCGCGGCGCCGTAACGAGGTGCGTCGCCACGGTGGGAGCAACGCTCAGCCGAACCGCATCGAGCGCCAGCTTGTGAAACGCAGCGGCAACCGCCTGGTCGTCGGCTTGCGTCACCAGGATCGAGCCCGGAGCAAAGTGGGTGCCCTCCGCGTCGAAGGGTTTCTCCGCGACTTCAACGTGTGCGCCTTTGAGTTGATACAGAAGAGCCAGGGTTGAGGTCTGGCCTGTGTCTGCAATGGCGTAGATGGAGCCGGCACCGCTCATCTTGCCTTGGGCTGAATCCAAGTCGGATACGACGGTCATCTTCGCATGCAGGATTGCACCGTCGGTCACGCGCGTTGCTTTGACGTTGAAGAGCTGGCTGAAGGACCACCCTGTGTCATCGTACGGGTGTTTTTGCGCGTCGTCGGGGGCCCAGTATTGCCTGTCCATCAGGGCGTCCGCGATACGGGAGAAGGGTTGATCGAGGCGGACGACGTAGCTGCCCGCAGGAAAGTTCTCCGTCGTGGAAGGGTCACCGCGCTTGGCTGCTGGAATCGAGCTGGCAAAGGGCTCGGAAAGTTGCTGAATTTCGACGTGCTGCAGCTTGAGGATATTGAGTAGCTGTAACTGGCGGTTGAGCTCCGCTGGATTTGCCGGCAACACGTAGGCTGCTGGCCCTTCAAGGAGAGGCTTCTGTACCGACCGCTTGCTCTTGATGTAGTAGTTCTCGAGGAAGTGATGGGTGTTGTGCGAGAAGTAGGAGAGCGTAGTGAGCAGAGCACTCTGCTCATAGTTGTTGTTGTTGCGCTGTGACCACAGGACTGTCGATGGAGGGGGATTCTGGCGGTACCATGTGCGGGAGTACTCCTCTGGCTGCAGAATGCGCTTTTCCGTATCGGCACCCCCGTTGCCGAAGGTCTCATAAAGACGGCTGATTCCATTGTGCAGGCCGGCGAGGAACATCAGATAACCTGGGCTCCATGTGTCGAAGTCGCCGTGGGTGAAGACTCCCGGCATGCCGAGGGTCTGCATCTGGGCCACATTATTCCAGCCAAGCTCGGCCCATTCATCGGCGAGCGTGGGGTCGATCCATGCGTTGTAAGGCCCATCCCCAACGGTGTTGTCATACAGAAAAGGCACTGACTCGTGCAGATCGTGCAGGACCTGCGCGTGCCAGCCAAGATAGGTGTTGAGCACATTGTTGGTGAGGTTCAAGGTCATGCCCATGGCGTCGCGATTGTTATCGTGTGCGACGTAATGGCCCCAATAGGTGAGGCGCGGCCAGTTGTCGCCGGGATGTGCCTTGTGCCATTTGTAGAGGTCCACCATGCGGTCACGGCCATCGACCTCGACGACCGGGGTGATGAGGACGATCATGTGCGAACGGATGTACTTGATGTAGGGGGAGTCGTCGACGGCCAGCCGATAGGCAAGCTCCATCATGGCCGTAGGGGCGCCTGTTTCGGTCGAGTGAATCGTGCCCGTGATGTAGTAGACGGGGTAAGACTGATCGATGAGAGGCTGTGCTCTCTTGTCGTCGAGGCCGATGGTGCGAGGATCCGCAAGCTTGGCGAGGCGCTCGTCGTTTGCCTGCTGGGTCTTCAGCAGGGACTCATCGGCGATGGCCACAGCGATCATCTCTCTCCCCTCTTCCGAGTGACCGATGGTGACAACCTTTACTCTCGGGGACGACTTTTCCAGTAGTCGAAAATATTTGTACACATCCTCCGCGTAAGGGAGAGTGTCGGGCGCGCCGGCGACGTCGCCGAGGACCTTGGCGGGTGTAGGGACGGTTGAAGAAGCAGGGAGATAGTCGACCAGCGGAGAGGAGAACCTGGGCTCTGTCGTATATTTCCGGATATGGTCCGTGTAGGCCTGATCGATAGACTGCTTTGGATCTCTGGCGAAGTTTTCATCGAGAGTGGTCTGGGCCACGGCGCTGCAAGTGACAAGAAGAAGCGCAGCAAGTAAAGAGGCAGAGCGGAAAACGGGCAATCTCATGGGGCCTTTCAGCGAGCGTAGGGATTATTGGAATAAAAACAAGATAAACAGAGTTCGCGAGAGTTGAACAGTACCCCCTCACTGTTTCTCAAGGGGTCTACGGCGGCTCGACAGGCATTATCAGCCCATACCTCATGTTGTTGGTTTTTCGAGATTAGATAACATTTATGGGTTTTTCAATTGGAATTGTGAGGGACCGAGTCGTTTCACTACGGCTGGTTCGGCTTCTCCTGCGAAAACGTCTGCAGCGTGAGCTGAGCCTTGGCCTAGCATAATTTATCCTTGCAATCGGTGAAAATCCTGATATATAAGAAGGCACCCGATACCAAATTACACGATACGAATTTACCGGGCGACTTCAAGTTGTGCTCCTCGGGGTACCACTGCAAGCACCCACAAATTTGATTCGCGAACGCAAATATATCAGTCGATTCAAGTTGCTATTTCTGGGAGGAAGCTGTGACGAGACACTTTTGGAAGGTTGCTCTCTTTTTGCTGTTGTCGATCTGCACAACAGCCAGTTTTGGCCAGAACGCCACCACCTCTGTACGCGGAACCGTGACAGACCCGAGCGGGGCTGTGGTGCCTGACGCCAAGGTGACGTTGCTCGACAGCGCCACAGGCCAAACGATAACCGCCGTTTCCAAGGCAAGCGGCGAGTATTCCCTCACCCAGATCCCTCCAGCCAAATACACCTTCACCGTGACTGCCGGTGGATTCGGGAAGCAGACTAAAACTGCCGAACTGCTGGTGAACCAGCCAGCCACCATCAACTTCGCGCTGCATCTGGAGTCGAATAACGAGATCGTTGATGTTACGGCGGCGGCACAGACTTTGAATACGACGGACGCGTCCCTCGGTAACTCGACCGACAACGCTACGATTCAGTCACTCCCCAGCGAAACGCGCAACGTTCCAGACCTACTTTCGCTCCAGCCGGGTGTCCTTTACCTGCCGAACACCGCGACTACTCCGCAGATGCAGGACAGTCGCAGCGGCGCGGTCAACGGCGGTCGCTCCGACCAGGGTAACGTCACCCTTGATGGCGTCGACGATAATGACCAGGTCAACGGCTTCGCCTTTACCGGAGTCCTCCGCTCGACACAGGACTCGGTCGAGGAGTTCCGCGTTGTAACGGGCATCTCCAACGCCGACGCCGGCCGCTCCTCCGGCGCGCAGGTCAGTCTCGTCACCAAATCCGGTACAAACAAGTTCCACGGCGCCGCTTACTGGTACAACCGGCCCACCTTCACCGTTGCCAACGACTTCTTCAACAAACTGGGCCAACTGAATAGCGGCGAACCCAATCGCCCCGGCAAACTCATCCGCAACATCTTCGGCGGCGATATCGGCGGACCGATCTTCAAGGACAAGCTCTTTTTCTTCGCCAACTACGAGGGCACACGCAAGGCCGAGAGCTACCCGGTTACCCGTACGGTGCCCACCGCCGCTTATCAGCAGGGAATACTCCAGTACACAAGCGCTACCTCTGGCGCAACTGTATCCATCACGCCTAATCAGCTCACAACGCTCGATGCCGGGTGTCAGGTCTGCAATACTCCCAGCTACACACCCGGTCCGGGCGCCAACCCGAACGCCCTTGCCTACCTCAACCTCTTTCCCGCCGCCAACGGCTTTAGTGTCGGTGACGGACTCAATTCTGGATCCTACTCCTTCGCCTCGCCTAACCCCGTTACGTTGAACACTACCATCGTCCGTCTGGACTACCTCATTTCCTCCAAGCACCGGATCTTTGCTCGTGGCAACCTACAGAAAGACACTACCGGCGCTATCGAGCAGTTTCCGGGCCAGGGTCCCTCCTCCGAACTCATCGATAACAGCAAAGGCATGACCTTCGGCGACACCTGGACGGTCACTTCTTCCATGGTTAACGATATCCGCTATGGATACGTTCGGCAGGGTTCCGGTAATTCCGGTATCGGCTCAGGCGATTATATTGACTTCCGCTTCCTCAGCACCGCAACCGCCGAGACTCGTGACACGATCCTCAGCGCTCCCGTCAACAACATCATTGACAACTTTACCTGGACAAAGGGCAAGCACACGTTTGAGGTAGGCGGCAACTGGCGTCTCATCCACCAGAACAACGACACCAACAACAACTCCTTTAACAACGGCTCGACGAATCCCTACTTTCTAGGCGGCTCCCCGCCTGATCCCGCCACGATCGGCCTCGACCCGGTTGATAGCGGCTTCTCCAACTCTTACGTTATCGCCTACGCCAATCTCGTCGGCACGGTACCTTCGGTCACCAACGTCTATAACTATGCCGTGACCAGCGCCACCGGCGGTACCTTGCTGAATGACGGTGCGTCCATCGCCCGGCACTTCAAGGCAAACGAGTACGAGTGGTTCATCCAGGACTCCTGGCGTCCTCTGCCTAACCTCACCGTGACGTACGGCATTCGCCAAACCATTCTGCAGACTCCCTGGGAGACGAGAGGCCAGCAAGTTGCTCCAACGATCGACACTCACACCTGGTACACCCAGCGCGAGACAGCCGCACTTCAGGGACAGATCTACGAGCCCAATCTCGACTTCGCACCCTCCGGTCCCTTCTACGGTAAGCCCGGATTCTGGCCCAAGTCGAAGGACGCCTTCGCTCCCCGTTTAGCGATCGCCTACTCGCCCGACCCCAAAACATCGATCCGCGCCGGCTTCGGTATCTACTACGACCATTACGGACAATCTGTGGTCAACATCTTCAATCAGCAGGGTGCCTTCGGCCTTGCTAGTCAGGTCACCAATCCTGCCGGCATTTACAACTCCGAAAACGCTCCTCGCTTTATCAGTCGCAACAGCTTTCCATTCAACAACGGTACAGCCCCACCCACCCAGACCTTTCCCTACACAGCACCAGTAGATAACTTTGCCATCACCTGGGGTCTCGACAGCAAGATGAAGGTACCCTACTCCGAGGCTTTCGATGCCTCCGTCCAGCGTGAGGTCAAGGGAGGCTGGACTGTCGAAGCGGCCTACATCGGTCGCCTTGGCCGGCATCTGCTGCAGAGCCTCGACCTCGCCGAACCAGTGGATTACAACGATCCGCAAGGCAGCGGAGACTACTACACAGCAGGTTCCCAGCTCTCTGCACTTGTCGACCAGAATGGCGGGAACAATCTAGCCACCGTGCCTATGATCCCTTATTTCGAGCATGTCTTTCCCTATATGGCGAACTTTGACTATCAGGGAGAGAGCGCCACTCAGGCCATCTATACCGACGAATGGGCTCCATTCCGATCCAACCTCGGAGCAACCACCGCTCTTGGTGATCTTGATTTCTACTGCTTCAGTAGTTATCTTCAGGTTCCCATTCCGTGCCCCGCAAACCAACAGCCTCGGTTCTGGCAAAATCAGTTTTCATCGCTCTATGCTCTCTCTACCATCGGCATGAGCTACTACAACGCCGGTCAGATTACACTCCGCCATCCCATGAGCCATGGTCTTCAGACCGATATCAGCTATACCTACTCGCGGTCCATCGACTTCGGTTCCGACACCGAGCGCAGCACGGAGTTCTCGAGCGGCGTAGCGCAAGGCGCCAGCAGTATCATCAATACCTGGAAGCCCTATCTCAACCGTGCGGTCTCGGACTTTGACACTACTCACATCGTCACCATCGATTGGGTCTATCAGCTTCCCGTCGGTCGCGGACAATCCTATCTATCTAACCCCAATGGATTTGTTAACGCCCTCATCGGTGGCTGGCAATTCTCCGGGATCTTCCGCACCACCAGCGGCCTGCCTTTCTCTGTCCAAGAGCCCGGCTGGACTACCAACTGGCAGCAGGAAGGCTACGGCGTCGTCACCGGCAAAGTCCAAACTCACCGTCACTTCGACCAGAACGGGGAACCACAGTTCTTCGCGGGCACCAGCAACAACGACATCAACAGTGGCGTGAACAACGGCACCCCGATCCGGCTTCCATACCCGGGCGAGACCGGCACGCGCAACAACTTCCGCGGCGACGGCCTCCTTGGGCTCGACTCTGGTCTCACCAAGAGCTGGAGACTAGGAGATTACGGGGCGCTTAAATTCGCCTGGGAGGTCTACAACGTCACCAACACCATGCGCTTCGACGTCGGAGGAGGTAACTTCAACGGTCAACTCACCTCCGGTAGCACTCTGGGTGTCTCGAGCGCACTTTTGAACCCGCCACGTCGTATGCAGTTCTCTTTGCGCTACGACTTCTAGCAATGTGAAGGAGCGCAAGCGTCATTGCGCTCCTTCAAATCCTAAAGCTCATAATCACAGCTGTGCCCCTGTCTGGTTGCTGCGACGCTTCTCTGCCTGCGTTGTCTGGTAGGAGCGTGAGCACTGCGCAGCTTGACTGCATCAGCCCGGAGGAGGTCGAACGCTATAAGACAGTGCGTTCTGGTCGGGTGAATAGCACGGTCTGTCCCAGAAATTGACCTTGGAGCTACTCGAAGAGGGAGATGGCGATCCGGAGATCGTCGGCCAGGCGCCGGTATAGCTCCTGTACGGTGCGGAGCGCCAGGAGCTGGTCTGTGGTCTGTGGCGGCTCCGAGGCGATCAGTTTTTCGATGGCCTCAATGTCGGTCGCGACAGATGCAAGCTTTTCGTTCAAGAGGTCTGCGGGGGCTTGTGGCATGGCAAACAGCCTATCACTCGGAGGGCGTAGGTATCGATGAAGGAAAGACCCTTCGATTTATCGGTACAGCCAGAAACGATACCGGCAAGGGGTGAGTTTGTCAGATCAGTAGCCGCTGCGCGGCGGTCTTTTTTTGCAGGGCTAGCCAAGACGATGTGAGGGTGAGCCCGCTTTTACTCGTTTAGTGACTCGGCGATTTGGCAACAGGCAAGGGGTATGACCCGCCCCCGAAGCTGACCCGCGGGAGGTTGAAATTTCGGCTTGTGACCCGCCCTGAAAAACTCGGTCAGCAAAGGTTGGAAATTTCGGTTTGGAGCTTCAGAAAGATAGTTTGAGGGCAAGTTGCACCAGGCGCGGATTGTTGACGGTTGAGTTCACTGAGCCGAAGAACGGGGAGACTGTGCCCGCAGGCGGTGAATTGAAGTTGATGTCGGCGATTGGCGATCCGTATTGCGGATGATTGAATAGGTTGAAGAATTCAGCGCGGAAGTTCAAGCCGATCTCACGAGGCAAGCTAAATTGCTTGATGACTGAGAAGTCAGAGTTGACGAAATCGGGTCCCGAGACGGGGACACGCGCGGCATCGCCGAGCTCGCCTGGAAGCGGGACGGCGAAGCAAGAAGCGTTGATCCATTGGTAGTGGGGGGAACTGTGATTTGCTGCATGCGTATTGCAGTTGGGAAGCTGGTCGGGCCGGTTGAAATTGTTGGCGTTGCCGCCGGCTTGGAAGCCAGCGCCCGACTGATTACTGCTGTCGATCAGTGGAACCGGGAACCCGGAGGAGATCCTTTCAATCAGCGTGACCTGCCAGTTGCCGATAAGCATGTCGGTCACAGGGCCCGAGGTGCTTCCGAACGTTTTGCCCTTGCCGAATGGCAGGTCATAGATGAAGCTTGCAGTGAAGCTTTGATTCAAGTTGATTTGCGACAGAGACCAGTCGAGATTCGGCCAGTTGGGGAGCGGGAAGTACGGGGCGCTTAACAACGAGCCCAGGCCGTCGGTTAGACCATTGTCGTATGTGCGCGAGTAGGTGTAAGCGATCAGCGCGTAAAGACCGTGCTTGGGCGCCTTGGTCTCTGCTTTAATCTGCAGCGAGTTGTAATGG
>Ga0209624_10001914_pt1 | contig 15848 bp, 21 predicted proteins | sample JacPinW_OM2H0_O1_FD_188565 | JGI IMG/M metagenome (GOLD analysis project Ga0209624, IMG submission 188565) | Forest soil microbial communities from Algoma, Ontario, Canada - Jack Pine, Ontario site 1_JW_OM2H0_O1 (SPAdes) (version 2) | ecosystem: Environmental > Terrestrial > Soil > Boreal...
ACCTTAATGGACGTCTGATTACCGCTCACGAGGATGAACGCGCCCGGTTGGCGCGCGCGCTGCACGATGACGTTACCCAGCGGTTGGCTTTGCTTGCGATTGATGCGGGACGCAGAGAGAAGGGACTGGGCGATACGATCGCGGGGCAGGCAATGCGTTCGATACGTCACGATCTTGTCCAACTCAGTGAGGACGTGCACGCGCTGTCGTACGCGCTGCATCCGGCGATTCTCGAAGACCTCGGATTGATCGAGGCGCTTAAGGCCGAGTGCGCGCGCTTCGGCGACATAGAGGGAATTCCAACGAGCTTCAGAGCTACCGACAACGTCGACGAGCCGTCCCAGGCGCTGTCCCTTTGTCTCTACAGGGTCGCGCAAGAGGCTCTTCGCAACGTCGCCCGCCATTCAGGCGCCAGCTCGGTCGTGGTCGAGCTTCGCACAGTCGGCAGCAAACTCGAGCTTGCCGTGGAGGACAATGGCGTTGGTTTCGATCCAACCCGAAAACAAGCTCGGCCGAGCCTCGGGCTTGCCGGGATGAGACAACGCCTTTCCCTAGTTGAGGGCGAACTCCTCATTGATAGTGCGCCGGGCGGTGGCACGAGCATTGTGGCTCGGGCGCCATTGAAGCGAGGAGGGGCGCTGTGACTCGTCCGCGCGTGTTGCTGGCTGACGACCACCGCATGATGGCCGAAGGTCTCAAAGCCCTTCTCCACGACGAGTTTGAGCTTGTCGGGATTGTTGAGGATGGGCGCGCAATGATTGAGGCCGCAGAAAAGCTGCGGCCCGATGTGATTATCGCCGACGTCACTATGCCGAACCTCAACGGCTTCGAGGCGTTAACTCAGCTCAGGAAAACCTACCCCGACATCAAGGTCGTTTTCTTGACGATGCATCAGAACGCGGCGTATGCGCGCCGCGCGCTCGACGCCGGCGCTTCCGGCTTTGTGGTCAAGCATTCGGCCTCGGAGGAATTGGTTGTGGCCATCCATGCCGCTTTGAAAGGGAAGACTTTCATTACCCCCTCCTTGACGAAAGAGGTGGTCGAGCAGGTCGAGAGTGGCGCTCGAGGCGGGAAGGAAGGAGCGAATGCGCTCACGTCACGCCAGAGAGAGATTCTGCAATTGCTCGCGGAAGGACGCTCCGCGAAGGAGATTGCGAGCGAGCTTACGATTTCGGCGCGAACTGTCGAATTCCATAAGTACCAAATGATGGAGATGAATGGTCTTCGCAGCAGTGCCGAACTGATTCACTTCGGGATCAAACATGGAATTGTGGCGATCTGATTTGGTCGTCGCTGTCGCAATGTCTTGCTCACCCGCATCCGCCACCTCGTAATTTTTCAGCGCGTAGCCTCGTAATTCTACGAGGTTACAGGTCGTCGGCCCTTTCGTAGCCTCACCAAGGCTTGGCCCTCCTTGGGACGCGCCAAGTCGAAAGATGGAACCAGGCGAAGACAAAGCGGGCGGCTCAACGCCAGCGCCTGAAGCGTGGTTCGCGACATTGAGGAAGACGGGAGGGGTCGGATGGCATGTCGAAGCGTCAGCTCGTTTGTAAGTCGCGACGTGGACCCACGGCTATATGACGCTGTCATCCGTCACTCCGCTGCAAGCCTCAAAAGGCGAGCCGCACCCTACGCCGTCGCCTCAACTGAACTTTCGTCGTCCCGGCATTGAGGTGATCGCGTTCAACCGACGCCATTCCAGTTCGGAAATTGTGTGTATGAGGGAGACAGCAAGTGAGCGAAAGAAACAGAGCGGAAATGATCTCGCGGCGAAAGGCGCTTTCCCTGCTTGGATTCGGAGCGGCATTGGGCTTCACTCTATCGTCGACGTTGGAGCCATTGGAGGCCGAAGCACAAGAGGCCGCTGGGACCACCGCCGCGCCCGCTGAGGCTACCGGAACGCACGGGATGCAACGGCGGCAAGGGCGGCGCACCCATCGCAGTGAGCGACGCACCGGCCGCCATGAGCGACGGCACACGCGCCGCACCGGTGAACCTGCCCCGGCCGCAACAGCTCCAGCACAATAGGGGATGCGTCTGCTTTCGAACGCCAGATCGCGCGATCTGACGAACTCAGAATTGCATATGCCCTCAGCGGACTACGCAATGCGCGAGACCGCAGACGACGAGAACGGGAGGAAACGAAAGTACCGCGTTACCGCGGAATCCATCGGAAGGCATCTTGTGATGGCAGAACTGGTGCAGCGCGGATTCGAAGCGGAGCTTGCGGGCGCCAGTTACGAGAAGCGTGACATGCTTGTTTGGGTGCGCGATTCGTCACCGAAACACATTCAAATAAAGACCGTGCGTTCTCCGCCCTGGTACGTGCGCCGCGCAAGTTTTGGCAAGCGTGCGGATCAAGTGACGGTGTACGTCCTTCTTGGAGCGGAGGCTGCGACACGTGCGCGTTTCTTCGTGGTCAAGAACGGGGATCTGGCGGCCCAGTTCCGCCAGCCGCCGACTTGGAAAGTCTTTGGATTCATCGACGCCAAATCGGTGGAGAAATACGAGGATAACTGGGGTATTTTGAAGTAGGCCGGTCAACGTCAAAAGACGGAAGGGAGCATCGACATGAGGACTGCATTGTACACTGTAGCGCTCGGCGCGGCGCTATTGCTCACGGGTGTCGGAAGCGCAGGCGCGCAGGAAGGGTTGTTCACCTCGGAGAGGGATTGCACCACCGACGTCAGTTCCCTTTGCGCGGGCGTCAAGCCGGGCGGAGGGCGCGTTCTCGCCTGCTTGCAGTCCCACGTGGGCGACCTCTCCGTTGGCTGTTCGACAATCCTGTCGAAGGCCATCTGGACCGCGCAGCAATGCGCCGGGGACATTCATCAATTTTGCCCCACCGCCACGTTCGGCAGTGTCTCCGACTGCATGAGACCGCATCTCGGCGAGGTCAGCGGGACCTGCAAGGCAGCGATGGCGTTTATGGCCTCTCCCGCCGCCGACCGATATTGAGCTCAGCCACATCCCCTGAGGCGGACCGACGGGCACATTCCTGTTGGTCCCTTCGGGGAATCAACGCTTAATTGGCAGGAGGTAGCAGCCCTCCTCGAAGGAGCCATTTATTTAACATAGCAGCAAAGATAGGAGGGGAGCGAAATGTTACGAAGCAATGTAATGAACAGCCTTGCAGCGGCGGCTATGAGCTTTTTTGCGGCTTATGGCGCGACAGCGCAAGAGGTGAAGAATCTGCCGGCCGATGCTACGGCGCATTTCATCTATTTTCCCACCGGCGGCTATAAGTTGGATGCGAAAGACGAAGAGCAAATACGCGACGTGGCCGGAATGATCCAAAGCCACCCAGACTTCGTCGCCACAATCCTTGGCAAGACCGATTCAGTTGGCTCTGCGGGGTTCAACGAGCGCCTGTCACAACGGCGCGCCAATGCCGTATTCGAGGCTCTCGTGTATGACCACAAAGTGTCAGAGAACCGGATACAGATGTGCTGGACCGGCGAGCGGCTACCCTTCACATCGACTGCCGATCAAACCGCGGAGGCGCAGAACAGGATGGCGGCGATTGTCGTGAGCAAGGCGCCTGATGCACATTTTTGCGGCGGATGAGCACCCTCCGGCGGTGCTCGTCTACACAAGCCGCCGTGCCCTACTGATTCCGCGCTCCGCAGGCTTCCACGACATAGCGTATGGGCGGGAGAACGGGGGAAAGGGTGAGCGCGCCCAAATTGCTGCCGTTCTTCCCTTCCTCGAAGGCCCGGCCTCTCGCGGTCAACTGATGAATCGCGCCGCCGCCATTTCGGATGGCGGCGCTGGTTCTGACGGGTTCGGCTGTGGACGCGGCCGCCAAGCTACGTCACTAACATCAAGGGGAAAACGCCCATGCGATCACGTGTCGTCGTTTTGAGAAGCACCCTGGCAGTGGGTTTGGTGTTCTCCGCTCTGCCGACGAAGGCAGCCATAACCCACACCACCTCGAACCTGAACCTGCGTGCGGGACCCGGCACGCACCATCGGGTCAAGGCCATCATTCCGGCGGGAGCGCCAATTGATATCGAAAGTTGCGGGGACACTTGGTGCTACATGGCTTGGGCTGGACATGTCGGGTACGTCAAACATCAATACCTGATGCACCACGTGACCGAGGAGGTAGCGCCGCTAGTTCACGTAACCCATGTCCATAAGCATGGTCTGATCAACTTTTAGCGTAGCTGGGAGATAGTTCCGAGCGACGCGGAGGGAACGCCATGTCGCGCTGGTTGTGGGCTTTGCTCGCGGGCGTCGTCCTCGTCGCGATCGCTGCCGTCTTCTGGATAGACCAGACGAGTGTCCTACCCCCGGTTTTGCCAAGCCCAACGGCGGTCGGCCCCACGCCCGCTCCTACTGCGCAGAAAGCCGCGCCCTCGGCTCCGTCCTCACCTTCGCCCCCGGCCGCGCAGGAGGCTGCTGCCCCACCCGCTCCGCCTCCGGCGCCCGCTCCCGCTCCGACTGCGCCGCCCGCTCTTAACCCGCCGCCCGATGCAGGACAGCAAGCCGCCTCGCCGCCCGCTCCGACCCCCAAGACGCCCTCGCCTCCGCCCGTCGTCGCCCAGGAGCCTCCGCCTGCTCCCGCTCCGCTGGCCGAACCACCCCTGCCGCCTCCCGCGCCTGGACGGGAGGCGCAGGAAGTCGCGGGCATATATGCGCCCAAGGGCCTTGCGCAGCTGGTCGGGACCTGGGCCTATTCCGCGGCGGATTGCGAGCGGCTCTTCCAGCGGCGCGGCGGCGGCTGGGCCTATCGGCAGCCGGTGGACAAGTTCGCCCAGGCCGCGATTGTCGAGTCCACGAAGCGGATCCTTCTCCCCTCCGCGATCTGCCGGATTGACGGCGCATCTGGAGCGGAAGGTGCGCTCAAGGTGAGCGCCGAATGCCAGGACTCGATCAGCTACACGCCTCGGAGCGTGATGATCGCGCTGCGCTCGGCCACCGAACTCATCTACAGCGCGTCCGGCGATCCGGCGCTTGCCACAACCCTGAAGAAATGCCCGCCGTAAGGGGAAGATTGTCGAGGCTACGACCGCCATTCCCATTCGAGGCCGGATCGGCCGAGGAGAAGCTCGGGCTGAGTGCCGAGGTCGACGCGATCTGCCGGGCGACGGGCGCGGCCGTCGCCAGCAGGAGAACGCGCCTACAACAAGAATTCAGTCGCTGAGGAAGCACACCAAGGAAGGGCCAACTCAATGTCGAGCGAATCCAAAACGGAGGACTGGTCGAAACCCGCCGCGATGGCGATCCCCAAGGGAGGGTACTTCCAAGACAAGGTCGAGCAGGGGCGTTACGGGCCTATCTTTCCCAAGACCCCGGCCTGCTACGGCTTCTCGATCCTCGCGAAAATAATCCCTGGCCGCGAGGACGTCTTCTACAAATACGCCAAATCCATAGAGGAAACGATCGCCGCGCAGCCGGACGCCCTGGCTGTCCTGCAACTGCATTACCTGCGTTGGGTGCTCTTTCCCATTAAGGGGGACACCTACTTCATGTACCAGGGCATTTTTGACACCGACTTCGATAAATATACCGAAGACGCGGTGACGCTATTCGGCATCACTGGCCTCAGGACGGTGTTCGAGAATCTCGAGGGTTTCCCGATGGACTGGCAGACAAATCCCGCTGCGTTCATCAAGTTCGTCCGCGATCACCAATGCCCGAGCTTCCTCGAATACGCGGAATATCCGTATGCGAGCGCCACTGAAATCAAAAAGGCCCTAAAACTGAAGGCCGCGTTCTCGACCATGCTCGACCAGATGCAGTGATTTCCGAGACAGCACTATCGCATCGGACGTTTCCGAAGCTGTGGATCTGACGATCACTCGCAGTGAGGTCAGCCAAACAAGAAAGGTAGCGATGCTCGAATTCGATGACATCCAACACCTGTTGCTGACGCGCGCCCCGGCGCTTAAGGCTCGGTACGAATTTCTGTCGTTTCGCGTCGGAGTCGGCGGCCGCGCCTGGGCAGCGGCGATCAGCGAGACGATTCATTCGGCGGCGTCGATGCGCGCAAGCGTCGATCAGGACAAGCGCTGGGTGACGGCGGCTTTCACCTGGAACGGCCTCCGCGCGCTAGGATTGGACGAGGCTTCGCTCGCGTCTTTTCCGGAGGAGTTCAAGCAGGGTATGGCGGCGCGGGCGCAGATGCTCGGCGACACCGGCGTGAACGCTCCCGACCATTGGGTCGGCGGCCTTGCGAGCCCGGATCTGCATGCGATCGTCATTCTCTTCGCGCGAGACGACGCGGAACACGACCGTTGCGTCTCGGAGCATGAAAAGCTTATCGCCAACTGCCCCGGCGTCGAGGTCCTCTCCGTGCTCGACCTTCAGGCCATTCGGCCGTTTGGCTACGCCCATGAGCATTTCGGCTACCGCGACCGGTTGTCGGAGCCGGCCATCGAGGGAAACAGCGTCGAACCCACGCCAGGAACCGGCGAACCTTTGAAGCCGGGCGAGTTCATCCTTGGCTACCCCGACGAATACGGAGTCATAGCCGACAGTCCGCGGCCGGAAGTTCTCGCGCGGAACGGCAGCTACATGGCCTACCGGCGGCTCGAGGAGCATGTCGGCAAGTTTCGCGAGTTCCTGCGCCAGCACGGCGACACTGTGGAGGAGCAGGAACTGGTCGCGGCCAAGTTGATGGGGCGCTGGCGCAGCGGCGCGCCGCTCGTGCTCGCGCCCGAAAAAGACGATCCGGGCCTGGGCGCGGACATGCGGCGCAACAACGACTTCACCTACAAGGAGTTGGACCCGCACGGCTACGCGGTCCCGCTTGGCTCCCACATCCGACGGATGAATCCTCGCGACATGGGGCACAACATGAACCGGCGGCGAATGATCCGGCGAGGGGCGCCCTACGGACCTCCTCTGCCGGAAGGCGCTCCCGACGATGGGGTCGAGCGCGGCATCGCCGCCTTCGTCATCTGCGCGAGCCTCATCCGCCAGTTCGAGTTCGCGCAGAACGTCTGGATAAACGACCGGAACTTCAACGAACTCGGCAACGAACGCGACCCGATCATCGGCACACAGGACGGAACCCTGGAGTACAAGATCCCCAAGCGCCCCATTCGCAAGAAAATCGTGGGTTTGCCGGCCTTCACCACGTTAAGAGGCGGCGCGTACTTCTTTCTCCCGGGCCTTAGGGCGCTCGGCTATCTTGCCTCACTGGATGAATCGCGCCGAGCTTGATCCTCCGGAGGACGAAGGAGAAGATCCTATGTCAGCGCCAGCTTCGGCCCGGACTTACAATCAGGATCACATTCCGCGCAAATACACGCCGGGCAAGCGGCGCGTGAGCATCTACTGGACGTGGAGCTATCCCTGGGAGGCGCAGCGCGACCCCGCGGCGATGGAGAATCGATTCTCAACGATGACGGAAGTCCGCCGCGTCGCCTGGCCGGCCTATGAGACGCCGGAATGGAGCGCGGCGCAGTTCCTTCAAGGCATCGCGGGAACGCTCGAACTGTTTCACCGCTCCAGCCTCAGCTTCCAGAAGATCGCCGGCGAGACAACGGGCCATCCGGTCGCCGTCTTCCAGCGCATCGACCAGGCCGGCTACAAGCTGCCGATCGACGAGCGCGTTCTCGCCGACGCCGACACCCTGATGGTGTTCGGACTCGACCATATCCTCTCCGAGCAGGAGGCAGCGCCGGAGGAGATCGCCGCGATCCGCGAATGGTTGAAGCGGGACGGCGCCTGTCTCCTGCTTGCGCCTCATCATGACGTCGGCTTCACCGGCGACATGAAGCAGCGCCAGGTGGAATATCTGCACCACGGCGATCCGCTGGTGCCTCGCCAGCAGCGATTTGGTCAGTACACGCGTTCGTTGATGAAGGGGCTTGGCGTTCCGGTACACAACACCTACGGCCTTCGCCCAGCGCTGGTGAAAGGCACAAACGAAATTGCTCCGCTAACGCCCTTCCACGACCTCGACGCCCTTGGCCTCTTGCAGAATGTTCCGACCCTCAACTTCCACCCTCATCTGCCGCATTATGAACTGACGGAAGGCGCGGGCTCCGTCGAAGTGCTTGCGCGGCAGCCGATCGACCTCGAGCGCCCGCATCCTTTCACCGAGGCTGGCGCTAGGGAGTTCAACTGCCTCCTGTGGATGCCGCCGGACGAGCAGAGGGCGGGAGACATCGTTCTGGTCGATTCCACCAATTTCACCACCCTCTTTGGCGGCACCAGGAGTCTCGAGACCTTCTGGAGGAATCTCGCGGCGATGAGGTGAGCGGCGTTCGTGGCGACGGCGCTCTTGAAGCTTGCGGGCGCTTTGCACGCTCGAGAGAGACCGTCGCTTCTCGCTCTTGCGCGTTGCGCTTCTGTCGCGGGCGGCTTGAGCTTCGCGGGCCCTGTTCTTGCCGGCCCGGATTCCCCTGACGTCGCGAACGCAACCGGTGACGACCCGACCCGGCCGTTGGGCAAGATCGAGCTTCTTGATCGCTACACTGAAGCACCGGGCGCAGGCGTCGAGGAGGGAACGATCAAACGGGTCCAAACGAACACGCCGTTTGCCCGGATCGATGCCCCGTTTAGGGTCGCGCCCCAATGGGAGCTGAACTTCCGAGCGGAAATCCCAGCCGTGTGGACAAACGGGGTGACGCCCGCGAATCCAACCGGCGCCACTGTGTCCGGGTTCGGCAACGTGCTCACGCAGGGGTGGATCGTGCACGACTTCGACCAACGCTGGGCAGTCGCGCTCGGCGGGCAACTGATCGCGCCGACGTCGACTAACGGAGTGGCGACGGACGCCTGGGAGCAGGTCACAGGTTTCGTCGTTCGCGCGATGCTTCCGGAGATCAGTCCGGGCAGTTATTTCGCGCCGCAGGCGCGTTACGGAATCGATTTCGAAGGCAATGACGACGGTCGGATGCTGCGGCAGTTGCGCATTGCGCCGACCCTCAACATCAACCTGCCGCACAACCTGTTCTTCACCCTTTATCCAAGCCCGGATATTCGACTGAACTATGGGACTGCAGTGTGGAACCAGACGGGCCGATTGTTTGTGCCGCTCAACTTTATGGTCGGCTGGAAGCCGACCGAGCATACGGTGGTGTCGGCCGAGTTTGGCATTCCGATCATCCGGGATTTTCCAGTTTACACTTTCAAGACCCAATTGAGAGTGGGTTATTTGTTTTAAGTACCGTTTCGTCCCTCAAATTTAACCTCGAGGAACATCATCCATGAAAGCGATCGCTCTATTTGCCCGAACAACGATTGTCGGTGGCGTCTTTTTCCTGGCGCCGATCGTTGTGCTGATTGTCATCCTCGCGAAAGCGTTCGGCTTTGCGAAGACGGGCTTACAGGCCGTTGTCGTCCACATTCCAGGGGTGTCGGACTTGAGCGTCGGCGTGGCGACCGCGCTTTCGATCGCGATGATCGCGCTCGTCTGCCTTCTGGCTGGGCTCGTCGCCCATACCCTGATCGCCCAACGCTTCGTCAACGCATTAGAGTCATCGGTGCTGTCAAAGATTCCGGCGTACGAATATCTGAAACAGGAGAGCGCAAGCGCTTTGGGCGTCGCCGAGATTGGCGAGCTCCCCGTTGTGTTCGTGCCCATGGAAGGAGGATGGCAGCTCGGCGTTCAAACCGAAGCGTTGAGCAACGGACTCGTTTCGATCTTCGTCCCCGGCGCGCCGAACCCGCACTCAGGCTCAGTCTTTTTCTTTTCGACCGACATCGTTCGGCCCGCGGGCATCAAGCTCGCTGCTGGGCTCGGCTGCCTCAGGCGATGCGGCGCGGGCGCATCCGCTCTCGGCGCGAGTTGGCCGTCAGCCGACGTGCGGGGATAAAGCTCCGACATCGATATGGAAGGAACGCCATGAAAATCGGCATCGTCGGAGCGGGCCATGTCGGCGCCACTGCGGCTTATTCCATGATGATGCGCCGTGTCGGTTCGGGGATCCTGCTTGTCGATCGCAACGCGGATTTGGCGGTCGCACAGGCGCGCGACATTCTGGACGCTACGCCTTTTGCCGATCCGGTCCGCGTCCGCGCGGGCGAGTTTGCTGATCTTGATGGCGTGCGTCTGGTCGTGCTTGCTGCGGGGACTAACCAGAGGCCGGGGGAGAGCCGGCTGGATCTGCTGTCGCGCAACGCCGAAATCTTCGCAGAGATCGTGCCGGCGGTATTGGCGGCGGCGCCGGACCCGATTTTTCTGGTGGCGACCAATCCGGTTGACGTGATGACCCAGATTGTCACGGCAATCGCGGGACGGCGCGGTGTTGCGTCGGAACGGGTCATTGGGTCGGGCACCATCCTCGACTCCGCCAGGTTCCGCACGCTGCTCGCCGCACATCTCGGTATCAGCCCAACATACATCGATGCGCGAGCGCTGGGCGAACATGGCGACAGCGAGGTGTTGCACTGGTCGGGCGCGGCGGCGGGCAACCTATCGGTGGCGGAAGTCGCCCGCCAGATGGGGCGGTGCCTAACGGAGGCCGAACGAAGCCGCATCGATACCGGAGTGCGCCGCGCCGCCTATGCGATCATCCAGGGAAAAGGAGCAACCTGGTTCGGGGTCGGCGCCGGTCTTGCCCGCATCGCTCAGGTTATTGAGGACGACGAGCGGGCGTTGCTCACCTGCTCCATGTTGACGCCGGAGTGCCAGGGCGTGCGGGATGTGGCCCTTTCCCTGCCACGGGTGCTCGGCGCGGCTGGGGTCGTGAAGACCCTCATGCCAGATCTCGATGCTGGCGAGCGCGCGGCACTGAAGCGTAGCGCCGAAATACTGAAGGAGGCTGCAGTAGGAGTGCGCTTCTAGGATCGCTGAAGGTCAACCGTGCTTGATAGTCGCGTTGCGGCCGCCTGTTTTCGCGTCTGGCTTGTGTTCAAGTGACCTGAGAACTTCGCGCATGAGCCGCTGGTCGAACTCTCGATCGGAGCGGCGTAGCGCTTTGAGCGCTGCGCTCTCGCCCGGGTGCAGTATAATGGCCAGACGACGGGTTAAACGAAGTGCCAATACGGAGCTGCGATGAAAGCACTCCTCGCGATCCTCCTCTTTTTCGCGCTGGCGGAGCCCGCTGCGGCATGCAGGCGCTTTTCGATTTGGCATTACGATTTTCCCCAACCCTGCCCGATCGCTCGCGCGGAGGCCCAAGCCGCGCCTGCGCCGGACATCCCCCTGCCCGACTTGAGCGAGATCACCTGGGGCGAAACCGGCGACGGGCGGCTAACCGCGATCGGGAAGCTTCGGGTCCTGAGCAGCGGCCGCTAACTCTTGTTAGCGGCTTTCACCGTCAGGGGACCTTCTCGTTTGATCGGTGCGAGGTGGAACGCCAAGACCCCCAACGGGAAAAATAAAGCAGCCGGTAGGGCTTTTGAATGCGGGAGGGTAGGCGATTATGAGCGGGAATTTAGTCGAGCTTGCGCAGCGGTTCGTTCGCCTGTCGAGCGAATTGGACGCGACTCGGGATGGAGACGCGGCAATACTATTCGCGGGCCTGAGTGGCCCCAGGTCACCAGGCAATAGACCCCGTGATTTGTTGGCTTGGTTGATGACGCCGGAAGTCCACACCGGATCGTCAGTTCACCGCGCTTCGGTCTGACATTTAGCAGGTCATGCCAGCTGCGCAGCGTCGGACCGCCCGCCGTGAGTGCCTCCGGTGAGCGCCGGCTACGCTTCCGGGAGTCGCGGGCCTTCCAACCACCGCATAGGCCTTGTCCTGAGATATCGACAACCTCTTTTCTGCTGACCATTGGATCGACACCGGTAACGTCGCAAGGAGCAACCCGCCGATTACAGTTGCGCCAGCTAAAGCGGCCATACGCATAATCTTCTCCCTCCCGAAATTGACCTTTCAAACTCGATCACAGCTCTTCAGAGGAGAGCGTATTTGGATCTTCGCGGCGCTGTGGCGTCTAGGACCGGCATCTACTTCATTCTTGCGCCGCAATGCGCCGGCTGCTCATCGGTATCACGATTCGCAACCATCCTTCTGTGACTCTGCTACTTGATCAGCCGTGCTGTAAATGGCAGACGTTGGCCGGTCTGTTCACCAGCGCCGTCGTCCAACGCCGTCGTGCGGACACGAACCCGGGGCGCTCAAAAAAGTTGATCAGACTTAGCCTGTGATGTCAAGGTAAATTGGGCCTTGCGCGCAATAAGTTGGTATCGGTTTTATTTGCCCCAGCATAGTCGTTCCCGCGTTGAATTGGCCAAAATGGCGGACATGGTTACGATCTACGCCATGTTGTCGTATTGCCAACATGAGCGAGCGGGATTGTCGGGCCGCCCAAGATGGCCGGGCCGCCCGCGAACATTAGCCTCTGGTCGCCACAACCCAGTGGTTGCAACCCCACCGCAATGAGATTAAAAGAACATTCACGGCCGTCAGAAGCCGGGTACGAACAATCTTCAACCGCGCAAGTGTGAGAGAGCGGCTTTCGGGCCGCCTTTTATGCGGCCGCTGCGGTTCTTCGCGACGCCCGATAGCCGGCAAGGCCGAGGCCCGCGAGGCCGAGCAGCAGCATCGCCCAGGTCGATGGCTCGGGCACCGCCAGACTCCCGAACAGGCCGTCCATTTCGTGATTAGGCCCGGCGGTGAAAAAGAGGGTGTCGAGGCTTCCGCCCGCCGCCGAGCCGTTGCCGATCGTGAGGCCCCAGAGCGTCGATGACGAGCGGGCTGCCGTCCGTCCCGTCAAGCGTGCCCACGAACGTCCCGGTGGTTGGGTTGTAAGCGTTGATCATTCCATTGCCGAAATTTCCGACCAGAAGGTCACCGGCGAAGGACCCGAAGCTGGCCGGCGCGATCTGCAGGCCCCATGGCGAGTCCAACGCTCCCCGCGAGATCAGGCGCGCCTTCAACGTGGACGGCATCAACGCCGGCCGTAAGACCATCCCCTTCGCTCGCTTTGACGCCAAGCGGTGCATGCAGGGCCTGGAGAGCCTCCGAGCGTACCGCACCGAGTGGGACGAGAAGGCCAGGGCCTTCAAAAAGACGCCCGACCACAACTGGGCCTCCCACGGCGCCGATGGCTGGCGGTGCCTCTCGCTTGCATGGCGCGCGCCGATGCGCGAGCCGGAGGAGCAGAAGGTGCCTATCGGCCTACCTCTGCCAGACCTGACAATGGATCAGTTCATGGACATCGAAGACAGCTGGTCGATGCGGGAGGACAGGGTTTAGGCCCTCGCGTAATGAGGGACAGAGTGTGGGACCAAATCTCACCTCAGTCAGAAATACCAGCTATAACAATAATGTATTACCACGCAGGTGCCACTTGCGGCCCTTTTTTATTTCTCGCGCTTCTGACCCCCGGGGCGACCGGCACACGCGGCTAGACTAAAGCGCGTGCGCCTGCTCAAGGGTCTCGGACAGATCCTGGTAATATTCGCATCCCTTTCCGCACAGCTTCTCGATCGTCGTCAGTTGATCCTTGGCGAGATCGAACTTGCCCCTGGATGACGTAAGCTTCGCCGAGATATTCGCGCACCTGCGGATAGGCGGGATCTAGCGCGACCGACTTCAGATAATAGCTGATCCCTTCATCGGTGCGGCCGAGCTTACGGGTCGCATATCCGCGGTAGTTGAGCGCGCGAGGGGTGTTGGGATTTTGAAGGATGTCCAAGACGTCGAGCGCTTCCTGATAACGGTCGGCTTTTGCAAGCGCGTAGGCGTATTCGGTCATTTCCGCGTCGGGGAGAACGCCACTGTGTCGCTGCAGGCACTTGTGCTTCTTGGTGCTCCAAACCAAGCCCGGAGCGCATGTTGTGAGGTCGTCTGCCGGCGCTTGGGCGCGATAGGGCTCTTGCTGGACCGGCCGATAGATACCTCCGCCGCCTCCGCCGCCCCCACCCCCCACCGCCGCCGCCTCCACCACCACCTGCGCTCATCGCGGCCGAGGTCGAGAGCGAAAGTCCGGTGACGAGCACTCCGCATAAGAGGGTCGACGCGAGATTGCGAGGACGATTGCGGCAAGGTTGCAAGGAAGCGAACAATGGTGGGTCCTTTTCCCAACGAATTGCTTGCCGAGAGAAACACCCAGGCCGACGAATTATTCGCCTGGCGATGCCAGCGTGTGGGCACCATGCTGAGACTTGCTGAACGAAAGAGCTCGGGGGTTAGTCCGGCGCGACGGTTTGATATAGACACGACTATCCAACCCGCTACCCGCCGAACGTGATCTGCAAACTGTCATTAAATATGTTTTGTCGCCAACAAGAAGACAAAACTCGCAATTGCTATCCCAACAGCGAGCCCTATCCCTAGTTGCGCCAAGACCTCCTCAGGCGTCTTCTCTTTCATAGTTACTTTGCAGACCGAGCACAACTACCGCCACACCCAAAGGTCAGTAGTCCGCCTGCACTCGCTCGCGACCCCTTTATTTCGACTTGAACAGTCATTGTAAGCTGGAGAGTGCATCTAACGATGACAACCGCGCAATTGGTATAACTACCTAGCGTCTCGGGGCGCAATCGTCACGCGTGGACGACCGCTATTTGCGGATATCGTTAATGGGTCATATGTGGACGGCCCCTTGGCAAGTGCTTTTATTTCGGCGGTGAACGGCTGGCGGCCATCGGTCATGTGTCCGGCCTGTTGGCGCGGACTGGGTCCGCTGGCCCTGATGAAGTCCGACGACCCTCGGCTCCCGATCAAGGGGGCGAGCCTAGGGCTCCTGACCCGTTGCGGAGTGTCCGATGGTCTTCGATCGTCTCGCCGTGTCGTTCATCACGTCGTCGTCGCGCTCGCCAAACTCTTGAGCCTGCGTTCTCCTTTCGAGTGCGTTGCCCCCGATTGGGATCAGGCCTTGGCGTAGATGGAGGTGCGGAAGGCCTCGCCGGTGGTGATGATCGCCGCCACCCTCTCAAGAGTTGGAGCCTCCGGCAAACCCGGGGCGGTTCAATGTGTTTGGTCTTTGCTTGGCGAACCTGAACTTGTCGGGAGATTCTTGAACCGCCCTACTGCGATTTGATAGTCCGGGGTTGTGAAACGGCAGAATAGACGCACCAATGCTCTGATTCGTACGCCGTCGTTCTCCTATGTGCCTATTGTTATCTTGTGTTCATTTTGTTGATCCGGCGACGAGTTTGGGCATCCGGCAACAAAGTAGTGCAAGGAGCAACATCCCTTCCAAGGATGAAATTCGGAAGCCAAGGCTCGAATGGTTCGAGACCGTATACGGCGACCGTCATTGCGTGAGCGATCTTGCCAAGAACCTAGCGAGATCGCGCATCTCAAAACCATCCCCCTCGAACGTGATACTTTCCCCTGGTTGCAGCGTCGAAGCTAGGTCCTCCTGTGAAAACTGCATTGTAGGGCGGCGAACTAGGCGCGGCGCGGGACCGCCCAACAATGATTCCGGGTGAGCCAACCGTAACGTAGTCGAGGTACTTTGTTGGCCGGGACATCGACAATTCGGGTTTGTCCGTCCACGCCGCGGTCTGAAGCTCGGCGGCAACATCTCGGAGCGAACGGTTTATCGTTATTTTATTGTTATTTGCAACCCCCAACCAACGAAAACCTATCACCTACACAAATTTGAATACGCTGCCTGCATGCTGGCTCAGCATGGACGTCGTCACGCTGTTCAGGGTCAGAATGTCATGAGCGGCATCGGTGATGGTCACATTCGCTCCTGATTGAACGGCCGCCCCGCTGGAGATCAGGGCATCCCAGTTCTGGGTCGATGTGTTTGTTGGATTTAGCCTTTTAAACATAGACGTCGAGAACTTGATGACGTCGCTTGAAGTTCCGCCCGCCAGCAAGCCGGTAATCGACTCGTGGCCAAAACCCGAACCGTACGCGAAGGTCTCTCCCGCCCGGCCGCTCGCGATAATCGACTCGTTGGCATGAGAGTTAACCTTAAACGTGTCGGATCCGGTCGTCACGCCGAATGACCCCGCCGAGGAGGAAATAGACAGC
>Ga0209624_10001915_pt1 | contig 15842 bp, 10 predicted proteins | sample JacPinW_OM2H0_O1_FD_188565 | JGI IMG/M metagenome (GOLD analysis project Ga0209624, IMG submission 188565) | Forest soil microbial communities from Algoma, Ontario, Canada - Jack Pine, Ontario site 1_JW_OM2H0_O1 (SPAdes) (version 2) | ecosystem: Environmental > Terrestrial > Soil > Boreal...
TCATCGATCACGCCGACACGATCGTGCTCGTGCTGATGCCTGGCTCAGGCGACTCGATCCAGGCATTGAAGGCGGGTGTGATGGAGATCCCCGACGTGATCGTCGTCAACAAGGCCGACCACCCCCTGACCGACACAATGATCCGCGAGATCCGCGGTGTGCTTTCGCTCGCGAACCTCGACCGCACGCCTGAGGAAGTCCGCGGCCACTGGCGTGTGCCGATCCTCAAGACCGAGGCCGCGCGCGGCGAGGGCATCGCCGCGCTCGTACAGAGCCTCGACGAACACCGCGCCCACATTCTCGCTGCCGGCCAGCTCGAGGAGCGCCGCGCACGCAATCTGCAGAGCGAGGTGCTGGCGATTGCGAGCGCGCGCATGCGCCGTCGCCTCGAAGAGGATCTGCAGGAGGACGCAGAGTTCCAGCGCTTGCTCGAGGAAGTGGTGCAGCGGCGGCTCGATCCAGCTAGTGCGGCGGCATCGCTACTGGAACGCGTGGGCGCCGAGCGGATCAGCTAGCTTGGCCACTCTCTAGGCCGGCGGTCCGCTATAGGTCGGGGTGCAGCGAACGAGCCGTCGCCGAGCGTGGGATGGAGCGCTGGTCTGCCAGCGTGCCGATCACGCGGTCCCCAACGGTTGAGGTCACGCCGAACCAGTAGTGCTCGTTCTTGTAATGGTGTAGGCGATGGTTGCGCCAGATCGCCCTGTAGTAGCGGCTGCGCGCTCGGTGCGGGGTGTGGATCAGGAAATGGGTCCACTCATATGCGCTGAGGATCGCGAAGCTGCTTGCGACGCCGGTGGTCGCGTAAGCCAGGCGCGGGCCACCGATCACCAGATCGATAGGGAACGACAGCGCCCAGTTGACAGCCGCGATTGCGACTAGAAACAGGAGCACCGCATACAACGGGATCAGCACGCCCTCGAGCACGGTGGGCGCTTCGTGATGCGCACGATGCTCGCGTGCGCTTAGCATCTCGATTTTGTGTCCAAACAGCGTGAAGGGCCGGGCGTGCAGCAGGTAGACGTGAATGGCCCACTCCACGAACGGCGTCACCGCGAACAGGCCGGCCACCATAACGAGGTCGCGCCAGCTGAAGTGGCCCTGGACGGCACGCGCCGCGAGCGCGAGGGCGAGCGCGCCAAAAAGGTAGGGGGGCGAGGCCTGGCGCGCGAACACACGCGCGCAGTCGCGCAGCGATGGTCCCGCGTCGCTCTTGGTCGGCACCGCCTCCAGGGGCGCTGTCAGCGCGTCGCTGTCAGGGCTTCGGGCAGGGTTTTGGAGTTGTGGTCCCTCGTATTGCGCGATTAGCTTCGACATCCCGCACTGATGCTAACCGAGCACGCTCTCTTCCAGCGATGGATCCCGGCTGGGATCGACGTACGCAATCGTGCGTTACGCAAGTTTGCGTAATGGCGCGGTGCCCAGCTTACGCGTCGTTCTCGAGCACCCACTGCCCGAGGAATGGCTCGCTGATCCAGGCCTCTCCACGCTGACGGCCGACCAGCTCGGCTTTCTCCAAGGCGCCCAAGGCGCGCTGGACGCTTGAACCGCCCGGCAGGGCGTGGCGACGACGATAGTCGGCTGCGAGCGGGTGTCCGGGTTCTTCGGCGAGCGCTCGGAGTAGGAGCCGCTGATGCGCGGAGGCATCCTCCCAAACGAGACTAAAGTGGGCGTGCTCCGAGTTGAGCACGTTGGTCACCGCTTCAGCGACTTGAGTATCGGTCGCGGTGGCGCCGGCGGGTGTTTCCTGCCAGAGGAAGTAGCACAGCTCCTGGGTCGCGTATGGGTGGCCGTGGGTCGTCTCGAGGACGGCTGCGATGGCGGCCGATGTGATCGTCTTACCCGTCCGCTCGAACTGCCGCTCGATGTACTGACCGAACGGCTGTGGATCGATCGCACCGAGCTCGATCTCCTTCGCGCTACGCCAGAAAGGCTCGTTCTCGTTGCTGAAAATGTGCTCCATCATGTGGCGCTTGCTACCGAGGTAGAGATGTGCGACCTCTGGCTGCTGTTGGAACACGGAGCGCATCAGGCGTGGGAGGTTCGCATCGATGTCGACGATCTCTTGAAACTCGTCCAGTATCAGCACGACGGGGCGCTTGCGCTCGCCGGCGAGCTGCCCCGGCAGCTCGAGCAGCCGCTCCAGTGTTGCGTTGATGTCCTCTTTGCGCCTGCCCGCATCGAAGCCGAAGCTCAACGAGCCATCCTCTGGATCGACCGTGATGGTGGGCGCGATCCGCAGGCCCTGGAAGATGCGCAGTCGCTCCTTGGCCCGGAAGAGCGGTGACGCGATGTCCTCGTGGATGGTTCGCGCCAGCTTCTCGGCGAGCTGCGTGGCGGTGGGTGTTGTCATCAGGTTCACGTGCGCGACAAGCGCGCCCTGTGCGACCAGCTCCTGGGACACGCGCCACATGAGCGACGACTTTCCGTAGCGGCGGGGGGCGAAAAGGACCACGTCCTGCCCGTTCAGGGCATCGGCCTCCAGCTCCGCGGTCTCTCGCTCGCGATCCGTGAATGCATCGTCCAAGGCGAGCGCGCCGTAGCGAAATGGGTTGATTGTCGAGGCGGTCGCCATCCAGCAATCATAACACTATATTGCGTAGAAATAACCACGCAGCTATGCGTTACGCAAGCTTGCGTATTCAAGCACCGAGCGCCCGCGCGATCACCATCTGCTGGACCTCGTCTGTGCCCTCGCCGATCGTGAGAATCTTTGCGTCGCGGTAGAAGCGGCACACGGGGTACTCCTCGATGAAGCCGTAGCCACCGTGGATCTGCACCGCCTCCTCCGCACAGCGCACCGCCAGGCGGCCGGTCTTCAGCTTTGCCTGAGCCGCCGTCAGCGTGAAGTTACGTTTTGCGTCCTTCTCTCGGGCTGCCTTGTAGACGAGTAGGCGCGCTGCCGCGATCTCCGTGGACATGTCCGCCAGCTTTCCCTGGATCGCCTGGAACTTTGAGATCGACTTCCCGAACGCCTTGCGCTCTTTGGCGTACTTGAGCGCCTCATCCAGCGCCCCCTGCGCGAGCCCTACACCCATCGCTGCCACACCGATGCGCCCGATGTCGAGGATGTGCAGGAATTGCTTGAAGCCCGCGCCCCGCGGGCCCAACAGGTTCTCCTCTGGCACATGGCAGTCGCTGAAGCTCAACGGGCGTGTATCTGACGCGTTCCAGCCCATCTTGCGGTACGGCTCACCCTGCTCGTAGCCGGCCGTGCCGTTGGCCACGATGATGTTCGAGATCTCCTTGCCCGCGCCACCGTTGGCGCCCTCGCCAGCCGCCTCGCCGGTGACGGCCGTGATGCACACCATCCCCGAGATGTCAGTGCCGGCGTTGGTGATGAACTGCTTGGTGCCGTCGATCACCCATTCGCCGTTCTGCAGGCGCGCGCGGGTGCGCGTGTTGCCTGCGTCCGAGCCTGCCTCCGGCTCGGTCAATCCAAATGCGCCCAGCCGTTCACCCGAGCACAGCCGCGGCATCCACTCGCGCTTCTGCTCCTCTGAGCCAAAGAGGTAGATCGGCTGCGTTCCCAGCGAGGTGTGCGCGCACAGCGTGATCGCCACCGAGGAATCCACCCGCGTGAGCTCCTCCACCGCGAGCGCATACGCCAGCGTGTCGCCACCGCCACCGCCGTACTCCTCGGGGAACGGGATGCCCATCAGGTTCAGCTTGCCCAACTGCGCCACGATGTCGTAAGGGAAGGACTTCGTGCGATCAAGCTCCTCCGCCACCGGCGCCACCTCGCCCTCGGCGAATTCCTTGACCGTGCGCCTGATCAGCTCATGGTCGGGAGAGAGGTCGAAGTCCACGACCGGCATTCTCACAGACTCGCCTCGCCCGCCGGTCGACCGTTGCTCATTAGAAGACGATCGTGCGTCCCTCGTACACCAGCACGCGGTCATCGAGCTCGCTGCGGACCGCCCGCGCGAGCACCATCCGCTCGAGATCGCGACCCACCCGCTCGAGGTCCTGGACGGTGTAGCGGTGTCCCACGCGCTGCACGTCCTGCTCGATGATCGGACCCTCGTCGAGCACCTCGGTCACATAGTGAGCGGTCGCTCCGATCAGCTTGACGCCGCGCTCGTAAGCATGTCGGTAGGGCTCCGCGCCGGCAAACGCCGGCAGAAACGAGTGGTGGATGTTGATCACCGGGCAACCCACCCGCGCGAGGAAATCGCTCGAGAGGATCTGCATGTAGCGCGCCAGCACGAGCAACTCGGTGTGCCCGATGAGCGCGTCGAGCGCCTGCTGCTCGGCCTGTGGCTTGGTGTCCTTACTGACGGGGATGTACAGGAACGGCACGCCCAGCGCCTCGACCTCGCCACGCAACAGTTCGTGGTTGGAGATCACACATGTGACCTCCATGTCCAGCTCACCACGGCGGTTGCGCCACAGTAAATCGAGCAGGCAGTGATCCTCACGCGAGGCCATCAGCGCAACGCGGCGGCGGTCGCTGGCATAGGCGATCCGCCACTGCATCTCAAAGCCTTCGGCGAGCTCGCCGAAGGCGGCGTCGAACGCGTCCCGATGCCCATCGATCGCCGGCAGGTAGAAGGCCGAGCGCATGAAGAACGTGCCGTGCTCGGGGTGCGTGGAGTACTGATCGGAGTTGACGATGTTCGCTCCCTGCTCAAACAGGAAACGCGAAACCGCGGCCACGATTCCCGGACCGTCGGGGCATGAGATCAATAGGCGGGCGGTGTGATCGGGACCGCGTCCGTTGTGCGAGCTGAGGTGAGCCATCCATGCATGATTACGGGTCTGCTCACCACGGTGCCACGTGCCGGGCGCCTACGGGGGCTTGTTTCAAGTCATGGGGGGAGCAGCGATTTCAAGTAGCGGCTTGGTCAAGCTCGCGGACACGCTCGATCGCATAGGCGTGCCCGACGATGAGCGCCTGGAATGTCTTGCTCGCTTCGCTCAGCGTGCTCGGGCGGATATGCCTTGCGGCGGCATTCGGCGTCGCTGGCTCGGCGTTGATTTCGGCAGTGCCCGCAATTTGCGTGTAAAAATGTGGAATTCGTGCTGTAGTCGGATGAGTTTGCGGGCTATGCTTCCCGGCGGCGCGTAGACAAGGCGCTACACACATCGACAAAAGGGGCGCGGATGTTGCGGCGGGCCAGTTCGACGGAGACGGCGGTTGATTCCTCGGTGACGGATGGGACGCAGCAGCGTAGTGCCGGCCGGTGGTCGCGTGGTTTGGTAGCGCTTGGTGTCGTCCTCGCTGTCTTGGTTTGCGTCGTTGCTGTGGCTGGTGGCTTCTCGCGTCCTCGCGTGGCTGGGGCGTCGTTGCGTGTGTCCTCGCGCGTAGGGGCTGCGTCGGCTGGTGCGCGGGCTCGGCTCTCAGCTCGTGAGCGCGCTCGTGTGCATGCTCGGCTGGCGGCTCGTGAGCGTTGGCTGGCTAGCCCGGGTGTACGTGCGGAGCGTGCAGCGTCGCAAATGGCCTTTCACGGGCTGTCGGGCACAGCGTCACAGCGGCTGCTGCAGCGTGATTATGGTTCGGTGCTGGCGGGTGTTAGCGCAAATCCGGCGGCGTCTGTGGCGCGGTCCGGGCACGTGGTGCGCTATGTGAGTAACAACCGTGTTGTGGTCAGGACTCCTCACGGGCTGGTAGAGGAGACTTCGACGGTGCCGTTGCGTGTCGCGGATGGGCACGGCGGCGAGACGCCGGTCGATCTGCGGCTGCGCTCAAGTGGTGGGAGCTTCGCTCCGGCTGCGCCGCTCGTGAAGGTCGCTGTCGCACAGAATTTGCGCGGGGGTGTCGTGGTCGGTAAGGAAGGGTTGCGGTTGACGTTGCAGGGCGATGACGTGGCTGGGAGCCTGAGTGACGGGCGGAACGTCTTCTTTGGGAATGTGGGGCGCGATATGGATGCGACGGTCATGCCGGAGGTCGCTGGGGCTGACATGTCGGTGATCTTGCGTTCGCGGCTCAGTCCTCAGCAGCTTCGTTATACGGTTACGCTTCCGACAGGGGCGACGCTGGCGCCTGTCGCTGGGGGTGCGCTGGTCTCCCGGGCTGGGAAGATTCTCGCGCGCATCCCCGCCCCTATCGCACGGGACGCCCAGGGTAGCGATGTGCCGGTCCAGATGGCGGTGTCCGGTGACGAGCTGGTTTTGACCGTCGCGCATCGTGGACACGGCGTCGCCTATCCGGTGTTGGTCGACCCACAAGTAGTTGTGAACCTCACTGAAACCCCCGAACTATGGGACTTTTACTACCACAGCGAAAGCGGGTTCTATTGTGGCGGTACTCCTAATGAAGGGCTGACTGGTTGCGAAGCGGATGGCATGTTTTCCGATAGTGGTGGTGGTAGTTCCCCTCTGACGATCTCGATGCCGGCAATCGCAGTACCATTTGCCGTAAAATATTATTACGAACCATGGCACGAATATCTGGAAACCACAATATTTGGTGGATCGGCGGAATTGTGGTGGCTCCCCGAAGGTGAAGAAATTACTGCTATCGAATTTCTTGCCATGACCTCGTCAGGCTCGTCGGGGTCTGAAACTCATGTCAACTTTTATGTTGAGGCCTGTCGTCACTACCACGAATGGCTGTCTACGGAAGCGGCACCATCGTCGGTGCTTTTCACCCCGACTGGCGAAAAGCCCTGTAATCGTCATGGGAATCCTTACACCGAAAAACCAGAACCAGTGCGACTTTATATGGCTGCGTCGACTTCGAAAGAACTAGGGGAAGGTTCACCGGTGACCCTCGAAGGCTCGGTTTCTGTGGGTGCGGTGCTCGTTACTCGCGCGCTGTCGAAAGAAGAAGAAGAAGGCGCCGAACCCGAAGAGTATGGGTTGAATAATCCGGCAAAGCCTGACTACAAACCGTGCTTGGTTGGTGACCCCGTCAACTGTGCCACGGGTAACGAGGTCGAGACACAGGCAGATCTGTCGGTTGGTGGCCGTGGTCCTGCGCTAGATGTGACGCGTACATATAACTCTCAGCTTGCTGAACAGCACGCCGAACGTGGGCCGTTTGGGTGGGGTTGGACAGGCTCTTACAGTGCCCACATCAGTTTCGAGGGAATCCGCTGTCATCCTGTCGGGGAACATTGCCAGACGATCGCGACGGTGTATCAGGACAACGGTAGCGCGGTACGCTTTATCGAAGGAATGGGCGGTAGTGCATTCACTGCCTTTGGCGCCTTGGTTCAGGCCACGCTACGCAAGGAAAGCGGCGACTTTATCTATACACTCCCGAGTCAGACGACCCTCACTTTCAACTCAGAAGGCCGTCTTATGAGCGAAACGGACCGCAACGGTAATTCGCTGGCAATGGCGTATAATACGAAAGGGCAGCTCGAATCTGTCAGTGATACGGCGGGGCGAAGCATTATGTTCACGTATAACTCCGCAGGCGAGGTTGAAAGCGCTAAAGACCCAATGGGTCACACCGTCAAATACGCCTATGAATCAGGGAACTTGATGAGTGTAACCCAACCGGGCACAACCGCTCTGCGCTGGCAATTCAAATACAACAGCCGAAGTGAGATGACGTCTCTGACGGATGGGCGCGAACACGCAACCGCGATTGAATACAACACCGGCGGCCAAGTTATTGCCGAGACAGACGCGATGGGCCGGACGCGAAAATGGAAATATGTGTGGCCGGAATCAGGCAATAGGGAAGCCAAAATTACTGAACCCAACGGGGCAGTTACGGTCGAGGAGTTCACTTATCCGGACCTATTGACGAGTGTCACGCATGCATATGGCACGCCTAGCGCCTCGACTACGTCCTACGAATACAACAAAGCTGACGAGCGGGTAGCCGTCATCGACCCGAACAAACACAAGACTGAATATGGCTATGACGAAGCGGGGAACCGCACGAGCGAAAAGGACGCCGATGGCGATGAAGCGAAATGGAAATACGATAAAGCGCATGACATCGAAACAGAAACGCCGCCGGATGGTGAGACGACGACGATCAAACGTAATAGTGCTGGCGATCCGGAAGTGATCGAACGCCCTGCGCCGGGCAGTACGACGCAGAAGACGACGTATAAATATGACAGTGATGGTGATGTGGAAAGCATGACCGACCCGTTGGGTCATGAATGGAAATACGAATACGATAGTTATGGGGATCGCACGGGGGAAGTTGACCCGGAAGGCGATAAGCGGTCGTGGGGTTATAACGAAGATTCGCAGGAGATTTCGATGGTCGGTCCGCGTGGGAACGTGTTGGGTGGGAGTCCGGCTGAATTCAGGACGACGATTGAACGTGATGCTCAGGGGCGTCCGGTGAAGGTCATCGAGCCGGCGCCTGGTGAGCCGGCTAAGCCGCTGGACCGGACGGGGGCGGTGATCTTCGGGATGGCACAGGAAGCGCAGGCGCTGTCGGCGGCGGCGGGTATGTGGGAAGGTGCGCCGTCGTTGAGCTACGCCTATCAGTGGGAGCACTGCAACTCCTCGGGCGCTAGCTGCACGAGCATCGCGGGCGCGACGAGCTCGACGTATCTACTTGGTTCGGGGGATGTGGGGTACACGATCCGGGTGGTGGTCACGGCGAGTAACACGTCGGGGTCGGCGGCGAGTACTTCTGAAGCGACGGCTGTTGTGGTCTCGGCGGTGGTGTGGGGTTATGCGTTTGGGTCGGGGACGCTGCATCATCCTGATGGGGATGCTGTTGACGCGAAGGGTCGGGTGTGGGTTACGAGTTCTAGTGGGTCGCCGTGGCTGCAGGTGTTCTCCCCTGAAGGCGAACAGCTCGTGACGTATGGGGCTACGGGTACCGCGAAAGGCGACTTTGAGGATCCGAACGGCATCGCGATCAACAAGACCGCGGGTGCGGTGTATGTGTCTGATGGGTCGAACGACCGGATCCAGGAATTCAGCGAAGCGGGTGTTGCGGGCAAAGAAATCGGCAAAAAAGGCTCTGGTGCGGGCCAGTTTGAAAAGCCGGTGGCGGTGGCGTTGGATTCCTCGGGTGATCTGTGGGTAGCGGACTACACGGGCCAGCGGATCGCGGAGTTCAACAAAGAAGGCACGTTCCTAAAAGCGTTTGGGTGGGGCGTGAATACGGGTGGGTCGAAACTCGAAGTGTGTACCACGTCGTGCAAAGTCGGGAAAGCCGGGACGGGCGAAGGCGAGCTAGACGACCCCTCGGGTGTCGAGTACGCCGGGGGATACATCCATGTCGTGGATTACGCTGATGATCTTCTGCAGAAGTTCACGACGGCCGGCGAATATGTTGGCCACTCCGGTGGGGAAGGTTCCGGGAGCGGAGACCTCTCGCATCCCGGGAACGAGGCGACCGAAGTGGAAGAAAACTCGTATGTCGCGGATGCCGGGAACAACAGGGTCGAGAAGTTCACAGGCCATGGCGTCTTCGTTGACGTCTTCGGCACCTCGGGGACCGGGAACGGCCAGTTCAGCGAAACCGGCGATATCGCGATCACCCCAACCCTCGGGGAACTGTTCGTCACGGACCCGGGGAACAACCGCGTGGAGAAATGGGACAGCACGACGCTACCCGCGTACGCGTCAACGATTGGCGCTGGAGACTTCACGCATCCGGGGGACGCGGCGATCGACCCGAAAGGCCGGATATGGGTCACTAACAGCAAAGGTAGTAGCGCCGCGATTCAGGTGTTCTCGGCCGCTGGTACGAGGGAAGCGACGTATGGCGAACACGGCAGCGAAAAAGGCCAGTATTCAGAACCGGATGGCATCACGGTCAACCAGAGCACTGGCAACGTGTATGTCGCCGATGGCGGCGCGGGCCGGATCGATGTGCTCAGCGAAACGGGCACGATCCTCAAAGAAGTCGGGTCGAAAGGCACCGGGGTGGGGCAGATGGCAGACCCGGTCGCTGTTGGCCTGGACCCGTCCGGTGATATCTGGGTCGCGGACCGCACGGGCCAGCGTCTGGAGGAGTTCAACAAAGAAGGGACCTTCCTGAAAGCGGTCGGGTGGGGCGTGAACAAAGGCGAATCAAAACTAGAAACCTGTACCACGAGCTGCAAAGAAGGCAAAGCAGGCTCTGGCGAAGGACAGTTCAACGAACCGACCGGCATCGTCTACACCGATGGCTATCTGCACATCGTTGACGCCGGTAACGACCGCCTTGAGAAGTTCTCAACCGCTGGGGAATATGCCGGGCATGCCGCTAGCGCGGGCTCCGGGAATGGGCAGCTCTCGCACCCTGAGGGCATCACGGCAGGGCCTGGCGGCAACGAGTATGTCGCCGATGCTGGTAATGACCGGATCGAGGAGTTCAACCCCTACGGCACGTTCGTCGCGGCTTTCGGGAGCGCCGGGAGCACCGGCAGCGGGTTCAGCGGCCCAACGGGTCTCGCGGTTGGCGCGGGCGAAGAAATCTACGTGACCGACGGAGAAAACAACCGGCTAGCGAAGTGGCTCCCAGCCGGCAGCCCAGTCGAGACCTCACTGCCGACGGTCTCCGGCGAGCGCCTCGACGGGCAGGCCCTCAGCGCGAGCACCGGCACCTGGAGCGCCCTCCCGGCACCCAGCTACACCTACCAGTGGCAGGACTGCAACTCCGCAGGGGCTAGCTGCTCGAACATCGCTGGAGCGACCGGCGCGAGCTACACCCTTGCAAGCGGCGACGAAGGGCATACCCTCAAGGTCGTGGTCACCGCGACGAACTCCATCGCCTCAGCCGAAAGTACCTCACAAGCTACGGGGCTGCTCGTGGCCGCGCCGACCACGGAATACCACTACGACGCGGACGGCAACGTCGAATCGGTCACGGACCCCGACGGCCACACCACTAGCTACGCCTACGACGCTGACAACGAGCTGACCAAAGTTAGCGAACCCAATGGGACAGTTACCGAAACTGGCTATGACTCGATGGGGCAGGTCACGAGCCAGACCGATGGCAACAAACACACCACCGAATACAAACGCAACCTGCTGGAGGAGGTCGAAGAAGAAGTCAATCCCCTCGGCGAGAAAACCCTCAAGGAATACAACGCGGCGGGCTCCCTCGTGAAGCTGACCGACGCCAAAGGACGCACCACCAGCTACACGTATGACCCTGCAAACCGCCTCACTGAAGTCAGTTACTCCAGTGGCAACCCATCGACCGTCAAATACGAATACAACAAAGACGGGGACCGGACGAAGATGACCGACGGCACGGGCACTACGAAATACGAATACGACCAGCTGGACCGGTTGACCGAAAGCGAAAACGGCCACAAAGAAGTCATCAAATACGAATACAACCTCGCTAACGGGCAGACGAAGATTACCTACCCCAACGGCAAAGCAGTCACTCGCGGTTACGACAAAGACGAGCGACTCGAAAAACTCACGGACTGGCTCGAACACACCACCAAATTCGCCTATAACCCCGACTCCGACCTGACTACTACAACCTTCCCAAGCGAAACCAAAGACGAAGACAAATACGCCTATAGCCACGACGACGAGATGAACGAAGTCACGATGCTGAAAAGCACCGAAACCCTCGCGTCACTTGTGTACCCACGCGACAGCGACGGCCAGGTCAAGCAGACAACCGCCAAAGGACTCCCAGGCACGGAAGCCACGGAAGACACCTACGACGAAAACAACCGGCTCACGAAGTCCGGTAGCACCGAATACAAATACGACGCCGCCAACAACCCCACCAAAGAAGGCGCAAGCGAATACACCTACAACGCCGGAGACCAGCTCGAAAAAGGGACCGGTGTCACGTACTCCTACGACGAACTGGGAGAGCGCACCAAAACGACCCCCACAACCGGCCCGACGACCACCTACGGCTACGACCAGGCCAGCGACCTGACCTCAGCCGAACGGCCAAAAGAAGGCGAAACCCCCGAAATCAAAGACACCTACGCCTACAACGGCGAACACGTACGCGTCTCCCAAACAATCGCTGGGGGCACTACGTACATGGCATGGGACACTTCAGAAGAACTGCCACTGCTCCTCAGCGATGGCACCAACAGCTACATCTACGGGCCGTACGGTCTTCCAGTCGAGCAAATCAACAACACCACCGGCACCATCACCTACCTCCACCACGACCAAGCCGGCTCAACCAGGCTGCTCACGGGCTCTACAGGCACCGTCACTGGCAAATGCACCTACAACGCATACGGCACACCCACCTGCGAAGGCACCGCCACCACACCACTCGGCTACGACGGGCAATACACCAGCTCGGACACCGGGCTCATCTACATGCGAGCCCGCACCTACGACCCCACCACCGCACAGTTCCTCACCCGCGACCCATGGGTCTCGATCACCGGCGAACCCTACAGCTACGTCGGCGACAACCCCCTGACGTTCGCCGACCCGACCGGGCGCTGCAGCTTCTGGTGCGTCACCGGGATCGTTCTCGGTGTGGCCGCTGTCGCGACCGGCGTCGGAGCGGTTGTCGTCGGCACGGAGGTGGCCGCTACGGCGCTCGCTGCCACTTCGGCAGTCACTGGTGCGGGTGCCTTTGCTGCTGACAGTGACGCATGTGTGACCCACGGAGGTGTTGCGTGCGTGGGCGCCGCCGTGGGGGCCGTCGCGACCGGGGCTGCAGGCGCCGTCGTCCTCGGAGTGGGCGGAACCGCTGCGGCTGGCGCTAGCGCGATAGGGATCACCAGCGGCGGCATCGGTTTGCTTGGGGACGTTGCCGGCGCAATCGTTCCAGGGAGCGCGTCGGCAAGCGAAAGCGTTGGGGGCACTTGTGGGTAATGGCGTCCAAGTCGACATTTGAAGACACGTGGATTCCCCGCATAGGCGAGCGAGCCACCGCTGAGCTATGGCGCTATCGCTGGCTTGGGCTCACCATGCCAATGACAGCGGCTCTGCTTGGAGCGGCCGCCAATTTTGCGCTTCACGGTGACTTGCTTGACCAGTTTCTAGGTGGGGTCCTGCTGGCTGGGGCGGTGGGGGCCTTCGCGATTTTCTTCCGCTACATGCACAGGCTGAAAGCAGCCATCTCCGATTGGTTCGGCGTCAAGATCAAGGGACTTCCACTGATGAATCCGAAAGACTTCGACGGTTATTGCCAAAAACAGGGACTACAACGACCAGATGTCGCTCCGGCCATCGGAGGGGACGAGCACCATGAGAGTCCGCTCTCATAAGCGACCTTTATCTTCATGTACGGCCAGCGTGAAATGAGCGTCGAGCAAATCAACAACACAACCGGGGCAGTGGTGTATCTGCACCACGACCAACAGGGATCAACACGACTACTGACCGGCTCCACCGGCAAGGTCGAAGGGAAATGCAGCTACGGCGCCTACGGAGTGCCAACGTGCGAAGGGACCGCTACGACCCCGCTCGGCTACGACGCCCAATACACAAGCCCAGACACAGGACTTATCTACATGCGCGCCCGCGTCTACGACCCAGCGACCGCGCAGTTCCTGACCGTCGACCCGCTGGACGCGATCAGCGGCGCGCCCTACAACTACGCCGACGACAACCCCGTCAACGATGCCGATCCCAGCGGGCTTCTTTTCGGGATACCAGGAACACCCTCGACCAATGAAGTATTGAAAGTTGTTTCACATGTAGCCGGCGCGGTCGCGGTCGTCGGTAGCATCACGGCTGCTGGTTGCGCCGTCGTCGCCGCCCCCACTGTGGTTGGCGAGGCGGCGTGCGGAGTGGTCGCCACGGGAGCCTTGGCCGCTGGCGCCGTCGCTACCGCCGCTGATACGTATTTGGCTGCGACCGGCGCGCAATCCCCGGGATCGGCGATCTTCGATGCGCTCGGGCTCGGCACAGGAGTCGGAGGCGAGGTGTTTGAGGGCGCTCTGGGAGACGAGGAGCTTGGTGCCTATGCCAAGACATATGGTGCGCTGCTCTCGGCCGCGGCCTATGGCGAGGCGTTTGCTGAATCGGCGTTTGGCTGCGGATAGTGACGAGCACTCGAAACAGCGATGATGGCCCCAATGATGCTCAGGAGGTAGTTGTGCGCCCGTCGCAGAGGGGTACCTATAGCCGCGGCCGGGGCGTTAGTGCTGCAGCATGGGTACTTGCGAGCTTGCTCTACTCGCTTCGCTTTCACGGAGCCTCTCGCGTGGTCGTTGTCGCATTGGGGGTTGCTATTGCGGCTGGGGCCATCGGCTTGATGAGCTTGTCGCGAAGGCAGACAAAGCTAACGATGCTCAACGGCGCTCTGGTTTTCTCGGGTATCTTCGGGAGTCGAATGTTGCTAACTCAAAACAGTCGGGGGCGGGTAGTCAATGTTGAGGTCGCCTGGGGAAAAACATCTGGGAGGCGGTCGCGGCTCTGGCTACTAATGAACGAAAAGGGACGCACGGCGATCGGCTTGAATCGCGATATGTGGGGCTACGAGCAGCTAGAAAGCCTACGACAAGATCTTGGGTTGCCGCTCGTGGTCGATGACACGGCGAGGCGTCCGGCTGAACTGAGGCGGGTCTACCCTGGGAGCATCCCGTGGTGGGCGGCACATCCGGCGGTAGCGACCTCTCTAGTGATCGTAGTTGTAGCGGTACTGGTGCTCGTGTCGTAGCGCCTGATCCAGGTGACTAGTGCGATGGACATACGGAATAGCTACATCTATGGTCCCGGAGGCCTACCAATCGAGCAGATCTCATCCGGCGGTACCGTGCTCTACCTGCACCACGATCAGCAAGGCTCCACCAGGCTGATCACCGGGAGCAGCGGCACTGTCGAAGGCAAATGCACATACACGGCCTACGGAACACCTACGTGCGAAGGGTCAGCGAAGACGCCGCTTGGCTACGACGCCCAATACACCAGCACCGACACCGGGCTGATCTACATGCGCGCACGCACCTACGACCCCGCCACCGCGCAGTTCCTCACGCAAGACCAGCTTGAGGCAATCACCCGCGAACCGTACAGTTACGCAAGCGATGACCCGCTCAACTACAGCGCCCAACGGGGCTCTTTTTCGGCATACCCGGCACGCCGTCCACCGGCGAAATCGTGGGCGCGATCGGCGAACACTTCGGACAGATCGTCGCAGTCACGGCTGGCGGGGTGTGCATCGTCGCGTCGGCTGGCGTATGCGCTGGCGCGATCGTGATCGGTGGTGCCGCGAATGCTGGCGTGATATTTGCAAAAGGTGGTAGCGCTGACGAACAGGTGCTGAATGGGGTGGCGACCGTTGCTGGCGCGATTCCTGCCGCGGCCCTGGCCCGTGCCGCGGCCGCAGCTTCAGAGGCGGGCATCGAGTTGCTGCCCGCGGGTATCAGGCAGGGCGTCAACGCGTTTGTCGGCTTGCCAGGCGTCGTGGCTGGATTGCTCAGACCATCAGGCGAAAACTCCGATGGCTGCTGAGGCCCTGTCGCCAGATCGCGTCTACCAGTCCAGGCCGCAGGTTCTGTTCGGCTGGTGCGGTGCCGCGGTGATGGTGGCTCTCGGCGTCGTGGTTTTGCTCCTTCCCAAAGCTCACCGCCACGGCGGGTATGCGATCGCGGCGTTTGCGTTTGTTGCCGCTGTTGGTTTTGTTCGGTTTGCGCGGTGTGGTGTGCGTGTGTCTGCGGGTGGTATTCGCGTGACGAATATGTTGAGAACGACCGACCTGGAGTGGGATCAGATCAGAGAGTTCAAGCTGAGCCCGGTGGGGGCGTGTCTGATCGGCCTCAAGGATGGTAGGTGGGTCGGGATCATCGGTATTGAGCAAACGAACTGGGCATGGCTCACCAAACGCCGCGACACGTCCGAGAGGCACATGATCGAGGAGCTCAACGAACTTCTGCGGGAACGCGGCGGGAACGGGGACCAAAGCCCTGCCCCTGGAGCTGCCGTCCATCCTAAGCGATGACAACCTGCAGCTTCATCTACGGTCCCGGAGACCTACCAATCGAGCACATCAACGACACCACCGGGACCGTGATCGTCTCGTTCCGGGGAAC
>Ga0209624_10001916_pt1 | contig 15840 bp, 16 predicted proteins | sample JacPinW_OM2H0_O1_FD_188565 | JGI IMG/M metagenome (GOLD analysis project Ga0209624, IMG submission 188565) | Forest soil microbial communities from Algoma, Ontario, Canada - Jack Pine, Ontario site 1_JW_OM2H0_O1 (SPAdes) (version 2) | ecosystem: Environmental > Terrestrial > Soil > Boreal...
CGTTCGTCATCCGCACGGGGCTTTCCTTGCCATTGGTGGCCGCGATCCAGATCGAGGTCTCATAGCCGGTGCGCTTCTCGTCGACAGTCACGTGGGTGAATGCGACGCGGACGCCATCGGGTGACAATTGAGGATTGGCCACCCACACGAAGTCAAAGAGATCTTTTTCAGTGAGGAATCGCTTCTGCGAGCCGACCGGCTGCGTGGCGTCCTGTGCTGCCAGTGATGCAACAAGCATGATAAACACAACAGAGCGGCGGGTCTTCATGCGCATCCTTGATGCCGCTGAGTCGCGGCGGAACGGCGAGTGTGCCTTTTTTTGTGCCGACTGTCAACTCACGCAACTATTTCCAGGATGTGAAACGCCTTCTTGCTTATCGGTGCTGGCGGCGCGCCAAGAGTGCGAGCAGCAGAGTGGACTGTGGGTTCAGGGCGGATCACGGGCAAACCGGAAGTTAATTGTAAAACGACTGATCGGCCGTCAGTGCGTGAACGCCACGACTGGAAAGATGGAGCCCTGGAAAAAATTCGGCGAAGGGCTCCCCTCAGGAGCCAGCGCCTACGGAGCGCTCTTCTCCGCCGACGGCAGCGCGTACGCCTACGGCTACGTCCAGACGTTGTCTGGCGGCCTAGGTGGTGAAGGGATTGAAGTAGGACAGGCTTATTTGGAGAAACACGAGATAATATCGTCCGGAGTTTCTCCTGTTGTCGTCCCGTAATAGGCGAAGCTAAGCACTCATACCGATACCGATTGCTCAAGGCGATACGGCCCTGTGCGGCAGTAGAATGCTGGACTATGGGACAATTCCAGCTTTTGGCTCAACCGGCGTGGGTCAATCTGCTCGTGTTCATTCCACTGGGTCTATTTATCGCCTGGCGAAGCAAGGGCCTCGAGATTTCTGGGCGCCAATTGCTTTTCGCCACCCTCTTTGCGCTGGCCTTCGGCTTTGTGGAAGCTGCGGTGGTGGTTTATCTGCGTGCTGCCACAGGCCTATTGCCGGGCTACGGAGGAACCCTGTCAGAAGTGCAGCGCCTGGGAAGAGGAACCGCTCCGTATCCGCCAGCTATCACTCAGTTCCCCCCAAGCTTGCTTACCGTCGAAGTGCTGCGTGAAGGGGCCACCATTGTTATGCTCGTCAGTATTGCCATGTTGGCCGCTGCCAGAGCGAGAGAACGGAGCGCAGTCTTTCTGTGGACATTTGCGTTGTGGGATATTAGCTACTACGCCGGGCTCTGGGCCACAATACGTTGGCCTAGTTCTCTCACCGCACCCGACGTGCTGTTTCTCATCCCGGTGCCGTGGGTGGCACAGGTGTGGTTCCCGCTGCTGGTGAGTGTCCTTACCCTGATCGCCGTGGGGTCCCGCAGAAAACAGATGCAGGTCTGATTCACCTGACTAATTGATGTCGTTAAATCTTAGGGCCCTAAGTGCCCATCGCAGTCATCGACCCCAGCCGGTGATCGTGGCGTGACTATACCGCGGAGCGTTTTAGTCCGACTTCTTTTATTGCCCGTAAACTGTTAGTGCCAATTGTTACATTCGTTGTCGATTGCTGCATGGATCAACTCACCTTCCAATCGTGCAAAAAGGAATTTCTTCGTGGATCCTTCAAGACAACCGACTCCCTATGCAGATCTTAATGTCGTCTTACGTGACCTCGTCACGCAGGTCCGGAATGTGCTGGGCGATAATTTCATCGGCGCATATCCGCAAAGGTTCTTTCGCAGTTGGCGATTTCGACATCTACAGCGATGTCGATTTTCTGATCCTCCTGAAGGAGGATATTTCCGGTGAACATTTGCCGCCTTTGCAAGTCTTATACGCGGACATTTTCAAACTAGACTGTGACCGGGACATCGAGTCAAGTCAATCCTGTGACGCTTGAATGAGTCCGTTGAATGCGCGCATGAAATCCGCGAGCCTTCCCTTGCGCCTGGACGCAGGCCAACAACGGACAACCTTCGCCACCGATAAGCGTGAATCAACTTGCCATCCTCCACTGAGATTCCGCGAATCTCAGCACCGCGTTTGGGTTGGCACCCGACAAAAACGCAGGGCCACAGGCCTCGCTGCCTGGGATGTCTGCACGGCGGCAAGCGGGCCACTGATAAGAGGCCGTGCACGAGTTCGTTAAGGTGCAGAACTTTGGCTGAATTGCCGGCTTGACGAGAGATTGTCGCCCTTGCTTTGCAAGAAAGGCACACGGCGCGCACACTTCCAGAGGCGCAACAAGTGTTTCATCGGACTGTTTGTGGCGAAGACGAGTGATGCAATGTCAGTCACAATCACTTCCCACAAGCGACTTCCCATTACTAATCTTTGCGGCGCGCTTTCCGTTGCCTCGGCCTTGTGGCCTAACGACCGGGAGCGACCGGCAGCGACCGTTTGACCAGTCCGCGCATCCTCGGCGACAATGCTGACTCGATGCAGTAGATTTGTGGATCATAGGGGCGATCATGACTCATGACGCGGCCATCTTGAGAGCGCGGGAGATCGCCAGCCGCGTGCTGGCGCCATCCGCGGGGCAAAACGATAAGACGGGACGATTCTCTACTGAGGCTGTTGCGTCGCTTGGCGAGTCCGGGCTGCTTGGTCTGATGCTGCCCGTGGATCTTGGCGGTTTAGGGTTAGGTCCCCGCACGTTTGCGGCTGTGATCGGCACGCTCGCCGAGGCTGATGCTTCGGTCGCCATGGTCTATCTCATGCACATCCTCGGCGCCACGGCGATCTTGGCGGCGCGTCCAAGCGCGGCTCAGGCACTTGCGCCGATACTGAAAGAGATCGCTGCGGGCCGGCACTTATCCACTCTGGCTTTCAGTGAATCCGGCTCGCGCAGTCATTTCTGGGCGCCTATATCCCGCGCACAGCGGAATGGCAACGGCGTCCGAATCAGCGCCAAGAAATCGTGGGTGACCAGCGCCGGTCATGCTCAGAGCTATGTCGCTTCTGCGCTTTCCCCTGAAGGAGCAGGGCCCACCGATTCGACCCTCTATCTTCTTCCGGCGCAGACCTGCGGCCTTTCAGTGGCAGGACCTTGGGACGGTTTGGGACTTCGGGCCAACGCCTCCGCGCCCGTTACGCTGGACGATTGCGAAGTCCCATCTGCTTTGCAACTCACCGAGGATGGCGCCGGGTTTCCGGCCATGCTGAACATGGTGCTCCCGCTGTTTAGTTTGGGGGCGGCAGCGGTGGCCTTAGGATTGTGCCGAGCGGCAGTCGCTGGAACTGCGGCACACCTCAAGAGCGCGAAATTCGAGCATCTCGGCCAGAGCCTCGGCGAGAGCCTGCCTACGTTACGGGCGCAGCTCGCTACCATGCAGATCGATGCCGATGGACTGGCGGCGCGCATCGACGATTTGGTCGACCATCTTGAGAAGCCGCGGGAGACGACTATGCTGCGCGTGCTCGAGTCCAAAGCCGCAGCAGGCGACGTTGCGATCAGCGTTACCTCAGCGGCAATGCACGCTTGCGGCGGTGCGGCGTTCTCAAAGCATTTGAGCATCGAACGCCTCTTCCGCGACGCACACGCGGGCGCTGTGATGGCGCCAACGGGGGACGTTCTGCGCGAGTTCATCGGGAAGTCGCTATTGGGGATACCGCTCTTCTGAAATTGGGATGCCCCGCCCTAGTCTCGTTGCTTTTTGCGCGACCGGGTGGGAATCTTGAAGGTTCAATGAATTCTGAGAAAGCGTGAATGGTATGAGCGAGACAATCTGGTTGGGAGCTGTCGCCTACAATCCGAAAGTGGTGACCATCTGGGAGGCGATGCGACGCTACTTCCACGAAGAAGCGCATCTACCCGTTGAGGTCGTTCTATTTCAGAGCTACGAGGCGCAGGTCATGGCCCTCCTCGCCCGACCGGGCGAGACCGTGCCGCGTATCGACATTGCATGGAATACCAACCTTGCTTACCTGCAAGCCGATGAGTGGAGCGGCCACGCCTGCCGCGCGATTGCCATGCGCGACACCGATCTCGGCTGGATGACAAAAATCGTTGCCGTAAGCGGAGGTCCCATTTCTACGCTTCCCGATCTGAAAAATCGAACGCTCGCGCTGGGCAGCCGCGACAGCGGACACGCAGCGATTCTGCCCGTTCACTTTCTTGAGCAGCAAGGGATGCGCGAGGGCGAGGATTACCGCACGCTGCGCTTTAACAGCGATTTAGGCAAACATGGCGATACCGGGACCAGCGAAGTGGAAGTGGTGCGCGCCGTCCTCGACGGGCGGGCCGACGCCGGTGCAATCGGCAGCCCTTTCTGGAGCACGGTTCGCAGTGAAAAGCGGGTGCCCGAAGGCGGCCTTCGTGAGATATGGTCGTCTCCGCCATATAGCCATTGCATGTTCACGGCACAGCCCGATTTCGGCCCAGAGCGGGAGCGCCAGTTCGTCGAAGCGCTCTCAGCGATGAGCTACGACAACCCGGTTCATCGCCCCATCCTCGAGGCCGAGGGACTTAAGCGCTGGCTGCCGCCCCATGTGGATGGCTACGCTGCTTTGCGGCAGGCCGCCGAACAGCAGGGATTCTTCGAGCAATCAGCCAACTCGGGGTAGAAATTTACGTTCGCAGAGAACGAGGTCCAGTTCAATTTCATGTTAGACGGCAAGCTTCTCTAGCCGAGCAAGTGAGCGAAGCACCTGCGAACGGCTCCTTCGCGGCCCTTTCTGCCACCCCATATCCTATGGCCGGACTTTCACCGGGGAACCGCACCGTCCAAACGATGGTTTGGTCTTCGCAACGGGACGTTCGCTAATCACTACAACACAACCTGATATGGAGTGACCTGTCAATCCCTCTGAGTCTGTGGGGTTGATTTTGTCGTTGTCGTTGCTTATTCCGTTTGTCGAAGACAGGGCAAGCAACAGCCGGGGCAGTTTTAGGCGACGATTGATCAGTCTGATATTCGCGGGTCGAAGCCGCATAATCTTGATCCGTCGGGAGCTGCCTCTGACTAGTGTCGCGAGTCCGGCAAAGCCTGTCGCATAGGTTGGCCGAGGATTCTCCTTCGTGCTTGCCCCGGCTGCTGCTGGCTCTGTCCTCGAATTTGGTTCCGCGGTTCATTCGTTGGTTCGTTTTTGTTTTTTCATTCCTTAGAAAGTTTTGTTTTTGCCTTTGCCTTTGTTTTTGCTCTTCGTCAGGCTGCTATTTGCAGTTTGCTCGACGCTTCCGCCTTGATCCCGATGGCCCAGATGAAGCCCAGCAACTCGCGTCCCACCGCGGTGATGATCTTTCTCTGGTCTTTTCCTGCCGCCGCCAGCCGAGTGTAGCGCTTGTGCAATCGGTGCTGCGCTTTCCAGGCAATCTCCTTGATCTCTTCCGACACTCCCTCTTGTCGCTTGCGTAACGCAGGACCGACGCCAGGCCGAAGCCGGTAGCTCCAGGCCGCCTCAATCGCGATTCGTCGGAGATGCGCATTGCCGGTCTTGGTGATGCCACCGCGCCGGGTTCGCTGGCCGCTGGAGTCCTCGCTGGGCACTGCGCCGCTGTAACCCATGAGCTGACGAGCGCTTTCAAAACGCGATAACTCGCCGAGTTCGGCCACGAGGGTGACCGCCGAAATCTGCGCTATGCCGCGCAATGCCTGTAACCCACGGACCACTTCCTGCATCTGCGGCGATGCCACTTGCACCGCATCCGCGATGGCTTGCTCCAGCCGCTTCACCCGCTCGGCCATGTGTTCGACCTCGTGCAGATAATCCAGTAACGTGGATTCCCGCGCGGCTTGCGTGAAGTGGATCTGCTTGACCCAGGTTAGATAGGCCTGCGTCCACGCCTTCACTCCGGCTGCCCGACGCTGCCCCGTGCGCAGCAGAAACTTGCTGAGCCGATGACGCGCCCGCAACTGATCCTGCTTGGCCGCCTCGCGCGCACGCACCAGATCGCGCAATGCCTCTGAACCCTCGTTCGGAACCCACACCGGGGTAAGATCGCCGGACCGATAACTGCGCGCCAAACGTTCCGCATCCCGCCGATCCGTCTTCACCCGGTCGCCGGCTTTCATCGGTACCAGCGTGGGCGCAATCACCTCGCATCTAACTCCCAACTCGGCCAACTGCCAGTACAGTACGTAACCCGTCGGACCCGCTTCATAGCAGGCCTTTAACTGCTCTACTGGCCCCAACTTCTTCAACAGTTTGCGGATCGACTCCGTGCGGTTGGCAATCGTTCCCAGGCTCCGTACCTCGCCATCCGGCTCGGCAATGGCTACTGCAATCGTTTCGGCATGGACATCCAACCCCAAAAATCGTACCTTCTCTTTCATGACCGGTTCCTCTCCGCTTTGTGGCTCTGATTTGTGTTTCTTCCAGAATCACAGCTTAACCCACGGTTAGCGCACTGGGACCGGTCACTCCATTCTGACTAGTAGATCTATAAGCCGTTGTTTGCACGAGGCAGGAGGAGGTTTTTGCAGAATTGTTTCACTACTCGATGACAACCGATTCACCGGGCCGAACCCAGGTGCAAGCTAGCGGAAAGATGGTATACTCTGGCCGATTTTAGCTGCCAAAGGGATAAAATATCCTCGTTCCTGGAAGGCCCCCTCTGATGCGCACCGCGGCTTCATCGGCCAGCGCTTGGCTATTGTCATATTCTCGACCATTCGACACCTTGAGGATTCTGTTTCTTACTCCATCCCGATCATGAATGTCGCCCTCGATTTTGAGGTCGCTCAATATGAATTTCGTAACGGGATGTGCGCCAGATGCAGATTCGTGCTGCATCGTGCTGTGTTCTGCCGAAATGTTCGCCTGTGCGCGATCGAGCTTGCCCGCGGCAATTGCGGTGCACGAGATTGCGCAAGCCACACAAGCACAAGCACATGCCATCCGGGTACGCGAAATATGCGGCACCGCCGCGAGTCTTAATGTTAACTCGAAGTCGTGAGAGAATTCATTGCGTTCGCTCGTGGAGACGTCGGATCGGCACGAAGCAGCATCCGATTTTAGTCCGACAGCGTTTTTGTTCGAGAGTCAAATATGATCTTTTCGACACGCTCGAAGCAGACGCTATCCAGGGTTGCCGCGTTCGGAGTTGCCGCCGTCGTCGTTTGTCACATGTCTACGGGACAGGAATCGGCGCGGGCGAATTGGACGGCGGAACAGGACCATCAAAACATGATGGAACAGCTCGGGATCAAAGCGCTCCGTGCCGGGCCGAGCGGGAACGAAAAGGACCCCAATCACGCCAACTACGATGAGGCAAAAGCCAATCCATACGGCGATCTCCCCGATTCGCTCACGTTAGAGAACGGACAAAAGATCACGTCGGCGAAACAGTGGTGGCATGAGCGACGCCCACAGATTGTTGAAGACTTCGAGCGCGAGGTCGTCGGCCGCATCCCAGCGAATGTGCCCAAAGTGACCTGGACCTCGAACAGCACAAGCGATTCGAAGGCAGGAGTTTTCCCGGTCGTTGAGAAACACCTGGTTGGACACGTGGACAATTCAGCGTACCGATCGATCGACGTAGACATTGAGATGACGCTGATCACGCCCGGGAATTCGAGAGTTCCGGCGCCCGTGATGATCTTGTTCAGCAGCGCGTTTACCCGCCAATTCATCGCAAACCACCCGGAATTCAAGAAAATGATGGGAAGCGATCCGCCGTCGACGGAACAGCTCATTGCCAACGGCTGGGGTTACGCGCTCCTCGACACCGGTACCATACAAGCGGACAACGGCGCAGGCCTCACCAAAGGGATTATTGGCCTTACGAATAAGGGTCGGCCTCGAAAGCCGGACGATTGGGGCGCGTTACGAGCGTGGGCGTGGGGTGCCTCCCGCGCTCTCGACTATCTGGAGACGGACAAGAGCGTTGATGCGAAGCGCGTTGGCATCGAAGGTGTCTCCCGCTATGGAAAAGCTGCGCTCGTGACGATGGCATTCGATACTCGCTTTGCTGTGGTGCTGGTGGGTTCCTCGGGGGAGGGTGGAGCGAAACCGCACAGACGCAATTTCGGAGAAGAGGTGGAGAATCTCACCGGCTCGGGCGAGTATCACTGGATGGCAGGTAATTTCTTGAAGTATGGCGCCGCCCAGGCTTCGTTTGGGAGTGAGAATGCCAGCGACTTGCCGGTAGATGCGAACGAACTGATTGCCCTGTGCGCGCCGCGGCTGACATTCATCAGCTATGGGGTTCCCGATAAGGGGGACTCGCAGTGGCTTGACCACCAGGGCAGCTTTATGGCGACGGTAGCGGCAAACGGTGTCTTCCACCTTTTGGGTGCGAAAGATCTGGCAGTGAACGGGGACTATCACAACGCGAGGATGCCGCCGGTGAATACGGGGCTTCTCGATGCCCAACTCGCATGGCGGCAGCATGACGAGGGGCACACCGATGCCCCGAACTGGAAGTACTTCATTCCGTGGGCGGACAGATTCCTCAACTATCATCCGATCCCGTGGGACCTTCCAGCCGATCAGCCGGTTTTTCGGACCGACGCTAACTCTCTGGTGGCGCATTCGCAGCTGCTTGCAAAGGCAAAACAGGGCGGAGTCGACGTTTACTTCGAAGGCGACTCAATCACAAGAAGGTGGGGCGCCATCGACTACCCGGATCTGCTAGCCAATTGGAAGCAGAATTTCTTCGGGTGGAACGCGGCTGACTTTGGATGGGGCGCTGATCGAACTCAGAACATCCTCTGGCGTTTAGAGAACGGCGAGTTGGATGGAGTCAACCCCAAAGTCGTCATTCTGCTAGCTGGCACAAACAACGTCAGCGATCTGACGGCTCCAGGTAGCATTGATGAACGAGCTTCCGACGTCACGCGAGGACTTCAGGCGATTCTGCATGTGATTCAAGAAAAAGCGCCCGCCGCGACAATCATCGTGATGGGAATCTTTCCCAGGAACGACAATATGGCGTTGACTGCTGTCATCGACAGGATCAATGGCAATCTGTCGAAGTTTGCTGACGGCCAAAAGATTCGATATCTGAATATTAACGACAAACTGGCAGACAGCGATGGGATGCTACGCGATGGAATGATGAATGCAAAAGACAAACTCCATCCCACCGTCGAGGCGTATCAAGTCTGGGCGGATGCACTGAAACCGGTCCTTACGAAGTTGCTGGGCCCTCCAGCGTTGATGGATCACGCCCCACCGCCTACGGGCGATCCCGCCGCGGGAGTTGATCTTCGCCCGACTCCCAGAGGCTTCGTAAATACCTCCACGACCTTGGCCACCGCACTCGTGACTTCCTTCCAGAATCCGGGTTCACTCAGGGACATGGCCCTCCGGCTGAGAATCGCCCGTCGATCTTCTCCATGATCCTCTCAGCCCATTGAATGCTTGCAGCGATCAGCTTGTCAGTCCGTTGAGACAAGAAGGGGATGCGCTAACGAGCGCCCGTCCGCGTCCGAGGAGGGGGTCGCGAGCAATCGCGATCCCCTCTCCAATCTCATGGACCAGGAAAGCCGTGCTATCTTTATCGGCCATGAAAACATCCATGGTCCCGTTGCTGGCGATTCTTACCGTCCTGTCGTCTATGGCCGCCGCGCAACCGCAGTCATTCCAATCGTTTTTCGACCGCACCGTGCATGACGACGGCGTTGTGGGCGCAGCATATCTGTTGCTCGATAAGGGCCATATTACCGAGGCGCACACCGTAGGCACGGCGGACGAAGCTGCTCACCAATCCGTGGACACGGACACTATCTTCCATTGGGCATCCGTGACCAAGACGTTCACCGCGGTGGCCATCATGCAGTTGCGTGACCGGGGCAAGCTCTCACTCGACGATCCGATCCTCAAATACATTCCTGAACTCGCGCGCGTCCACAGTGAGGATAACGGCATCGCAAAGGTAACCATTCGTCATCTGCTCTCCCACACCGCCGGATTCCAGAGCCCGACCTGGCCTTACAGCGACGGCAAACCGTGGCAGCCTTTCGAGCCAACGGACTGGTCACAACTCGTAGCGATGATGCCTTACCAGGAATTGGCATTTTCACCGGGAACCAAGTTTCAATATTCCAACCCCGGTTTTATTTACTTGGCGCGGGTGATCGAGGAGCTCAGCGGCGACCCTTTCGAGGTCTACGTGCAGAAAAACATTCTATCGCCGCTGGGGATGACCCGAACCTACTTCAACTTCACACCGTACTATCTGGCAAAAGACCGGGCCACTAGCTACATTCTCTACTTCGACGGCGACGGCCGAAACCGCAAAGTCGTCCAGCCGCGCGAGTTCAACACCGGCATCACCACGGGAAACGGCGGCCTCAACGCTCCTCTGTCCGATATGGCAAAATGGGTCGCGTTTCTGTCAGGGAACGGACCGCAGCCCGTTTCTGACATCGTGCTTTCGCATGAATCGCTGGAAGAAATGTGGGTGCCGGTCATCGCGCACGAAGGCGACTCTGCCGTCGCACCTCCTGAATCAAATGGATACTCGTTTTTTCTCTTCCCTCGTGGATCCGGCGATGCCCCTGTGACTTTCGTTGGCCACACTGGACACCAGGCTGGCTTTGCGGTCTTCCTTGTTCTGAACCCAGGCAATGGCCGGGCATTGATCGCGGCCTTCAATACGGTGCATGGTTGGGGTCCGACGCCGGCTGAGCAAACTTTTTATAAGGAATCCAGCGAGCGATTCCAACAGCTAATGGAACAGGCCATGGCCTTGCTTCGCTGAGGCCGCTGGTGACTGATCCCGAAATCCAGGAAATCGCGGCCGTAAGCCGGAAGGCTGACCCTCCCGAACTAGGCTGAACTAGGCCGTTTGACAGGTCTTCCCGGCGTTTCTATACTTTTGCCGCGCCACCAATCCCGTCCGAGGGAAATACCATGGCCAAGCGTTCTATAGTAGTAGTCTTGATTTTTGCTGCTTCCACTTTCGGCTTCGCACAGGATTATTGGAAGGATCATCAACCCAAACTCACTCCGCAGAAAAGCAATACGACGCAACTGCTGATCGCGGTTAGCGCGGTGAACTCGCAAGTCGTCTGGGCCGCTGGGAGCGGCGGGGTCTATGTGGTAACGACCGATGGCGGGCAGACGTGGAAGTCCGCCGTAGTGCCTGGAGCCGAGCAACTGCAATTCCGCGACGTGTACGCGGTAAGCGATAAGATTGCGTACCTGATGTCAATTGGGAATGACACCACAAACTTTAAGGTCTACAAGACCTTCGACGGTGGCCAGACCTGGAGGGTCGAGTTCACCAATGAACTCGCCAATGCATTCTACGATTGCTTCGCGTTCTGGAGTCCGGATCGTGGCATCACCCACAGCGACTCGGTCAACGGCGTTTTCCCGGACATCCGTACTTTCAACGGATTGAGCTGGCATTCGATTGCCGACAATATGCCGCCCGCGCTGCCCGCAGAAGCTTCGTTTGCAGCAAGTGGAACCTGCATAACTGTTCAGGGAGAAGACAACGCTTGGATCGCCACCGGTGGCACAACCACGGCGAGAATCCTGGCTACGCGAGATGGTGGCGATACCTGGAACGCGTACGATACGCCACTCGTCAGCAATGCGAGCGCAGGCGGAGTCAGTGTCGCTTTCCGCGACGGGTGGAATGGCGTCGTAGGCGGCGGCGACTTGTCTGTGAACACATCGGCCGATATGGCAACATCGAACGATGGTGGGCAGACCTGGACCCTTACCAATAAACCACCTCTATCCGGAGCAATTTTCTGTCTGGCTTATGCGCGCGGTATGCGCAGGCATGAGGAGTGGTGGGGCAAGGATGACGATTTCAATCATTTCTTCGATCGTACCGTCGTGATCACGGCAGAGACCGAACCGAACTTCGATTCGGGATCGGCGGCATGGACTCCCGATGAAGGACACACGTGGTTCACGTTACCCAACGTGAGCGGATATTGGGCGGTCGGGTTTGCGGACCCGCATGATGGATGGTTCGTTGGCAACAACGGCCAGATTCTGAAGATCAGCTTCTAACGGTCGGACGGAATGACGAAGCGGCCGCGCCGTGCACAGGTTGATCGTGTGCGGCGCGCGCTGAAAGTCACATCCTGATTAACCTGGTCGGAGCTCTCGTCCGCAACTACACTAGCGTGGCTAAGCTAGGCCCCTATCGCAAGTGCTCAGGCCATCAGGTTCCTCCCTATAACTAACCGCGTCTTGGCCTGAGCACAAGCGATAGAGTGCTAGTAGGTTAGCGTCAACAACCCGCTACAATTCCTCGCAGGGCACAACGGTTGGCGTCTCAAAGCAGGAGAAATCCGTGACATTCCTTAGACTCCTTAAGAAGACCAGGCACTATGAGACTGGCAGTACAGCTTGGATTCTCAGCGCTGCGATTCAATCGGCAGCGATTATCGGGATCCTGTGGCTGGCGCAGATAGCGATGGGGACCTCGCCTCTCAGACCCGCAATGCTGGCTGCCTTCGCAGAATTTCTGACCATCAAATTGCCTCTGTACCTCTTCATAGCAAGAGACCTTTGTCGTTGGAGAGGGGGAGAATCTTCCTCGAAATTGGTGTGGGCCGTGGGGTCTCTTATGGGTGGAGCAAGTCTGGCTTTGCATATCCATTCGCTCGTGACTGAGGGCGTCCTCGATCAGAGGGTTGAAGCACTGCTGCTCATTGCAAGCGTCATGGTCACAGCTGCTGCTTTGATATTGGGTGTGTTCATCCTCAGCAACGTTTTCAGTTCATTCTAAAAACTCAGATCACTGTCGCAAATCTCCATCGCACTCGGTGACCCAGTTACAACGTGTACGTCTGATCTCGTCAGTTCAGTGCTGAACACAAGGCCACGCGCTCGGTCTCACGGTCACATGAGACGCAGAATCCACTCTGGAAGCCGGAAGCGGTGCTGGCTGCAGAGTGCAGGAGTCTTCCGGAATATCGGAATAGCTGGGAAGTAGAATTGATACGTAAGCGGGTGCTGGACATATCGCGAAGCCGCGCTGGCCGAAATTCAGGGGCGCGTTTCCGGACATTCAGGCGCGGCAACAAAGCTCGGCGCCCCACGCCAGACACTCGATTCGAAGATCGCGGCCCTGCAAATCAGCAAGCTGAAGTCCAAAACGGCGCGAGTGTAGATCAGCATACCTTCAAGCAACTCCCGGTCATCCCGAAGCTCAGCGTTTTCACCAGCGGGCGAAGGATGTAGCGAGTCGAAGCCGGTCCGCGTCTCCACTTCGCATCCGCATTTCTGATCCATCGGCATTTCTGAACCCTCAGCAGCGGGGCGGACGCTAAGTCCTCAGAATTCAATACCAATTAAGTGGAGCTGCAATTGCATTCTTCAAAGCGAAACGGCAAATCGCCAACTTCATCAGGAGGATATGATGCGAAGAAATCTCACTCGACGTATTCCAATCTTTTTGTTCTTTCTCCTCAGCCTGCTGCCCTCGCAGGCGCAGGAGGCGAACACAACCTCAACCACTCCCGTGCAAATGTCGGTGACGGTTCGCGTGCTCGGGAAAAACAAGCGTATACCTGAAGTCACTCGCGAAGACATCATCGTCAGGCAAGGAAAAGACCGCCTGACGGTCACCGACTGGCAACCGGTAGGCAGAGATCGCAGCTCGCTCGATCTGTTCATCTTGATCGACGACGCTGCCCGGTCGAGCGTAAGCTCCCAGTTCGACGACCTGCGCGAGTTCGTCGACTCCATGCCGGCGAACACGTCTGTGGGCGTCGGATACATGCGCAACGGCACGGTGCTGATTGCTCAAGAATTGACCAAGGACCACGCGCAAGCCGCGAAGGCTCTGCGCATTCCGCTCGCTTCACCGGGAGTTTATGGAAGCCCGTACCTTTCGGTGATCGATCTGATGAGGCGCTGGCCGGAAAATTCGAGCCGGCGTGAAGTGCTGATGATCACGGACGGAATCGATCGTCTCCACGGCTGGCCGAGCCATCGTGGGTTGAGCCCGATCAGTCGCGACGTCGATTCGGCCAGCGTGGTCGCTCAGCGTACGGGAACGATCATTCACAGCATCTACACGCGAGGTGTTGGGCGGCGCGCCAGCAACTTCTGGGAAGTGGCGAACGGACAAAACGCGATGGCCAAGCTAGCCGACGCGACCGGCGGCCAGTCGTTCTTCCTCGGAATGCTGAATCCGGTCAGTTTCCGTCCGTATCTGGAAACGTTGCAGAGCAGCCTCAACAATCGTTATCTCCTCACGTTCGACGCAGTGCCCGGCAAAAAGCCTGGCTTGCAGGACGTGAAGTTGACGACCGAGGTCGCCGGCATCGAACTCGACTCGGCGGACAGCGTGTGGGTGCAGGCGCGATAATCCTTCTACATCGGCCTTTTCGGCGGAGAACAATGTCGAAAAGGCCGTTCTACTTTTTGCGCGACGTCGGCGGTTTGTCTTCATCGCGAAATGTCTCACATCCGCTTTCGTCATTCGGTTTCTGATCAGTCAGCATTTCGGAAAGCCTCGGCGCCTCTCGCACCAATAACTCCTGCAAATTCAGCGCGACGCTTTGGTGCGGCAATTGCTTTTCTAATGACGTCCCGATCACAGATCGAAGACAAACAAATTCGACGCTCGGAGGTTCTCGTGGCTCTCAACTACGCGATCGAATCCAGCGACCAGAATGTTCTCGCTGACACACATGTCATGAAGAGCGCCGTTCACTTTGCCGCCGCCAACCCGGGCTGAGCGGCCAGCAGCTGCGGCGCAACTCCGGGTGCCCGCTTCTGCGCTGCGGCCAACTGCCGGGCCTGCATTTCCTTGATCCGCTTCATCATCTGGGGATGGCGCGCCCATTCAATCTGCTTCTCGGATGGTGCGCCGTACAACTCAGGACGGAGGTAGAAGCCGCGCAACCGGGCGTCTTTTCCCTGCTCGACCGCCAGCGGGTGCCCTTTGGCGTAGGCATCCTGCCGCAAGCCGGTGACCTGCCAGGAGACTTTCACGCCAGGCGCGCTGGTGCTGATTTCGAACTGGTTGTTTTCGATTTCGCGGGCTACGATGGCTTGGGCGAATTGCCCGATCACCGTCAACTGGTAGCGGAAGTCGGTGTTGAGCACCTGGAACCAGTCTGGCAGTTGGACCGTCGCATGCCCTTGACTATCCGTGGTGACGGTCCCGTCGTACATGTTCTTCATCTCGGAGGACCCGACCGAGGCGTGGAGGAGATACTTGTTAGCGGGATCGAGCGGGTGATCGATCTTGACCTCCGGGGCGCTTCCGTTGAGCGTGCCGGTGATTTCCACGTCGCCGGTGAAGTTCCCGGCAAGGCCGTCGGTTTCTGTCGTGCCTTGGTTTAACCCGGGCTGAGCATCGATTCCGTCGCCCCCACAGTCTCCGCCACATGCCTCGCCATCATTGTTTCCTCCGGCAAAACTTCCTCCTGGGGCGAGTCCGCCTGCTAGCTCCAGGCCGTCAATTAGAATTATGTGAGCTAGCCCTCCCACGGCGGAGATCCCGGCCCCTCCCGTCCCGGAAGCTGTGCTGCTAAAGCCGCTGGCGCCGCCCGCAACCACCAAACCATCACCGCGGTTGGTCGCGTTCTTTGGGTCGCTGTTGCCTCCCGTGATAGAGACTCCTTCCATACCGTTCTGAGAAGACCCTGCCGGGGGCGTCCAACCAGTAAAACTCCCAGCTGGGCCGGGGCCAGCCGACACCCCCACGACGCCGGTCGCCCCGATCCCGTACAAGCCGGAACCCACTGGGCTCGAACTCGAGCCGTAAACGCCGTAGCTCGCGCCCGACGCCGCGGTCGACCATCCGAATACCCCGTAGCTCCCCGCCGTGGTTCCTTCAACGCCGATGCCGGCGCTCCCCGCCGAGCTTCCCAGAACCCCTACCTATAGATGAACTGCTTCAATCCACATGCTCCCCTTCTGCCATAAAGCTCTGCTCCGAGGGAGGCAGGCGGTCACCCGGCCGCGCCCAGAACACATACAAC
>Ga0209624_10001917_pt1 | contig 15833 bp, 16 predicted proteins | sample JacPinW_OM2H0_O1_FD_188565 | JGI IMG/M metagenome (GOLD analysis project Ga0209624, IMG submission 188565) | Forest soil microbial communities from Algoma, Ontario, Canada - Jack Pine, Ontario site 1_JW_OM2H0_O1 (SPAdes) (version 2) | ecosystem: Environmental > Terrestrial > Soil > Boreal...
TGTTCACCTCAGACCTGTCGGTGAACGAGTTCCTGCTCGTCAAGCAGGCGGGTTTCGAGCCGCTGGGATTGGTGGTGGGGAGCTCGATCTACCACATCGGCATCCAGATGTCGGGGTGGAAGAAAAGCCAGGAGATGACTGTCCTGTCGGAGGCGATGTATGGGGCGCGCCAGCTGGCAATGACGCGCATGGAGGAGGAGGCCGACCAGCTGGGCGCGGACGGCGTGGTGGGCGTGCGCCTGGACATCGGCCGCTATGAGTGGGGCCAGGACATGGCGGAGTTCATTGCGATCGGCACCGCGGTGAAGCACCGCGACGGCGTGCTTCACCGCGCCCCCAACGGCCGACCGTTCACCAGCGACCTGTCAGGTCAGGATTTCTGGACGCTCCTGCGTACGGGCCACCGTCCGGTGGGGATGGTGATGGGCAGTTGCGTGTATCACGTGGCTCACCGCGGCATGCTGCAGTCGATGGCACAGACGGGTCGCAACGTTGAGCTGTCGAACTTCACCCAGGCGCTGTATGACGCACGCGAGCTGGCGATGGAGCGAATGCAGTCGGAGGCGCAGCAAATCGGCGCTGAGGGGATTGTGGGCGTTGATCTGCAGGAGAAGAGCCACGGTTGGGGCAGCCACACGATCGAGTTCTTTGCGGTCGGCACGGCGATCGTCCCACGTGAGGGTCACACCGACGAGATCGAACCGCCCACGACCGTGCTGGACCTGAGCTGATAGAGACGTTTATGGGCTCCGCCTAGCGGCTCCGCCGGGTGTGCGAAGCGTGCTACTTCGGCAGCGCACCCTAAGCGGATCTACGCGGGCAGCAGCTCCAACGCGTCTACGTGCCGGGGCCGCATGACGGAGAAGTGGCGGTGGTCGAGCGTCGCCAGCTTGGTCTCGCGCAGCCGCTCCACGATCGCTAGGACGGCGGCATCGACGAAGCCTACGCGTAGATCGGCGTAGGTGGTGAGGATCTCCCCGACACGCGCGTAGTCGACCGGCTTCAGTGGCTCTAGAACGAACGCTTCGCGGCGGCAGTCCTCAAGGAACCTGACGAATGTGTCGGTCTGGTTTGTGCGGCTCAGGAAATACTCGAGCTCCACCAACACCGGCGCAGGCACGATTCGATCCTCTCGGCTTTGCTCGAGCAGCGGCGCACACGTCTCGTGGTCCTCGTCGTGCGGCTCGATTGCGGCGAGCAGCGGCCCCGTGTCGATGACTAGCGGAATGGCTCGGGCTCGTACTCGTCTTCGCTCGCTCGCCGCGACAGGTCGCTGCGACCAGATCGCCCGATCCCAATGCAGTTCAACGGGGGCGGAATCCGCTCCTCGGTATCCCCTAGCTCATGCTCGATCGCGTCACGCACGACCTGCGCGACGGACACACCGCGCTCTTGCGCTCGGCGCTTGGCCCGCTCGATGAGCTCAGGCTCAGCCTGAATCATCAGCCTCTGCATCATCACTGCAATCATGCTAGCAGTGGCCTCCTTCCGTACGCTGTTGTGACCAATTGGCCCTGTACGAGGCTCATCCGACCGGAGGATGCCCGACGGGACGCTCACCACAGGAGGCGCGCCATGAGCATCGTGTTCACCGAGGATCAAGGCCATGTCCGGCACGTGGTGCTGAACCGCCCGGAGAAGCGCAACGCGATGAACCAGGAGCTGCTGCTCGCGCTAGGAGACGCTCTGCGGACGGCGGCCGCGGACATTTCGGTGCACTGCGTGGTGCTGCGCGGCGAAGGCCCTGTGTTCTCCGCGGGCGTGGACCTCGTCGAGCTCGCGTCGTCGGCGGGTACGCCCGGCATGCTGCGCCCGTTTCGCAAAGTGTTCCTTGAGTGCGCGAACCTCTGCGAAGAGATGGCCAAGCCAGTCGTCTGTCAAATCCATCGCACGTGCGTGGGTGGCGCCTTGGAGGTGGCACTCGGCTGCGATCTGCGAATCGCCTCCAGCGACGGGCACTTCGGCCTGCCGGAGGTCAAGTTCGGGATCATCCCCGACGTGGGCGGCTCCACCCGCCTGCCCGCAGTCGTGGGCCTGGGCCGCGCGAAGGAGCTGATCATGACCGCCCGCACGATCGACGCCACGGAGGCCGAGCGAATCGGCCTGGTCAACCGGGTCGTGGCGCCCGAGGATCTCGAGCAGGCGACACAGGAGTTCGTTGATGAACTGCTCGCCAACTCCCACGTCGCCGTGGGCCGCGCCAAGCGCGTGATCGACGCCTCCGCCCGCCCGGCGCTCGCGACGACACTGGAGATGGAGGTGGCCGTGCAGGAGTACTGCGTGGCCGCCGCCCGCGAGGTAGCGCACGAGCAGAGCCAGGCCGAGGAGCAAGTCGCAAGCCTCTGAGCAGATGAGCGGCCTCGACGCGGGACAGCCAATCGTCCGGGACGCGTCCGAGCGGGACGCCGCGGCGTGTGCGGCCATCTACGCGCCATATGTCACCGACACGGCCATCACCTTCGAGTCTGACCCTCCCTCAGCGGCAGACATGGCCGCGCGCATCGCCGCCGCCCAGCGCGGTCATGCTTGGCTAGTCCTGGAAGACGAGGGACGCGTCGTCGGCTACGCCTACGGGAGTAGCTTCGAACCGCGTGCCGCCTACCGTTGGGCGTGCGAAGTCAGCGTGTACGTGGAGATGGGGCGCCGACGCGCCGGCAGCGGCAGGATGCTCTATGAAGCGCTCTTTCAGCAATTGGCGGACCGCGGCTTCCGCGTCGCTGTCGCCGGGATGACGCTGCCTAACGACGCCAGCGTCGGCCTGCACCGCGCCCTGGGGTTCGAGCCGGTTGGCACCTATCGGCGCATTGGCTTCAAGCACGGCAGCTGGCACGACGTCGCCTGGACACAGCGCACGCTGGCCGATGGCGAAGATCCGCCGGCAGAGCCGACCTCAGGCTGAGCCGGCTAGCGGCGGCTGCGTCGCCGAGCGAACATCCAGCCGAGCCGCACGGTAAGAGCCACAACCATGGAGATCGTGCCGGCGGGACCCAGCGAGTGTCCTGAATAGAGGTACGCCTCAATCATCAGCCACCTCCCGATGCCACTCGACCGGCCCGGCCACGAGCGTGTGGCTGCCCAGCGGACGCCCAAGGACGTCCCGCGCACGCCTGGCGCACGCAAGCAGCGCATCGAGGTCGATTCCGGTCTGGATACCCATCTCGTGCAGCATCGAGACGAGATCCTCTGAGGCGATGTTGCCAGTGGCGCCCGCTGGAACCGGGCACCCCCCCAGCTCACCGAAGCTCGACTCGAAGCTCCTCACGCCCACCTCCAGTGCCGCGAGCACGTTGGCAAGACCCTGGCCACGGGTGTTGTGGAAGTGCGCGGTCAACTCCACATCTGGCCCCAGCCGATCGCGAGCCGCGAGGAGAAACTCCCGTACCTGAACGGGATTGGCCATGCCGGTTGTGTCGCCAAAGCCGATCTCCTGGGCACCCGCGTCACGCAACTGTGTCGCGATCTCCAGCACGCGCTCGACCGGCACGCGACCCTCGTACGGACATCCGAACGAGGTCGAGATCACACCCTCGCAGCGCAGGCCGGCTGCACGCGCCAGCCCGAGGACGGCTTGGAGACCCGTGAGCGACTCGGCGATCGAGCGCTTGACGTTCTTGCGGTTGTGGCTCTCCGACGCAGACATGAACACGTTGATCTCGTCGAACGCCGGCCGCGCACCACCCTCGGGATCGCGGCTGCCGGCCGCGCACTCGCGACCCGCGCCTACGCGCTCGCGCAGCTCGAGCGCCATCTCGAGCCCGCGCTCGTTGGGGATCAGCACCGACACACTGACCTCCCGCGGCACATCGATCCCGGCGAGAACCTCAGCGGCATCGGCCAGCTGTGGGATGACGTCAGCGCGGACAAAGCTCGTCACCTCTAGACGCCGCAGGCCGGTTCGCGCGAGCGCGTCGATCAGCTCGATCTTGCGCTCCGTGGGAATCACCTCAGGCTCGTTTTGAAAGCCGTCGCGTGGCCCTACCTCCCTAATGGTCACCTCCCGGGGAAGCTCGCTCATGACATAGGGCGTCGCGTGGAGTTCATCACTCTCAGCCTATACTCGGCCGCCGTGGCACCGTCCAGCTCCGATCCGGTAGCCGTAATCGGTGCCTCAGGGGCGCTTGGTTTCGGCCTCGCTCTGAGGCTCGCACGCACGGGCGTGCCGATCGCGATCGGCTCCCGCGACTCCGACCGAGCCGCGGAAACCGCTGAGCGCGCTCTGGCAATTCTGCCCGACGCGTCTTTCTCGGCGTACGACAACGCGGATGCGGTGCGCGCGGCGGGCGCCGATGGCATTGTGATCTTGAGCGTGCCCTTCCGCAACCAGTCTGAGACGCTGACCAACCTGAAGGGCGCGCTCTCCCCTGGGCAATTGCTGATCGATGCGACGGTGCCGCTAGCCGCCGCGGTCAGCGGCAAAGCCACCCGCATGCTCGGCGTGTGGCAGGGCTCTGCCGCCCAGCAGGCGCTGGAGATGGTGCCCGAGGGTGTGCGGGTGGTTTCAGCTCTACACACCGTCAGCGCAGCATCGCTGACCGACCTCGAGCACTCTCTCGCACAGGACGTGCTCGTCTGCGGCGACTCGCGCGCGGACAAGCGCGTGGCCGCCGAGCTGATCGAGCGTATCGACGGGCTGCGCTGCGTTGACTGCGGGAAATTGGAGATGGCCCGCACCACCGAGGCTCTGACCGCGCTTTTGATCTCCGTCAACTCCCGCTACAAGACTCACGCTGGCGTTCGCCTGACGGACCTTCCAGAGCGGCTGTGGCAGTGAGGACGAGCGACCGCGACATCGTGATCCTCTCCGGCGGCACCGGTGGTGCCAAGCTGGCACGCGGTATCGCCGACGTGGCCGGGCCGGAGCGCCTCAGCGTGATCGCCAACACGGGCGATGACATCGAGATCTATGGCGCACACGTCTCACCCGACCCCGACCTGGTGTCATTCTGGCTGGCAGACACGATCGACGATCGCGGCTGGGGGCTCGAGGGTGACTCCTTCGCGGTGATGGACGCGCTGCGCGAGCTGGGCGTGGACGTTTGGTTCAACCTCGGCGACCGCGACCTTGCGTGGTGCTTGGAGCGAGCGCGCATGCTCGCCGAAGGGCTCTCCCCTACGATCGCGTTAGCGCGGCTGAACGACGCCATTGGCGTGCGCACACGGGTGCTGCCGATGAGCGATGACCCGATACGCACGTGGGTCCGCACCGGCTCCGTCGGCTGGTGTGCCTTCCAGGAGTTCATGATCCGCGAGCGCGCCTCGGGATTGATCGAGGGGCTCGAGTACCGCGGTGCCGAGCAGGCTCACGCGAGCGCTGAGGTGCTCGACGCGATCGCCAGCGCACGCACGATCGTGATCGGCCCGTCCAACCCGCTCGCGTCGATCGCGCCGATCCTCGCCGTCCCTGGGATTCACGAGGCGCTCCACGCCGCCGCCGCGCCGATCGTGGCCGTCAGCCCGATTGTTGGCGGCGCGGTATTGAAGGGGCCCACCGAGTCATTCATGGCCTTTGGCGCACTCGAGTGCAACGCCAACGGCGTTGCCGACTTCTACGGTGAGCTGCTCGACGGCATCCTCGCCGATGAAGACGTAGCGCGGCTGACCACGCTACAGACCGATACGCGCATGGACGATGCGCACGGCCGCGCACGCGTGGCCGAACAGACCCTGTCGTTCGCGCAGGCACTCGCTGCGTAGCAACCGCTGGGCATCCTACCCGGTACGGGGCGCTACCCGGTAGGCGATGCGGAGCGATACCGGGTGGGGGCGCTCGCTGTCCGCCGGAGCGCTACCCGACTGCCGCGGGGTTGCCCGCGCGCCAGTCCTGGAGCGTGCTCAGCGCTCCGTCGATCACGCGACCCAGGAAGGTCTCGCGGTCGTTGGCGTGCGGGAATGGCTCACTCGGGACCGGAACTTCGAGGAAATCGCACAGTGGCTCCCAGCCTTCGCGCGCTTCCCACACCAGCAGGCGATCGGCGGGCACGTCGCGCTTGACGCGCCCGTGATGGGCGACCATCTGCTCCATCAGTTGCTCGGGCTCATGCCCCTGCGAGAAAGTGCCCTGGGGCCCCCAGAACATGCGATCGACCAGCTCTAGATAGCGCTCGAACTTGGGGTCCACCGCCGCGCGGGCGTGCGCCAGCAGCGGCATCAGCGATTTGCCGAACGACATCTCCACGATCGTTTCGCGGAAACTCGGCTCCCACGACTCCGGGTCGCGCACGCTGAGCAGCACCTTTGCGTCGGGGTAGGCCTCCATCAGCTCGCGATAGAAGTAGCCTCCCGGCCAGTCTGCGCTCGACTGGGCGCCACCGAAGATCTGCTCCCACGGAGCCTCTCCGTCCATCGCCTGGTCCCACAGCTGGACGTGATCCAAGTCGGCCAGCACGTTGACCCAGTGGTAGCACGGCCCTAGCCCAAGTTGCTCGAAGGCTTGCTTTTGCGTCAGCGTGGCGGTTCGCGGCAGACCAGCCCCGATCAGCTTGATGCCGGTAGTCGTCGTCGCTTTCATCTAGACTTCTCCCCTCGGATGATCGTTTTCATCGCAGCAAATCGACCTGCGAGCACGCGAAGAAGTCGGTAAGAACGGCGTTGTCGCACCGGGTAGCAGCGTTCGGTGTACATATCGTCGAAGCCTCAGCCTGATGGCCCCGAGCGGGCGTCACCGCCAACCAAGGAGCATCGACTGTGCAGAGCGTCTCGTACCGGACATACGGCAACGGCGGACCATCGGTTCTCACCGACCCGGTCATTACGCCGCGCCAGCCCGTGCGACGCTCGGGACCACGGATCGCCGGGATCGCCGTGTCCGACTCGCCGGAGGTGTACTCCCAGGAGCAGGTGCTCGACCGCCTGGGCTTGAAGGGAAATGAGTTTGCTGAGGGCATATTCGAACGTTGTGGTGTCAAGCGCCGCCACCTTGACCTGAGTCCCGACTTCCTCGCCGCGACCCTGCAGGGTCGCGCTACGAAGATCGAGCAGCAGTTGATGGCGCACTCTATCCAAGCGGTCGACGCACTCGAGCTCGACCCGCAGCGGATCGGGACCGTGATCAGCTCGAGCCTCTATTCGGTCGGGTGTCCCACGATCGCGCATCGCCTGCTCGAGCACTACGAGATGGACCCGACGACCGACAAGTACCACATCAACGGTGTCGGCTGCGCGAGCGGCGTGCCGCTAATGAAATTGGCGGGACAGGCGATGCACGAGCACCCCGAGAAGCTAGCTCTGATCGTTGCGGCGGAGAGCATGAGCGGCACGCTGATGCCCGCAACAGCCAATGACCCCAAGGCCAAGACAGTCGGCTCTGCGATCTTCGGCGACGGCTGTGCCGCCGCCGTGCTCTCCAGCGATCCTCGCGCGGATGGCCCGGTCATCCTTGCCTCCCAGGTGCACCAGCTCCCCGGCACACTCGATGCGGTGCGCCTTGACCTCGCACCCGAAGACAGCTTCCTGCACCTCGCACGCGAGCTGCCCGACCTCGCCGGCGCCGGCCTGCCCGGTGTCGTCAGCGCATTCCTGGCTCGCCACGAGCTACGCCACGCGGACATCAACCACTGGATCGCGCACCCTGGCGGCAGACGCATCATCGAGAACGTGCAGACGGCACTGGAGCTGTCCGAGGCAGACCTTGCCACCAGCTGGAACGCGCTGGCCGAGCACGGCAACGTGGGCACGCCGTCGATCTTCTACGTGCTCAAGGACACCATCGAGCGCCACACGCCGCAGCCCGGCGAACACGGGCTGATGGTGACGATCGGCCCAGGCGTAACCGTCGGGCTGATGCTGCTCGGCTGGTAGCGCCGACGCTCGCGAAGTTCTCACTATCGTCTGCGGCAGATGCGCACCGCCGCGATCCTGCCCGTCAAGAGCTTCTCCCGCGCCAAGCAGCGGCTGGGCGCGAGCGTCGCCGACCAGTTGCGCCTGCAGCTAGCCGAAGCGATGGTTGCGGATGTGCTGCTTGCGCTCGCCCAAACCGAGGCGATCGAGCGCACGATCGTCGTCACACGCGAGGACAAGGTCGCGGAAGTGGCACGGGTGCACCATGCAATCGTCGTCCTCGATGATGCCGAGAGCGGCCAATCGCCAGCCGCCGCCCTCGGCGTGCAGCGCGCGCTCGCCGACGGCATCGAGCGGGTGCTGTGTATCCCCGGCGACTGCCCCGCGTTGGACCCAGCCGAGCTAGAAGAGCTGTTGGGCGCAGAGGCAGCCGAGCACCGCGATCGGCGTGCGGTCGTGATCGTCCCCGACCGGCACGGAACGGGCACGAACGGACTGCTGCTCACACCTCCAGACGCGATCACACCGAGCTTCGGGCCCGACAGCTGTGAGCGCCATCGCAAGCTCGCATTCGCCGCTGCGATCGAGCCGGTGATCAAGCGACCGGCTTCGCTGCTGTTGGATATCGACACGGGTGCCGATTTGGCTGCGCTGCGCGAACGACTCATGGGGTTGAGCGCCTGGGCGCCGCGCACGCGTGCCGTACTCGGCCTGGGCGAGCGCAGCGACTCTTTCCCCCTCACGACCCCAGCCTGAAACACAACCGTCGTGGCGAGCCTATCTGCGCACGCCCTCACCGGCATTCCAGAGGTGCGCCCGGGCGATGACCTTGCTGCGCTGATTCTCGATGCTATGGACGGGGCGCCGCTACGCGAGGGTCAACTTGTGGCGATCGCCCATACCGCCGTATCAAAGGCCGAGGGGGCGTTGGTAGCTCTCTCCGACGTTGTCGCGAGCCCACGCGCCCACGAGCTGGCAAGCGGCGACGGTGACGCTGCGCCGGCGAGAGATCCGCGTGTGGTGCAGGTTGTGCTCGACCAATCCGCCGAGGTGCTGCGCTCGAGCCGCGGTGTACTCATCTGCCGCACCCATCACGGCTTCGTGTGCGCCAACGCGGGCGTCGACGCGTCCAACGCCTCGGCTGACGCGGACGCGCAGACGCTGGTCCTCTTGCCGCGTGACCCCGACGGCTCCGCCAGGAGCATCCGTGCGCGTCTGCGCGCGCTCACCAGGGTCGGCGCGAGCGGTCAGACAGCGCCGGCGGTGTTGATCTCAGATAGCTTCGGGCGGGCATGGCGCCACGGCCAAGTGGACGTCACGATCGGGTTGGCAGGTATGCAGCCACTCGATGATTGGCGCGGTCGAACAGACGCGAGCGGCATGGAGCTGAGGGCTACGTGGCTTGCGATCGCCGATGCCGCCGCGGGCGCCGCTGACCTGGCCCGCGCCAAGGACTCGCGCGAGCCGGTCGTGATCATCGACGGGCTGGAGCGCTTCATCGGCGAGGACGACGGCCCGGGTGCTATGGCGCTACTGCGCCCTCTTCAAGAGGATCTCTTTCGTTGAGCAACCGCGACCAGAAACGGATGAACTCGCGCTCGTGGCCGATACCCGCCTCCAGCGCCAGACGCATCCCCCGCGGCATCTCTCCCGAGCTCGCATGCAGGTGCTCGTATGTGCGCAACTGGCGCCGGTGAGCCTCGAGCTGAACCGCTGCCAGTGGGGCAGGATCAGCGCCGAAGAAGAGCTTCAAGGTGCCCGCGTCGCGGACCTCGTCAAGCGCGTCCGTGGGCTCCATGCGCCAGCGCTCGAGCGCCTGCTCGCCGCGTTCGCTGACGCGATAGATGCGCCTGCGTCGCCCCGTCTGCTCGCGCTCCTCCACTAGCAGGCCGGCCTGCGCGAGGCGCGCGCACTCGGTGTATAGCTGTGTGTGCGGCACGCTCCAGAAGTTGATCGTGCTGACTTGAGCGAGCCGCTTGAGGTCATACGGGGTCGCCGGCTGCAAACGCTCCAGCAACCCGAGGACGATGTAGGAGGTCTCCGTCAAACGGGCGCTTGACATCCCCCGCAGGGTAGCCTACGGTATGTATCGTTCGAACCGAACCATACGAAAGGAACCGTCATGTCCTCCGGCGTGACCTCGACTGCCGCCCCTCAAACCACAAGCGCACTCGGCTTCACTACGCTCGAGCACGAGACGACAGTCCCAGAGCTGCAGCTGAGCGGCGAGCTGCCGTCGTGGCTTTCCGGCTCGCTACTACGGACGGGCCCGGCCAAATTCGAGGTCGGGGGCCAAAGCATGCGCCACTGGTTCGACGGCCTGGCGATGCTGCATCGCTTCACGATCGCCGATGGCCGCGTGGCATATGGCAACCGCTTCCTGGAAAGCCGCTCGTATCGTGCCGCGCGCGAGCGGGGCACGATCGTCTATGGCGAGTTCGCCACCGACCCATGCCGCTCGCTGTTCAAACTGGTGCAGACGCTGTTCAGCTCCGGGGGCGTCCTGACAGACAACGCCAACATCAACGTCGCGCGACTCGGCGAGCGCTTTGTGGCAATGACCGAGACACCTCTTGCCGTCGAGTTCGACCCACAGACCCTACAGAGCGCGGGCGTGCATCCGTTCAAGGCCCCAGGACAGCTGACCACCGCGCACCCCCACATGGATCGCACAAGCGGCGCGATGCTCAACTACGCCGCCAAGCTAGGCGCACGCAGCAGCTATCGCTTCTTCAGCATCGACGGGGCTGGTGCCGGCGGCAAGGCCGCCACACCGAAGATTCTCGCTTCAGTCCCGGTCCGTGAGCCGGCCTACATGCACTCCTTCGGCCTGACCGAGCGCTGGTTCGTGCTGGCTGAGTTTCCGTTCGTGGTCAACCCGCTGGCAGTGGCACTGTCGGGGCGCCCGTACATCGAGAACTATCGCTGGAAGCCAGAGCGCGGCACACGCTTCACGCTCGTCGATCGCATCACCGGCGAGACGGCCGGCGGCTTTGAAACGGATGCGTGCTTCGGCTTTCACCATGTCAACGCCTTTGAGGATGGCGATAAGGTCGTAGTGGACCTATGCACCGTCGCTGACGCGAGCATTGTGAAAGACCTATATCTGGAGCGCCTGCGTAGCGGCCACCCGATCGCAGCACCGCAACTCACGCGCTTCACGCTCTCGCTCCGCGACCGATCGGTCTCCCAGCAGCGCATCGGCGAGGAGGGCATCGAGCTGCCGCGCATCAACTACAGGCGCTGCAACGAGCGCCCCTACCGCTACGTATGGGGCAATGACCTTGGCGCGAGCGGCTGGTTCGAGAAGATCGTCAAGCTCGACGTGACCGGCGGCACTGCGCTGAGCTTCTGCGAGCCCGACTGCTACCCCGGGGAGCCGGTGTTCGTAGCACGCCCCGACGCCGAGCGCGAGGATGACGGGGTGCTGATGTCAGTAGTGCTCGATGCCCGTGCGGGCACCTCGTACCTGCTCGTCCTCGATGCCGCAGACCTCAGCGAGCTCGCACGGGCGCAAGCGCCCCATCACATTCCCTTCTCCTTTCATGGGCAGTTCGCGCGGGACTGACGAGCGTCACGCAGACAGTCGCCGCCCTGGCGAGGCTCGACGCATGGTCGATGCCGGCCGCGGCGCCGGAATTACCGACCCACCTAAAGTCAGCGTCCATATCGGTCGATCTTCCTCGTAAGGCTTAAGTAGTAACCCGCAGAGTACTTTCGACCACACAGGTTTCGAGCGTTCGCTGCCTGGGAAATCAAGGATGATGCCCGTCAGAGAGAAATTCCCCACTGGTCTCGCGCGGGGCCACCTCGCGTGGACGATCGCCACCGCCTCGCTGGCGCTGCTGGTGCTGCTGGGCACGCTGTCTGCAGGCATCGTCTACTCCCGTCAGCAATCCCGGGCACACATCCTTTCGAACTTCGAGCTGCGCGGCACCAGCTCAGCCACGTTCGTGTCGGAGTTCCTCAAGCAGCAGGCCACCCGCGAGCAGCAGGCCGCTCGGCAGTTCCTCTCAGGACAGCAGGTGTCACCCGAGCAGTTCCGGCTGGTCGTTTCCGCCTTCGGTAGCAGCGCCGCGGTGCTGCTCGACTCATCGGGACGCCTGCTCGACATCGTGCCTTCCGATTCTTCGCTGCTGGGCCATCCGCTCGCGGCCGATTACGCCCATCTCCAAGCCGCCGAGCAGGGCAAGCCGGCGATCTCAAACGTCGTTGCATCCGCGGCCCGAGGCACACCGGTGACCGCCATCGCGGTTCCCTTCTCAACCGCTCGAGGCCGTCGGGTGTTCAGTGCCGCCTACAACGCTACGGACTCAGCCTTGGGCAGATTCGTGGAGCACACCGTGCCGCTCAACCCACACGAGGTGCTGCTCGTCGACGACAGCGGACACGTGATCGCAGCCAGTCCGGCCACCAAAGCGACGACACTCAGCCAAGCTGACCCACAGCTCGCACGCGCAGCGGCCCATGCATCGCACGGTCCCGTTGCCGCACGGACTCCCACAACGTTCGCCGACACCCCTGTCCCAGGAACGTCGTGGAAACTGATCATCGCTGTCCCCAACAGCAAGCTCTACGTGTCGATTGCAGGCTGGTCACAGTGGATCCCGTGGCTGGTACTTGCGCTCGTGAGCGTCCTCGGCACCTTGCTCGTCGCGCTGTTCGCTCGCTCGCTCGCCGATAGAGCAAGGCTCACCTTGCTCTCCACCCGGCTCGAGCAGATTGCTCGCACGGACCCCCTGACCGGCCTACTCAACCGCCGAGCGCTGGGCGAACACCTCACTCGCGCCGCCGCACACGCCCGTCGACGAGACGAGCCGCTATCGCTGATGATGATCGACCTCGATCGTTTCAAGGAGACCAACGACGAGTTCGGTCACGAGGCGGGCGACCACGTTCTGCGCTCATTTGCCAATTGTCTGCGCGACGCGCTGCGGGCCGATGACATCTACGGACGTTGGGGAGGCGATGAGTTCCTCGTCGCGCTACCGGCCACAGACAGCAACAGTGCACAGACGGCAGCCGCGCGCCTGCACGATTGCGCTCAGGCGTTGGCGCTGGGCGAGATCGGCCTGCCCGATGGCATCCCCTTCAGCATCGGCATCGCAACCTCAACCGAAACCACCCCTGCCGAACTCGTCCGTGAAGCCGATGTCGTGTTGTATGAAGCGAAGTCGGACGGCCATCGCGCCTACACCGTCAGCGAGAGTTCCTCAGCTGTAGGCGGGGATGCAAGCGGAAACTCCCGCCTGATCCCGTAAAGCGTCGTGCGCTCAGCCGCCGGACGCCCGGCGTCGTGAGCTGCGGCCACCAACTGCTCGGGCTCCAGGCGCGTGCCGTGATAGCTGCCCGCCAGGCGACTGATCGACTCCTCCATCAGCGTGCCCCCGAGGTCGTTCACGCCCCAGCGCAGCGCCTCCGTGGCGGCGTCTAGGCCCATCTTCACCCAGCTCGCCTGCACGCTTCGCACAGTGCGCCCTAGCGCCAGGCGGAAGACGGCAGTGTGCTTGAGGTTCTCCTCACGCGAGATCTCCTGCACCCCGTGCGTACGGCCGAGCAGCGTCTGGAAGGGGATGAACGACAGCGGCACGAACTCCGTGATGCCGCCCGTGCGCTCCTGCAGCTCACGGATCACCCGCATGTGCTCCGCCAGCTCCCACGGCTCCTCGATGTGGCCGAACATCACCGTCGCCGTCGAGCGCAGCCCCGCAGCGTGCGAGGCCTCGATGATCTCCACCCAGCGCGCCACCGGCAGCTTGTTCGGCGAGATGCGCTCGCGCACACCGTCGTGCAGAACCTCCGCCGCCGTGCCCGGCGTCGAGCCGAGACCAGCATCGCGAAGCTGCGCGAACACCTCCGCCGGTGACAGGCGCGAGATATCGCACATGTGCGCGATCTCCATCGGGCTGTATGCGTGCAGATGCAACTCCGAGCCCGCCCGAATTGAAGTGTCCTTTGCCAATCGCAACCATCCAAGGTAGTCCTCGAACCGCCAGTCGGGGTGAATCCCAGACTGGATACACAGCTCGCTCGCGCCGAAGTCGATCGCCTCGTGGACGCGGGCGACGAACTCCTTCTCATCATGTTCATACGCATCCGGCGAGCGCTTACCCTGGCCGAAGCCACAGAACGCGCAGCCGACCGTGCACACGTTGGAGATGTTGATGTTGCGGTTGACCACGAACGTCACCGTCTCCCCAGCGAGCTCTGCCCGCAGCTCATCCGCTGCCTGGCGCATGTCCTCGATCGCCTCCGGACGGGTCTCCGCGAACATCGCCGTCAGCTCATCCGCGCTCAACGCGAGCCCATCGCGGGCACCCTGCACCGCGCCCGCAACCAGGTCCGGACGAATCGGCGCCGGCGGGTCCGTGCGGCCGGAGCCGCGGCGGGGGATGAAGCTCCAGTACTTGACCTTGATCGTGTCCAACACGCCTTGCGCGATCCAATCCTGCTCGATGTACTGCGGGTACACGCACAGCCGCTCCGTCAGCGCCACGCCGTCCTTCTGCAGCTGCTTACGCACCTGGTGCGGCGAGGGGAACGGGTGCTCCGGGGAGATGTGATCGCCGTTCGCGCTCAGCCCCCCCAGGTCGGTCGCGCCCGCGGCCACCAACTCGCCCCACCAGTCCGCCAGGTTCGGCGGGATCTGGATGCCCACGTCCGGCATCAGCCGCCGTGTCTCTGCGATCAGGCGCTTCATGTCCTCGATGCTCACCGGGCACGCCCAGTCGGGTAGCGGCAGCTCCGGACGGGAGTCCGCCACGCCCGTGCGCCAGTAGTCACGCGCGGCCGCGTCCGCGATCTCCGCCGGCTCTTCGCCGTAGTAGCGCTGGTGGGGAACGAAGTTCTGCAGGATCACCTCCTGGATATGACCGAACTCTGCGTGCACCGCCGCCAGCGCTTCCAGCGATTCCACCCGCTCATCCTCCGTCTCCCCGATCCCCACCAGGATGCCGCTCGTAAACGCTATCTTCAGCTCCCCCGCCGCGCGGATCGTCTCCAGACGCCTGGCCGGGTGCTTGGTTGGCGAGCCCGCGTGCACCGTGTCCATCAGCCGCTCTGAGATCGACTCCAGCATCAGCCCCTGCGAGGCCGTCACCTCGCGCAGCCGCGCCAGATCCTCGCGTGCGAGCGCACCCAGGTTGGTGTGTGGCAAAAGCCCTCGCTCGAGCGCCCGTTCGCACGTCCACACCACGTATGCCGTGAAGTCCTCGTGACCGTACTCGCGTAGTCGCGAGGCGACCTCCGGGTTAACCTCCGGCTTCTCGCCCGTCAGCACCAACAACTCCTTCACCTGGCGCTTGGCAGCGCCGTCCAGGATCTGGAGCACCTCCTCAGGCGCATACAGGTGCGCTTTGTGGGTGGCGAACGCGCAGTACTTGCAGTAGCACTGGCAAGTGCGCGACAACGACAGTGTCAGGTTGCGGCTGAACGTAACCCTGCGGCGCATTGACATGAGTCTATGACGACTGATCTCGCTACCCTCGTTGCTTGCCGAGGGCGCCGGTCTCTCGACGTAGAGCAACGGTCCACCAGACATCTTCAACCAGATAGGGACAGGAGCAACATGACTGAGAGCACCAGCGAGAGCGAGAACCCGGCGATCCCGAGCCCGACTCCCGAGGTGCCCTCCCCCAGGACGAACCGCGACTGGTGGCCCAACCAGCTGGACCTGACCGTCCTGCATCGCCACTCCGCCCTGTCGGACCCGATGGGCGAGGACTTCGACTACGCCGCCGAGTTCGCCACGCTCGACCTGGACGCGCTGAAACGGGACCTGATCGAGCTGATGAGCACCTCCCAGGACTGGTGGCCATCGGACTACGGCCACTACGGCCCGCTGTTCATTCGCATGAGCTGGCACGCTGCCGGGACCTACCGCACGTTCGACGGCCGCGGCGGCGGTGGCAGCGGCGCCCAGCGCTTCGCCCCGCTCAACAGCTGGCCCGACAACGCCAGCCTCGACAAGGCCCGGCGGCTGCTGTGGCCGATCAAGCAGAAGTACGGCCGCAAGATCTCGTGGGCCGACCTGCTCGTGTGCACCGGCAACGTCGCGA
>Ga0209624_10001918_pt1 | contig 15829 bp, 14 predicted proteins | sample JacPinW_OM2H0_O1_FD_188565 | JGI IMG/M metagenome (GOLD analysis project Ga0209624, IMG submission 188565) | Forest soil microbial communities from Algoma, Ontario, Canada - Jack Pine, Ontario site 1_JW_OM2H0_O1 (SPAdes) (version 2) | ecosystem: Environmental > Terrestrial > Soil > Boreal...
TGCAATTCCAGAAGTTCACGCGCATAGTTCTCATTGACATGGCCTACAGCGTTCTGGTTGTTATCCAGATACTGCAGCATCGCCGGATGCTCCAGCGTCGCCATCACCAGATCCCTGAAATGCCCGAAGACATGGGGTCGAATCGCGCGCTCCTCGTAATCGCCGACCAGCCAGCGCAAATTCGCTTTGTACTGAAACACGCTGAAGTGATTCAACCAAAACCAGGTCATCAGCTCTTGTAGCTGTGCAGGAGAATAAACGGCACGCAGCAAGTCACGGCGGATGGCTTCATACGCGAGTTGATTGCCGTGGTCGTTGAGGGCCTTGCGCGCCTGATCTTTATCGGGCCCGTCGGACATGGCGTTGATGACTTTGTATTGTGCGTTGACCCCGGCGAGCAAGTGCACCGGGTCCGCGCCGGTAATCTCGAGACTCGCAATCTGCGCAGCGATCGGCGCGGGCAATATTTCTTCGGTCGGGTGCAGTTGCCGGTCGAGGAATCTTTCGCGGCCCAACCGTCGGTATTCCGCGACAATCGGGGTGTCGAGACCGAACGATACGCGTTCCAGCCACAGCATGTTCTCGCGGTGCAGCGTGCGCAACGGCTCGGCATGCGGAAGATCAGGCGGCGTGGCGCAGCCGGCGAGCAGCAGTATTGCGATTAAGCCTCCGCGCGACCGTCCCATGGACGGGTAACGGCTGCCGGCAGTTCGCGTTGACGCCGCATGCGCCGAATGTTCCATGTCGTGTAAATTTGGCATAGGATTGTGCTGACGAAGGGTTTCAAATTTCCTCGCTCAGGCCACTCGCACAATCGCAGCATGATGAGACAGGTTGAGAAAACCTGCATCGAATCAATTGGAGGGCGTGATGATTGAACGAACTGTGTTCGCCATAGTGTTTGCGGGCATTTACGTTATCGTGAAACGCAACTTGGCCGGCATATTGGTGGAGGACTAGGACTTTCCCCTCTTTACCGGCGAACGCTTACCAGCCGCTCGAGCACTTTTCTTGGCAGTCGGTTTTCTGCCGGCGGCAACTTTTCTAATCGATAACCGCTCGCCGGGATTGAGGGACTCGACCAGCGTCATGAATTTGGCCACCAGCAGTTTGATGTCTTTTTCCCGGCTTCCCTTTGTCATTAATTTCTCCTCGCTGATTTGACCACCCCAAATGGCTGGTACGCCTCGCTATGCCTTTGACTTGCGCCCGATGGGCGGCACCAATCGCTGAAGGCGTTTTCTTTTATCCACTTCCGGATCATTCGGCCCTAAGAATTCCATCAGGGCCTTGCCGCTCAACGCGTTTTCGGCAACTACTTTGAGTGCCACGAGCGTCGGAGTTGCCAGTATGACACCCGCAATGCCCCAGAAAAGACCGCCGAACCATAGGCCCAAAAAGATCAACAACGGATTGACCTCCAGCCGCCGACCGACGAACAGCGGCTGAATCACCTGCCCCTCCACGGCTGTTAGCGCCAAATAACTCGCCGATACAGCAGCCACTTGGCCCAGCTTGTCAAAACTCACGACTGCCACGAGCGTCACGATGATGAGCGTCGTAGCGGGACCGGCATAAGGGATGAAATTCAACGTCGCGGCAATGAGGCCCCACAAATAAGGCGTCGGCATCCCCAGGAGCATCATGATGCCGGTGGTCGCAAGCCCGAGGCCCAGATTGATAAAGGCGGTCGTAACGTAGAATCTGCCGACCTCTTTGCGGACCTTTTCGATCACGTCGAGCACGTGTGCGGAGTTCAAATCGTCGACGAATGCGGCCGTCATGCGTGCACACATGGGCGGTCCTCCGGCCAGCAAAAATAGCGTGACGATGATAAACGTCAATACGCTTACCATGACGCCGCGCGTCGCGTCGAGAATGAGAACCGGCGAGTCCTCCGTTTTTGCGACAATTGGTGCGGCGCCAGGCGCCGTAGGATTCGCGGCAGCGGCAATATTACTGGCACTGGCTCGGATCTCCTCCACGCGATTCATGAATTTCGCCGCCGGCACCAATTTGCGTTTAATGGTTTTCATGGTCGCGGGCGCCGTTGAATACCACTGCTGCACCGGGGCCCACATCATATCGACCAGCCCGGCGGTTGCAGCCAAGAAGAAGATCAGGATTACGGTTGCGCTCAGGCTTCGCGGGATTCGAAACTTCAGGAGCATCTCCACGGGGCCGGAAAGAATCAGTGCCGCGAGAAGCGCCAGGGCAATGGGAATGAATGCCTGATGGCCCACATACAGAAGCAATCCAAAGGCGCCCAGCGTCAACAACTTGGAGGCTGTGATTTGCCGAACGTGCATTGCGGCAGGGCTTGATCGATCAGTGGACGGAGTGCTGTTCATTCGTTCTATCCGACCATGTCCTCCAACTCGGTGCCGCGCGTTTCGTGGACCATTTTGAGCACGAAGAAAATCGAAATGAATGCACAGGCGGCGTAGAAACCATAGGTGATGGGCAGGCCAATGAATTTGGCGAGCCACGGGAAACTCACGCTGATCAGGAAATTTGCGGTCCACTGCGCGGCACCGCTGACGGCAAGTCCGGAGCCGCGAATCTGATTGGGAAACATCTCCCCCAGCATCACCCACATGACCGGACCCCAGCTGGCGTTGAAAAATACCACGTACAGGTTGGCGCTGATCAGCGCCAGCACGCCCACATTGGGCGCCAAATGCAGCGTGCCGTTGGTCAAATCACCCGTTGCGAACGCAACGGTTAGAATGCCGAGCGTCAACGCCATGCCAATCGAACCGATCAACAGCAGTGGTTTTCGGCCGATACGGTCTATCAGGAAAATCGCCGCGAGACAGGCAGCAATCGAAAGCGATCCGCTCAGGATATTGATCTTGAGCGAATCCGCTTCGCTGAATCCAACCGCCTGCCACAGCACCGCGCCGTAGTAGAAGACTACATTGATGCCCACGAGCTGCTGAAACGTTGCCAGGCCGATTCCAACCCAAACAATGCTCCGCAGGCGCCCGGTCTTGCGATCGATGAGATCGGAGAGGCGCGGAGTGTGGTCGGCGGCGAGTGAACCGCGAATTTCCAAGGATTTTGTTGCCGCGGTGGCGGCGCCGAATAGCCGCGTCAACACCCCCTTGGCCTCATCATGGCGGCCGCGAGCCACCAAATAACGCGGGCTTTCGGGGATGAAAAGCAGTGTCAGTAGAAACACGCTCGCGGGAATGACCTGCATCCAGAACATCCAGCGCCAGGCCGCATACCCAAGCCAAAGCACTTCGGTGGATCTTCCCGCAGTGTGGGCCAAGAAATAATTGCCGAGAAAGGCGCCAGTCAGTCCCGCGATGATCATCACCTGCTGCACGCTCGATAGGCGGCCACGCATGCTCGCCGGCGTCACTTCACTGATGTAAGCGGGCGACAGGACGCTTGCCGCGCCTACACCTACGCCTGCGGCAAACCGTGCAATGATCATCATCAGCGCGGAGCTCGCCGCCCCGGCTGCCAACGCGCTGACAATGAACAGCATTGCCGCAGCGAGCATGACTCGGCGCCGCCCCCACCGATCCGCGGAGCGACCGGCTGCGAATGCGCCGACTGCACACCCCGGCAGCAGTGCGCTCACAGTGATGCCCAGCCAGGCCTCGCTCAAGTGAAACGTGGTCTTAAGTCCGTCCTGCGTTCCGTTGATCACACCGCTGTCGTAACCGAACATGAAGCCGCCAATGGTGGCGACGCCGACGATGGCGGAGATCAAAGGCAGATTGATGCTCGCGTTGTTGTTATCACTCAAACCGTTCTCCCCTTTTTTGAGCGTGCGCTCCGGCCCCTGCACGCAACTAACTAGGGATGATAACGCAACCGCGCCCACATCGCGCGGCAGCACGCCCGTGAAGGTCCGGGCGCGAAACATCGTGCTCAACGTGGGAGATCAGAATCGAAGGCTCTCGAGAATAGTGCTTTGGTATGACTTGACGACTCTGCAAATCAAGTTCAATTTAATTCTCATAAGCAATTATTCTCAAATGAATCCGCGCAAGCGCACAGAGGGCCCGCCATGGGGACGAAAGTGAATCTTGATCGCCGCAACTTCTTGATCGGCGGCGTGGCTGCGGGAGTAGCCGGTGTGACGGTGGCGGCCATACACGACGGCGAACTTGGCGCGCCCCCGCAGACGATTCGTGGTTCGGTACCGTGGAAAGAAGGTACAGCCGATGCGCCGCCGGGCGCGACCGGATCCGGGTATGTATATTTTACAACCGTGGAGGCCGCCTTCATTGAAGCCGCCGTCGGAAGATTGATCCCAAACGACCCTGTCGGACCCGGCGGGGTCGAGGCGAATGTGCCTTTTTTCTTGGACCGCCAACTTGCCGGACCCTTCGGACGCGGCGATCACTATTTTCTCGGCGGCCCATGGCCGAAGGGCACGCCGGAACAGGGTTATCAAAGCCGCTTTAGTCCTGCTCAACTCTACCGGGCAGCTATTGTCGCAATCGACCAGTACGTGGGCGCAAATTTGGGCGCTGCCGCGTTCAGCGCGCTCGCCACAGCCGATCAGGACAAATTATTGAAGGGGCTCGAGAGCGGCGACGTCAAACTCGATGGCGGTGTCGACAGCAAATCCTTCTTCGCCATGCTGCTGCAAAACACCAAGGAAGGTTATTTTTCCGATCCCATTTACGGCGGCAACAAAGACATGGGCGCCTGGAAGATGATTGGTTTCCCCGGCGCCCACTACGATTACAAGGAATGGGTTTCTCGTCACGGCGAGCGCGTGCCTTATCCGACGGTGGGTTTCAAGGGCCGGCCCGGCTGGACGGAGGGATCGTGACCACGACGCTGAAGCCTGTCGATGCGGTGCTGGTGGGGTTCGGCTGGACCGGCGCCATCATGGGACAACAACTTTGCGACGCGGGTTTGAGTGTGGTTGCGCTGGAGCGTGGGCCGTGGCGCGACACCGCAACGGACTTTGCCACCGGATTCGCCCAAGATGAGTTGCGCTACATGTGGCGCCATCACCTGTTTCAGAATGTCGCCGATGACACCCTCACCATCCGTAACAATGTCAATCAAGACGCGCTACCCATGCGCCGGCTGGGCTCCTTTCTGCTCGGCACCGGCGTCGGCAGCGGCGGCGTGCACTGGAATGGCCAAATCTGGCGATTCCTGCCAACGGATTTCCTCACCAAGAGTCACAACCAACAGCGCTACGGCAAGAAGGCAGTCTCGGACAACGATCTCACCGTCCAAGACTGGGGTATTACGTATGACCAACTCGAACCCTTCTATGATCAGTTCGACAAGTTGTGCGGCACCAGCGGCAAGGCGGGCAACTTAAGGGGGGAAATCCTACCGGGCGGCAACCCGTTCGAGGGGCCCCGATCCTACGAATATCCGACCCCGCCGATGCCGCAAACCTATGGGCCGACTCTGTTCGGCAAGGCAGCGGCTGAACTCGGACGCCACCCTTTCCCGCACCCCACCGGCAACATGTCCGAAGCGTATACCAATCCGCTCGGCGTGCAGATGGGTGCCTGTACCTATTGCGGGTTCTGCGAAAAATTCGGCTGTGGCAACTACTCCAAAGCCAGCCCGCAAACCACGGTGCTGCCCTATCTTTTACGGAAATCGAACTTCACGCTGAAAACCGAATGTGAGGTCTTGCGCGTCGAACTCACGCCCGATAAAAAGCGTGCGACCGGCGTTACCTATGTGAACAGCGCGGGTGAGGAATTCTTTCAGCCGGCCGAGATGGTCATCCTGTCCGCTTACGTTTTGCAGAATGTGCGGCTGCTGCTGCTGTCAGGCATCGGCAAACCGTACGATCCGAAAACCGGTGAAGGCGTCGTCGGCAAGAACTACGCCTACCAGACCATGTCATCGGTCAATGTTTTCTTCGACGACAAAATCATCAATCCCTTCATCGGCGCAGGCGCGCTCGCCACGGTGATCGACGATTTCAATGGCGATAATTTCGATCACGGCGGCTTGGGCTTCATCGGCGGTGCTTACATCGCGGGAATGGTGACCGGCGGGCGTCCCATCGAGATGATCTATACACCCGAGGGCACACCCGCTTGGGGGCTCGAATGGAAGCATGCGGCCGCGAAAAATTACCTGCGATCTTTTTCATTGAGCATCCATGGATCGTGCATGAGCGCCCGCGGCAACTACTTGGACTTGGATCCCACGTACCGCGATATTCATGGCCGGCCGATGCTGCGAATGACGTTCGACTTCACGCAGAACGACCATAAAATGTCCAATTACCTGACTGACCGTGCCGCCGAAGTGGCGAAAGCCATGAATCCGCGCGAGATCAAGTTGAACCGGCGTACCGGCTCGTGGAACGTCACGCCTTATCAGACTACGCACAATACGGGCGGCGCCATCATGGGAGACAGTCCCAAAAACAGCGTGGTCAACAAGTATCTTCAGTCCTGGGACGTACCGAATGTCTTCTCAATGGGCGCTGGAGCTTTCCCTCAGAACGCCGGTTATAACCCCACCGCGACGCTTGCCGCGCTCGCGTACCTTTCCGCCGATGCAATCAAGTCGCAGTACTTGAAGGCTCCCGGCCCGTTGGTGAGAGGGTAATCCAATGAATCGGTTCTCGCGCCCCCGGACTGCCGTTCTCATTACCGGTGCCGCGTTAGGCCTAGGTGTCGTGGCCTTGGCGCTGAGCCAGATGCCTGCCTTGCCGGCATTGACCGCATATCCCAGCTCGATAATCACTCCCAACGGATTTCTCGCCAAACACATCGACGACTCCACACCCAACGCCGCACAGCTTCGTCGCGGTCAGTACCTGGTGGCGGCCGGCGATTGCATGTCGTGCCATTTGCGCGAAGGCGGCGAACCGTTTGCCGGGGGGTTGGGATTGAACACGCCGTTTGGTGCGATTTATACGTCGAACATCACGCCCGATCGGGAGACGGGCATCGGCGCCTGGACCAGCGATCAGTTTTATCACGCGATGCACGACGGCAAAGGCGCGCACGGCGAGAATCTGTATCCCGCTTTCCCCTATCCCTGGTTCAGGCGCGCGAGCCGCGAGGACGTCGATGCCATCTTCGCGTATATGATGACTGTGCCGCCGGTCAACTACACGCCGCCGAAGAACGATCTGCCCTTTCCATTCAACATTCGTTCCAGTGTCGGCGCATGGAATCTACTATTCCTCGATACCCACGACCTTCAGACCGATCCGAGCCAGTCCGCGGAGTGGAACCGCGGCGCCTATCTGGTCAAAGGCCTCGGCCACTGCGGCGGTTGCCATACGCCCAAGAATAGTTTTGGCGCCGGCAAATCCAAGCAGGAATTTCATGGCGGCAGACTCGACAACTGGGTGGCGCCGGATCTCACCGCCAATAAGCGCGTCGGCTTGGGTGGCTGGAGCGTCGAGGACATTGCCGAGTATCTGGGTACCGGCCGCAACGCGCGCGCTGCTGCCGGCGGCGCCATGGCCGACGTCATCACCTACTCCACTTCACTGATGACGGAGGCCGACCGGCGAGCAATTGCCGTCTATATCAAGAGTCAGCCCGCGAGCCCCATGATCAATGCTTCCGCGACGGACTCGGGCGCAATGCGCCGCGGCGCCGAAATCTACTCGGACGCCTGTTCATCCTGCCATCTGGAGAACGGCGTCGGTCAATCGCGCGTATTTCCACCCCTCGGCGATGACGCGATGCTGCAGCAATCGGACGCCACCGGGCTTGAACATTTGATTCTCGCCGGCACGCATATTGGGATCAGCGCGTCGCGCCCGTCACCCCTGAGCATGCCGAGTTTTGCCTGGAAGCTCACCGATCAGGAGATCGCGGACGTCTCAACGTTCATACGCAATAGCTGGGGCAACCGGGCTGCCCCTGTGCCGGCCTCCGATGTGACTGCCCTGAGAAAAAAACTGAACTTGCAAACGGTGCATCTGACCGTAAATTCCGGCGATCAGTGGCAATAAGCGGAAGACCGCTCACCGCCGACGTCACAACCAGGCCGCAACCACCATGAGCAGACCGAAAATCGAGACGCCCCAAACCAGCGTGCGAAGATAGGGAATGCCGATGATGTACACCGGCAGGTAGACCAAACGTGCCCAGAAGTAGAGTTCCGTGCCCAGCGCCGTGCGCGCCGTGTTCGACCCCTGCAGCACCACCGCGAGTACCGCAGCGGCTTGAAACGGAAAAGTCTCACGGAAATTTCGGCTTGCTCGATCCGCTCGTGCTGCCGCGCCTGTGAGTGATTTTAGCTCGCCGTCTCGATTGCCGGCATTCCACTTGAGCCCTCGTTGCTGAGTCGCCAGCGACGCGGCGACGATGACGTGGAGCAGTCCGAGACAAACCGACCACCCCAACATTTTTAGTTCGATTGACATGATCCCTCCTGCAACGATAGTAGCAAACATGCATCAGGGGGGTTTACCATTGATGATTACGCATAGGAGACGATTGCAATGAAACACTTGCTGCGGATTTTCGCGCTCGTACCCTTGCTGATCGCGTCGGCGGGCGCAGCCCGTGCCGGTAGTTACCAGGACACGATTACCGTATTCAAGAATGCCGGCGCGAGCAGCACGTTCTTCTCAAGGAGCTACGCCTACGCCGTCTTCCCGACGGTCGGATCGGGCGCTCTTGGCGTGGGCGGCGCTTACGGCAAGGGGCGGGTTTATGTACACGGCGTCTACTCGGGAGACGCAACCATGGGCCAGGTGAGCCTGGGCTTCCAGCTCGGCGGCAAGGCGTATAGTCAGATCATCTTTTTCGAAGACAAGCGCGCGCTGGATGAGTTTGAATCCGGAAACTTCGAATTCGGCGCCGATGCGAGCGCAATCGCGGTCACGGCGAGCGCCAACGCAGGTGCGGCGACCAACGGCGCCAGCTCGGGGGTCAGCGTCGGACAAAATGACGCCACGACGCGCGGCCGCACCTACGAGAAAGGTATGGCGGTATTTACGGTCGCCAAAGGCGGTCTCATGTATTCGGCTTCCATCGCAGGGCAGAAATTCTCCTATTCTCCACGCGGCTCAGACTAACCCGCGCGGCCCATCCCCACTCGAAAAGGCGTGAACCTGATGAAAAGCGCGTTGTTCATGATCGTATCCACCTTGTCCTTGGCGGCAGCTGCGTTCGGACAGTCGGCGCCCGAAATCGCTTTCGATTCCGCGCCGGACTTCTTCAAGCTTCCGGACGGAGTCAATTTCGGTGAGGTGTCGGGAATCGCTGTCAATTCCAAAAAGCATATATTCGTGCTGTCGCGAGGCAATACCAGCGGACCAGCGTATGGCGCGGCCGCCGCTCAACTGCTGGAATTCGATGCCGGCGGCAAGTTCGTACGAGAAATCGGCAAGAACCTGTATGCCTGGTCATTCGCGCATGCCGTGCGGGTGGACCGATACGACAATATTTGGGTTGCCGACAAAGGCTCGGACATGGTGGTGAGATTCGATCCTCAAGGCCGAGTGACTCGGGTATTCGGGCGCAAACCCGAAGCGTCGGATGAGAGCGCGCACCCGCTGGAACATCCGAAACCGCCGCTGCCGCCAATCGACGGCATGTTCCGGCAAGTCACGGACATGACTTGGGACTCGAGCGACAATGTCTACATCAGCGATGGCTATATCAACTCACGCGTGGCCAAGTTCGACAAGGACGGTATCTGGGTCGGCTCTTGGGGTGAACCCGGTTCCGGCCCGGCCCAATTCAATACGGTGCACTCCATCGCCGTCGATTTGCAAAATCGAATCTATGTGGCGGACCGCGGTAATGTACGCATTCAGGTGCTCGACACGTCGGGCAAGCTGCTGAACATCATCAAGATCGACGTCCCCGCTCCGCCCAACAGCCCCGTGGCGATCGGCAATCGGCCGTCTGAAGCCAGCCCGGGAAACATGCACCCAGGCTCACCCTGGGCGCTGTGCATCACGCCCGGACCCGTGCAGTACCTGTACGTATCGGACGGTTATCCCGGCAGGATCTACAAATTGTCGCTGGACGGTAAGGTCTTAGGATGGCTGGGCGGATCGGGTAAAACTCTGAAGAAATTCGGCTGGGTCCATGAGATTGCCTGCCCGTCTGAGAATGAACTCTACGTCGCCGAAATATTGAATTGGCGCGCGCAAAAACTCACGCTTCATCCGTAAGGGGCAACGTTGCGCGCACCTTTAAGCGCGCGGCTCCATGTGCGACAGCAGTTCCAGCAGTGCATTCGCATCCACGGGTTTGACCAGATGAAAGTCGAATCCTGATTCGCGGGTGCGGCGCACCTCGCCCTCCGCTCCCCATCCGGTCAAGGCGATGAGCGTTGCGGGCGCAATCTCCGGATCGCGCCGGAGGCGGCGAGCAATTTCGTGCCCATCCATTTCCGGCAGGCCGATATCACAAATGACGACGTCAGGTCTGAAGTCTCGGGCGCTATCGAGGGCCGCAGCTCCACTGTAGGCCACGCGGGTCTCGAAACCCTCCAAGTCGAGCAGCATCTTCAGTACGTCCGCGACGTCAGGAATATCGTCAACCACGAGAACACGCAGGCTCGGGCGCTTCGGCTGCTCGCAGTCCGGTGCATCGTGTCTCTCCGCCAACAAAGGTGCTGTGGCCAGAAGCGGTATGCGCACGGTGAATGTACTACCGTGGCCCAGACCCTCACTGTCGGCGGTAACCGTGCCGCCATGCAGCTCGGCGAGGCGGCGCACGAGCGAGAGTCCAATTCCGAGACCCCCTTGCGATCGGTCAAGCGTCCGATTGACCTGCGTGAACATATCAAAGACTTCGTCGAGCATCTCGGGCGGGATTCCGACGCCGTTGTCTTGGACTTGCACAATCGCATCCGTATCGCTGCTCGACAGACTGAGTCTTAAGTGCCCGCCTTCGGCAGTGTATTTTGCTGCGTTGTTGAGCAAGTTGATCATGACTTGCGACAGCCTAGAGGCATCGCCGTCCACCCAGACCGGCCCGGCCGGCAGCTCGGCCGCGAATTCATGGTGTCCGGCGGCAATGAATGGCTGACTCGCTTCGATTGCCAATTCGGCAATCGCCCGCAAGTCAATGCGGCTACGTTGAAGAACCACTTTGCCGCTGGAGATGCGCGACACGTCGAGCAAATCATCGATGAGCCGCACCATCTGCGAAAGCTGGCGCTCCATGATCGCCCTGATAACTGTCCCAGCGGCGCCTTCGCCGCCGGGCCGGGCGAGCGCCTGCAGGCCCGTACGGATGGGCGCCAGCGGATTGCGAAGCTCGTGCGCCAAGGTCGCCAAGAACTCGTCCTTGCGCCGATCTGCGTTCTTGCGTTCGGTGGCGTCCAGCGCGACGATTACTGCCCGCACCCGCCGGTCCAGCGGACCATTGAGCACAACGTGGTGGCGCTGACTGACCCACTTCACGCGTCCGTCCGGCCAAATAACCCGATAATCGATGGCGGCGGGATCGCTGCAGGTTGTGTCTGCAGGGTGCAGAAGCCTGCGCGACACCTCTTCACGATCGTCGGGATGAACAGCCTGCAAAAATTCCGCGCGAGACAAGGTTCGCGCGCTGTCCCCGACGCCGAACAGCCCCACCGCCTCGGCGCTTAAGTGCACTTCCTGCATCGCGTAATCGACTTCAGCCAAGGCAAGACCCGCCACTTGAACTCCCAAGGACATCCGTTCCGCCGATTCGCGCAGCGCCGTGTCGGCCTCCTGCAACGAATTCAATTGATCGCGAATTTGGTACTGACGTGCCCGCCCGCGCATGGCCGCCTCAACGGCGCTGACCAATGCTCTACCGGAAGTGGGCCGGTCAAGCACCGTGAGATTCGTCAGTTTCCCAAAACGGCGCTTGTCGGCGGGGGAGCGGTTATCCGCTTTGCTCAACAGGATGACGGGCATATCGGACCACTGCGGCTGGCGATCGAGGGCGTCCATCACTGAGCTCAAACCCGGATCGGCGACGGCGGCATCGGTCAATACGACCGCGCCAATGGAGGTGTTCAATTGCGAAGCGAGCATTCTCGCGTTACCGACTACGTCGCAGTCGAGACCGACATCTCTTAGCAGTGCGCGCGTCACATCGCCGTCCCGGCGCGTGGGCGGCAGCACCAATACTTTGCGTTCTTGATTCTCCAGGACCTGAATGGACATGCCTATCCCCTCGCCCCGCCGTTAGCGCTGCGGGCCGCCGACTGTACCTCAACGGGAACTCCGGTCAACACACCGCGAAGGTGCAGAAGCGGCTGGCTCAAATGAATACCTTGACTGTCGAACGAGAGTTCGCGAATCGACTCCTCATGGGCACCTGTGCGCTTTTTGAGTACGGAAATAGCTTTTTTGACCTGTCCTGCGTGCTCGAAGAACCTGAGCATGATCACTGAATCAGCCAGGTAACTTGCATCGACCGGTGACTGCATGGATGACCCCATCATTCCGTTTTGTGCGACGACGATGAAAGTGGCGACGCCGTGATTGCTCAAGTAGGCGAGCAATTCGTGAAGTTGAGCGGTGAGAAATCGGTCCGCCGGCATGGCGTTCAAGTAGCCGTTGAGGCTGTCGATCACAATCACACGTGCGTTATTTTTCTCAACGCTCTCGCGCACCATGTAGGCAAATTGTCCCGGCGAGATTTCCGCCGGATCAATTTGTTGCACCTGAATCTGCCCCGCGCCGATCCCCTCATTGATATTCAGTCCCAGGCCGCGCGATCGCACCATCGTTGCGGAAACTGTTTCCTCAAAGGCAAAGATCGCCCCGTGGTCGCCGCGCGCCGCCGCCGCTATGGTGTACTGGAGCGCGATGCTCGACTTGCCGCTGCCGGGCGGTCCAATCAGCAAGGTGCTGGTTCCGCGTTCGATGCCTCCGCCGAGAAGCGCGTCCAAATCGGTAACTCGGCTTTCGATGAACTGCCGGCCAATCGAATCCTTATGTTCACCGGCCGCTAAGCGCGGGAAAACCGTCAGTCCGCCTTTGCGCACGACAAAATCGTGGAATCCGCTCACAAAGTCGCTGCCGCGGAATTTTAGAATCTGCATTTCGCGCCGCGCGCGCCCGTAGGTGGGAGCCCTGTAGTCTAGTGAAATAACTCCATGAGCGATGCTTTGCAGCTGCAGATCCGCAGCCTCTGCGGTTCGATCGTCCAGCATCAAAACGGTGCAGTCCCGGCCGACCAGAAACTGCTTGAACGCGAGGATCTGGCGACGGTAGCGCAACGAGCTTTGGGCAAGAAGCCGCAGCTCGGAGAGCGAATCGAATACCAGGCGTCGTGGATTGATCCGCTCGATGGCCTCGAGAACCTTACGCGTCGTCTCCGTCAGATCAATCTCGGAGGGATGGAACATCGTGAGCTGGTTCTCGTTGTCGAATTCGCTCTCATCGGCTATCAACTCGACAATCTCGATGCCCGACAGCGACCATCCATGGGAATGGGCGCCGGCCTTGAGCTCCTCGGCGGTTTCTGAAAGCGTCACATACAGAGAGCGTTCTCCGACGCGTATGCCCTCTTGGAGAAAATGCAGCGCCAGCGTGGTCTTGCCCGCGCCGGGATTGCCGTCGATGAGATATAGCCGCGCCGGTATCAGTCCCCCATGCAGGATCTCGTCGAGGCCTGCGACCCCGATTTTTGACCGCGATGATGCTTTCATCGACATTGGAGATTCCTGCGCAATGCACTATCGGCATTTTTCTAAGATATTGGCAAAAGCCGCGGGTAATTTCCGTCCCTTTCAGAGCCGGAATAGTCCTACGCCATCGCCGCCCTGAGATAACGGAACTACCCTTTCTTTGGTCAGCCCAGCGATAATCGGCCCCTGCAGCGATCGCTCGCGTCGGATTCAGCCTACAAGGTGTGTCATGCCGAAACGAATTGATGTTCATTGTGTGCCCTCGAACACGGGGTCCGCGTATCCGCAGCCCTTCGACGCCCCCTGTGCAAACCGGGTACGGCAGCGTCTGGGGCATGCGGCGGAGCTCACGGACTTCGGGGTGAATCGGTTGCGTCTGCCTCCCGGAGCTTGGTCCAGTCAACGACACTGGCATGTGGCGGAAGATGAATTCGTGTTCGTCATTGAAGGTGAAGTCGTGCTGGTCACCGACTCAGGTGAGGAAATCCTCAAGGCTGGCGATTGCGCCGGGTTCAAGGCTGGGGTCAAGGACGGTCATCACTTGCAGAATCGATCATCACGCGATGCGATCGTGCTGGAGGTAGGATCGCGCAAGCCGCAAGACGAGGGAGAGTATTCGGATATCGACATGCGATTTTCGGATACCGGTTTCACGCAGAAGGATGGGACGCCCTACCCAAAGCGATAGGGAGATGACTTGCAAAGATTCATTCTTGAAGAAGGAGCCGGCACATGCATCAGAGAGCTAAAATTATTCGCGCCTTCGCGTTTTTCCTGACGGTCGCGGGAGTCCTGGCTATCGCCGTGAGCGGGATCGCCAAGGATAGCCCCGGCTTCATCCGCATTACGCCTGCGGACCTCACTTGGCGCGATGTGGCCGGCGGACATGGCGTTCAGCAAGCCACGTTGCTCGGCGATCCAAGCAGGCCGGGCATCTACGTGATTCGGGTCAGGTTCCCGCCACACATCATGGATGTTCCGCATTCGCATCCCAACGCGCGGTACGTCACCGTGCTCGAGGGAACTTGGTACACGGGCACCGGCGACACTTTCGATTTCGCTCGCGCAGTGCCTCTCAAGCCCGGTAGCGTGATGCTACATCCCGCGAAAGCCACTCACTGGGATGGCTCCGGCGGCGCCGAAACCGTCATTGTTCAAATCACCGGAGAGGGTCCCGCGACAACCACGCAAGTGGATCCGAGCAAGGCGTTCTGGCTCGACGTATCGCACTAACCTGCGCGGCTCATCGGCGGCATGAGCGTGATTCATCCGTACTGCGATTCGGCCGTTGCGCACGGCACAAGTCCGCGGCCGACTGCCGCTCACCCAACGATGGTGCTCGCGGGCACGATCCTGGCGTCCGGCCTCGCCTTCGTGGATGGATCGGTGGTCAACGTAGCCTTGCCCGCCCTGGGGCAGAGCCTCAACGCCGATGCCACCGCGTTGCAGTGGGTCATCAACTCTTATCTTCTACCCTTGAGCGCCCTGCTTCTGCTCGGGGGAGCGGCCGGCGATCACTTCGGGTGTCGCCGGCTCCTGATCTTGGGCACCGCGATATTCGCACTCGCCTCCCTCGGCTGCGCGTTGGCACCTGGGCTCCCTGCCCTGCTGGCGTGCAGACTGCTTCAAGGGATCGGCGCCGCGATGCTCATGCCAAACAGTCTTGCCATTCTCGGACAAACGTTTTCAGGCGAATCCAAAGGTCGCGCCATCGGAATCTGGGCGGCGACGGGAGCGGCAATGGGCGCGATTGGGCCGGTGATCGGAGGTTGGCTGATAGACCTGGGAAGTTGGAGGGCTATCTTTCTCCTGAACCTACCGTTGGCCGCCGGCGCAATCGTCCTGGCGTGGCGCTTCGTTCCGCGCGACCAGGAGAGAAGCAATTTCCCGCTCGATACACCCGGCGCGGTGCTCGCCACGGTCGGGCTGGCTGCGTTGACATGGGCGCTCACCCTCGGTTCGAGCAGCCGCGGTTGGAGCCCCGGCGCCTTGACCGCCGCAGTGTCATCGATAGGCCTGCTGCTGTTCTACGTGCGAGTCGAGAAGCGGCGCGGTGACCGCGCGATGATGCCACTTCAGTTGTTTGCATCCCGAAGTTTCGTGGGCCTTACGATTTTCACATTCCTTCTCTACGGCGCATTGGGAGGACTATTCGTGCTCGTTCCGTACTTGTTGATCAGAGCGGCGGGATACTCTGGAACGGCCGCCGGCGCAGCACTGTTGCCGTTACCGCTGATGCTGACAGTGACCTCGCCGATCGCCGGAGCGCTCG
>Ga0209624_10001919_pt1 | contig 15823 bp, 17 predicted proteins | sample JacPinW_OM2H0_O1_FD_188565 | JGI IMG/M metagenome (GOLD analysis project Ga0209624, IMG submission 188565) | Forest soil microbial communities from Algoma, Ontario, Canada - Jack Pine, Ontario site 1_JW_OM2H0_O1 (SPAdes) (version 2) | ecosystem: Environmental > Terrestrial > Soil > Boreal...
GTGCCGGCCTATGCGCTGGCGGCGAGCGGACTCTTGCCCGCTGTGGTGGCAATCCCGCTCGGCATCGCCGTTGCCGTTACCGGCTCGCTCTATTTCGCCGATCGGCTGATGAAGACATCCGATTATTACTTCCGCGGCTTCCCGGCGCTGTGGAATGTGGCGGCGTTTTATCTGTTCCTGCTCAAGCCTGCGCCGTGGCTCGCTGCCGCCGCGGTTGCCGCGCTGGCGGCGCTCACTTTCGTGCCGTTCCACGTCGTGCATCCGCTGCGTATCGCGCATCTGCGCGCGCTGACCATGGCGGCCTTGATCGTGTGGGCGCTGCTCGCACTTTATGCGGTGGCGAGAAATCTTGATCCAGGCATCGCGATTGTCGCGGCCCTGAGCGCGTTGGCGATCTATTTCGTCGGCGTTGGCTTTTTGCGCCGGCACCATCCATAATTACCGTTCGCGCCGCATCATTGAAGGAGCAACGATTGCCTCGACCCGTTCTGCTCATCGCCGGCGGCGGCCGCGGCATCGGCGCCGCGACGGCGCGGCTTGCCGGCGAGCGCGGCTACGACGTCGCGATCAATTACCTCAGCAATGCCGCGGCGGCGGCGCGGGTCGCCGACGCGGTGAAAAAATCCGGCGGCAACGCTGTGACGTTGCCGGGCGACATGGCCAAAGAGGACGACATCCTCCGGGTGTTCGACGAGGCGGCGCGCGCATTGGGGCCGATCACGCATTTCGTTCACAGCGCCGGCATCGGTGGCAAGAATTCGCGGCTCGACGCCGCCAGCGCCGCCACCATCCGCGAGGTCATCGACGTCAACCTGTTCGGCGCCTTGATTTGCGCCCGCGAAGCGGTGCGCCACATGTCGACCGCGCATGGCGGCAACGGCGGCTCGATCGTGCTGTTGTCCTCGATCGCCGCGGTGACCGGTGGCGCCACCGAATATGTGTTTTACGCCGCCGCCAAAGGCGGGATCGACGCGCTCACCAACGGATTGGCGCGCGAAGTGGCGAAGGAGGGCGTGCGGGTTAACGCGGTGCGGCCCGGTCCGACCGACACCGAAATCCACGAATCGGGACGGCTGGCGCGGATCACGCCGATGCTGCCGATGGGACGCCCGGGCCAGCCCAACGAGATCGCCGAAGCCGTGCTGTTCCTTCTCTCGGACGCGGCGTCCTACATTTCCGGCGCCGTCCTCAATGTCTCCGGCGCGCGCTGAGCGGCCGCAGCGATGCTCATCTTCGTAAACTCAAGAAAGACAATCTCATGTCCAAACCGATATACGTTCTCAATGGTCCGAACCTCAATCGGCTCGGCACGCGTGAGCCGCAAATCTACGGTACGACGACGCTCGCGGACGTCGAGGCTATGTGCCGCGCCGAAGCCAAAGGGCAGCCCATCGAGTTTCGGCAGACAAACAGCGAGACGCAATTGATCGAGTGGGTCCACGAGGCGATCGACAATGGTGGCGGCATCATTATCAATCCGGCCGCCTACACCTTCACCTCGCTCGCGTTGTTCGACGCCCTAAAGATGTTCCCGGGGCCGATCATCGAGCTGCACATTTCGAACATTCATAAGCGCGAGGCCTATTATCACAATTCATATGTGTCAAAGGTCGCTACGGCGATCATCGCGGGTCTCGGCGCGAAAGGATATCCGGTCGCCATTCGCGCGATGCATGACCTCCTTCAATAATAATCCTTTCGAGTCCATGCCCTAACCGTCTTGTGTTCGACGCTTCTGCGCCTATGATCCCGGCCGACTTTCGCTTTTCAGACAAATTCGACAAATTCCAAGGAGAGGAAAATGGTTGCTGCGGTACGCGTTCATAAAGTCGGTGGCCCCGAGGTTTTGACTTACGAGGAAATTGAACTACCACCGCCCGCACAGGGCCAGGTGCGGGTCAAGCAACACGCCGCCGGCGTCAATTTCATCGACACCTATTTCCGCATGGGCATGTATCCGTCGCCCGTCGGGCTACCGTTCGTCGCCGGTAACGAAGCCGCCGGCGAGGTTATCGCCGTGGGCCCCGGCGTCACCGACTTCAAGGTCGGCGACCGCGTCGCCTACGTCGTCGCGCTGGGTGGTTATGCCTCGGAGCGCAACGTTCCGGCCGACCGCCTGGTGAAACTGCCGGCCAATATCAGCTACGAGCAGGCCGCCGCCATGATGCTTAAGGGCATGACCGCGGAATATCTCGTCCGCCGCACCTTCAAAGTCGAGAAGGGCATGAACGTACTGATGCATGCCGCGGCCGGCGGCGTCGGACTCATCCTGTGCCAATGGGCCAACTATCTCGGCGCCAACGTCATCGGCACGGTGGGATCGAAGGACAAGGCGGCGCTGGCCAAGGCCAATGGCTGCCATCACACCATCCTCTACCGCGAGGAGGACTTTGTCGCCCGCGTCAAGGACATCACCGGCGGCAAATTGTGCGAAGTGGTCTATGACGGCATCGGCAAGACGACGTTTCCTGCCTCGCTGGATTGCCTTAAGCCGCTCGGCTATTTCGTGAGCTTCGGCAGTTCATCGGGCCAGATCGACGCCTTCAGCATAAACATCTTGCAGCAGAAGGGCTCGCTGTTCGCCACGCGGCCGACGCTTAACACCTATGCCGCCAAGCGCGAGGATCTGTTGTCGATCGCCAACGCCCTGTTCGACGTCGTCGGCAAGGGCGCGGTCAAGGTGCCGATCAACCAGAAATACGCGCTCAAGGACGCCGCGAAGGCGCATAAGGATCTGGAAGGCCGCGCCACCACCGGCTCGTCGGTCCTGATGCCGTAACGCCCTGTCATTCCGGGGCGCCGCGTAAAGCGGCGGCCCGGAAACCATAATCACAGAGCGCGAAATTTCTTCGCGCTGGCGTGCTTGTCTCGAATCATCGTGAGTATGGCTTCCGGGTTCGCGGGCTAAACGGGACCCCCGAATGACAAGGCTATGATGAAAATTTGGGGTTACTGGACGACGCTGGGCTGGGCCATCCTCGCCTTCCTGGCGGGACAGTTCATCGGCTTTGGCGTCCTGCTTTGGCAGCGCGCGGGCGCGTGGAACACGATCCTGGTCACGCCGTTCGATGGCGTCCTGGTCACGCTGTTCATCCTGATTTCCAACCCGGTCACCATCGCTGTCCTGATGTTGGGGGTGCGGGCCGCGGGCTCCGGTCAGACGGACTACCTGGCGCTCAAGTGGCCCGCGCGGCGCGACGTGCTCGCCGGCGTCGGCTGGCTCATGGTGCTGATCGCGGTGTGCGATGCGCTGCTTTATTTTAGCGGACGCACGCTGGTGACGCAATTTCAAGAGCAATCCTACACCACCGCCGCCGCGGAAGGCTGGCTCCTGCCGATGTTCGCCGCGGCAATCCTGATCGCCCCGGCCGGCGAGGAGGTCATGTTTCGCGGCTTTCTGTACCGCGGCTGGGCACGTTCGGAACGCTCGGTATGGCCGGCGATCGTCGTCATCTCGCTGCTATGGGCCGGACTGCACGTCCAGTACGACTGGACTGGCATGCTGCAGATTTTCGTCACCGGCCTGTTTTTAGGCTGGATGCGCTGGCGCTCAGGCTCGGTGCTGCTGACCTTCCTGTTGCACGCGCTTTTCAATCTCGAGGGCACTTTCGAGACGGTGCTGCAGGTGCATTTTGCCCGATAGAAGCGCCGTTATCGGCCGAAGATGCGATCGAACGCGGCAACCGGACCCGATCGGCCGTCTTGCGGAACCTGCTGCCGCGGCAAGCCGACGACCGGCCCGGCGAAACGGCCGATTGCCGCCACCGTATCGTCGAGCGGCACGGGGGAGCCCGGCGTTTCGCTGACGATAGTCGCCAACACTTTCAGGCCGCGCTGGTAGAGCGCGTCGAGCGCGGTGAGCGTGTGGCTGATGGTGCCGAGATACGAGCCGGCGACCAGGATGAGCGGCAGTTGCAGCGCCATCATCACGTCCAGAATGGTGCGCTCGGCATCGAGCGGAACCATCACGCCGCCGACGCCTTCGATCAGCAAAATGTCGCGGCGCTGGTCGATCGCGGTCTGGCAGAACGTCACCACCGCATCGACGTCGATGACCTTGCCCTCGCGCGCCGCCGCGAGGTCGGGCGATAGTCCGGCGCGAAACCGCCATGGCGCGATGCGGTCGATCTCCGGAAGCGTCGCCGGCAGGCCGAGCGCGTGCAATAGCAAGCCGGGATCGCTTGTCGCGGCTTGCTCCGGATCGAAGCCGCTCACGACCGGCTTGAGCGCGTCGACGAGCCGTCCCATCTGGCGCAAGTGCCGGATCAGCGAAGCGGCGACGAAAGTCTTGCCGACGTTGGTTCCGGTTGCGGTGATGAAGATCGCGCTCACGGCTCTAATTTCTCAAAACACGCATGCGCACGATGGCCGCGAGCCGCTCGATGTCGGTGTCGGGATGCTGCGCGGTGAAAGCAAAGCGCAGCCGCGCCGTGCCCGCCGGCACCGTCGGCGGCCTGATGGCGACCACCAGAAAACCCTCGTCACGCAGCAATTCCGAAGCTTGCAGCGCCGCGTCAGTATCGCCGACGATCACCGGCACGATCGCGCTCTGCGCCTCGGGCAGATTAAGGGCGCGGGCGAACTGCCGCGCCTTGCGCAACGGCTCGGCGGCGTATGCCGGCTCGCGTTCGATCACATCAAGTGCGGCTGTCGCCGCGGCAATGACACCTGGAGGCAGTCCGGTCGAATAGATGTAGGTCCGCGCGCGCGTTTGCATGAGTTCGATCACGGCGCGCGAGGCGCACAGATAGCCGCCATAGGAGCCGACCGCCTTCGACAACGTGCCCATCTGCAACGGCACTTCGACGCCGGCGTGGCCATTGGCGAAACTCGAACCGCGCCCGCCACCGACCACGCCAAGACCGTGGGCGTCGTCGGCAAGGAGCCAGGCGTCGAAGCGTTGCGCCAGCCGCGCCAGCGCATCGAGCGGCGCCAGATCACCGTCCATGGAGAAAACGCCGTCGGTTGCGATCAGGGCGCGCTGTTTGCCGGCGCGATGCGCGCCGAGCAATTCCCCGGCATGCGCCGCATCGGCGTGCCGGTAGAGCTTTATCGCGGCGCCGGACAGTTTGGCGCCGGCATGAATGCAGGCATGCGACAATTCATCGACCAGGATCAGATCGTCGGCGCCGACCAGCGCCGGAATGATGCCGGTATTGGCGAGGTAGCCCGAGCCGAACACGCAGGCCGCCGCGCCGCCCTTGAGCCGCGCCAGCCGCGCTTCGAGCGCCGCATAGAGTGGATGATTGCCGGTGACGAGCCGCGAAGCGCCGGCGCCGGCGCCGTAGCGCGCCGTCGCATCGAGCGCGGCGGCGATGACATCGGGATGCTGGCTGAGATTGAGATAATCGTTGCAGGAGAAAGAGAGCAGGCGGCGGCCGTCGCGTTCGGCCCAGATGCCGGAGCGCGCGGTGACCACCGGCGCGCGCCGGAGTTGCGCCCGATCCAGCGCTTCGAGCTTTTCTTCGGCGAATTCATCGAGCGAACGCATTGGCTTCCTTAGGTAACCAGCCTTAGGCACAATGTAGCTGTCGTATCTGCATGAAAGCGCCGAATGTCGGGCAATACCAGCGAAAACAAGGGGCTAGGGGACGCGGCGCCGGATTGGTACGCCGCTGGCCTCGACCACATCTGGCTGCCCTATGCGCAGATGAAGACGGCGACGCCGCCGCTTGCGGTCAGAGCAACCCGCGGCAGCCGCATCGTGCTCGCCGACGGCCGCGAATTGACCGACGGCATCGCCTCGTGGTGGACGGCCTGCCACGGCTATAACCACCCGCACATCCGCGCGGCGGTCGAGCGCCAGCTTGCGGCGCTGCCGCACGTCATGTTCGGCGGCATGGTGCATGAACCGGCGCTGACCTTGGCGCGGCGGCTTGCCGGACTGCTGTCGCAAAAACAGCAAACTGCCACGCTCGATCGCGTCTTCTTTAGCGATTCCGGTTCGGTCGCGGTCGAAGTGGCGCTGAAAATGGCGGCGCAATACTGGCTCAACAAAGGATCGCGAGCGCGCACCCGCATCGTCGCTTTCAAGGGCGGCTATCACGGCGATACCACCGGCGCCATGGCGGTGTCGGATCCGCAGAGCGGTTTTCATGCCGCCTTCGCCGGGCTTTTGCCGCAACAGATCCTCGCCGATCTGCCGGTCGACGACGCCAGCAAGGCGGCGCTGGAGACCATGCTGGCGCAGCGGGCCGGCGAGATCGCCGCCATGATCGTGGAGCCCTTGGTGCAGGGCGCCGGCGGCATGCGCTTTCACGATGCCAAAGTGCTGCACACGTTGCGCGCGCTGGCCGACCGTTATGAGCTGCTGCTGATTTTCGATGAAATTTTCACTGGCTTCCTTCGCACCGGGGCAATGTTCGCGTTTCAGCAAGCGGGCGTCGCGCCGGACATCGTCACGGTTTCCAAAGCGTTGAGCGGCGGCACCCTGCCGCTGGCCGCCACCGTCGCGCAGAGAAGCGTGTTCGAGGCGTTCTGGTCGGCCGACCCCGCCAAAGCGCTGATGCACGGCCCGACTTTCATGGCGAACCCGCTCGCCTGCGCGGCCGCAAATGCCTCACTCGATTTGTTCGAGCGCGAGCCGCGGCGCGATCAGGTGGCGAAAATCGAGACCGCGCTCCGGCAAGGCCTCGAACCGTGCCGAAACCTTGCCGGCGTCAAGGATGTACGGGTCAAAGGCGCCATCGGCGTGGTCGAGCTCGACCGCATCGAAAACCTCAACGCATTGCGCCAACGCTTTATTGCAGAAGCTGTTTTTATCCGTCCGTTTGGCAACATTGTCTATCTGACGCCGGCCTTCACCATCGCCGACGACGAGCTGGCCAAGTTGATGGATACGACCCGGCGCGTGCTTGCCGAGCGTGTGTGATCTCACCTTGGCTCGCCAGCAAATCCTTGTCGCAGCGTTGCCAGCCGCTCGAGCGCGGCGGGCGGCAGCGGACCCTTTTCGACCGCGGCGAGCGCATCCTCGAATTGCTGCGGCGTCGCCATCCCGACCAGCAGCGTGCCGATTGCAGGATGTGTCATGACAAACCGCGTAGCGGCTTCGCTCAGGCTCGCGGCAAACCCCTCAGTGACCAGGGGCACCAAGCGCCGCGCGCGCAGAAGATCGGCGTCGTAGCTCATGGCCGAGCCGATCGGTTCGGGCGGTGGACTGGCAATCGGGTGACGCTCGGCCGATCCGGATAGCGCACCGCCGGCAAGCACTCGGATGCCGATGACGCCGACGCCGGCCGCCTTGGTGCGATCGAACAGCCGCTCATAGTCCTGTGCCGGATAGTTCGCCGGCAGGTCCGCGGCAGCGGACGGATTGAGCATATTATAAACCACTTGAGCGCTGTCGAAGACGCGCGCGTCGATCACCTGATGCAATGCCGGCGTTTCGCCGATCGCGGTGAGCCCAAGAAAACGAATCTTGCCCTGTTGGCGCAGCCGGTCGAATGCCGGCACCACATCGCCAAGCACCCGCCGGATATTGAGCGTTTCGCCACCGCCGTTTTCGGTGATCGCATTATGCAGGTGGAAGATGTCGACCCGATCGCGGCGGAGCCGCACCAGGCTGGCTTCGAGCGATTTCACCACGGTGTCGGCAATGCGGCCGAAGGCGGCGCTCGGCAGCCGGACCTTGGTGCCGACGACCGCGCCGGCCGGCTTGAGATTTTGCAGGATGCGGCCGAGATTCTTTTCTGACTCACCGTTGCCGTACTGCACCGCCGTGTCGAAGTAATTCACGCCGACAGAAACCGCGCGTGCGATAGTGCGCTCCTGGTCGCGCGGATCGCCGCGCACCATCAGTCCGCCGACCGCGCCGCAGCCGAAACCCAGCACCGAAAGCTGCAAGCCGGTGCGGCCGTAGGCCCGCATTTCCATGCCGTTCCTCCGCCCCTGCAATCAGTGTCGTCTCAGATAATCGGCTTGCCGCGGACATCGATGGCCCGCTCGATTTTGAGCAACGCGCCGATGCCGGTGTCGGCGCCGGCATGGGTCTGTTCGCGGGGCAACAATTTGGCAAAAATCGCCTCGCGCATGGCGCCGCTCTCGTGCAGCGCGACGATGCCGAAAAAACGCAAAAAGCCGCTTTCCAGGACGCCGTCGCGCTGGGCCTTGAAGTTGGAATACATCACGCAAACACGCTTATCGTGCGACAGGTTCTCCAGCGCCGTGCGCTTTGAACGCTCCCAATAGGCGAGGTGCGCATCATCGAACACGATCATGCTGCCCTTGACCGAGATGTTGGGCCCCGCCGGCCCATAAGTGGCGACCAGGCACGGACAGCCGTCGTCCCAGGCGTTGCGGATCAGGGTCCTGATAGTGTCGGAGAGCGGCATGGGATGTCCTGCAAGTTTCGGGAGGCCATCCTAACACGCCGACCGGCGCGTCAGTGAAGGCCGCCCCTAATAGCCCACCGCCGTGCCATGCAGGTCGTAGGCATCGGCGCGCTCGATCTTCACCGTGGCGATCTCGCCGACGCGCAGCGGACGACGGCTCGCGACATAGACCGCGCCATCGATCTGCGGCGCGTCGCCCTTGCTGCGGCCTTTTGCAACGGATGGACCGACCTCGTCGATAATCACGCGTTCACGGCCGCCGACTTTGCGCTTGAGGCGCTTTTGCGAGATTGCCTGCTGGCGCGCCATCAGCCGGTGCCAGCGTTCCTCTTTCGCTTCGGTGGGGACGGGCGCGGCAAGATCGTTGGCCGTGGCGCCAGCTACCGGCTCGTAGCGGAAACAGCCGACGCGATCGAGCTCGGCCTCATCCAGCCAGTTGAGCAGGAGGGAAAAATCGTCGTCGGTCTCGCCGGGGAAGCCGACAATGAAGGTTGAGCGGATGGTCAGGCTCGGGCAAATCTGCCGCCAGGCGCGGATGCGCTCGAGCGTTTTCGCCTGCGCTGCCGGGCGGCGCATGCGCTTGAGCACGTCCGGGCTCGCGTGCTGGAACGGCACATCCAGGTAGGGAAGAATTTTTCCCTCGGCCATGAGCGAAATGACATCGTCGACATGCGGGTAGGGATAGACGTAGTGCAGCCGCACCCAGACGCCGAATTCGCCGAGCGCTTGCGCCAGGTCGAGAAATCTCGCCCGCACCTCACGGCCTTTCCAGGCGCTCGCCGCATATTTGATGTCGACGCCATAAGCAGAGGTGTCCTGCGAAATGACCAAAAGCTCCTTCACCCCGGCCGCGACCAGCCGTTCGGCTTCGCCCAAGACGTCGGCGGCCGGCCGCGAGACCAGATCGCCGCGCAATTTTGGGATAATGCAAAAGGTGCAACGATTATTGCAACCTTCTGAAATCTTGAGATAAGCGTAGTGCCGCGGCGTTAGCTTGATGCCTTCCGGCGGAATGAGATCGGTATAGGGATCGTGTTGCGGCGGCGCGGCGCGGTGCACTGCCTCCAGCACGCTCTCGTATTGCTGCGGCCCGGTGATGGCAAAGACGCCCGGATGCGCGGCGGTGATCTTTTCCGGTTCCGCGCCCATGCAGCCGGTCACAATGACCTTGCCGTTTTCGGCCATGGCGGCGCCGATGGCGGACAGCGACTCCTGCTGCGCGCTGTCGAGGAAACCGCAGGTATTAACGATGGCGAGGTCGGCGCCCGAATGCTCGCGCGCCAGCTCATAACCTTCGGCCCGCAGCCGGGTGATAATGCGTTCGGAATCGACCAGTGCCTTGGGGCAGCCCAGCGAAACGAAGGAAATGCGGGGGGCGCGGTTCATCGGCCTTATTAAGTCATTCCGCGGCTCCGCCGCCACGAAAAAGCCCGCTCGGTACCCTCATTTCACCTGCTGCGAGGGACATCCATGTCCCGTATTCGGGGGAAATTAAGGATTTTGGGGCTCTCCTCGACCGGTGGCGAGTCACGCGGGGAATCGCTCCTTCGAAAGTCATCTATCGACGCGCTGGAGAAGCATGAGCCGCGCGGTCGGCGTGTTGCCGGTTTTCAGGTTTGGGTTTCGACGCGAAGCGACTGGGGCAAATGAGACTGTGGGACGCCTAGGCCAAATCGCAGTTCTGCTGTTTGCGGGGAGCCTTCTCGCTGTGGGCCTCGCCGGCTGTGGCGGCTATTCCATGTTCGAGCCGGACGCCTCGTTCACCTCGCCTGGTAAGCAAGCGCAGTTGAAGCCAGGCGTCGAGCCCGCTATGGCAACAGACCCTGCAACGACCGGCTCGACCTCCGACACAGTGGCATTGACCTCGCTGTTCGCGCGCGCAGCTAACGGCAAACTCGCTAACGATCCGGCCGCGCCTGTTTCAACCGCGGCAAACCCTGTCGCAGTTGCCGATGCCGGCGACACCGCCGTTCCGGCAGCGCTGCCACCGGCAGCCGGCGAAAAAATCACCGAGCCGCGTGGCCGCGCTTATCTGTTTCGCGGCGTCGCCGGCCTGATCTATTCGCGCGGCATGGACAAGCTCGCCGAGCGGATCAAGCATGTCGGCATCGATGCCAGCGTCGACACCTATCTGGTCTGGCGTGGCGTTGCCGACCAGGCGATCCGCGACTATCGCCGCGACCCCGAACCGATCGCGCTGATCGGCCATTCGATGGGCGGCGATTCCGCCCTCGATTTCGCAGAGGCGCTGAACGGGCAGAACATTCCGGTCAGTCTGCTTGTCACCTACGACCCGTCGCGTATCGCCGATGACGTGCCGCCCAACGTCGAGCGCTACATCAATATCTATCAATCCTCGAACTTCATGGGCGGCGGCAATGTCGTGCAGGGCGCGCGCTTCCACGGCCATTACGCGAGCTACAATCTCAAGGACCACAGCGAGATCGTCCACATCAATATCGAAAAGACCGATCGCCTGCAGGAGCAATTGGTCGCGAAAGTTGCCCAGCTCGCCGGCACGCCGGCCATTGGCCAGGGCGAAGCTGTGCCGCTGCGTCTTCAGGTCCCCGCGGACGCATCGATCGAATTATGGGATTCCGGCTTGCCGGTGCAGGCGCATGCTGGCGATACGCTCAAAGCGCTGGCCGCGACGTATCATGTGCCGCTCTGGGCGATCGCGCAGGCCAATCCGGGTGCGGACGGCGCGCTCACTGAAGGCCAGCGCATCGTCGTCCCGCGTTATTTGGCGCCGACGGCCGCTCCAAGCCCCGTCGCCAGCGCGGTCACCAGTTACGCCCCAGTCGGGCGCTGATCGGCTTCCTCGCCCCGCCTGCGGGGAGAGGTGAATTAGCAATGCGGCGCGAGGCACAACCCGCTGGGCTGAAAACAGTGCCAGAACGGCACCGGCGTCGACTGGCCGCCGACGCAAGTATAGACCGTGCACCAATTGAGCTGATCGCAATCGGATACGCAGCGCCCGGTCGGCTGAGCGCAGGCGCCTGTCATTTTTTTAGCCTGCTTCGCCGCAAGCGCCGGAGCTAGCGACGCCACAGCCAGCGCACCGGCCAGCACGATCGTGACCATCGATTTATGACGCATGAGACGCCCCGGGTTCATTCGATGCGGCAAATTTCCCATAATCGGGGACAGCCGACAACCGGACCGCCACCGCGATGAAGCTTCCCGATCCGCCATTGCTGCTGGTGACCGACCGCGCGCAGGCGCGGCGACCGCTCGCTGAAATCGTCACTGCGGCGCTGGTCGGCGGCTGCCGCTGGGTGAGTATGCGCGAGAAGGATTTGCCCGAGGACGAGCAGGTGCCGCTGTTGCGTGGGCTCTTGCCGGCCGCGCACCGTCACGGTGCGCGGCTCGTTTTGCATGGTGAAGCCGCGCTGGCAAAGCTCGCCGGCGCCGACGGCGTGCATCTGCCCGCCGGCAGCGATGCCGCCGCCGCCCGGGCCCTGTTGGGCCCAGCAAAAATTATCGGCGTTTCAATCCATACGATTACCGAGGCGGAAGTGATCGATCTGCGAGCGGCCGATTATGCGCTCGCCGGTCCGGCTTTTGAGACGCCGAGCAAACCGGGCTATGGCCCGGAGATCGGCCGCAAGGGTCTTGCCGAAATCGCGCGCGCCTCGCGCGTGCCGGTGCTTGCCATCGGCGGCATCAATACCGCCCGCGTCGGCGAAGTCATCGCCGCCGGCTGCGTCGGGGTCGCGGTGATGGGCGGCGTCATGCGCGCGCCCGATCCGGCGCGCGAAGTCAGTGCGCTCATCGCGACTTTGAAAGGTTATCCACGCGCGCAATAGTGCGCTGGAGCACGCACTTGTCAGGCGGCCAGAACTGCCTTCTTGACGGACTGCGGTAATGCGATCGGGCGAAAGAACATCTTCGGATAGAGATAATCATCCCCGGACTCGTCAATGATCCGCAGCAGCCCGCACTTTTCCGCAACCAGGTCGCGAATGCCTACATAAAGCTTCCGCCTCTCAAGCGATGCCCGATACCCTTCGTTGCTCAAACACACAACTAGCTGTTTCGATGGAGGCTTTGCCATTGTCTAGGCTTTCACAGCAAGTGCTTGATCTTGAATTCTTTACGTCCGATGCCTGCGGATTCATACCAGTGTAATTCAGCCACATGAATTGAGCCATCACTTAGTCGAATGCGTGCAATTCCCTTGCGATTCCGCCAACGACCACGACCATAAATCCTTCGCAGTCTAACGATTTCGCGTATCCCGGTCCCGACGGCAAACGTCTCGACTTCCGAAATCTGCCCCAAAAATCTCAAACGGCATTTGGAGTTCGATTCCGTCACTGGTTATCCGCGCGCCGAATACGTCCGGATGCCCTGATCCGGGGCCCAGACGCCGGCCGGCAGTTTTCCCGCCTGCCAGAACACGTCGATCGGCATGCCGCCGCGCGGATGGAAATAGCCGCCGATGCGCAACCATTTCGGCTTGAGCAGCGCGGCGATTCTTTTGCCGATCGTTACCGTGCAGTCCTCGTGAAACGCGCCGTGGTCGCGGAAACTGTTGAGATAAAGCTTCAGCGACTTTGACTCGACCAGCCAGTCCTTCGGCACATAGTCGATCACGAGCGTAGCGAAATCCGGCTGGCCGGTGACCGGGCACATCACGGTGAACTCAGGGAATGTGAAACGCGCCACGTAATTGGTGCCGGGATGCGGGTTGTGCACGCGGTCGAGTTTCGCCGCGCCGGGCGAGGCGGGAATCGGAGTGGGGCGGCCGAGCTGCGACTTTTTTGCCATGACGCACACTGCATGCCTTGCTTGGGCGGGACATGACAAGGGGTTACCCAATCCTGTAGAAGCCCCCGGCAGAAGCAAGCCGGAAACACCATGACCGCCATCACCGACATTATCGGCAGGGAAATCCTCGACAGCCGCGGCAATCCGACCGTTGAGGTCGACGTCGTGCTAGAGGACGGCTCGCGCGGTCGCGCCGGCGTGCCATCCGGGGCCTCGACGGGAGCGCACGAGGCGATCGAGCTGCGTGACGGCGACGCCAAACGCTATCTCGGCAAGGGCGTCAAAAGCGCGGTCGAGGCCGTCAACGGCGAGATCTTCGATTCACTGTCCGGCATGGACGCGGAGGCGCAGGTCAAGATCGACGAGACCATGATCGCGCTCGATGGTACGCCGAACAAACGCCGGCTCGGCGCCAATGCCATCCTCGGCGTCTCGCTCGCCACCGCCAAAGCCGCGGCCGCGGCGAACCATCTGCCGCTTTACCGCTATGTCGGCGGCGCCGCGGCGCGGCTCCTGCCGGTGCCGATGATGAACATCATCAACGGCGGTGTGCATGCCGACAATCCAATCGACTTTCAGGAATTCATGATCGTGCCGCTCGGCGCGGCAAACTTTGCCGAAGCGCTGCGCGCCGGTTCGGAAATATTTCACACGTTGCGCGCCGCACTCAAAGCCGCCAGCCACAACACCAATGTCGGGGACGAGGGCGGTTTTGCGCCGAATCTGCCGTCGGCGGAGGCGGCGCTCGACTTCGTATTGTCGGCGATCGGCAACGCGGGCTACAGCGCCGGCAAGGACGTTGCGCTGGCGCTCGATCCGGCTGCAAGCGAATTTTTCAAAGACGGCGCCTACCGTTACGAAGGCGAGGGCAAGACCCGCTCGGCCGATCAGCAAGTCGATTATCTCGCCGAACTGATCAAGCACTATCCCATCGTGTCGATCGAGGACGGCATGGCCGAGGACGACTTCAAAGGCTGGGAAAAGCTGACCGGCAAGATCGGCAAGCAATGCCAGCTCGTCGGCGACGATATCTTCGTCACCAGCGTAACGCGGCTTAATGACGGCATCAAAAACGGGATCGCGAATTCAATCCTGATCAAGGTCAACCAGATCGGCACGCTGACGGAAACGCTGGCCGCGGTCGAGTGCGCGCACAAGGCGGGTTATACCGCGGTGATGTCGCATCGTTCCGGCGAGACGGAAGACTCAACCATCGCCGATCTTGCGGTCGCCACCAATTGCGGTCAGATTAAGACCGGCTCACTGGCGCGCTCGGATCGCACCGCCAAGTACAATCAGCTTTTGCGCATCGAGGAGGAACTCGGCGCGCAGGCCAGCTATGCGGGCCGAGCGGCATTCAAAGCGCTTGGATAGATTCCAGATTTCCCGCGCTTGTCCGGCGGCGGCGAACGGCGCTATACCCACATCACTCAGCCGGGGACGGGTGCGCGATGGATCAAACGCTTGAATTAAAGCCGGGCGGCCGCCGGCTGGCCGTCGAACATTTGAGCGATTTCGTCGCTACCTCGGTCGCCGGTGCGACCATGTCCAACGCGCCGTTCACCCATCTGGTGTTCGATCGCGTCTTTCCCGACGATATTTACGCGCTGATGCTGGCCAACATGCCGGAGGCGAACGACTACCGGCCGATGCATGGCCGCAGCAAGGGTCACGACCTCGCCGACGGCACGCATACTCGCGTGAAGATCGACCTGTTTCCGGAATATATCCGGCATCTGCCGCCGCAGAAGCGCGCGGTGTGGGATGTTGTCGGCCGCGCGCTGTGCTCGCGCGCGGTGAAAGAAGCCTTCATCCACCGGCTCGCAGCGCCGCTCACCCGGCGGTTCGGTAAACGCGCCGTTGGCATGTATCCGATCCCGATTCTGACCCGCGACATTCCCGGTTATCTGATCACGCCGCACACCGATACGCGCTGGAAGGGCGTCACCGTGCAGCTGTATCTGCCACACGACCGCTCGCACACCGATATCGGCACGATCTTCCACGAAAAGCTCGCCGACGGCTCGCTGCCCAGGCGAAAGCAAATGTCGTTTGCGCCGAATTCCGGCTACGCCTTCGCCGTCGGCACCGATACCTGGCATTCGGCCGATCCGGTCGGCCCCGAAGTGCGCACCCGCGACAGCATCCTGCTCACTTATTTCGTCGACCAGGGCGCGCTGCGGTTCTTCCGCAACCGCGGCAAGCGGTTTGGCAATTTCATCGGCAGTGAAATCCGCAACAGGCTGCCGTAATCACCGTATTAATGCCGCTTTAAGCGGCTCCCTGACATGGTGGCGGCATGGTCACGCGAAAACGGCTGCGCGCCATCCTCAACACGCTTGCGCTCTATGCGCTGGCGGCGCTGCTGATCGGTTACTTCGGCGTCAACGCCTATAGCGGCGACCGCGGGCTCAAGGCCAAGGAGGATATCGATCGGCAGACGGCTGCGCTCACCGCCGACCTGCAGCGGCTTCAGCGCGAACACGCGCAATGGGAGCGGCGCATCGCGCTGTTGAAGTCCGACGATCTCGATCCCGATATGCTTGACGAACGCGCCCGCGCGCTCCTCGATTATGTCGACCCGAACGAGCTGGTCATGATGGTCGATCGGAGGGCCGCGGTAGCGCCTTAGCCCTTGAACTGAACCCTGCCGGTTCCGAAATCAAATTTGCTGCCAAGGATTTGCCAATGATTTGGCGGCGGGCGACAATCCCGGGCCG
>Ga0209624_10001920_pt1 | contig 15820 bp, 9 predicted proteins | sample JacPinW_OM2H0_O1_FD_188565 | JGI IMG/M metagenome (GOLD analysis project Ga0209624, IMG submission 188565) | Forest soil microbial communities from Algoma, Ontario, Canada - Jack Pine, Ontario site 1_JW_OM2H0_O1 (SPAdes) (version 2) | ecosystem: Environmental > Terrestrial > Soil > Boreal...
GACTTCGGCCTGGCGAATGTGGAGGCCGGGCTGGGATTCGAGGACTTCGCGCATTTTGACGCGGTAGAGGGCTTTGTCACACTGGGCACGGGGGGACCAGACGGCGGGGCCGCGGGAGGTGTTGAGGAGGCGGAACTGGATGCCGGTCGCGTCGGCCACCTCGCCCATGACTCCGCCGAGGGCGTCGATTTCGCGGACCAGGTGGCCTTTGGCTATGCCGCCGATGGCGGGGTTGCAGCTCATCTGGGCGATCAGGTCGAGGTTGAGGGTGAAGATGGCCGTGCGGAGGCCCATGCGCGCGGAGGCCATGGCGGCTTCGCATCCTGCGTGGCCTGCGCCTACCACTACTACGTCGAACTGTTCGGTGAAGGACATCTCTTTTTCTATTTTAGGCCTTCGTGCGTATTTTTCGTGTCGATGAAGTCTTTACAATTCGCGATGCACCAAGAACAATCAGCGCATGCGCTTATCTCGTTTGGCACTCTCGGTCGCACTTTTGTGTGCGGCGCTACGACTTCCTGTTTATGGGCAACAACTGCCTGCGGCTTTGACGACCGATCCGCCACCGGATAAGGCTTATCCGGCGGCGATGGAGACGTTTCAGATTCCTAGTCATGGAGCGATGCTGAATGGCTTGGCCTATTTGGCGGAGGGTACTGGGCCACATCCGGTGGTGATTTTGCTGCATGGGTTTCCGGGGAATGAGAAGAATCTTGATCTGGCGCAGGCGATTCGGCGGGATGGTTGGGATGTGGTCTATTTCGACTATCGCGGATCGTGGGGTTCGCCGGGGGATTTTTCGTTTACGCACTCGATTGAGGACACGCAGGCGGCGATTGCTTATGTGCGGGATTCGGCGAATGCGAAGAAGTTGCGGGCTGATCCACAGTATGTTGTGCTGATTGGTCACAGTATGGGTGGGTTTATGGCTCGGTATGTGGGCGCGAACGATCCGCAGATCAAGGCGGTAGGGTTGATTTCGGCGGCGGATATGGGCGTCGATAAGATGCAGGGATTGAAGCCTGAGCATGAGAAGCAGGCGGTGGCGGGTTTGGCTGCAGACCTGGCAGCAGAGGGGATGGCTCCGCTGGCGGGATGTACTCCGGAGAGTCTGGCGAAGGAGGTTGTGGCGAATGCGGCGGCCTGGAATGTACCGAAGCTTGCGCCGAAGCTGGTGGACCGGTCAGTGCTGGTGATTACTTCGGATGATGGGTTGGCGGCGTCGAACGATGCGTTTGTGGAGGCACTGAAGAAGGCGGGTGGGAAGGAGATTACTGCGGTTCATTTGTCTACGGACCACTCTTATTCGGACCAGAGGATTGCTTTGACGGAGCAGGTGCTAGAGATGCTGGAGTATTTGCGGCGCGGTTAGAACTCGAGCCGGAGGCCTAGCTGGATTTGGCGTTCGGGGGATTGGCCGGTGGCGGCGGCGGTGTAAGTGCCGAAGGGCTGGACGTTGAGGCCTTCGGCGGCTATGGTGGCGGCATTTTGGAAGATGAGTGGGTTGATGCCGTTGGTTTCGGTGCCGACGAGGAAGGCTCGCTCCATGATGGCGGAGTAGTTGACGCGGTTGGTGAGGTTGAAGGCTTCGACGGTGGCTCGGAGGTGGATTTTTTCTGTGAGGGGGATGGCTCGGATGAGGCGGAGGTCGATGCGGGCGGTGTCGGGGAGGCGGAGGGTGTTGCGGCCTACGGTGGGGAGATAGACGGCGCCGCCGGAACCGTTGATGGACTCGTGTCCTCCGGTGAGGCGTGTGCCACCGAAGATGTTGAGGCTGTAGGGGCGGCCGCTGGATTCGGTGAATATGGGCGAGATGGTCCAGTCGCTGGCGGCGATGCGGAGCCAGTGGGTTTCTGTGCGGAGGGTGGGTTGCCAGATGGCGGTAGCGAGAATCTTGTGAGGCAAGTTTAGGTCGGAGAGACCGCGGTCGTAGCGGATGTTGAAGGGGTCTAACTGCGCGTTGGTGCGTGGGGTGGCTCCGCCCTGGCCGAAGTCGATGGCTTTCGACCATGTCCAACTACCGCGGAATTCGAGACCGCTGCGGAGACGGCGGCGTGCTTCGAGGACGAGCGCGTTGTAGGTTGCGTCGGCGTTGGAGGTAATCGCGGTGACGGGACCGAAGCTGGTGTTGATGCGCTGACTGTAGAAGGGCAGGACGAAGGTTTCGGTGTCTTGCACGCCGACTTCTCCGGTGCCTCCCTGGAGCTGGAAGGTTTTGGTGGCGGTTGCAGGGGCGATGTTGAGGTCGACGGAGTTGGGGAGCTGGCGGTCGAGGTTCATGAGATAGGTTGCGCTGGCTACAATGCCTGCGTGGATTTCGCGCTCGATGGTGAAGCTGCCCTGTTGAACCGTCGGGAGGCGGAAGCGGCGATCGAAGACTGTGGCGGTTGTTGTGGCGGCAACGGCGGCGGGAGGCGTGGTGATGAAGGTGCAGACGTATCCGAAGCCTTGATTGGCGACCTGTGGGCAATTAGTCACTGTGGTGGGTGTAATCAGGACGTGGGTTGCTGAGGAGGGGAGTGCGGTGTCGACGAGGGCGCTGCGGATGGTGGCTCCGGGGAGGCGGCCGTAGAAGAGGCCGTAGCCGATGCGGATGAGGCCGCGGCTAACGCCGAAGGGCTGCCACGATGCGCCGATTCGCGGGCCGAAGTTGTTTCGGTCTTCGGGGAAGATGCTGGTTGCGCCTGTTGCTCCGAAGGCTGCGTCGAGGGCGGCGTTGGGTTGCTGTGGAAGGGGGAGGAGTTCATACTCGTAGCGCAGGCCGGCGTTGAGGGTGAGGGTGGGCTTGATGCGCCAGTCGTCCTGGAGGAAGCCGGCCCACTCCTGCGTGGTGAAGATGGCGGATTGCTGACCGAAGCTTTGGGTGAAGGATCGAAAGCAGAAGTCGTGGATGGGCGAGACGATGGAGGGGCAGCCGCCGTTGGGGTAGGCGTTGACGCCGAAGGTGTAGTCAGCGATCCAGTCGACGAGGCCTCCGGCATGGCCTGCGGTGGTGTTGCTGTCGTAGTGGAAGGCACCCTGGGTGTTGGCTAGGGCGTTGATGTCGTCGTGAACGAAGCTGACGTCGATGCCGGTCTGGATTTGATGACGGCCGTGGGTCCAGGTGATGAGGTCGGCGAGTTCGAGTTTGTCTTCGTCGGGGAAGGCGTTGCGACCGAGCGAAGATGAGGTGCCGAAGGTGAATCCGTCGGGGCCAATGGCTACTTCGGGGGCTGTTCCTCCCGGGCCGATAGCAGGCTCTTGCGGAAGGGGTGGTGGGGCTTGTTCGTACTGGAGGTCGCGGCCGTATTGAGCGCGGAGTTCGTTGGTGAGAGATGGTTTGGCGAGCCATGTCCAGCGGCCGAGGAGGGAGTCGAGAGTGGCGAAGCTGTTGCCGAGGCTGCCGCGGCCGACGTCGACTACGGAGGCGGAGCGGGATCCGGAGGGAGCACTGGAGCGGGCGCGGTTGTATTGGAGGCTGGCGCGATGGTGCGGCGCTGCCTGCCAGTCGAATTTGGCGAAGTTGATGGTTTGGTTCTGGCTGCGGGGGATTTTGCCGGTGAGGCTGTTGAGGTAGTTGAGGGCGGCGTTGGTTTTTGCGGAGGTGACTCCGCGATTGGCGAGCAGAGCGGTTTGAGTTGAGGTCAGGGCGAAGAAGTTTGGGTCTTGGGGAGTGGAGATGGCAGGAAAGGTGCGGGCTTGCTGGTCGTAGGCATAGAAGAAAAATAGTTTGTCGCGGAGAATGGGGCCTCCGGCGCTGCCTCCGAACTGCTGGCGGAGATCGTTGGGTTTGACGGGGCCCGTGGTGACGACGCCGTTGTTGTAGCTGGTGGCGATGGAGAAGGGATTGGTGGCACCGAGAGCGCTGGATCGGATGAGATAGAAGGCGGTGCCGTGGAGGTCGTTGGTGCCGGATTTGGAGACGGTAGTGATAATGCCTCCGGCGGCGTGGCCGTAGAGTGCGGAGTAGTTTTGGCTGCTGACGCGGAACTCGCGGACGGCTTCTTTGGTGAAGGTGTAGGCCATTCCGGAGTGGCGACCGTAGCCTCCTCCTCCGGCGGCGCTCCCGATGGCGAGGTGAGTTGAGGAGCCGGTTTCGGCGGCGTCTTCGAGGTCGGCTCCGCTTTCGATGCCGGCACCGCGGGGGACGGAGGCGAAGCTCTGGTCGTCGTTTGCGCCGTCGATGCTGGTGCTGTTTTGTGTGGAGGCAAGGCCGCGAAAGCTGAGCAGGGCTTCGGAGTCTCCGGATTGGGAGTCGGGGTTGGCGGTTGGAGTAAGAAGTGCGAAGGATTGCCAGCGTTGTGCGTTGGTGGGAAGAAGGTTGATCTCGTTGAAGGTGATGACGCTTGTTGTTGTGGCGGTAGAGGTTTCACCTGCGCTGATCGCGACGGCGGGTTCGGCGGAGACGTTGACCGTGGTGGAGACGGTCGCCAGGTGTAGGCGGGCTTCGACGGATGTGGTGGCGCCGACTTCGACGACGACGGGTGGGAGAGTAAAGCGGGCGAAGAGGGCGTAGTCGACGGCTACGGTGTAGTCGCCGGCGGGGAGGTTGGGGACAAGGAACTCTCCCTTGGTTTGGGTGGTGGTGCGGCGGATGGAGCCGTCGGCGTTGTTGTGGACTTCGATTGTTGCGCCGGCGAGTGCGGCTCCGCTGGTGTCGAGGACGAAGCCGGAGATGGCGCCGTTGACCGCAGTTTGGGCGTGCGCGCAGGTGTGGATGGTCGCGACGGCGGAGCACCACAGCAAGGACGTGCGAAGAATTCTGGTGAGGGCCGCGCTTGTCTTTACGCTGTTAGTGCGGACGCGGCTGCAACGGAACGGCATGCGCTCTCCCCGAGGAAGTGAACTGCTCTACATGACAACCACGGGAAGATCGAGACTACAGGCCGATTCCATCTGACTGCTCGGGCGAACCTCTCTGCTACCCACTGGACGCGATACGGATGATGATACGGGATTGGCTGCGAACGATTGACAAGAAGATAGTGGCGGGGTTAACGAAAAAAGGGCGGCGGCCGAAGCCACCGCCCCTGAATTAAAGTCTCTCTTCTTTAGAAGAGGAACTTAAAGCCGATCTGCACTTGACGCGGTGTGTAGAGGAAGCCGCTCGAGTTTGAGTTATTGGCAGAGCCGAACAGGGCCGTGCTTCCGGTTCCATCCTGGAAGGTCGCGGTCGCGGTATTCGCCGTCGCGCCACTACCGGATTGAAGCTGGTAGGCAGTGCTCTGAACGCCAGTGACGTTTTGGTGGTTGTAGATGTTGAAGAGATCGACCCGCAGCTCTCCACGATACCGCTCGGTGAAGAGAATCTGCTTCTGGACGCGGAGGTCCTGGACGATGTCGCGTGGGTATTTGTAGGTGTTGCGGCCAAGCACAGGAATCCATGAAGTCCCGCCTGCACCGTTCCAACTGCTGTTCAGCGCGCCCGCGGATGCATAGCCGCTCAACGAGGCGGAGTACGGCAGGCCGTTCTGCGCCTGGAATGCGGAGTTCAATGCCCAGTCGTTGGCAAAGTACTTCACCCAGTCGGCTCGATGCGTGTTGGGCAGGTTGTACAGCACGTATCCGGTGATGCGGTTGGGAACGTTGTAGTTGGAGTTTCCGTAGTCACTCTTCTGGCTGCCGAGCGGGTCGTACTGGTTATTGGTGGTGTTCGTCGTGGTCGCGTTCTGGTTGAAGTCGAGAGCGTGGGCCCAGACGTAGTTGACGTCGAACTGAAGCGAACGCAGGGAACGATTCTGGATTTCGGCGACAAGGCCGTTGTAGCTGGAGTTGACGTTGCTGGTCACCTCGGTGATGTTGGTGAACTTGGAGGCCGCAGAGCCAAAGATCGCGGTGTTGCCGTAGGCGGTGTATTGCGGGACGACAAACTGCTGACCATTCGACAGTGGTCCCAGACCTTTGGGGTCGACGACGGTGATGGTGGTGTTGGTCAGGGTTGGATTGAGGTTGAGGTCAGTGAAGTTCGTCAGCTCTCTGCCCAGGGCGCCGACCCAGCTCACCGAGAAGAAGGTTCCCTTGCCTAGCTCCTGCTGCACGATGAGGTCAAACTCGTGAACCATGGGGTTCTGGAGGTTGGACGCGAGGTAGTAAGAACCGGGCGTCGGAGGCGTACCCGCCGGAACGATGTTGGGGAATGTTGGTGCGCCTGCGGCATTGGGTTTCAAAGAGGCAGTGAACTGGCCGAGCGGGCTGCCGGTGTTGAGCAGAACGTTCAGCAGCACTCCGTTTGTGATGCGGCCGTAGTACATGCCGTATCCGCCACGAAGCACGCTCTTGCCGTTGCCGAAGAGGTCGTAAGCGAAGCCGACGCGCGGCCCGAAGTTATTTTTGTCGCTGGGCGCGTTGGTCAAGCCGGTGTATGGAACGAAGGTGCCGGACGCCGCCGTCAGAGTCGCGTTCGCGGCGGAGCCGGGGAGCGCTTCGTAGTCGTACCGCAGACCGAGTTCGAGAGTGAGCCGCGGGTTGAGCTTCCAATTGTCCTGCGCGAAGAAGCCGTAGTCCATCGTGGAGATGGCGAATATCGGAGGCCCGAAGCCCTGCGTGAAGGTTCCATAGCAGGGATAGGTTCCTACGGCGCTGACGGTTGCGGTTCCGGCGGAGGCAGCCGTGCTGTTGCATGTTGACGCCCCCTTGCCCTCCGAAGCCATATCGGCAATAAGGTTGCCTATGTAGCTGTAGGAGATGTAGCCGTTGCTCTCATAGGTGTTATTGATGAGGTCGTAGTTATGGACCGCATCGACACCGAACTTGAAGCTGTGGTTTCTATGGGTGTAGTACAGGATGTCGCCAACCTGCCACTTGCGCTCGTCCGGGAGCGCCACGCGGTAGGAGTAGTAAGGCGATCCGAGATAGAAGCCGGTGGAGGTGGCAAGCGCGACTTCAGGAACGTTACCGCCGGCTCCAATCAGGTACTGTTTGGTGAAAGCGCTGTAGGGTTGCTGGCCTTCATCGTTGAGCTCGCGGCCGTACTGGTAGAGCACTTCGTTGCTGATGTTAGAGGAGAGGAGCGTGGTCCACTTGGCGACGCCGTAGTCCAGCTTGACGAAGTCAGTTCCGAAGGTATCGACGGCGTAGTTGTTGGTTGCCTGCGTCTGAACGCCGCCTGGCGAGTCCCAGCGCAGCCGGTTGTAGAGGAGGCTTACGTGGTTCTTGCTGTTGATCTGGTAGTCCAGCTTCGGCATGTTGACAAGCTGGTCGCCAGTCCGCGGTACCGATCCCAGATCGGTAAGAAGAGTGGACAATCCATTGCCGTAGGCGGTGGCACCGGCAACATAGCTCCCGAGCTTTTCACGCGCTGCCAGCGTGCAGGCCTGGCTGTCCAGCGTGTAGTTGGCGAAGTAATTGGAAGCCGTGGGCGTGGCGCTTCCGGTCAGATAGCCTGTCGAAAGGTTGCAGGTGGGATTTCCGTTGAGGCCGACGAGCGTGGCGTCGGGCTGAGCGAAGAAAGATAAGGAATTGGGTCTCGCGGTGCCTGGGAAGTTGCGGTTGTGCTGGTCATAGGTGTATTGCCAGAAAAGCTTGTCCTTAATCAAAGCGCCGCCCGCACTGAAGCCCCATATTTTGCGGGAGTCTTCAGGCTTGATCGGCACCGAGCTGAAGGTGGTTCCGCCCGAGGAGTTTGTTGATGAGGTGAAGGTCCTGGCGTATGCGTTATAGGCGCCCCAAGCGCTCTCACGATCGTAGAAGTAGGCCGCGCCGTGAATTGTGTTGCCACCGCTCTGCGTGACGGAGTTGATGACGCCGCCGGCTGCGCGCCCGTACTCTGCCGCGTAGACGCCGGTGTTGACCTGGAACTCGCGGATGGCCTCGGGCGGCGTCGAATACGCTTCACGAGTACGTCCACGCTCCTCGGCGTAGTAGGCCTGGTTGTCGTCCGCGCCGTCGATGAGGACGTTGTTCAGGATGGGGCTGATGCCACGGATGCTGACCAGACCGAAGCCGTTGGAGTCGGAGACGACGCCGGGCGTGGTCATCGCGAGGCTCGACCAGCGGAGGTTGTTCACAGGAACGTCGCGAAGGGCGCGGGAGTTGAGGTTCGATGAGAAGTCAGGCGACTCAAAGTTGAGAACGGGCGCTTCTGCCGACACCTCGACCACCTGACTGGAGGATCCTGTCGCCAGATGTGGGGTCAATGTGGTCAACTGACCGACCTGCACAACGACGTTGGTGGCGCGGTAGTCTCTGAAGCCATTGGCCACGATGGTGACGGTATACGTTCCGGGTTCGACCAAGGGAGCCTTGAAGAATCCGCTCTCATCGACGGCCAGATGGATCTCTGCGTTGGTACCGTTGTTATGGATGGTCACGGCTGCTTTGGGAACGGTTGCTTCTGTCGCGTCGAACACTGTTCCGCCGATCGCGCCTTGTGTTGTCGATTGCGCATACAGCGGATTCGCAACTACGCAAAGTGCGGCTAAAAGCAAACGGGTTATGGTCTTTTTCATCGTCATGGCTCCTGAGGGAAGTTCGTGCACACCACCGACGCGTGGTAATCCGCGTCCTGGCTTCTGGTCGTTTGTGAGGCTTGCAGTCAATATGGCATTCGCCGATTAACAAGCAGTTAATTAGGCTTACAGTTCGAAAATCTTTATGTAGCTTGCTGCCCCGAAAAAACTACTGCGTCGTGGCCGTCGAGGTTGCCGAGGGTCCACGCGCGTTCGGAGTTATGTGAGTGGGTACAGTCTAATGCACATCCTAGTACACTGGATATTGAAAAATGTTTATTGACGAAGCGCGAATTCGGATCAAGGCCGGCGACGGTGGCGACGGTTGCATGGCCTTCCGGCGGGAGAAGTTTGTGCCGAAGGGAGGCCCGTCGGGTGGTGACGGGGGGCATGGCGGAGACATCCTTATGTCGTCGTCGTTGAGCCACAACACTTTGGTCCACTTTCGGTTCAATCCGGAGCACAAGGCACAGCGCGGCGGGCATGGGCTGGGATCGAATTGTTCGGGACAGGCCGGGGAGCATACGACGCTCAAGGTTCCGGTAGGCACTTTGCTGTATGACGACCAGACGGGTGAGCTGATTCACGATTTTGCGCGGCCGAACGAGACGATCGTCATTGCCAAGGGCGGGCGCGGAGGTCGCGGCAACCAGCACTTTGCGACGAGCACGCACCAAGCTCCGCGAGAGCATGAGTTGGGACGATCGGGCGAGGAGCGGCAATACCGGCTGGAGCTAAGGCTGCTGGCTGATGCCGGGTTGGTGGGATATCCCAATGTGGGAAAGTCGACGCTGATCTCGCGGCTTTCGGCGGCAAAGCCGAAGATCGCGAACTACGCGTTCACTACGCTTGAGCCGAACCTTGGTGTCGTGCAGGTTGGGGATTATCCGCACACAGAATCGTTTACGGTTGCCGATCTGCCGGGGCTGATTGAGGGCGCGCATCTTGGGCATGGGTTGGGGATTCAGTTTCTGAAGCATATTGAGCGGACGAGCGTGATTGTTCATCTGGTGGATGTGTCGGATGCGAGTGATCGGCCCGATCCCGTTGCTGACTTCAAGGTGATTACGGAAGAGCTGAAGAGCTTTGATCCGGCGCTGGCGGCCAAGCCGACGATTTTGGTGGCTGCGAAGGCGGATGTTGCGAATCCGGAAAAGTTGAAGAAGCTGAAGGCGATGGCGAAACGCCGTAAGATGCCGTTTTTTGTCATCTCGGCGGTGACGGGCGAGGGGATTGAGCCTCTTAAGTACGCGATTGCTGAGATGGTTGCGGAACATCGGCCGATTCAACTGGAGCCGAAGACGCCTCCCGCTGTGAAACCCAAGCCGGCTTATCCACCGCCTGCGCCGAATGCCCGCGGACGGGCCCGCTAGCGGGTCTCTTGCTAGGTGGTTCGGAGGCGCGTAATCTTGAGGCGCTGGCCAGGATGGAAGTGGCGGCCAGTGCCCGAGACAGTCGAGAAGCAGGAGGGACGCCAATGTCTTACTCGAGTGAGCCAGCAACCCCAAACAAATATCTGAACCCTGACGGCTCTATTACCACGAGAGATGGAACCGTTGTGGCTTCCGCCAATGCAGCTGGAGTGGTCGCGTACCAGCAAGCGTCGTGCGTTGCGGACACGGTGCTTAATCCGGACGGCACCATCACGATCGGTCTCAGAGATGGTGGCGAGTCCAGCATTCCGTACCCGCCGAGGGGTATCGCTGTCTCCGGCGAGTCGAAGTGGGACGCCTCGATTAATCCGGCCAAGGTTCCGCAGCTGGACTCCAACGATGACCTGGTGTTGCCCGCCAGTCTTTGGATTTTCGATGGGACTTGCAGGTCGACGGCTACATTCACGGAGCCGACAGGACTGATTGCAGATAGTCCCTCCAGTCCCGGCATGGGGTTGCAGTATCTGCAGACCCAATCGAGCTGTTTGATGCAGGGTCCGGGATGGAACTTTGGCAACGCTGGTGGGTGGTCGGTGGGAGTCAACGAGTACAGTACGTTCCTTACTGCGCAGCGAGGCATTCACCAAGTTAAAAGCATGACGATGGACAAACACGCCGTCGGAGATTGCGCCGGACTCTATCAATACATCTGGAGTGACGGAGGCATAGCAGCGCAGTCTGACGAGGGCGTCACCGGCATTTCGATGCAAGTACGTGAGTATCATGCGTATTTTCACGGCACCGTGGCGAGAGCGACCGGCAAGGGAGATATTGCCCCAGTTCTGACGTTTACAGGAGGAAATGCGTGGACGACTGACGGGGCGTTCTTACTCAACATCAGTAAAGGCAGCGTCTCCGGCAACATTGTCACTAATTGGAACCCCGGTGTCACTCTCACCACGGCGGCGGGTGTGCAGTCAACCTTTCTGCGATACCTGACAGTGGATAACGCCGTACCGTTATCAACGGCGATCGGCATCGTAAGGGGCTCTATTCCCGTGCCGGGAGGCACGGCGAACTATCCGGTCATGATGACAATTACGGTTGACCTGTGCCAGCTTGGCACGGACTTCCCACGCTTCTCTGCAGGAGATGTAGTCACGGTTTGTGGTGACAACTACCCCGAGCAGTCCATTATCCACACGGCAGAAGAAGTCAACGGCGACGGGAGTCAAACTCTCAAATTGAAACTCCGCAATCCCAATAGCAGGGCATACCTATTTCGTGGTGGGATTCAGGGAACTTACATCAGCTTCGACCAGAATCTCGCTTTCAGCGGGATGCGAAGCTCCTATTACGCCATTGGCTCTTTACTTGGGAGCGATGTGATTTACTACGTTCCTGTAGCGGGTATGGATAGAGGTGTTTTGCTCCCGCAATCATACGTCGAAGCGGCAACGGTTGGGGGCGGATACCAACTCTTTCCTGGCGCGGAGGTAGTCTGTAATGCTTCGTCTGGGTATGACTGTACCCTTGAGCAGAACGGTGTCGATTGGGCACCGGGAGATGTCGTGGAGAATCCGCACTACCCGGTATTCGGCGGTTCGGCTTTCCTACTTTATAAGTATCAGGCGACGCCGCCCTATACCGGGTACGCGAGCGGCCTTGCGTCATTCACTGCGGAGGGTCCCGGCGTCGCCTACGTAGACCTCGTCTCCATCTCTTGCAATGTGAACAATACGGGTTACTACACCCCTTGGGGCGGCCCACTCCAACCGCCAACCGCCATATCGTTCGACGGATGTTTCTACGATATGTTGAGCATCGACCGAGCGCCGTCGCACGCTATTATCTACGTTCAGAACCCAACGACCGACCCAAACGCGTCGGTTATGCTTGCCACTCTCACATGGCTTACGGGGGGAAATCTCTACTTCGACCCGCGCGTCTCCGCATGGTCGGCTGACAGTTTCCAGTGTGGGCTGCAGTATTACGTGAGCGGCCAACCGGGAGTAACCGGCAGCTTCACGGATTCTGGTGGGCAAACGGTATCGGTAAAGGGAGGCATCATCGTAGGGATCAGTGCGCCGAACGAATAGGAGAAGACGGAGAATGGACAACGGAAGGGGACAACTAAGCGAATTAGAGCGAGTTAAGCTGGAAAACTTCGCATTAAAAAACAACTTGATGCAGCAGCAGCTACAACTTAATTTGTCAGAGCGAGCTGTGTTCATCCGGCAGGTCGAGGCGGCCCATCCTGGTTATCGCTGGACCGACCAAAACGGGCTGGTGCCAGACGGCAAGCCCGTTTCCGGAAACGGAAGATCTTCTGCAGGCGTTCCCGACACCGATCCGTCGGTTGACACTCCTTGAGCAGGTTATTAGCATTAAGGTGGCCCGGGAGGTTGCTGGGACAGGTGGTATCCGGCCAAAGTCGGTCCTTGTTGACTGACACGCGGTGGAACTGCACTGGAGATTTCTATGAGTCTGACAACGTTCTTACGGGAACGAGGTGCCGCGCGTGTTGGGCGCGACGGTAATCTTCCCTCCAAAGTTACAGTCCCCTCTTTATTAGAAAAGAAGTTATTGCGGCAGCCGATTTCTGCCGTGACGGCCTATGACTACGCGAGTGCTCGTCTGGTGGATGAGGCTGAGCTGGATGTTGTGCTGGTTGGCGACTCGCTCGCGATGGTGATGCAGGGCCACGAGAATACGCTGGCCGTGACGATGGACGAGATGCTGGTGTATACGCGTGGTGTTCGGCGGGCTGTGCGGCGTGCTTTGCTGGTGGCCGATATGCCGTTTGGGAGCTACCAGACGGATGATAGGGAAGGCGTCGGGAATGCGGTTCGTTTCGTGAAGGAGGCGGGTGCAGAGGCGGTGAAGCTGGAAGGCGGACGCGAACGGAAGGACCTCGTGCAGCGAATCGTCGATGCGGAGATTCCGGTGATGGGGCATATTGGGCTGACTCCGCAGAGCGTGCACCGCATGGGTGGATATAAGGTGCAGGGCAAGACGATGGAGGCGATCGACGAACTGCGCACGGATGCGATCGCTTTGGAAGAAGCTGGATGTTTTGCCTTGGTGCTCGAGGGAGTGCCGCGCGAGCTGGCCAGAATTGTGACCGAGGAGTTGCAGATTCCTACGATCGGAATTGGAGCGGGACCGGACTGCGACGGGCAGATTCTGGTGCTGCACGACATGATGACGATGACGTTTTCGCCGCCGGCTAAATTTGTGCGGCGGTATGCAGATGTCGGGAGCGTGATGCGCGTGGCACTCGAAGAGTACAAACGCGAGGTTGAGGCGCGGACGTTTCCGTCGGATGCGGAGAGTTATCACCTTTCGCGGGAGATGCGCGAGGTGATGGCAGTTCCGGCTGGGGTGCGGTGAGGGAAATTTTTCTGTTATGCGAGTTGTAACAAGCGTTGCGGAGATGCAACGCGTCTGCCGGGAGATTCGTGCGGCGGGGCGTGTGCTCGGCTTTGTGCCGACGATGGGTGCTCTGCATGAAGGGCATTTGTCGCTGGTGCGGCGAGCACGGGGCGAATGCGATGTCGTGGCCGCGTCCATTTTTGTGAACCCGCTTCAGTTTGGTCCGGGGGAGGATTTCGCGCGGTATCCTCGGACGTTTGAGGCCGACTGCAGATCGCTGGAGGCGGAGGGAGTTGAGGTGTTGTTTGCTCCTGACGCAGCGGAGATGTATCCGGAGGGCGCTGTAACGAAGGTAATCGTGGCCGGGGTCGGCGACCGGCTGGATGGTGCTTCGCGGCCTGGACACTTTACTGGTGTGGCTACGGTTGTTGCGAAGCTGTTCCATGTGGTGGGGCCGAACAAGGCATACTTCGGACAGAAGGATGCGGCGCAACTTGCGGTTCTACGGCAGATGGCGCAGGATCTGAACTTCGACCTGGAACTTGTAGGTTGCGCGATCGTGCGGGATGCGGATGGTCTGGCACTGAGCAGCAGGAATAAGTATCTTAGTGCGGCGGAGCGGGAGCGGGCGCTGGCCTTGCACCGATGCTTGTTGCGGATACGGGAACGGATCGTCGACGGGGAGCGCGAAAGCAAGGGATTGATACGGAGTGCGTTGGAGGTTCTCAACGTCGCGGTGGGAGTGCGTGTTGACTATCTGGCTATCGTCGATGCGAAGACGCTGTTGCCGATGGCGACGGCTGAACCGGGGGCGCTGGTCGCGGTCGCGGCGTATGTGGGGAGCACGCGACTGATCGATAACTTTCTAGTGGGCTGAGATCGTTCCCGCGACTTGTAAATTTTATTCGGGTCTATTCCGGCAGGCGCTTTCCGCCGATTACAAGTTACAAGAATGCACGGGAGTTGTTTGGCATCCGAAGACCTCGACTCGGATGTGGCACGAAAGTACTATAGGTCGACTGGAATAGGGGAGTGTATCGGGCTGGCCCTTTAGTAACATGGGTCTGCGCGGCGTCTGGCGAGGACTGCGCTTCCTGCATCTACGGGAGAAGGCCGACCGCCTAACGAAATCGGACGGGCTCCCAGAGAGACGAATTAAAATGCCGGGTACTTCAATCCATGAACTCGCGATCGAAGAGATAGAACGGCTGTCGCGACCAGGCTTGCAGCGACTGACACTACCGGAATCTCTTGAGAACGCCTTTGAACAGTCGACCTCTGTTCAACGCGCGGCCCGACTGTGGATTGAAGGCCTGATTGCAATTGCCTTGTTCAATATTTATGTCATTGCGGACTACTACATTCGCGGCGGCGTTTCTTGGTTTCCTTTGCAGGTGCGACTGTGCCTCGTTACGCCGATCGCACTACTGATCAATGTCAGCATGCGATGGAGTCCGAACAAGATCTATCGCGAAGCCGGAATTGCAGTGGTGAGTTGCCTGATCGGGGCGACGCATCTCTATCTTGAGAGCAATATCAATGCAACGTCGTCGGCATATGCACAGGTTGGACTGATCGTGACCGTTATCTTCGTCAATGTTGTGATGCGGCTGCAGTTTATGTATGCCTTGTGCGCTTCGGTTACGCTGATGGCGAGCGATCTGTTATTCCTGCACTACGATCACTTTCTCAACACCTCGGAGAAGCTGTTGGGACTCACGTTGGCGGTCTGCGCGACCTTGATGACGGTGATCGCGAACTATAGTGTCGGCCGCGAGGAACGCCTGGGTTATCTGATGCGGCTCCGCAGCGAGATCCAGACAAGGGAGCTCTCGTTCCTCAACGATGAACTGCAGAAGATGTCCTGCATCGACAGCCTTACCGGTTTGGCCAATCGACACGCTTATGACCTGCAGTTTGCGAAGTTGTGGAGTGAAGCAGCCAAAGCGGAGAGTTGCCTTTCGGCCATCGTAATCGATATTGATCACTTCAAGGCTACGAACGACAGCCGTGGACATCTCTATGGTGACCGTGTGCTGGTTCGTGTGGCGTCGCTGCTGTTGCAGGGCCTGCGTTGCAAGGACGACTTTGCGGCGCGATTTGGCGGGGAAGAATTTGTCGTACTGCTGCCTGGCACACCACGGGAAGGCGCGGTGATCGTTGCGGAACGTATCCGCAAACTGGTTGAGGTTGCAGGATCGCCTGCATTGCCTGAACCGGGAAACCATCCTCGCTTGTCTACGGTGAGTTGCGGTGTGGCGACATGCTGGCCGAGTGACTCCAACTGCCAAGAGGATCTTCTGGATTCTGCGGACAGGGCGCTGTACGAGGCCAAGTCCAAAGGGCGCAACCAGGTCTGCTGGGGCGAGTTGACGGACGCACAGAGAAAACTGCCGTCAAGTGAGCGGCGAGTGCTGCGCGAGTTGGCAAGTGGAGACTCCAGCGCGTGGGCCAGGTTCGACTGAGCTTCGGCTTTGGCTCTGAACTAATCCTGTCCGGTTGCGTATCTGACTGAACAATCTATATCTAAGCTGAGTGGAGGCAGTCTTTGATCTCGGCTACTCCCTCGTCGATGTGGTAAATTGCCGCTTACTGCGAAAAGCGCGGCATTGAACTCTCCGGAGGGCACATCCCTTGGCACTCAAG
>Ga0209624_10001922_pt1 | contig 15799 bp, 15 predicted proteins | sample JacPinW_OM2H0_O1_FD_188565 | JGI IMG/M metagenome (GOLD analysis project Ga0209624, IMG submission 188565) | Forest soil microbial communities from Algoma, Ontario, Canada - Jack Pine, Ontario site 1_JW_OM2H0_O1 (SPAdes) (version 2) | ecosystem: Environmental > Terrestrial > Soil > Boreal...
CAAGGTGGGGCCAGCGACAAATCCTGCGGTTCAGACTGGAATTGGAGACGACTGCGCCGTGCTGCGACTTCTGAGCCGAGGCAAGAAGAACGAGAGAGACACGCTGGTTACGACTGACTTTACGCTGGAGGGAATCCACTTCCGGCGGGACTGGCATTCGCCGGAATCGGTTGGGCATCGTTGTCTGGCACGAGGGCTCAGCGATATCGCGGCCATGGGCGGTGAGCCGGTCGCGGCGTTTCTTTCTCTGGCGCTGCCGCGCCACTTGCCGCAAAGCTGGGTGGGCCGCTTCGCGCGCAGCTTGATCAGCCTCGCGGAGCGATACCGCGTGACCCTTGCCGGAGGCGATACCGCTGAGTCTCCTAACGGAGTTCTGGCGGATGTTGTTGTCGTGGGAACTGCGCCAAAGGGGACGGCCGTGTTGCGGTCCGGTGCACGGTCCGGCGACCGCATTTACGTGAGCGGAGAACTGGGCGGTTCGGCGGCTGCGGTCTGGCAGATGCGCAAGAAACCCAAGCGGAAGCTGAATCCACGGGAGCATCTGCGGCATTTCTTTCCAGAGCCGCGAATCGAACTGGGGCGCATTCTGCGTGAGAAAGGCTTGGCTTCCGCGATGATCGATACTAGCGACGGCCTCTCGACCGATCTGGCCCACATCTGCGAAATCAGTGGTGTGGGTGCTGAGCTGCAGGCTGAAAGCATCCCTCGAGCGAGCGTGGGAAAGCCTTCGCGGGAGGTCGATTTGCAATTTGCCCTACACGGCGGCGAAGACTACGAATTGTTGTTCACCGCGCCCCGGAGCAAGCGAATCCCTTCCCACATCGCCGGCGTACCGGTCACTATGATTGGGCACGTCACCCGGTTCAAAAAGATATTCCTGATGAATGAGAGCGGCGTGGGCTTCGAACTCCACCCCCAAGGCTGGGAACACTTCCGCAAGTAGTGGTTACTTTGGTGACCTGTCACCATCAGTGTCTATACCCTCCGGAGAAGAACGGTACTAGAGTAGGGGCATGTCGTCCTCCCGAGTTGTCTCCTTTTGTCTTTTGCTTGTCGTGCTGGCGCTTGCTGCCGGGTCTGCTTCGTTCGCTGCGGACAAGAAGCAGCCGCCTCCGCCGCCGGCCCACCCCACCACGCCTTCGCCTGCCGTCACGGATGAGTACGTGCACAAAGAGTTTGGCGACAACTGCTCGGTGCTGGCCGGCCCTCCGCAGTTTGTTGGCGATCTCGATGGCGACGGCGTGGATGATCTTGTCATCGCTGCCCGCTGCAAGAATCCCATGGCCGACCAGGCCGAATACGGCTTTCATGTAACCGATCCCTATGACAGCTTCCTGGGCTTCGGCGACGTTAAGGTCACTTCGACCTTCGCCTCGGACTCTCCGGAGCGAAAAGGTGTCTGTCTGCTGGTCGTTCACGGCGTGGGCCCCCAGGCCTGGCGTTCCGACAAGCCAAAACCCAAGTTCGTCCTGATCAACCTGCCCTTCAAAACCGTCACGGTGAAAAGGCTGGCGTTGAAGAAGAGACTCGTCCTAGGCATCTATATGGAAGAACAGGGAGAAGGCGAAGCAACGTCTTCGGTGGTCTTTTGGGATGGCAAGAAATACCACTATCAGGTTCTCGGAGCGGACCTGGAGTAGATTCATGTGTGACGACCGCCCCTCGACCTTACTCAGGGCAGACTGTCGACTGTCCGGCCTTTAGCAATCTGCTTTTCAATAACCAGTGATCCCGCGCGCACCTGCCTGCCTTACCCACCCGCTATAATCCTTCCCGCCATGAATCTTGAAGAAAAACTCGCAGAACTGAAGAAGCGCAACCGGCTCGCGGAGGAAGGCGGAGGCGAGAAACGGCGCGAGCGCCAGCACAAGGAAGGCAAAATGTCAGCGCGGGAGCGCATCGAGTTCCTGCTCGACGACGGCACCTTTGAAGAGACCGACAAGCTGGTCACACACCGCTGCAATGACTTTGGCATGGCCGAGCAAAAGACCTACGGCGATGGCTTTGTCACTGGCTACGGCCGCATCGAAGGCCGCCTGGTCTACGTCTTCGCTCAGGATTTCACCGTGTTCGGCGGATCGCTGTCGGAGACAAACGCGGGAAAGATCGTCAAGATCATGGATCTGGCCGCGAAGATGGGTGCGCCCGTGATTGGCTTGAACGATTCTGGCGGCGCGCGCATTCAGGAAGGCGTGGCATCGCTCGCCGGATACGCTGACATCTTTCTTCGCAACACCCTCTACAGCGGAGTGGTGCCTCAGATTTCCGCGATCATGGGTCCCTGCGCCGGAGGGGCGGTCTATTCGCCTGCCATCACCGACTTCGTCCTCATGGTCGACAAGACTTCCTACATGTTCATCACCGGACCCGACGTCATCAAGACGGTGACGCATGAAGAGGTCACCAAAGAGCAGCTCGGCGGCGCCATGACCCACAACGAAACTTCAGGCGTGGCCCACTTCCTGGCGCACGACGATGCCGAATGCCTGTCCATGGTGCGCGAGCTGTTGAGTTTCATGCCCTCGAATAATCTTGAAGATCCGCCCCGCAGGCCGTCTACCGATCCGATCGACAGAGCTGATGCCGCGCTCGACAAGGTTGTGCCCGCGCAGTCGAATCTACCTTATGACATGAAGGACGTGATCCACGCCGTGGTCGATGACGCTTACTTCTTCGAGGTGCAGGAGCACTACGCGAAAAACATCGTCGTCGGATTCGCGCGCCTCGACGGCCGTTCGGTGGGAATCGTCGCCAACCAGCCGGCCATGCTGGCGGGAACGCTCGACATCAACGCGTCGATCAAGGGCGCCCGCTTCGTCCGCTTCTGCGACTGCTTCAACATTCCGCTGATCACCTTCGAAGATGTTCCTGGATTCCTGCCCGGTACCACGCAGGAATATGGCGGCATCATCAAGCATGGCGCCAAGCTGCTCTATGCCTTCGCCGAGGCAACGGTGCCGAAGATCACAGTAATCACGCGCAAAGCCTACGGCGGCGCCTATTGCGTGATGGCCTCCAAGCACATCCGCACCGATGTGAATTACGCGTGGCCGACGGCGGAGATCGCCGTCATGGGCCCGGAAGGCGCGGTGGATATCGTGTACAAGCGCGAACTCGACGGAGCAGCAAATCCGCGAGATCGCCAGGAACTGCGCGAGAAGAAGATCGAAGAATTCCGCGACCGCTTCGCTAGCCCCTACGTCGCAGCCGATCGCGGCTTCATCGACGCCATCATCCAACCCCACGAAACGCGCAAGAAACTGATTCAGGCCCTGGCCATGCTGGAGAACAAGCGCGAGAAGAATCCGCCCAAGAAGCACGGGAATATCCCGCTGTGAACTGACCAACAAGGAACTTCGGAGGCTACAGCTTAGGTGGGCAAAAAATAAGAGTTCCGAGGTGGTGTTGGGTCCATTCGTCTCGGCCAGTAGCTCGCTTTTAGACCCTTGCTTGACCTGCTTTCGCAGCTTCCCTTGCGGGGTGCCACGCGCGATCTTCGCTCGGGCTCCGGGCTTACCGCCAACCGGAAAAACCTACCCAACGCCTCGGAACTCTATCCTGCCTTCGACGTTTCTTCTTGTTCTCCTCGACCAGCGCTTTGCTATAGACCCTTGCTCGCCCTCCCTGCTCATTTTCATGAAGAGGGTGACGATACTTGAGTCCCGGACGCCGCACCAACCGGAAAAACTTTAGAAGCTGTCAAAGAACGATTATGGTTTTACTCTTTCTGTTTTCAGAGTCAATAAAAACTTTGCGTTTATAACTCGCGTATTTTCAGCCGAGTGCACGCCGTCCACAGGCGAGTGACCGGAATTGGTGCAAGGGACGGAGCGAGGTCGCCAGAACGCATGCCAGACAAGGGTTTTCACAGTTCAGCATTGGGGATTATGAAGCGCCAGAGGTCCGTCCTATGGCTTCGCGGTGTGTGAAAATCGCGCAGACCCCTTGCTGGACAGCGAATCTTAGGGAGATCGATTTCTACTCGGGCTCACTTGACTTCGATCTTCTCGTCGACGAATTGTTTGTCGCTTTCTTCCGTTCCTGCGAGCTCGAAGGAATTTGTAATGGCTGCTTTTCCCTTGTCCACGCTGGTGATGATGTAGGAGCAGCCGAACCAGTGGGCTTCGGCGAGATCGGTCGGCGACCAGTGAGCCGGATGGTCGGGATGGGAGTGGTAGAACCCGACAATATCTTCATCCCGCTCGCGCCCTTCGCGCTGAATGCGCACCAGTTCACGCGGATCGATGTTGTAGCGATTCTGGGGTGAGTCCGTGCGCGTGTTACCGCAGCGGGCAGTCGAGGTCACGATGCGGGCGCCATTATCGTCCATGCGACCCAGCAGCACGCCGCAGCACTCATGCGGATAAGTTTCTTCGCCGTGCCGGCGCAAAGCTTCCTGTTCCTTACGTGCGATCTTGAGCATCGATGGATGTAGTTCAAGCCGGGATCAGATTTGACCTCTCAACGAGGGACCGCAACACTGATTTGAGCGACGTTTTTCACTGGAAAGTTTACCGAGTTTGCAATGAAACAAAGATGGTGAGCTTGCTCGTGAAGCGCTAGTGCCTTGGCCTCGTCAGAGTCTTCTGAAATCGTTACATGGGGATGCAGAGTCACCTCAGAAAATGCTGCTGCTCCATCCGGGCGTTCGTTCATCACGCCCCTGGCGTCGTCCTGATATTCGGTGACTACTATTTTATTGACGGCACAAAGGTGAAGGTAGGAAAGCATGTGACAGGCCGAGAGACTCGCCACCAGGAGATCTTCAGGATTGTACCGCGCCGGGTCACCGCGAAACGCCGGATCGGAGGACCCTGATACAGGGGGCTTTCCGGGAGCTGTGATCGTATAGTCGCGCTTGTAGGTCGCGTAGGTCTTTGTCCCTTGACCTTGGTTTCCGGTCCACGCAACCTGAATCTCATAGTGGTGCTGTTTCATGATCTCTCCTTGAAATTGTTCAGGCCAGATGCAAATTACCTATGCCTCCGTCCAGAATCTCTCACTCAAGTATTTTTCGCCGGAGTCGCACAGAACAGTCACGATCACGGCCTGCTGCCCCTTCCCCAGGTCAAGCTGTTCGGAGATTCTCAGGCTGGCGAAGATGCCGGCTGCGGCCGAGATCCCCAGCAGCAGTCCGCATTCGCGCCCAATGCGACGGCACATAGCGTAGGCGTCTTCGGTCGCGATCTCAAGATTCTCATCCGCCAGTCGTGGATCGTAGATCTTGGGAACGATGGCACTGGCCATGTGTTTAGCGCCTTCAATGCCGTGAAAAGCGGAATCTGGTTGCAGCGAGATGCAACGGATCGAGGGATTCAGTTCCTTCAGACGGCGAGCCGTCCCCATGAACGTGCCGCTGGTGCCGAGCATGGCCACAAAGTGAGTGATACTTCCCTCGGTCTGTTGCCAGATCTCGTTGGCTGTGCCCTGGTAGTGAGCCATCCAATTGGCGTCGTTCGAGTATTGATCGGCGTAGAAATATAAATCGGAATGCTTTGCGGCGAGCTCGCGAGCCAGGCGAATCGCGCCGTCAGAACCTTCGCCGGGATCGGTATAGAGAATGTTCGCGCCATAAGCGCCGAGGATGCTCTTGCGCTCGGCGGAAACATTCTGCGGCATGCACAGGGTGACGGGGAATCCCTCAGCCGCGCCCAGCATGGCATAGGCAATGCCGGTATTGCCGCTGGTAGCGTCGAGCAGAGTTTTGCCGGCAACCAACTTCCCGCTGCGGCGGCCTTCGGTGACGATATTGGCGGCGGCGCGGTCCTTCACCGAGCCCCCGGGGTTGTGCCATTCGGCCTTGCCCAAAAGTGTCACGCCGGGCAGATGAGCGGTGAGCGCATCAAAGCGCAGCAGCGGAGTGTTGCCAATGCGCTCGATCAAACTCTGCCCTGGGCGCGGGACGGCGGGTTCCAGCGCATCACGCTCTGGCAAAGTTTCCGCGTCCTTGGCTGAAGTCTCTCCCATATCGAACTATTCTCTCGTGACTATCGTAATATGCAGCAGAGAGCGAAACACGCTATGTAGTATGGTGTCTTTAGATGAAACAGATTGCAAGTCGATGCAGCGCTAAATAAGCTGCGCACGGTTTGCGCGGAGCCTGCATCTAACAGAAAGATTGGAAAAGTAGAAAAATGTCGAAAGCAATGGAAGCACGAACTTACGAGGAAGCGCTGGCCTGGCTACGCGAACACGGTTTCGATGTGCTGGAAGCGCCGGGCACTAACGGGCGCGTGTTCCTCAGAAAGTACAACGTCTCAGCCGCGATTCAGAAGACGGCCGAAGATGGCGTGAAGATTTTCGCCTATCCCGGATACTTGATCGGCAGCGAAATTTCAAAGCTGGTCAACCGCGGCTATCAGCAGTTCCTGAAGAATTCGAAAACGGAACTCCCGGCGACTGCCGACCACCTGAAGGCCCTGCAGTCGTTTGCGGAAGAGTTGAAAGAAGCGCTCGGACTGCCCAGTCTCTACAACGAGTCGCTGGGTACGGTGAGCGATTCCTACCACTACGATCGCCTCAAGGACGATGACAAAGCGCCGGTCGATCGGCCGAAGCGTCCCTGGGAAGTTGCCGGCAAAGCCGTCGCCGTCAAGAAGGGCCGCGCGTAAGTTTCTAGGATCGCTGCCGCTCCTTCGAAATCCTCCGGAATTGCCTCCTGTCGTGCGAAACTGGTGCCCTCTCTTTAACCACCCGGAGGTTTACATGCGCAGCCGGTTTGTCCTCTTCTTCTTGTCTTGTTGTTTGCCGATCGTGATCCTTGCAACCAGCGATCAGGCCCGTGCCCAGGAGGACTCGGGCAGCTACGGAAACTATGCAAGAGCCGTCGAGCGTGTGCTCCACAAGCAGCAGGAAGCGTGGAACCACCACGATCTGGAAGGCTTCATGGTGGGCTACTGGCATTCACCGGAACTGACGTTTTTCTCGGGAGGAAAGGAGAAGGATGGGTGGGAGGCGACGATGGATCGTTATCTCGCGACTTATTCCAGTCCCGGCCACGAGATGGGGAAGCTGGAATTCTCCGGCCTCCGCGTTCAAGTGCTGGGCCAGGAGGCAGCCTTTGTGCGTGGTTCGTGGAAATTGACCATGTCCAATGGCACAACGCCGCACGGGTTGTTCACGCTTGTGTTCCGCAAGTTCCCCGAGGGGTGGAAGATCGTGCACGACCACACTTCGGCGGCGGAATGAGTTTTTCGAGCTGCTAGCTTCGTCCCATGCCTTTGTCCATGGCTTCATTGGCCAGGCGGTCGGCATCCTGATTGTGTTCGCGGAGAGCGTGGCCGATCGAAAACCATTCCAGTTGAGCGATCAATTCCTTGGCGCGGCCGTGGAGATCCTTAAGCGTCGCGTTCTTCACCTTGTAGATGCCCTTGATCTGGCGGACCAGCAGTTCCGAGTCGCTGATCAGCTTTAGGGCTTTAGGGCCATGCTGAACGGCATATTCGAGGGCTGCGATCAGGCCCTGATACTCGGCGAAATTGTTGGTCTGGTGGCCGAGATACTGGCTGAGATGGGCGACCTTCTGCCCGGATTGATCCTGAATTACTACGCCATAACCGGCAGGCCCAGGGTTGCCGCGCGCGCCGCCGTCGCTGTGGGCGATGAGGTAGTGCTCAGGAGGATTTTCGCGACGAGACTCCTCACGATGGGGGAAAAGAGACTTAGTTCCGGCGCTGCGGGAAGAAGGCATGCGATCGAGTTTACAACGGTGATGAGGGTTGCGGGCGAGGGCGCCCACACCACATTTGCTTTAGCGGCCGGCGGCTAGTCGCGTGGCAAGGCGTGCAGGCAGATTCGCGGCCAGGATCCGTTCCTGCGCAGCCTTCAGGTTGTAGGGTGCGCGATGGAAGTGGATGACCTGGGCATCGGTATCGAACAGGGCGAAGGCGGCGCGCCAGTCTCCATCGCGCGGTTGTCCTACCGACCCCGGATTGATCATGTAACGCGTGTTCGCTTTCAGTTGCAAGGGGACCGACTCGGGTTGCCCGACGGTGCGATATTCCGGACGAAAACCATCGGCACTGGAGCCGTTGGCGAAGAATCCACCCTGCAGGTGGGTGTGGCCGAAGAAAGTCAGGGGCGTGGTCAGTGCCAGCAGCGGGACAAGGGCATCACCGATGGAAACGATGTAGGCATCTTCGTCGCCCGGTGACCCGTGAACCAATTGCACGTGAGGAAAGCCTTCGAGCGAAAGTGGGCCTTGCGGCAGAGCGTGCAGCCATTCGTGATGCTCTGCAGTTAACTGATCACGGGTCCAGATCGCGGCGATGGCGGCCAAGGGGTTGAAATCATCCAACTCGAGCAGGCCGGTCGCGGCCTTGTCGTGATTGCCGCGAACAAAAACGTGTCCCAGCTCGCGGGAGCGCTCGATGACTTCGTTGGGAGAGCCTCCGTAGCCCACGACGTCGCCCAGATTGGCCACGAAGTCGTAGGGTGGAGCTGCCGCCATGCAGGCTTCCAGCGCTTCGAGGTTGGCGTGAATGTCGCTAAGCAGCAGTATCCGCAATGAGCACCAGACAAAATGGCGATTATAGAACGAGAGCGAACCGAGAGCATACAGAGGTAGCGTTTATTCCGCCATAGCTATTTCGCATTGACTACCGGACACCGCGCCCAGTGCCCGTGGGCAACCTCTACCAGCGGCGGTAGCTCGCGAGCGCACTCGGGAACGCGGAAGCCGCAGCGCGGCTCGAAGGCGCAGCCCAGCGGCATGGAGTGCAGCGGAGGGACCGTGCCTTCGATCGTGCCGAGCGGACGTCCCCGTTCTGTCTTCAGGTCGGGAACAGCATGCAGCAGGCCGCGAGTATAGGGATGCGCCGGGGCCTGAAAGATTTCCTGCTTGGTTCCGAGCTCCACCATGCTGCCGGCATACATCACAGCTACGCGATCGGCCACCTGCGAAACCACGGCGAGATCATGCGAGATGAAAAGCATGGCCAGGTCGAACTTGGCGCGGAGTTCGGCGAGCAACTCAAGTATCTGCGCCTGTATGGTCACGTCGAGCGCCGTGGTGGGCTCGTCGGCAATGAGCAACTGTGGGCGGTTCACGATAGCCATAGCAATCATCACCCGCTGGCGCATGCCTCCGGAAAGCTGGTGAGGATAGTCGCGGGCCCGGCGGTCAGGTTCGGGGATGGCGACATCATTCATGGCCTGAACGGCAAGCTTGGCGGCTTCATTCTTCGAGCGCGTGCCGTGAGCCCGCACCGCCTCGGCGATCTGGTCACCCACCCGCATCACGGGATTGAGCGCAGTCATCGGCTCCTGGAAGATCATGGCGATCCGCGAGCCGCGCAGTTGGCGGATGGAGTCAGCGGGCAAGACAGGAAGATTGCGCGTCGTGCCGTTCTCTGAAAAGAGGATGTCGCCGGAAACACGCGCTTGGGGCGGCAGCAGGCGCATGATCGCCAGGGAAGTAATGGACTTGCCGGAACCGGATTCGCCGACCAGGCCGAGGACTTCGCCGGATGCGATGCTAAAGCTGACGTCGCGGACGGCAGGCAAAGCTCGTGTGGGGAGAGCCGCCCCGGGCTCTCCGTCCGCCCGCAGGGCGGCGGCCGCAGCAAACTCAATGTTCAGGTTGCGAACTTCCAGCAGCGGAGGCACGGTGTCATGTTAGCAGCGTTCGTCTGGGTCTCAGGGCTTAGGTACTAGGTCTTAGGCGTCAGGCCCGGAATGTTGATGCGAGAAACCCAGGCCCAACCCTGAGACCCAAGACCTGAGACCCGAACCTACTGCCCCAGAATCAACGGCAGTCCGTTCTTGCTATTTCCGATGACCACGACCTTGGAGTTAGCGCTCTTGGCCAGATTCTCCGTGGCTTCGATGCCCTTCCACTCCAGCAGCGACGGCGTGATGCCCTGCGCCACAATCTGTTGGAAGTCACGCACGCCGGCAGCTTCGATGCGCTTGCGCTGCGCCTCCTGGGTTTCCTTCTGTAAGCGGAAACTCATCGCCAGCGATTCCTGTTCAGCCTGCTGTTTGGCTTCAATGGCGGCCTTCAGCGTGGCTGGCAGTTGGATGTCGCGCAAGAGAACTTTCTCTACGATCAGACCGCGCGGAGTCAGTTGAGCGCTGACCTGATCGAAAATCTGCTTGGCCACTTCCTCGCGTTCTCCCGTGTAGAGGGCGTTAGCGGTATGCGATGCCGTCGCTTCACGGATGGCGGAGCGGAGCGTGGGCTCGACTACGACGTTTTCGTAGTCGGCGCCAATCTTCTGGAAAACGTCGGAGGCGTGGTCCGGATTCAGATGGTAAATGAGCGAGGTATCCAGACTCATCATGAGGCCTTCGCTCGAAGGTACGCTGGCAGATTCCTTCAAAGTCTGCGTCTGGATGGAAAGTTCGTTATTAGTTTTCAGCGGATTGATTAGGTGAATGCCCTCGCCCAGAGTGTCGCCGGTCTGGACCTTACCAAACAGTGTGAGCACGCCGACGCGGCCGGTGCCCACCTTAGTTACGGAACTGAACAGTAAAATCACCAGTAAGAATGCGGCAATACCGAGTCCGATCAGCCGCAAGAGCCCGCCGCTGCCCCCACCGCCGTCAATAATTCTGCCCCGAGCTGGATCAAAAATCGTCATCGTAGTTTCTCCCTTGTCTTCAGCATTCTACGGCAGGTCGACCATCGGCGCATTTGACTTGGCTGGGCTAAACCTGCGCAGTCATGAATCTTCCCATTCTGCCGCCGCATCTTCTATCCTTAGACCTATGAGCAAGATTCACATTCCTACGCCCTTGCGGCAATATGTTGGCAAGCAATCGACCGTCGAGGTTACAGCCGCTACTGTGGCCGAGGCGATGAACGCTTTGGTAGAGAAGCATCCTGACCTGCGCCGGCATCTTTACACCGAGGAGGGTAAACTGCGCGCCTTCGTCAACCTCTACCTGAACGACGAAGACATCCGCTACCTGCAGAAGGAAGCGACTGCGGTGAAGGAAGGTGATAACATTTCGATTGTGCCTTCCATCGCCGGAGGCACCGTCTGAGTGCGGATTTCGCAGGACTCGCAGGCCATATTCAGGGATCGTATCCGAGGGATCGAGAGTTGAAACCTTCCACCACAAATCGCTGTTGTCTGTGTCCTGCCTGTTCTTAGCTCCCAGATTCTGACGATTCCGGAACCCGCAAATTCAGATTTCCACCGAGGACTTTATGGCTACCATCACCGAGATTCCAGTAACCCTGAGCAAGGACGAAATCCTGCGCTACTCGCGCCACCTGATCATGCCCGAGGTTGGCATGGAAGGCCAGCAGAAGCTGAAAGCGGCGCGCGTGTTGTGCATCGGCACGGGAGGGCTAGGCTCGCCGCTGGCTTTGTATCTGGCGGCCGCGGGGGTGGGCACGCTCGGCCTGGTCGATTTCGATGTGGTCGACTACACCAACCTGCAGAGGCAGATCATTCACTCGACTGCCGATGTGGGGCGCAAGAAACTGGATTCCGCCGCCGACAAGTTGACCGCCATCAATCCATTCCTGAATCTGCAGAAGTTCGACATGCGCCTGAGCAGCGAGAACGCGCTCGAACTCTTCCGCGACTTCGACATCATCGCTGACGGCACTGATAATTTCCCCACGCGTTATCTGGTAAATGACGCCTGTGTGCTCACGGGGAAACCGAACGTCTACGGGTCGATTTTCCGCTTCGAAGGCCAGGCCAGCGTGTTCGCCACGAAAGATGGTCCGTGCTACCGCTGCCTTTATCCCGAGCCGCCACCGCCCGGTCTGGTTCCATCCTGCGCGGAAGGCGGAGTGCTCGGCATTCTGCCCGGGCTGGTCGGTGTGATGCAGGCGACTGAAGTCATCAAGTTAATCCTCGGCGTGGGCGAGCCTCTCATCGGCCGTCTGCTGTTGATTGACGCGCTGGGCATGAAGTTCCGTGAACTCAAGCTGCGCAAGAATCCCGAATGCCCGGTCTGCGGCACCCACCCCACGGTAACGAAGCTGATAGACTACAACCAATTTTGCGGCATTCGCGGGGAGGAAAAACCGGTGGGAGCAGGAGTTCCTGAAATTCAAGTAGAAGAGTTGAAGCGGCGTCTGGATGCGAAAGAGGATCTCTTGATCCTCGATGTGCGCGAGCCCCACGAATATCAGATCTGCAACATCGGCGGACATCTGATCCCGCTGAACGATCTGCCCAACCGCGTAAATGAACTGGATTCCAGCCGCGAGATCGTAGTCCACTGCAAAATGGGCGGACGCAGCGCCAAGGCCGTAGCCTTCCTGCAGCAATCCGGGTTCACTAAGGTTCACAACCTGGCCGGCGGGATCACGGCGTGGTCGGAGCGAGTCGATCCAAAAGTGCCGAAGTACTGAAAAGCAGTTCACACGCAGACTCTGTAGAGACGTTGCCACGTCTCTCTCGCCACGCCTTGGCCTGCCCGAGGCGGCAAGAAATAGATTCTCCTCTCGCCTAGTCGCTCTGCACGCATGCGCTCGCGGCGTACCCCCAGACTTGAAGCGGTTGACATTTGCTCCCTGAGGCGGATAATACCGATGTTCGCGCTCCCGGGTTTTCCCCCTAACATTTGAAGATTCCTGTGGCCGGAGGACCGCCGTGAAAAAGTCTCTGCCTTTATGGCTTGCGATGCTGTCTCTATGCTGTTCCTCGGCCGCGCAGACCGCAGCGCCCCAGGGTCCAGCCGCTTCCACGGCTCAACAGCCCGCGCCGCCGGCCGTCCAGGAGCAAATGACGAGGACGGACTTCACTTCGAAGAAAGGATTTGTGCTCGAGGACGAGACGCCCGTAAGGCTACGACTGAATCGAACCATATCTTCCGCTGACGCGCACCTGGGCGACACTGTGGATTTCGAGACCTTGGATGACATAACCGTGAACGGAACCCTCGTCATTCCAAAAGGAGGACTGGCCTTCGCGACGGTTACTGAAGCTCAAGCCAAGAGGAGGATGGCTCGTGGTGGAAAGCTCGACATGAACATCGACTACGTGAAGCTGGTTAGTGGGGAGAGAGCCGCGCTGCGAGCGGTCAAGGATGTCAAAGGCGGCGGTCATACTGGTGTCATGGTGGGCGGCATGGTCGCGACTGCTATTGTGTTCTTTCCTGCAGCGCCGTTCTTCCTCTTTATGCACGGCAAAGACATCAGCATACCGAAGGGGACGGAGATCACCGCTTACGTAAATGGAGACGTGAACCTGGACATCGCGAAGTTTCAGTCGGACGCTCCGGCCAATCCGCCAGCGCAAGGAGCGCCGGCGAGCAGCCCCGCCGAAAACCCAAACTGGGCGTCCGCGAAGCTACAACTGGAGTCCGATCCGCCGGGCGCTGACATCGAAGTCGACGGCAGTTTCGTCGGCAACACGCCTTCTGATGTGCAGGTCAGCGAAGGAGATCACACTGTGACGGTGAAAAAAACAGGGTTCAAGGCCTGGGAGCGGAAGTTGAAGGTTACTGCCGGGAGCAGCGTGCACCTAAGCGCCGAACTGGAGAAGGCGGCGAATCCCTAAGGATTCGCATGCTACCCAAGATCGTTGCCGAACTTGTTACTGAGGGAATTGCACCCGCGCACCCTCGATGGTACTATCCACCGTTCCGGGAAAGGAGCCTCCCATGAAACGATTTGCCGTGGTGGTTCTCTTCTTATCAGTCGTCGCCGTCCCGTCGTTTGCTAAAACCCACAAGGACGAGTATTCAGTTTCCTGCACCGTGTTGTGGGCGGCCGTCAAGGATGCCCTGCGCAACTCGGGGAAGTACGGGATCATAGGGATCGACAACACCGAGATGACCGCCTCGTTCAACATCGGCGGGACGCTCACCGGCAAGCGTGTCAACTCTGTGCTGCTGAATGCGAAGGGAGACACTTGCGAGATGCAGGTGCAGACCGCCTACAGCGGGTTCACGAACAACGACGCGGGCGATTTCAAGAAGCGCGTGGATGAATCCCTAGCCAAGCAGCACGCCGCGCCCCCTGCACCGTCCGCAAAGCCGGAAAACCCCAGTAAGTGATCTGCCTTCCGTGCTGCGCGCCTCTTGTGAGCAAGCACTTGCATTTCCCCCCAAACCCGGCATAATAGCGGCTCTCCTTCCCCTGGGAGGTTCCATGCCATCGCTAGGTCGCGCCCTGTATTCCGCAGTAGTGTCTCTTGTCCGATCGCTAGCATCGATCGTGATCCTTTCCTGGCTGGCGCTGCCTGGATTGTTGCCCGCGGCGGCGCAGAACTCCACGCCCGGGCCCAACTCCGATCCAACCTATCAGGCTCTGCGCAGCCTCACGCTGGGAGGCGAATCGGTTAGCGTCAGCAATCTTGATCTCAAGCGTGATGCGGGCACCTTCCACCTGCGCTCAGGTACGGTCTGCTTCGTCACGCCCGTGCAAGGCAGAGTGACGGGAGCGGTCTTTGTGGGTGACGGCAACTTCGTGATCACACCTCCGGCGTCTGAGATGGGCATGCTGAAGCTGTTGACGAAAGAGAATGAATTCAGCGAAAACTTCAGCCACCTCGTGTTGCGCTTCACTGACTCGACCTATGACGAGATCAAGAAAGCCGGCACTGCGGCCACGGGCGGCGGCTGTGAGAATGGCCTGCTCAAGGACAGCCAGAACGCGATGCGCCACGGCCAATTGCTGAAGTACAACCTGGACGCCCGCGTCCTGCAGGATGTGCTCAGCCCTGAGCCGGGCCGGCTGTTCGTTGCTTTCGTCCACGGCAAGCGCTACAACGACAAGGAACTTTTCGTGATTGATCCGCAGGGAGCCCGTTATGCCATGGAGGAAGAAGTCGGGTTAATGACCTACGACGAGAATAAGTATGGTCTGTGGTCTGCATTCCCGCTTTCAGGCGGGCACAGAAGAGGCGCCGGCGGCCATATTCACATTGAACATCAGCTGCTCGATACCACGATCGAGAAAAATGCCAACCTGACAGGGAAGGCAACAACCACGTTTGTGGTGCGAGTCAATGGTTCGCGGGTGATCCCATTCGATTTGTTTCCTAACTTGCGCGTGCAGAGCGTCACCGCCGCGGACGGGCGAGGGCTGTCTTTCATTCAGGAAGACAAACATGATGATGCGGACTTTTCAGTGATCCTTCCTAAGCCGCTTGCCGCGGGCGATAAGTTCACCATCACCACCGTCTACGGCGGGAAGGAAGCGGTGTCTGACGAAGGCGGAGGCAATTACTTCCCGATAGCGCGTGAAGACTGGTATCCCAACTCTGCGTTCGGAGATCGTGTCAGTTATGACATGACTTTCCACATTCCAAAAGGGATGAAGATTGCCGCTACCGGAGAACTGGTCAGCGAGAGCAACGAAGGCGGGCAGAACGTGACGGTGTGGAAGAGCGAAGCTCCGCAAACTGTCGCGGGATTCAACTTCGGCAGATTCAAGGTGGAAGAAGCCAAGCTGACCAAACCGGAATACCTGGTGCAGTCCTTCGCCAATGAGAATCCGCCGAGCTGGGTCGAGAGCCTGCAACATGCGACCGGTGGCGATTTACCAAACATGGGCTCCCACATGGAGACTGGTGCGGCCTTGGGAACGATGAGCACCACGGGCCTCATCAAGAAGGCGCTGGCCGAGGGCGAACTCGCCACCGAAATCTACACCGACTACTTCGGGCCATCTTCGTTCAAGCGCCTCGCGATCACACAGCAGACCGATTGCAGGTATGGGCAATCCTGGCCGGAACTAGTGTGGATTCCCATGTGCTACTTCTTCGACACGACGGTTCGCCACCAACTGGGAATGGACTTCGGCGACCGCGGATACTGGAAGGTGGTTACACCGCACGAGGTAGCGCACCAGTGGTGGGGCCACACCGTGGGATTTGATTCCTAC
>Ga0209624_10001923_pt1 | contig 15798 bp, 18 predicted proteins | sample JacPinW_OM2H0_O1_FD_188565 | JGI IMG/M metagenome (GOLD analysis project Ga0209624, IMG submission 188565) | Forest soil microbial communities from Algoma, Ontario, Canada - Jack Pine, Ontario site 1_JW_OM2H0_O1 (SPAdes) (version 2) | ecosystem: Environmental > Terrestrial > Soil > Boreal...
GTGCCGTGGTTTGTGATCGAGCTGGCGCGCTACCGGCTGACGCCTACGCACTTCGACCGTGCGGTGGTAAGCGCGACGATATTCACGCCCGATGAGGCGACACAGGCGGGCTTCTTGGATCGTGTGGTGGCGCCAGATGAGCTGCGCACACAGAGCGTCCAGGCGGCGCAGGCGCTGCTGGAACTGAACGCAAACGCGCACACTCAAACGAAGCTGCGGGCGCGTGGCGTGGTGCTTGAGGCAGTGCGTGAGGCGATCGCCTCAGAGCTTACGGTCGAGAGCTTGGCGTCACCTTGAGGAGCTTGGCGTCGCCTTGAGCTGGCGCAGCTCATCCTGTGTGGGTGCGCTGACGACGAGGTCGGCGGCGGGTGCAGCCGGCGCGCAAAGCCCGGAGAAGACGATCTCGAAGTAGCGCTCCCATTAGCGCTGGCTGCTCCTCGCGGCGGGGTATGTCAGTGGCGCTTACCGCACACAGCAGCAGCGGGATGTCCTCCGGGGTGACGTCCGCGCGGATCACGCCGGCAGCTTGCGCGCGGGAAAGCAACAGCCCGGATACCTCCAAAAGGTGCTCGTGCGCGGCCTGTACGTGGGGGTCCTCCTCGAGCACGGGCGAGTTGGCGGTGGCGTCCTTGAAGCCCTGGTTTTTGATCATCATTTCTGAGCCCGCATGCAGCAGCTCGCGCAGCGCGAGCAGCGGATCGGACTCGTCGAGCAGCTGCGTGGCGGTAGCGGTGATGCGCTCGAGCATGTCGCGCACGGTGGCTGCGATCAGGTGCTCCTTGGTGGGGAAGTGGCGGAACGCGGTGCCCTGCCCAACGCCCGCACGAGCGGCTACTTGCGCGACGGTCGCGTCGAGTCCGCGCTCGCCGAAAACCTCGACGGCGGCATCGATCAGCGCACGCCGGTTGCGCTCTGCATCCGCACGCTGACGCCGCGGTGCGGTCGCGTCGTCGATGGTCATGCAAGCACCGGCTGCGCATCGAGGTCGAGCGTGGCGACGTGACGGCGCCGGAGCATCGCCATGAGCAGCACTGCAGCGAGCGCGAGCAGGCCGGCGCCGATGGCGAACGCGAGGTGAAAGCCGCTGATGAGCGCCGCCGCCTGCCCGCCGACCACATGGCTCGAGAGCAGCGAGCTGGTGCGTGAGGCGGCGAACGTCGACAGGATCGCGAGCCCGAGTGCTCCGCCGACTTGCTGGGCGGTGTTGTAGAGGCCAGATGCGAGGCCGGCGTCATCGCCGTGCACGTTGGCGGTGGCGAGCAGGGTGATGGGCACGAACGTAAGCCCCATGCCAATCGCCATTGGCAACAGGCCGACGAGCAACTGGCCGGGGTAGTTGCCCGCGACGCTGGTGCGCAACAGCAGCGCCATGCCGAGCGCGGCGAGGCTGAGTCCGCCGACTGCCACTCCGCGCGGTCCGAAGCGCTTGAGCAGCGGCTGCGCAGCGGCGGCGCCCGCGCCGATTCCCAGTGTGACGGGCAGGAACGCGAGGCCGGCTCGCAAGGGGCTGTAACCGAGCACCTGCTGTACGTAAAGCGAGGCGAAGTAGAACATCGACATCATCCCGGACATGACGAACAGCAGCGCCAGGTTGGCGGCTGCGAGCGTGCGCACGCGCAGAATGCTCAGGCGCACGAGCGGGGCGTCGCTGCGCTGCTCGATGGCGAAGAACGCGCCGAGGAGCACCGCGGCGACGGCAAGTGTTCCGAGCGTGCGCGCGGAGCCCCAGCCGTACTGCTGGGCCTTGACGATCCCGAACACGGCGATAACGAGCCCTGAGGTCACGGCGAACGCGCCGGCGAGATCGAACGTCCTGCGCAGCTCCGGCCCGCGCGACTCGGGCACGTAACGCAGCGCGGCAACCAGCGCGCCGATGCCAATTGGCAGGTTGACGATGAACACCCACCGCCACGACAGCAGGTCGGTGAGGACGCCGCCCATCAACAGCCCCACAGCGGCGCCGCCGGCGGCGATGCCGCTCCACACGCCGAGTGCCTTGGTGCGCTCGCTGCGCTCGGTGAACGTGGTGGTGAGGATCGATAGCGCAGCTGGCGACACGAGTGCTGCGCCCAGGCCCTGCAGTGCACGCCCGGCAATCAAAACGTTTGAGCTCTGCGCGAATGCGTTGACGGCGGACGCGAACGAGAACAGCGCCACGCCGGCCATGAACAGCCGTCGGCGGCCAATCAGGTCAGCTGCGCGTCCGCCCAACAACAGGAAGCCGCCGAACAGCAGCGTGTAGGCGTTGACCACCCACTGCAGGTCCGTGCGCGAGAAATGAAGGCCCTTCTGAATGGACGGCAGCGCGACGTTCACGATCGTGGCGTCGAGCACCACCATGAACTGAGCCACGCACACGACCACGAGCGTGATCCAAGGGTTGAACGCGGATCGCCCAGTCCGGATCGGTCCGGCCGTGCGCTAATCGATCTGGATGGCCCTCATGGTGTGCTCGTCGGGCAGCTTGTCGAGGATGCTCCTCAGCACCTCGCGCTCGTCGGCCTGCTCGCGCTGCAGGTCGTTGAGCAGCAGCTTGACGGCACTGTGGGTGATCTTCATCTGTTGGGGAGTGAGCGTCAGCGTCAGCATGCCCTGCTGGTCGGCTGGCTGCTCGAGGCCGGCGAGGGCATCGCGGGCAAGACTGCGGATGTCGGGCTCGTGCGCCTCATCGGAGATGAGCAGTCGCAGCGCGCTCGCGGCCACTGGCACCTCTGCCGGGTCGAGGAATAGGTGGTACGGAGGCTCGGGCTCCTGCGTGGGGTCACTCATGGGGCAGGGAGACTAGCGGTGCGACTTGGGCGCTGCCTTGGGGTGTGCTGGCTTCAGGTTGCGAAACACTCTGATTGCCTGCGACTTATGTGGCGAGCTTCACCAACCGCCGGCGCACGTGCAAGGGCTCCTAGCATGAGGTCATTCCCGACTCGCCCCTACGCCTATCCGTTCTCGACCAGTCGCCGATCTCCCAGGGATCTTCTGGTGCGCAGGCGCTCGCGAACACGCTCGATCTGGCGCGCCTGACCGACCAGCTCGGCTATCACCGCTACTGGGTGGCAGAGCATCACGGCGGGCCGATGCTGGCGGGGCCGAGCCCGGAGGTGCTGATCGGGCCGATCGCTGCAGCCACGTCGCGCATCCGGGTGGGTAGCGGCGGCGTGATGCTGCCCCACTACAGCCCGTTGAAGGTGGCCGAGACGTTCAGCGTGCTGGCCGGTCTGTTTCCAGGACGCATCGACCTGGCGCTGGGACGCGCGGCGGGCACCGATCCGATGACCACGTTCGCGTTGCAGCGCGACCGCCGCCAAGCGGCCCCTGACGATTTCCCCGAGCAGCTGGCTGAGCTGTTGGGCTACCTGAACGATCGTCTCCCCGCGGATCACCCGTTCGCGCGCCTGGCAAAGACGCTGCCGGGAAGGCCTGAGCGACCAGAGCCGTGGCTCTTGGGCTCCTCCCAGCAGAGCGCGTTGTGGGCTGCTGAGCTTGGTCTGCCGTATGCGTTCGCAGACTTCATCAACCCCAAAGGAACCGAGATCGCATCGCTCTACCGAGAGCGCTTCGCTGAACACGAACACGCTGGAAAGCACCCCCGTACAGCGGTGGCGGTGTGGGCGATCTGTGCGGAGGACGAGGCCCAGGCACGCCGCTTGGCTGCAAGCGGACGGATGACGTTCACGCTGCTGCGCCGCGGACAGCTGATCGCCGTGCCGCCCCCCGATGAGGCGCTGAAGTTCTTGGAGCAGGACGACCGCAGCGGGCAGCCCCGCTCGGAGCGGCGCGCGGTCCTGGGCTCGCCTGACACCGTGCGCGCACGGATCGAGGAGGTGGTGGCCAGCTACGGTGCGGAGGAGGCGATCGTGGTGAGCATCACCTACGAGCATGAGGCCCGCAGGCGCTCCTACGAACTACTGGCGCAGGCGTTTGAGCTTGGAGCGTCGCAGCCGTTGTGAGCTTTGCCAGGCGCCCGCGATGAGCTCGCAGAGTGTTGTACTGCGGCGCCTTGCCTCCCAGCTGCTGACGGGGCCGAAGGCGAGTGATCCGGTGGCCGTGGCTCGACGGTTGCTAGCCATCCAGGGCCAGGATCCACGCGGCGCGCGGCTAGCGATCCGCGTACGCAGTAAGGGGCTGAGCGCTAAGGACGTGGACCGCGCGCTGAGCGAGGATCGCTCGCTGCTGATCACGTGGTTGAACCGCGGCACGCTGCATCTGGTTGCCAGCGACGACTATCCGTGGCTGCACGCGCTGACGGCGCCCACGCTCGCCACTGCCAGCGCCCGCCGGCTGGCCCAGGAGGGAGTCACCCCCGACGCTGCCGACCGCGGCGTCGCTGTAATCGAGGGGGCGCTGGCTGATGAGGGCCCGTTGGATCGTGCGCAGCTGCGCGAGCGGATCGACAAAGCGGGGGTACGCACGCAGGGTCAGGCGCTCGTGCACCTGCTGCTGTTGGCCTCGTTGCGGGGTGTGGCTGTGCGCGGTCCGATGGTTGGTGCTCAGCACGCGTACGTGCTGTGTCGCGACTGGCTCGGCGAGCAGGCTCGGGTCGACCGCGACCGGGCGCTGGCGGAGCTGGCGCGCAGGTATCTGGTGGGCCACGCGCCAGCGGACGACCGCGACCTGGCGAAGTGGTCGGGCCTGCCGCTGCGCGATGTGCGCGCGGGTCTCGCTGCGATCGCTCCGGAGCTGCATCACCGCGAGGACGGCTTGTTGGAGCTTGCCAGCCGCGCGGCGGGCGCCACCGCGAAGACAAGGGGCCGCTCAGCCGGGCGGCGCTCAACCGGGGGGCGCTCAGCCGCGGAGCGCTCGGGGCTCCCGGCGCCGCGCCTGATGGGTGCGTTCGACCCGCTGCTGCTCGGTTGGCGCTCGCGGGCGGAGTTCCTCGAGCAGAGCGAGCCGATCGTCACCGTCAACGGCCTGTTTCGACCATTTGCGCTCGTGCGCGCACGCGCGGTGGCGACTTGGGGCCTTGCTGGGGGCGAGGTGACGTTGAAGCCGTTTGCGCCGCTTGCCGAGGGGGACGAACGCGCGCTGGTGAAGGACGCTGAGGGCGTGGTGCGCTTCCTGTGGCCCGCTGGCTAGATGTCAAACGTGCAGGCGTAGAACGGGAGCGCTCGTAGGGAAGAAGCTTCCGCCGAGCGGCTCGCTGGTGACGGTTACCGTGCGCACCCCGTGCAGTAGGCCGGGCACATACACGGAGCCATCACCTGCCCCGGTGACGGTGAACAGCGCGTCGGTTGGCTGCGGCGGTCCGTTCGCGCGGTTGAGCCATACCTCATAGACCTCCCCGATCGGTGGCTCGGGCATTCCCGACACCACCAGTTCTACATGTGACCCGATCCGGTGCAGCACCGCGTGCCCGGTCTTTGCGCTTCGGTTGGCGCTCGCAGTCGCCGATCGTACGCGGTCGGCTGGGTCGTGCTCGAGCACGAGGGCAGCCGATACGAGGATTGCGCCGATCGCGATTGCTGCCTCTATGCCGGTGCCCGCGAGGATGCTCCTGTGGCCGGCTCGATCGTGCGTCGGTGCTGCTTGCCTGGGCTGCTGTTCGCCGCGCACGGTTCGCAGTACCCGCCGGCGCAGTCCGTCGGATGCGGTTGTGGGCTCCCGAGTTGGGCGCCGGCGGCGCACCTTACGCGCGCGGGTAAAGCTCGTGGGACATCAAGTGGTTTAACGCACCGCGTCCGCCGACGGATCACAGCAACGCGATTGATCCAGATCTGCACTCGCCGCGTATCTACACAAAACAGAACACGGTCGCGATTTCACGCAGCGTATGCGACTGACCTCTAAACCCCCAGATGGGAGAACCAATGAGTTACGAGATCAACCTCGCCGAGGTCGATGCCGACGGTGCTATTCGTGAAGCCGCAGATGCAGTATCGGGTGACACGCGTCTGGACTTTATAAAGAAGGCAGGCGTTGCGGGAGGCGCCCTGGTCGGCGGTGGTGCGGTTCTGTCCGCGTTTGCCCCCGCGGCGTTTGCGGGTCCCGGCGGGCGTCCCCCGGCGAAATTCGGCAAGGGCGACATCGGCATCCTCAACTACGCGCTCACGTTGGAGTACTTGGAGGCCGCGTTCTATAACGGAGCGACGGCAGCCAACCTGCCGCTGGGTCCCCAGGCGGCGGCGTTCCTGAAGGTTGTGACCAAGGACGAGAACGCCCATGTGGAATTCCTCAAGAAGGCCCTCGGCCGCAAAGCGGTGGCCTCGCCGACGTTTGAATTCGGAGAAGCCAACAAGACGGTGGAAAAGTTCATGGCCACCTCGTACGTGCTCGAGAACACAGGCGTGCACGCATATCTCGGTCAGGTCACAAACATCAAGTCCGCTGCATATGTGAAGGCAGCCGGCTCGATCCTCACGATTGAGGCACGGCACGCGTCAGTCATCGGTCTACTGAATGAAGCGGCCGGCAACGACATCGCGCCTGAAGGCCCGTTCGACGTTCCTTACACCGCCGGCAAGGTGCTGGCGGCCGTGAAGTCAACAGGCTTCATCAAGGAATAAAGGGCAAATCGCAGCAGCAATAGCGCAGGCATGGGCGCTGTCTCGTGGGTTCGTATGCGAGACGGCGCCTCTGCAACAGTTACGAAGCGGAGGTAACAAGATATGTCTAGTCCAACAAGCGAGGACTCAGCACCGCAAACGGCAGGGATCGTAGAGCGTCTCGTGCGCGATGACGTCGATCGTAAGCGGTTCTTGAAGATGGCAGGAGGAGCGGGCGCGGCAAGCTTCGGCGCGTTCGTGCTTGCGGCATGCGGTAGCAGTACAAAAACAGCATCGACCGCAGCGGTGCAGGCAGCGACTACGAGCACTGCATCGGCAAGTGCAACCGGCGACGTGGCAATCCTCAACTATGCACTCACGCTGGAGTACCTGGAGCGTGAATTCTACGCGAAGGTTGTGGCTTCGGGCCTATTCAAGGGCCAAGTCGGGAGCCTGATCAAGGAATTCGGTAGCCAGGAGGCTACACATGTGGAAGCGCTGAAAGGTGCTGTATCGAAAATGGGCGGCACACCAGCGGCTAACCCCAACGGCAAATTCCCGATCACGAGTGCCACGCAGGTTGCTGGCCTGGCTTACACCGTGGAGAACCTCGGTGCGTCTGCGTACCTGGGTCAGGCAGGCAACATCCAGAGCCCCGAAGTGCTCGCGACGGCGCTTGCGATCCACTCGGTCGAGGCGCGTCACGCGTCGACCCTGGGGACGTTGGTCAAAAAGTCGCTCACACCGGATGGCGCGTTTGCCAAGCCGGCTGACATGTCAATGGTGCTGGCGGCAATCAAGCCGTTCCTGGCCTGATCGCCGGTTGAGAAAAGGAGCTGAAAGCAATGTCCACACACATATCTACCGATGCCGCACAGACCGGCCTGGCAAATCCGGAGCTGGCGAACGTGGAGGTCAGCGGATTGACTCGTTCGAGCTTCATCCTGCGCGGCGCGATGGCCGCGGGCGCGGTGTACGGCTTGGGCGCGGTCACGCCGTTTGTCTCGCAGGCTCTCGCAGAAACGGGCGGCGGCGACGTTGAAATTCTCAACTTCGCGCTCACGCTGGAGTACCTAGAGTCGGATTTCTACAACGTCAAGGGCAAGGAAATCGGCCTTAAGGGCGCAGCTAAGTCCTACGCGAGCATGTTCGGCGAACAGGAGGCCGATCACGTGGAGGCAATCACCACGACGATCAAATCGCTCGGTGGTGAGCCGGTGGCGAAGCCCACATTCGTGATCCCGGCGAGTAGCCAGAGCTCGTTCTTGGCGCTGGCATCAGTGCTCGAGAACACCGGCGTAAGCGCGTACAACGGTGCTGCACCGTCGATTCAGAGCAAGCAGGTATTGGCCGCGGCAGGGAGCATCGTGCAGATCGAGGCACGTCATGCGGCTGCGATCAACCTGCTGCTCAGCAAGAGCCCCACGCCCAGCGGCGGCTTTGACGTGCCGCTGACGAAGGCGCAGGTACTGACGAAGGTAAAGCCGCTGATCAAGGCGTAGCGGCGTTTTGTGGGGCCGCCCGCTGGGTGATCCGCGGGCGGCCACGGCGCGTAGTAGCAGGTAGATATTGGCCCATAGCTGGGCGTGTGAACTCTATTTTCAGGAGGAACTGAACATCATGGGACTTGATAATCCAATCCACATCGCATTTCTACTGATTCTTCTACTGCTGGTCTTCGGCGCGAAGCGGCTCCCCGAGATGGGCAGGTCGTTGGGCGATGGCATGCGCGGCTTCAAGGACGCGATTAGTGGCGAGGCCATGCACACGGACACGGCGACGCAGCAGCCGGTTACGCAGCCGACGCTGGTCGCACAGCAGGAGCCCGTCGTGGCGCCTGTGCAGGCGGTACCGACGGCTCAGCCGGTGAGGGAGAGCATCCCCGCATAGCGAGGACGCCGTTGCGGAGTCCGACCGAAGCGGTGCGCCAGCCATCGGGTTGGCGCACGAACCCCGACGAGGACGATGGGATAGATCATGGCAGTCGCTGTAGGCAGCATCGGACATCAGGACCGCGTCAGCGTGGTCGACCATCTGGAGGAGCTGCGTGCTCGCCTGATCGTTTGTCTGGCCGTGATCGCGGTGGCGTTCGGCTTCTGCTTCTGGCAGAACACGGCGCTGCTGAACATCGTCAACGCGCCGCTTGCCCATCAAACCCAGAAACAGGTCAAGGCGGGTAACGGGCCGCTTGGCTCGACGTACACGGTTCAGCGGAGCGCGCGCACGGTGGCGGTGCAACTGCAGACGGTGGTGCAGGCACTCGAGCGTCCGGGCAGCGGCGCGTCGGCGGCGACGAAGGCGTCACTGGCGCACGTAAAGCCGCAGCTGGACGGAGCGATCAAGCACCTGTCGGCCGTGCCCCAGGGCAACAAGCCAGTGACGCTGGGTATCGGCGAGCCGTTCACGACCACGCTCGGTATCGCGTTCATCTTCGCGATGATCCTTTCGCTGCCGGTGATCCTGTATGAGCTGTACGGGTTCTTGCTGCCGGCGTTCAGCCCCGAGCAGCGGCGGGTGACTACGCCGCTGATGCTGGCCATCCCGTTCCTGTTTGTGGCGGGGGTGATGTTCGGCTACTTCATCGTTCTGCCGGCTGCTGTGCGCTTCTTCCAGAATTTCAACAGCGGCCAGTTCAACGTGCTCGTGCAGGCCAGCCAGTACTACCACTTCGCTGCGGTGGTGCTGCTCGCGATGGGCCTCGTCTTCCAGGTGCCTGTTGGCGTGCTAGCTGCCACGCGTGCGGGGATCGTGACCACGCAGCAGTTGCGCCACAACCGCCGCTACGCGGTGCTCGCGTGTGGGGCGGTGGCAGCGTTCCTGCCGGGCGATGCGATCACGCTGCTGCTGGAGACCGTGCCGCTGTATCTGCTCTTCGAGATGAGCGTGCTGATCGCCAGGATCATCGAGCACCGCGAGACGCGGCGAGCATTGCGCGATGCCGGGTGACGGCGGCGATTGCGAGCTCCGCGGAGGGCGCCCAGAGCGGCGCCTGATCCGCGGTGATCCAAAAGCGCGCCGCTGCCGTAAGAATGGTTGGAATGTTCAACCCCCTGCGCCCAGATGGTGGCAGCGGCTCGACGGAGCGGTTGCGCGTGCTCGCGGACGAGGAGCTCATGCAACTCGTATACCGGAGCAGCGCGGACGCGTTCGAGGTGATCTATGACCGCCACGCGGATGCAGCCTTCTCGCTGGCGTATCGCATGTGCGCTCAGCGAGCGCTCGCGGAGGACGTCGTGCAGGAGTCGTTCCTGTCGCTGTGGCGCAGCCGCGCGCGCTACGACCGCGGTCGCGGCAGCGTGCGCACGTGGGTGCTCGGCATCGTGCACAACCGTGCAATCGACGCCCTGCGCCGACGCACGGTGCGCGACAAGGGGATCGTCAACGACGAGGGCTTGGAGGAACGCGTGGCGGCTCCCGAGCGCACGGAGCTGGATGTCGCCCGCCGCGAGGAGGCGAGGGAAATTCGCCATGCCCTGGATGAGCTCCCCGGCGAGCAGAGCAAGGTGATCGAGTTGGCGTACTTCGGGGGCATGACCCATGTGCAGATCGCGTCAATGCTGGACACGCCGGTGGGCACGATCAAGGGTCGGATGCGGCTTGGGTTGGCGAAGATGCGAATGGCGCTGGGAGATCCCACGGAGATGGTGCAATGAACGTGGAGGACTCGCCCATGGACCCGGGGCTATGTGGCGAGAACGCTGCTCCCTACGTGCTTGGCGCGCTCACCGAGGAGGAACACGAGGCGTTTTGCGGGCATCTCGACTCGTGCGCTGTCTGCCGCGAGGAGGTGGCGGCGCTGCAGGTCGTGGCGAGCGTGCTGCCGGCGATCGCTCCACAACGGAGCGCACCGGGGCAGCTGAAGCGCAACGTGATGGCAAGCGTGCGCGAGGACGCGCGCCGCGAGGAAGAGCTCGGCCACCACATGACCGCTGCCACACGCACGCGCACGCGCTTTGCGCGGCGTTCGCAGCTGGCTTGGCCGAGCTGGCGTCCGCTGCTTGCAGCGGGAGCGCTGGCGACGGTGGTGGCCGTGGTGGCGATCGCGATCGCCTCGGGCGGCGGTGGCGCGAGCACGCGTGTGATTCGCGCGGAAGCGACCCCGCGTGGCGCGGATGCCTCGCTGCACGTGAGCGACGGACGTGCGCAGCTTGACGTGTCGGGGATGCCGCAAACGCCCCCCCAGCGGGTGTATGAGGTATGGGTCAAACGCTCGGGTGCACCACAGCCAACGGATGCGTTGTTCACGGTCACCGCCCACGGTGATGCCACGGTGGGCGTGCCTGGGAGCGTGCGTGGCGTGAAGGTGATCATGGTGACCTCCGAGCCGCTCGGTGGGAGCAAGGCGCCGACGACCTCGCCGGTGATCATCGCGCGCCTGTGATGTAGCTGGTGATCGCTTCGGCGAATGCGCGCGCGGCCAGTCGTTGAAAGGCTGGGCGCACGAGCATTGCGGCGTCGGTGGAGTTGCGCATGTTGGCGCACTCGATCAGCACCTTGGGCACGGTGGTGAGGTTGAGGCCGGCGAGGTTGTCGCGGTCAGACACGCCGTTGGTCCCGTCGTAGTTGCTCACGGGCATACCCGTGAGCTGGTGATAGCGCTCAAGCAGCACATGACCGAAGGCCCTTGAGGCGGCGATGACGCGATCGTTGGGGCCGTCGGCGACGGGCTCGAGGACGGTGAAGCCGCGACCGTCCGCGGGCCCGCCGTCGGCATGGATGTCGATCGCGACGTTTGCGTGTGCGCGGTTGATGATCTGCGAGCGTTCGGTGACGCACGGGCCGACGCCGTTGTTGCTCGTCCGGGTGAGCACGATGCGGGCGCCCTCGGCGCGCAGATCGCCGGCCAGATACTCGGCGACGTTGAAGTTGAACTGTGCCTCGGTATAGCCGGCGTCTGTTTCTGTACCGGTCGTGTCGCAAGTCTCCTGTTCACGCCCGTTCCAGATGAGGTGGTCGATGAAGCTGGGGTCGGCGTAGTTGTGACCGTTGTGGCCGGGGTCGATGCCGACGACCTTGCCGGCGAGCGCCAGCGCGGCAGTCGCTGTCCGCGGCCCGGCGCTTGACGGCGTAGTCGGCGACCCCGCACTGGCAGGCACGCCGGGGTACACGAGGCCGATAAGGCTGCCTGCGGCTAGTACGAGCACGGCGATGGCGCGCATGGCGAGCTATGCCTCGACGCGGGCGACAAGGAGCAAATGGTGCTCGCCTACGACGATGTTGTCGCCGCCGTGCAGTTGGCGTCCGCGGCGGGTCTCCAGCTCGTTGTTGACGAGCACCGGCTGGCTGGCAAGGAGCGCCTTGACCTCGCTGCCGCTGTCGACTACTCCGGCGAGCTTGAGCAGCTGCCCGAGCCTGATGGTCTCCCCGCGAATGGGTATCTCGCTGGCCACTGGCCCCGAATCTAGCTCACGACCAGTCACGCTGCTATCGTCTGTTTCGGATGGTCCCATGATGGAGGGTCTGTTGTCGGGACCCTGAGTGGAGGTGAGCTCGGATGACCACACCCGCAAGGCAGTCGCAGTCGCTCGGTCGCGCTGTTGGAGATCGATTCGCTTCTCTTTTCATGATGCTGAGCATCGTCGCCGCTGTCCTCACTTGCGTGCTGGCGGCGAGCCTTCCCAACTCAACTGCTGCCTCAGCTCCGCGGATCGTCCGTCATCGCATCGAAGGCCTGTCGCTGCTCGGCTACGGCATCGTGTCGGCGGTGCCGGGAGGCGAATTCGTCCAGCGGGGTGAGCTGTCGGATCATCCAGGGGGCAGCGGCGAACAGTTCGGCGAAGCGGTCGCCGTGTCGGGTCGAACGCTTGTCATCGGCACGATCAACCACACCGCTGGGTCGATGGGCATCGAACAGGGCGCAGCGTACGTCTTCACTGAGCCCGCCTCCGGCTGGGCGCACGCGCGGCAGGTGGCCATCTTGAAAGCGCCGAGGGGTCAGTCCGAAGAAGCATTTGGCCGGTCGGTAGCGATATCGGGCAACACGATCGTTGTCGGTGCGCCCTTCCGCGAAGTCGGCAAGCACACACACCAAGGCGCGGTGTTCGTGTACGTAAAGCCCGCCTCCGGGTGGAGCAGCGCCACTCCGACGACTGAGCTGACCGCGGCTGGGGGTGCGGCAAACGAATTCTTCGGTGAATCGGTCGCCATCTCGGGCAACAGTGCGCTGGTGGGAGCGCCCGGTCGCAAGGTCGGCAAACACGCTGCGCAGGGCGCCGTTGACGTCTTTTCGGCGCCGCGCCTGGTGGGGGCCGGCACTCCGAGGCAGATGACAGAGCTGACCGCACCCGATGGTCAGGCCAACGACGCACTCGGCATCTCCGTTGCGGTTTCCGGCTCGACGGTTGTCGCTGGGGCCGATGTGCACCGAGTTGGCGAGAATGCGGAACAAGGCGTGGCGTACATCTTCACGAAGCACGCCACCGGCTGGAGGCATGCCCGCGAGACTGCTCTGCTGAGCGACGAGCCGGGCGAAGCGGGTGAACTGTTCGGTCGCACGGTGGCGATCCGGCAGAACACCGTGGTTGTCGGCGCGCCCGACCATGGCGGCGGGAATGTTGAACAGGGCGCGGCGTTTGTGTACGTAAAGCCCGCGTCCGGCTGGCACGGCTCGCTCACTCAGACCGCCGAGTTGACTGCGTCGGACCCGGGCAGGGGTGACCAGTTCGGCGGTGCGCTCGCGATCTCTGGTGGGTTGATCGTGGTGGGCGCACCGGGCCACACAAACGGCGAGAACACCGAACAGGGTGCCGGATACGCGTTTGTGAGGCCCGGCGGCGGCTGGACAACCACCACCGAGACCGGCGAGCTGATTGCGAGTGGTGGCGCCGCGGGAGACAAACTCGGCCTGTCCGCCGCGTTCTCAGGAGACACGATCCTCCTTGGCGCGCCCGACCGAGCGGTGAGGAAGGATCTCGGGCAGGGCGTCGTGTACGTGTTCCGCGCCGATTCGTGACCAAAGCACCAGCCTTCATCGTTGGGTGTGAGGCTCGCCAACAGGTGCGCTAGGCTCCGTGGTGATGGGTGAGCGCAATGGCTATGCACCGGGGACGTTCTGCTGGAGTGAACTGTCGAGCACCGACCAGGCGGCGGCAAAGACGTTCTACGCGGGCCTGTTCGGCTGGGAGGCCGACGATCGGCCGGTAGGCGAGGACTCGTACTACTCGATGCAGCTGCGCGACGGCAAGCTCGTGGCGGCAATCGCCGGTCAGCCCCAGCAGCAGCGCGAGGCGGGAGTGCCGTCGCTGTGGCACTCCTACGTGTGGGTGGACGATGCCGATGCAATGGTGGCGCGTGCGGTGGAGCTGGGTGCCACGGCGCACGCTCCGGCTTTCGACGTGATGCAGGCGGGCCGCATGGCGGTGATCCAGGACCCGCAGGGCGCGTACTTCATGCTGTGGCAGCCGAATGAGCATCATGGCGCGCAGCTGGTGAACGCTCCGGGTGCGCTTGTGTGGAATGAGCTGCAGTCGCCAGACCCGGATGCCTCGGGTGACTTCTACAGCGCGCTGTTCGGCTGGGAGGTCGAGCAGTTCCCGGGGATGGACCGGGTGTACCTGGCGATCAAGAATGCAGGCGCGAACAATGGTGCGATCAGCGAGTTGGCCCAGCCGGACGCGCCGCCCAACTGGCTGGTGTACTTCGGTACGGAGGACACGCAGGCCGCCCTGGCGAAAGTGACGGAGCTTGGCGGCAGCGTGCTGGCGGGACCGATAGATATTGGCATCGCGAAGATCGCCATTGTGGCTGACCCGCAGGGCGCGGTGTTTGCGCTATACGCGGGCGAGCTCGAGCAGTAAGCGCCGACCTCAGCTGCTGGGAGTACCCGTGCCGTTGCGCCGCTTGGCGGTGTCTGCGCCTGTGGTGGCGGTGATCACCGCCGCGCTCTTACCGCCGAGCGCGCGCCGGACGAGCCCGGGGGTGAGGATCCGCAATACGGCTGCGAGCGCGTACGGTCGTGGGACATAGCGTTCGGGGCGGCGGCCGATGCCAGCCTCGAAGATCACCTTTGCGACTTGCTCGGGGGTGGAGACGGCCCAGCGCGTCCACGGCTTCTCGGTGAGCTCTGCCTGGGGGAAGCCCTCGGTGGAGATGAAGCCGGGTAGCACCAGCCCCACGTGTACCCCGTGTTGGCGCTCCTCCGCCCACAACGCATCCGACCAGCCGGCGAGCGCGAACTTGGAGGCGCTATATGCGCCGCCACCCGCGCGGGCCACTCTGCCGGAGGTGGAGGAGACGTTGACGATCGCGGACGGTGCGGACATGCGCAGTAGCGGCAGCAGTGCCTCGGTGAGCCTGATCTGGGCGTCGAAGTTGATGGCCATCGTTCGGCGCACGTTCTCATAGCCGCCGTCCGCAAAGGTCGAGCGCCATGCAGAGCCGGCGTTGTTGACGAGTAGATCCAGGCGCCCGTGGAGCTCGAGCACATGGTCGTGGATCCGTGCGGGTGCATCCTCGTCGAGCAGGTCGACGGCGAGGAAGCTGACGCGCTGCGCGCCCAACTGGACGGCGAGATCACGTAGGCGTTCCTCGCGTCGGGCGACCAGCACGAGCGACACGTTTGGCTCCTGTGCAAGACGCCGGGCGGTTGCTTCACCGATGCCGCTGGAGGCGCCGGTGATGAGCATGACGCGCGCTTGATCGGGGTAATGGGAGGACTCAGCCATGATCTTCTCGCTGTCGCTTATGGGTTCGTTGTCATGTTTGGCGGGGAGCCGTTGCCCGCTCTGGGCGGGCGCTGGCGCCACGGAGGCGCTGGCAGGTTAGCCTGTCAGATCGGCGACACGATGAGCTCACCCGTATCCAGCGACTTCGAGGACGTGGCTCCCGTCAATCGGTCATCGCCTCGTAAGCGTGAGGCGTTGGAACTGTTCCGCGGCTTGCCGCAGCGCTACGACGCGCTGTCCGCGGCACTTAGCTTCTGGCAGGATCCGCGTTGGCGGCGGGCGCTGGTCAGCGCTGTGGCGCCGCAGGCCCGACAGCGTGTGCTGGACGTGGCCACCGGTACTGGCATGGTGGCAGCGGAGCTGTTGCGGCGGGCAGACTGCACTGTGGTGGGGATCGATCAGAGCGCCGAGATGCTGGCGGGCGCGCGTCAGCGCTTTGCGACGGTGGGGCGAGAGCGTGTGGAGCTGGTTGAGGGGCAGGCGGAGGCGCTGCCGTTTGGCGATGGGAGTTTCGACGCGCTCACGTTCACGTACCTGCTGCGCTATGTGGATGACCCCAGGGCCACGATTGGCGAGCTTGCCCGGGTAGTACGTCCGGGTGGGCGGGTGGCTTCGCTGGAGTTCGGCGTGCCGCCGTGGATTGTGGCAAGGGCAGCCTG